>ERZ1048872.56-NODE-56-length-129895-cov-16.889757_pt1 | contig 129895 bp, 131 predicted proteins | sample MGYA00383100_ERZ1048872 | MGnify/ENA primary metagenome ERZ1048872 (study PRJEB29581, sample SAMEA5548370) | metagenome | biome: marine; feature: coastal; material: water | depth 50 m | study: Short-term variability in the microbial, nano- and picoplankton...
AAAAAAGAGATGTTTGACATTGAAGAGGCAAAGTTACCACCACCAAAACCAGATAGTAGCGCTAAAATTTGGAAATGCCAGAAAGGAGTATCTGGAGATGACAGTGCAATACCCAAGCCTAGTGCTGGCAAAATCAGTAACGATGTCGTTAGCCAAATGGTATTTCTACCGCCCGCTAGACGAATAAAGAATGTCGATGGAATTCTTAGAGTTGCACCCGATAAACCTGCAATAGCTGCCAAGGTAAATAATTGGGACTTATCAAAACCACCATAGCCCGTATTCATCATCTGTACGGTAATAATACCCCACATCAACCAGGTGGCAAAACCTGCCAGCAAGCTTGGGATAGAAATCCACAAATTGCGGGTAGCTATCGCCTTACCTGTGCTTTCCCACTCGGATGAATCATCCGGATTCCAGCTTTTTATGTCTTTAGCCATGATTAGCTCCTTTTATTAAAAATTGATTAAAATTATTCGTTTACTGTTTGAACTGCTTGTTCAATATTCTTTGCTTTTTGCTCTTTACCAAATGTAAAGTGCATCCAGATTAGTGATACTGCTGTTGCACCATATAGCAACATAAAAATCACAGAATTAACATGTGTGTAGTCAATCAATGCGCCAAACATGATTGGCAACAAGAATCCACCCATACCACCTGCTAGACCTACAATGCCTGAAACCACACCGATATTATCTGGATACTCATCTGATAAGAATTTGAATACTGATGCCTTGCCAAAGCCCCAAGCAATACCTAGGATAAATAAAAATGCTGTAAACACCCAAACGTTCAAACTAAGATCAAACTTTTCAGGTCCGTGAGTTGTTTCGATTATCATTGCAGTTTGTGGATATGACATAAAGAATAGTGAAACCAAAGAAATCCACATAACCCACCAAGTGACTTTGTAAGCACCATATTTATCTGAAAACCACCCGCCTAATGCACGAATCACACCAGAAGGTAATACAAAAATAGCAGCCAATAGTGCAGCTGTTTGTAAATCAAAACCATATTCGTTAATGTAGTATTTTGTCATCCATAAAGATAAGGCAACAAATCCACCAAATACTAGTGAGTAGTACTGCATGTATTTCCAAAGCTTAGGGTCATTCAAGGCTTTTAACTGCTCTCTCATGCTGACATTTTTAGCTGTATGGTGAGCGGGATCTTCATAAGTAAACATCCAGTAGGCAACAATCACAATCACCATAGCCACTGCGTAAATTTTAGGAACTGCCTGCCATCCATACGCAATAACCAATGAAGGGGCGATAAACTTAGTTAACGCAGCTCCTGCATTACCCGCACCAAAAATACCCATAGCAAAGCCTTGATGATCTTTGTCAAACCATTTGGCAGTATAAGCAATACCAACTGAGAATGATGCGCCTGCAATACCAACAAATAAACCCAATACTAAAAATTGCCAGTATTCAGTAGCATTACCAATAAACCATAATGGAATGATCATGGCAAGCATTAGTGTCATATAAACAACTCGACCACCAATCTTGTCGGTCAACATGCCCACAGGCAATCTAAACAATGAGCCTGTTAAAATAGGGGTAGCTACCAATAACCCAAATTGTGTTTCAGATAATTCAAGTAATTCTTTAATTGGAATACCAATAATTGAAAACATAACCCAAACTGCAAAACAAGCTGTAAATGCAATTGTATTTGCCGCTAAAACAGAGTTGGCTTGTGCGCCACGGCTTTTAATCATCGATAAACCCATTATTTCTCCTTGTTATCAAATTTAAGAATACTTGTCAGCGATTTTGCCTTTAAAACCCTTACAAACCTTGACCTAGATCAATTTATAAAACTATTTTTAACTTTCTTGACTCATATCAAGAAAGCCAATTAAATTAGGTTTTTTTATTTTTTGACAGCTCTCGATTGGTTTTTTGCGATTAAAATTATGAAACTTTTAGCTCAACAAGAGAATATGAATAACACAAAGATAAAAATTGGATTTATTACGATTTCAGATCGAGCTGCCCGTGGCGAATATGAGGATATTGGCGGTCCCGCCATGCAAGAGTGGATTAAAAGCGCGATCTTGTCGCCTTATGAAATAGACAATATTATTATTGAAGATGAGCAATCACTCATTGAGCAAACCATGATTGACTTTGCTGACAATAAAAATTGCAATCTAATTCTAACCACAGGTGGCACCGGACCAACCACGCGCGATGTTACTCCTGAGGCGACACACGCCGTATGTGAAAGAATCTTTGATGGGTTTGCCGAGCAAATGCGTACAGTCAGTTTAAAAACTGTACCGACCGCAATACTCTCGCGTCAAACTGCGGGCACGCGCGGTAAAAGCTTAATCATTAACCTGCCGGGTAAACCAGCTGCTATTGCAGTATGTTTGGGCGCGGTATTCTTGGCGGTGCCAAAATGTTTAGAACTCTTAGATGATTCTAATATTCAAATTGATTTGGATTTTGTTGAACAAGAATTTGAATAAAGATTAGCCGCCACTTTTTCCTAACAAATAGGCGGCAGTAAGTGCTTTAGCAAGCAACTCATTATGCTGATCTTTAGGAATATGTTGATACATAATCAACTCAATCTTAGGAACGCATTCGGCTTTTTGATAATTTTCTCTTAGTAAGTCTAAGTCTAAATTACCATTAGTAACGCAGCCCACGACACAGCCTTTTTCATTAGAAAAAACAATGCTTTGGTCTAGCATAACTTCAAGTTGGTATGAATACGTACCTATATTATTAGCTCGCGCAATAGAGGTGTAAACTGAATTAAAGAAATCCTCATGATGAATGATATGATCAATATCAATGACTGTTTTTAGCTCATAGTGCTGAGCTTGATAATCAAACTCAATAGTGGCGGTTAGTGTATTTGTAAACATTATTTAGTCAATGACAAGAAAAGTTGTGGCAACTCTTTTGGCAGAGATTCAATACGATCAATCACTGAGTAATGAGAGCCGAAAATATCTGAGATATATTCATCGGCTTTCTTATCCAAACTAATACAATATGGATACATGCCTTTTTGCTGTACTTCTTGTACCGCTTTATGGGTATCTTGAATTAGCGCCTTAGGATCGTGCATATCAATATCAGCTGGCTCGCCATCCGTTAGGATTAGCATGAGTTTTTTATCACTCTGCTGCATATCCAGATAGTGTGCACCATGACGAATAGCAGCGCCCATGCGAGTTGAGAATTCACCCTTAAGGTCAGCCAAACGAGACTTAACCGTATCGTCCCAGCTTTCACTATAGCCTTTAATGTGATAATACATAACTTTTTGACGGGTATCAGAATTAAACCCAGCAATAGCAAAGTTATCACCTAACTGCTCTACTGCCCAAGCCAGTAGCGATACCGCTTCTTGAGAAAGCTCTAAGATAGTCTGGCCCGAAGACCCTACCACCTCATTAAGTGATTGCGATAAGTCAAGCAACAATAACACCGAGACACTGCGAGAATCATGCTCAAAATCTACATTAATTCGAGTATCAGGCTGTGAGCCATTTTTAATATCAATAACACTGCGAAGTGCAATATCTAAATCAAGCTCTGCACCCTCTTCTTGGTAGCGAACACGTTTTTTGTTTTGTGGCTTAAGCAAATCCAATACTTTCTTAAGTTGTTTCACTAAAGACGAATGCTTGTCTAGAATTCGATCAATTTTTGACGCATCTGTATGTGTATGCAATCTTTCATACACAGCAGCCCAATCTGGCTTATATGACTCATATGCGTAATCCCACTCATCATAATAATGTGGGGGAATAGTTTCAACCTCTTCCTCTTCTTCCGGTGAAGTTTCGCGATGAAAAATTTCATCATCTTCATCAAATTCTTCAATAAACACCCACATAGAGCGATTATCATCACGATAGGTAACCTCGGTGTCTTTGAAGTACATTTTGGCCAATGCGTCTGAAGGACCTCTGGTTTTAATCAAATAACCCAACCCAAGACTTAAACTGTTAGAAGTTGTGGTTTCTCCCGCTTCCATAAGCGTCTTAAACTTAGCTACATAATCCAAGATTACTTCATTTTTATAAGGATGATCATCATCAAGTAACGCACGCGTTAACATGATTGCACGATGCCTCAAACAAGACTGATCTGTATCATCACAATCAAACTCGTCAACAATTGGGATAAGGCTTAGCCATAATTTTTTCAAACCTGGGTACTTCTGAATAGCTAAATATTCTACTCGTGCATCTTCAAATACCTCGGCAAAAAAACGCTGCTGTGGAGAGGCATTATCGGCCACAATTTTAGTGGTAAATTGATGATGAGCAATAATATGCGAAATTAATGCCATATAGCGCTTACAAGCGTTAACGCCATTTAAGTCACCATAAATATCAGGCAAGCGAATAATCTCATCTTCCAAATAAGGGTGAAAATGCTCTAGCTTTTCAAAGTCTGGAGAATATGGTGCGTACATAAAATCTGTCTTCCAGAGTGCTCTTTGAAATAAATTAATAGGACGCTCAATATCACTAAATAACAAACCTTTTCGTTGACGCTGAAAGACTGCTTTCGAATCAGCCGTTGTTAACGTAAAGTACTCTTCTTGGCGCTCTGGATGATCTTTGAAATATCTAAGACCATAATTAATCCATTCGTAAATACCTTTAAAATCTAGTTGCTCTAATAATAAATTAATATTACCAATCATCGCTCTCAAAGAAGGTGATGGATGTGTGTCATGAATACCGTGAATTGAGAATGTTGTCTTTTCTAAATGGTACTCAATTAAAGCTAGGTATTCATCCAGCTGATCTTTATTGATATGCTCAACAACAATAATAAAGCTGTCTAGAAATATCTCAACTGACGGCTTATTGGGCGTTCTGCAAATTTTGTTATAGGTGAAATCAGTAATTTTTTTAATACTACCGTCACCAAAATGCTCACCCGCCCACGGCATGGTCTTTAAAAAAGCAATTGAAAGCTTATCACCTTGGCCAATTTTGGCCAAAAATTCCGCACCCTGATAATACTCTTCAAGGCTAGCTCCTGATAAATGCTCTACCGCTTGATCAATATTTAGTGCAAATGCATCCTGTACAGATTCAAAGGCACAATCCAGAGGTTTGTGCTGAACTTCTTCAGTCATGAAAGTACCTATTTAACCAAAAATAGCATCAATCGCACCACCCATAGTCGTGCGCACTTCAGCGTCATCCGTAATAGGGCAAACTAATGCCATATGACACGCATCTTTCACTTCAACACCAGCGGCGATCAATGTGCCTGCGTAGTTAAGTAGGCGCGTTGAGGCGCCTTCATCAAGACCATGACCGACTAAATTACGAGTTGCTTCTGCAAGTTTAACCAACTTAGCTGCAGTATCAGCATCTACACCTGACTCCTTGGTAATAATACTTGTTTCTAACTCGGCTGATGCATAGTCAAAATCCATGCCTGTAAAACGCTGCTTAGTTGATTGCTTAAGATCTTTCATGAGTGACTGATAACCAGGGTTATATGAAATCACTAGCTGAAAATCTGGATGTGCTTTAACTAATTCACCTTTCTTATCTAACATCAACTCACGACGGTGATCCGTTAATGAGTGAATAACTACCATAGTATCTTGACGAGCCTCAACGATTTCATCTAAATAACAAATAGCACCGTGACGAGCAGCTAATGTTAGTGGGCCATCTACCCAGCGTGTACCATTAGCATCAAGTAGGTAACGGCCAATTAAGTCAGAGGCGGTAATATCTTCATTACAAGAAACGGTAATAATAGGCTTGTCTAATTTGTACGCCATATGCTCAATAAAACGCGATTTACCACAACCCGTTGGACCTTTAACCATTACTGGCAATCTGGCGTTATACGCTGCAGTATATAGCTCTGCTTCATTTGATTGTGCTTCGTAAAATGGCTCTAATTCAATCTTAAATTGGTTGATATCGAAATCTGACATAGTTCTATCCTTATTAATGTAAGCCTTACCATAACGTGTCGGCTTGTATGGTTTGAAACGCTTAGCTAAAAAAGAGGGCTACTCTTGTTTAGCTAAGTGTTCCTTAGAAAAAAAAGCCTCTACATGAAGCAGAGGCTTTTATATAACTAAGCGTTACAAGGTTTACTTGTGAACACCTAGCTGATCTCTCCAACCTGGGTATAGAGAATCAGCATCACCTGGGAACGACTCGAATGCACGAGCAAATTCATTGTGATCTTTAGCAAACTCAACTGGATCAGCTTTAGACATCCAACAATCGTATGCTTGACGCAATGACTTAGCACCCGCTGCAGGAGAATCGATATGGCCGTAAGAACCACCACCAGAAGTGTTGATTACGTTACCGTGACCTAGATTCTCGAAGAAACCTGGAAGACGTAGCGCATTCATACCACCAGAAATAATCGGTGTAGTTGGCTTCATACCAAACCACTCTTGGTGATAAACTGGACCTTGAGCACTATCTTGCTCAATCATGTATGCAATATGTCTATCATCTGCACCACCTTCCATCTTACCGAAGCCCATTGTACCCACGTGGATACCAGACGCACCCATAAGGCGAGAAAGCTTAGCAAGAACAAACGCAGTGTAACCACGAACTGAAGATGGAGATGTAATCGCACCATGACCAGCTCTATGGTAATGTAAGTATTGATCAGGGAAGTTACGACGTGCTGTAGTAACCATACCACAACCACCAACATAACCGTCAACCAAGAATGCAACGTGGTTAGCATTTTCACCAAATGCTTCCAAGATGTATTCACCACGGGCAATCATCTCATGGTGATCGTCAGCTGTAATGTTTGCAGAGAAAATCTTAGCTTCGCCAGTCTCGTCTTGTGCACGCTTCATAGCGTCAGCAACTAAAGGAGTAACATCCTTCATACGAGCATAAACTTGGTTACCTTGAGGCTCATCGTTCTTGATGAAGTCGCCACCTAACCAGAATTGGTATGCTGCTTCAGCAAAAGGCTTAGGACGTAAACCTAACTTAGGCTTAATAATAGTACCAGCAATGTAACCACCGTCTGTACGTGAACGACCTAATAGGTTCCATAAATCTGTGATATCCATTGAAGGACCATCAAAGATGTCAAGCATTTGCTTAGGAACATGGAAATCAATCATTTGTGCGTCTTTAACATCACCCATACCTTGGTTATTACCAATAGCTAGAGTAAGGAAAGATACAACCATTGCACGACCGTCAATTAAGTTACGGTCAAACAAACCACATGGGTATGCAATCTTCATGATGCCTTTAGCTTCATCAATTTCGTATACCATTGCATCTAGATCTTTAGTAAAGTCGTCTGTTGTACAAACTTCTACGTTTGTACCTGTTGAAGACTCAGCTGCAAAGTGAGCAGCAGTTTCTAAGTAACCAAAGAAACCAGGCATTGGGTGCATGGTGTACGTAACCAAAATATGGCCACCTTGTGCGATTAGCGTATCTTCGTCTAATGACAAATCAGCATATCTATTCGATTGATCCATTATGGACTCCTATCTATTAAAAAACACCCATTATATGGAAAAATTTGTATAATGTAAAATAATATTTATTTAGTAAATAATAATATTTTATTATGATTAATTACACCTTGAAACAACTTTATAGCTATGAAGCTGTTATTCGACTTAAGAGTTTTACCAAAGCCAGTCAAGAATTGCACATCACTCAGCCTGCTGTTTATATGCAAGTTAAACAATTGCAAGAAAATCTAGGCTCGGAGTTAATTAACATTCAAGGAAAATCTATCAAACCAACTTTTATTGGACAGAAGTTTTACCAAACCAGTCTTGAAGTAATTGCTAAATTAGAGCAAAGCAAGGCAGACATTGAACAAACACTTGACCCTGAGGCAGGCCATTTGCAAATTGCCGTTGCCACAACCACCAACTCATTTGTTAGTCATATTTTAGCCAAATTTAAGAAAAAATACCCGCGAATGTCTTTTTATTTAGAAGTCACCAATCGTGAATCATTACTTAAAAATCTTGATAATAATGAAGCAGATTTGATTATTATGGGAGAGCCTCCAACAGACATGCCACTCATTACCCAGCCATTTATGGAGAACCCCCTAATTGCTATTGCTCATCCCGAGCATCCACTACTTAAAAATCAGAAAAATACCATTAAAAACCTCACTAACGAGACGCTTATTACTCGAGAACAAGGCTCAGGTACACGCATTACCATTGAAAGAATTATTGGCATGCGACTCAACTCTGATATTGAAATAAACTCTAACGAAGCTATTATCCAGGCTGTTCAAGCTGGATTGGGCATTGGATTTGTATCCAAACACACAGTTAAATTAGAGCTTGAAAATAATGTTATTAAGCAACTTAATATTGACAAATTTCCGATTACTCGCCATTGGTATGTTGTGCATAATTCAAAAAACAAGCTCTCTCCGATTGCTGAACGCTTTAAAAAATTTATCGTTGAAAATAGTTAAAAAGCTATTTTCTTAATAAGCAGTGCAATGGCCACAAGAATAACCAGGCCTAGTATTTTCTCCATAGCCTTTGGGTTAAACTTAAACGAGCCCATATAAGAGCCTAAAAATCCGCCCACAACCACTGCCACAATCAGAGGGATGTATTCAGATAGATCGATCGAATTATAGTGCAAACGCGATACCAATCCTGATAGAGACACCACCCAAACAAACACCACGCCTGCTGCTGCTGCTTCTTTTTGTGTACCAATATTTAGCATAATAATCAAAGGCACCAAATACACACCGCCACCAATACCGACAATACCTGCCACCAATCCTAAAATTGAGCCAGCAATTAAAGAAATGACAATTTTCCCCCAATGGTTTAATTGCCACCTAAAGCCTGTATCTTTCCAGAAGTAAATTCGTATAGCGACCAATATCAGCGAGGCCAGCAGTATCCATAAAAATACCTGTTTAGGTAAATGCAGTGCTCCACCTACATAAGCGAATGGAATGGCTGAGAACAAAAAGGGCAGAATAATGCGCAACTTACCGTGCTTATTGCGCAAATAGTTATAGCTGCCAATGGTCGTCACAAAAAGGTTAAGCGATAAAGACACCATCGGGATCACTAAAGTAGACATGCCTGCAATCACCATAATGGCCGTATAGGATGAGCCACCTCCCATGCCAACCGAAGAATAAACAAACGCCACAATAAAAAACAAAAATGGCAATAGATAATCAATATAGAGAGCTGCTTCCATGTGAGTTTATTTTACGGATAGCACTACTCAATTGATTGACCTAAGTCAACAATTATGAGAATACAATGGTTTTATTGTTACAGGTTAAAACGCGGTCTTCTAGATGATACTTGAGGCCTTTAGCTAGGGTAATTTTCTCAACATCCTGACCCATTTTTTTCATATCATCGGCGCTATCACCATGATCAACACGCACCACGTCTTGCTCAATAATTGGCCCTTCGTCCAAATTAGCTGTCACATAATGACAGGTTGCACCAATCAGTTTGACCCCGCGTTCAGCAGCGCGTACATACGGATTAGCGCCTACAAATGATGGTAAGAATGAATGATGAATATTAATAATTCTACCGTTATATTCAGCACACATCTCTTCAGGGATGATTTGCATATAACGTGCTAGAACAATCACATCTGGGTTAAAGCTGTCAACCGCTTGCATCATTTTCACCTTGTCAGCCTCTTGAGTGTCTTGGCTAATACTGACTTTTTTAAAGGCCACATCGTACCAACTAGCCAGCTTTGAGAGCTTGCTATGATTTGACAAAACGCCAATAACCTCACCCTCAAGCTCATCTTCATGGTCGCGATGCAAGAGATCTGCCACACAATGTGAAGCGCTTGAGCCCATAATCAAGATACGCTTAAGCTGTGCAGCATCACTCAATCGCCAAGCCATATTACACCGATCAGCCAAGACAGAGAAAGCTTCTTTAAATTCATCTAAAGAGCAAGAAATGGAATTTGATTCAATCTCAATACGCATAAAGAAGTGCTGGTTTTGCTCATCCAAATGATGGTGTGCTTCTTTGATATTGCCATTATATTCAAGAATAAACTGGCTAACAATAGCCACCAATCCATGGGTATCAGGGCAAGAAATCAACAATCGATAAACACTCATGTTCGATACTCCGCATTAATTTTGACATAATCATAAGAAAAATCCGTAGTCCACACGCTTTCTTGTAGATCGCTGGCGCCAATTTCTATGGTAATTACAATATCAGTTTTTTGCATTTGTGCACTACCCAGCGCCTCTGTATAAGTAGGATCTGGCTCGCCTGCCTTGACTAGGATCACTGAATTTAGATAAATATTGATATTGCCAATATCTAAGTCTTTAATATTTGCACGTCCCACGGCTGCCAAAATGCGCCCCCAGTTTGCATCACTAGCAAATAAGGCAGTTTTAACTAAAGGAGAGTGTGCGACCGTATAGGCCACTTCTAAACAATCGTTATGCGTGTTGCCACCTTTGACACACACTTCAACAAATTTTGTCGCCCCTTCGCCATCTTTAATAATTTGATGCGCTAAGGACTTTGTCACTTCATTTAGCGCCTCTTGAAACACGTCCTTACAATCAGCAAAATTAACACCACTCGCCCCTGTGGCACTGAGTGTACAAGCATCATTAGTAGAGGTATCACCATCAACAGTAATTCGATTAAAAGACTGGTTGGTCGCTTGTGTTAAGCAAACTTGTAACTGATTTTGGGTTGCCTTAATATCAGTAAAAACAAAACTTAACATAGTGGCCATATCCGGACGAATCATGCCTGAACCTTTGGCAATACCGCTAATCGTCACCGTTTGCCCGGCCACATCAAATGTCTTAGAATGGGTTTTTTCTAGCAAATCTGTGGTTAGTATGCCTTTGGCAACCTTATCCATAGCGTCTTCTGACAACTGGGCAGCCACACTTGGAATGCCTGCTTCAAACTTAGATACATCAAGCTGTTGGCCAATTACGCCCGTTGAAAAAGGTAGCACTTGTTCTGTTTTAATACTTAGCTCGTTAGCCAATAGCTCACAAGTTTTAAGCGTATTTTCTAACCCTTGCGTACCCGTTCCAGCATTTGCATTACCACTATTAATAAGCAGTGCTAAGGGTGATTGTTGCAAATGGTTTTTAGCGACTAAAACAGGCGCAGCACAAAATACATTTTGGGTAAAAACACCCGCTGTTGTTGTACCCTGAGCCAATGAAATAACGGACAAATCCAGGGCGTCATTATTTTTAATATGCGCATTAATTGCACCGCAAATTACACCTTTAACCTTTAATAACGCTTGACTCATAACTGATAAAAAAATCCTTAATAATTAAGGGTATTTTACTGACTTACGAAGTTTTTGAAGATTTTTTATCCAAATACTGGAAAACACCCATTAGTATTGCACCAAACAGCACCATAATCAACGCTGGAATTGCAGCACGTTCAAACAAACCTTCAGCACTAAGCTCATACACTTGGATAGCCAAAGTATCCCAGCCAAATGGGCGTAATAGGTAAGTAGCTGGCAACTCTTTCATGACATCAACTGCTACTAACAATCCTCCTGCCAAGATTCCCGGCGTCATCATCGGTAAATACACCTGCCAAATAAGTCGTAATCGCGACGCACCTAAAAGTCTTGCACTTTGCGTGAATACAGGTTTTATTTGTTGGGCGCTTGCCTCAATTGAACTATAAGCAATAGCCATAAAACGCGAAACATAGGAAAAAATTAAGAGTGCTATGGAGCCAAAAATAAGATGATTAATACTTTCACCACCCCAATGAATATTCACCTCAGAGATTTGATTAATCCCATATAGTAGTCCAACCGCCATGACCGAACCCGGTAAGGCATAGCCCAATGTAGCCAGTCGAATGACGCTTTTAAGCCAAATACTACCTTGCTTACATCGTCCCGGTAGAGCTAATACAGTCGCAATCACCACCGTTATCAATGCAGCTGAGATGGTTAAAATAGAAGTAGATGTGATCAAATCAAAATATTTTGAACTCCACTCTTCGCCCACCGATGCCCAACCCCAAACAACCAACTGCAGCATTGGCAAGGCAAAAGAAAACATAAACACACTTAAGACAAATAAGCTGATCAGCCAACCAATGGTGCCTGTGGCCTGATAGGGTTTTTTATTAACAACATCTGCTGAATAATATTTAGCCTGACCGCGCGCTTTTTTTTCAAAATAAATCAAGAAAAATGCCACTAAAACTAATAGTGATGCCAACTGAGCTGCCACTTCAATTGAGCGAAAATCTCCCCAAGCAGAGTAAATAGCGGTTGTGAATGTATCATAATTAAATAAACTCACCACACCAAAATCTGCCAGCGTTTCCATCAGTGTTACTAGTAATCCTGCCGCTACTGCTGGACGAGCCAAAGGCAAAGAAATTTTAAAGAAAACACGAATAGGGCTAGCACCAAGCAACTTACCTGCTTCAATCATGCTAATTTTTTGACGCTTAAACGACGCTCTGGTCATCATGTAAACATACGGATAAAACACCAAAACAAAGGTAAGAATAATCGCCCATGAGCCAGCGCGAATATCAAACCCTGGCAAGCCCAAGACTTCGCGCATCCAAACTTGTACATAACCTGAATAATCAAAAACCCCTAAATAGACAAACGCTAAGACATAAGCAGGAACCGCAAAGGGTAAAAACAGCGCCCATTCCAACCATTTTCTACCTGGAAACTCAACCATCACTACCAAATAAGCCAATACAGTGCCTAGCAGCGTTACACCGACACCCACTCCAAATAACAAAATAACCGTTGAACTGATTAAATTAGGTAACAAATTTTGAGAAAAATGCGCCCAGAGCTCATGCTCAGGAAGTAGCCAAGAAAATGCCACCACAAAGATTGGCATCGCCACTAACAAGGCCAGTAAGCTAATCCAAATTTTTGAGCTAAGACAGTATTTTTTCAAAATTTTTCTCTTATTTTTTTAAACAACAAAACCCAAGCTCGATGCTTGGGTTTTGTTGTTTAGGTTAACTTAGGTTTATCGATAGCCTTTTATCTGCATCAACTTAACCGCTTCAGACTGCAAAATACCTGCCTGCGACAAATTCATGTTATCTTGTTTGAAAGATCCCCAAGTGGATACTACCTCATCTGCTGCAATATTTTGATTAGCTGGATACTCTTTATTCAAAGAACCATAAATCGCTTGTGCCTTTGCAGATGACAACCATTCTAATAACTGTATAGCGCCAGCTGCATTAGATGCATGCTTAGTCACGCCCGCACCAGAGACATTAACATGCACACCTGTTGTGTCTTGATTAGCCCAAAACAGCTTAAGTGGCGCTTCTGGATTTTTCTCAATCAGACGGCCAAAGTAATAGGTATTAACCAGTCCAACATCACACTGGCCTGCCAAAATAGCATTCATGACATGCGAATCTTTAGCATTCGGTGTGGCGCTCAAATTATTCACCCAACCATTAACAATATCACCCGCCTTTTCCTTACCATGGTGGTAAATAACAGAGGCCACTAACGATTTGGTATAAACCTTTTTACTGGTTCTTAAACATAGGTGCCCATTCCATTTCTCACTTGCAAGATTTTCATAGCTTGATAGTTCATTAGGATTAACTCGATCTGTTGAGTAAACAATCGTGCGTGCGCGCACTGACAGCCCCGTCCACAACCCCTGCGGATCTCTTAAATAAGCGGGAATATTACTTTTTAAGATATCTGTTTGCACACTCTGGAACAAGTCTTGCGAACCTGCATACCAAAGATTGCCCGCATCGACTGTCATAAACATATCTGCTGGCGTATTAGCACCTTCAAGCTTCAAACGTTCAATCAATGCGCCGCCCTTACCTGTTAGGTAGTCAACCTTGATACCCGTATCTTGTGTAAAGGCTTGAAATAACGGCTTAATTAAATGCTCTTTTCTAGCACTATAGACAGTGATTGAATCGTCACTTGCTGCTTGCACTGCTGACATACTTGACACTAATGCCACTGATAGCATAATTGCTGATGAAATCCATTTCTTAATATTCATTTTACTTTTTCTCCTGATTTTTTTATAAATGATAATGATTATCAATTACTAATGATACTCATTATCATTTAATAGTCAAGCGCTTATTCTGAATTTTTCCCACTTTATCAGCAAGGGCATTAGTCTCATTAATATCATGTGTCACCAAAATTGAAGTGGTGTTAGTTTTTTTAAGGATGTGTCGAACTTGCGATACTAATTGATCGCGATGATTTTTATCCAAACTAGAAAAAGGCTCATCCATTAACAAAATTTTGGGCGAAGGTGCTAGAGCTCGAGCCAGGGAAACTCGCTGCTGCTCACCCCCTGACAACTGATGTGGATACTTACTTTCAATACCCTCTAGACCAATCATAGACAGCAATTCTGCCACCCTTTGCTGTTGTGCGTGTTTGGAAATATTATGAATACCGAAGCTAATATTCTTAAAAACCGTCATATGTGGAAACAATGCATAATCCTGAAACACCATGCCAACTTCCCGGTTTTCTGGTGTCACCAAATGAGCACCGTCCTGGGATAATTGAACACCGTCTAACAACACCTCCCCATTAGCCGCCTCATCAAGTCCTGCTATAAATCTAAGTGTAGAGCTCTTGCCACTGCCACTATCTCCCAATAAGGCAAAAATTTCACCCTGCTCAAGGCTCAGATCAAAGCCTTCTAAAACAATATTGTTTTGATAGACAACCGATAAGTTATGAATAGCCAGCATAAAGTGTAAATACTAATAAGAATGATTCTCAATATTATACAAGACGACAGATTATAAAATCAACAAATTGAATTAATGACATTGATCGTATAGACCTTATTAGCGAGCACGCCCCTCAATTAATATAACTTATAATTAAGAATAACCAACAAAGTCTATTGGACAAAGGTTCGTATATTACTAAAAGGATACAACTTTAGGGCATATGTCTTATTTCAGTTACCAGACTGAAATTGCGCCAATAGTGCTGATAGCTATTTACAGTGGTGACATTCAGTCTTGGTAATAACTGGAATAATCCTGTTACTGGCATTGCTACCTGTTTTCATCAGCATTATCACCGAAATAACCAATATGGCGATAGACACACCAATCCATAGTAGTGAGTGCATTGGATGTTGTGAGAATGTGCCAATTTGATAAAAAACAGTTGCTGAAAAATAGGCCAATCCTGTTGCCCATAGAGCGCCTACAATCGCCCATTTTTTACCCACTTCACGCATCATAGCACCAAAGGCGGCGACGCAAGGAAAGTAAAGCAGGATAAACAGTAAATAAGCAAAGGCGCCAATTTTTCCATCAAATCTTGACACCATGGCACCAAAGGTATCTGTTGAGACTTCTTGCGTTTCAGCCGCTAATGTTTGCGAGTGTGTATCATCAAGCACACCCAAGCCTAGTGGATCAGACAAGTTTTGTAATGCATCTTCTAAGTTAGCAGGAATGGTTTCTAACGCCTCACCTAAGCCTGCAATCAAACTATATTCGCTCACCTCTTCCGTTTCAGAAATCCCTTTATTATCAATACTTGAATAAAGTGAGTCTAATGTTCCAACCACCACTTCTTTAGCTAAAATTCCTGTAACAATACCGACCGTTGCCGGCCAATTATCTTCATGAATACCCATTGGTTCAAATACTGGTGTGATGGTTTGCGCCAAAGCACTGAGTGCTGATTTTTTTGAATCTTGGTTGCCAAATGATCCATCCATACCTACACTATTTACCACATTAATCAAGGTAACCACAACAACAATAACCTTTCCAGCGCCTAATACAAAGCCTTTTAACTTGTTCCACGTATTGATTGCTAAATTTCTAAACGATGGTAATTGATATGTTGGCAATTCCATTAAAAAATCACTGGTATCAGTATCACCCTTAAAGGCACGCTTTAATATCAAGCCGGTTAGTAGCGCAAAAAGTACGCCGATGACATACAATGCAAATACAATATTTTGGCCGCCCACCGGAAAGAATGCTGCTGCAAATAAAGCATACACAGCAAGTCTCGCGCCACAAGACATAAAAGGTGACATTAATACCGTAGTAACACGCTCACGATGTGTATCAAGTGTGCGCGCCGCCATAATACCGGGCACATTACAGCCAAAACCTACAATTAATGGAATGAATGCCTTGCCTGATAAGCCGATTTTACGCATAAATTGATCCATCACAAAAGCAGCTCTCGCCATGTAACCTGCCTCCTCTAATAAGGTTAAGAACAAATACAACGCTGCAATAATAGGAACAAAGGTGGCCACAACCTGAATACCGCCACCCACACCATCTGCAATAATTACAACCATAAATTCTGGGGTATTGACACTATTTAACAGATAAGATATACCATCAATAAAGATTGTTCCAGCTGCCATGTCAAAGAAATCAATTAAGGCGCCACCAAAATTAATACTCACCAAAAATAACAAGTACATTACCACCAGAAAAAATGGCACACCAGTCCAAGCTCCTAATACCAACTTATCTACTTGATCTGAAACGGTCTTTTTAAGATTGGTGTTGTGCCTAATAGCCACACAAGCAAACTCATTCGCCTGGGTAAATCTTGCTTCAGCCTCTAAGAGCTCAATCTGCTTATCATCACCCAATTCTTTGGCTGAGTTGATTTGCTCAATTGGGTAGTTAACTACTAACTTTGAAGCGGGCTCAAATTGGTCAATTGCATTTGAAAAAATAGATAAATCTATTGACTCTTTTAATGACACCGGAATTACCTCGCAGCCCAATGTTTGCTTTAGCTTATCAACATCAATCTGCATACCACGCTTACGCACCACGTCCATCATATTAAGCAGTACAATCACTTTAACACCCAACTCTCTAAGCTGAGTTGTTAAATATAGGCCACGCTCCAATGTTGATGCATCAACAATATTAAAATATAAATGATCTGGATTGTTGAGTACAAAATTTCGAGCAATTTGTTCATCCATAGATGAATTTTTATCATCAATAGAATACACACCTGGCAAGTCAACCGCCTTGTAAGTTTTACCCTGATTTTTAAACTCGCCTTCTTTGCGATCAACTGTCACCCCAGGCCAATTACCCGTTCTCTGTTTGGCGCCGGTTAGTAAATTAAAAAGCGTGGTTTTTCCAGCATTTGGGTTGCCAATTAAGGCAATTTTTTCAAAGCTCATAATTCTCCCACTTCAATAAATTTTGCCAACGTTCTGCCTATGCTGACTCTAGCATTGCCCATAGATACAACCATATCTCCACCACGATTTCTAAGTATTGACAATAAAACGCCTGTGCTGATACCCAAGCCTAATAGCTTAATCTTTTTTTCATGCGTCGCATTGATTTTTTCAACCACAACTTGGTTGTCAATTTTAAGAGAGGATAATAATTTCATAATTAGCGTTATTTTAAACTATCAACAAAGGCTTGCAATTGTTGTGGTGTTAATTTTATATAAGACTTTTTCATCACGATCGACCTCTGTTTAAATAATATAATGCAAATGATACACATTATCATTTGCATTATTAATAAAAATTAATCTAATTTTAAAAATTTCCGAAATAATTAAAATATAGACAACAAGTAGGGCAAAAAAAACAACTTTTTGGCACAAAATATGGGCTTTTAAAGTGATTAAAAGCCCATATTAGTGCTACATTCGATCAATTAAAGGTTGATTTATAAAATTTTCAATATTTTCAAACTACATTGATAAATACATAATAAGTGTCAGATGTCATAAAATGGTCAAAATATTAAATACGAATACGCAATAGCTATGAATTTAGAAAATCGCGCAAAAGCCAGTCAAAAAGTAACCATTATTGGTGCTATCATTGATTTCTTGCTAGCAATATTTAAAGTTGTTGTTGGTACACTGGGTAATTCAGGCGCTTTAATCGCCGATGGCATCCATTCGTTTTCTGACTTATTATCAGATGGCGTTGTACTCTACGCTGCCAAACATTCAGCCGAAGAAGCCGATGATGAGCACCCGTATGGCCATGAACGGTTTGAAACCGTTGCTACACTTGGCCTTGCCATCATCTTAGTCATTATTGGTATAGGGATTATTTATGACGCATTTGAGCGTTTATTTAGCCCTAGTGAGCTATCGCATAACACTCTACTATTGAGTGCCGCTGCACTTTCAATCTTTTCCAAAGAAGCATTATATTGGTATACGCTAAAAGTGGCTAAAACTTATAAATCAGATATGTTGAAGGCCAATGCCTGGCATCACCGCTCTGACGCTCTTTCTTCTATCGTTGTATTTATTGGTATTTTGGGTAGTCTTAATAGCTATTTGTACTTAGATGGTGCGGCGGCAATCGTGGTAGGATTCATGATTATCTATATTGCTTGGGAGCTAGGACTGGGTGCTACCAAAGAGCTGGTCGACTCTTCGATTGATGCAGATCAGGTAGAAAATCTTAGAAATGCCATTGGTAGAATTAGCGGGGTTAATAGCGTCCATTCATTACGCACTCGTAAAATCGGACATGCAATCTCTTGTGATGTGCATGTGCAAGTTGATCCTTTTTTAAGTGTGAGCGAAGGTCATATTATTAGTGTGAGCGTCGAGCGTGTCGCTAAAGAATGTTTAAAAGATCTTAGCGATGTAACTGTTCACATCGATCCTGAAGATGATGAAACTGTCGCCCCTTACGCAACCCTTCCAGAGCGAGCTGAAGCGCTAGGAATGTTAACAAAAGCCTTATTTAATAATAAATGTGATGGGGAGATTGAACGCATTCAACTGCACTATCTAGATAGTAGAATTCATGTTGATTTTTACCTGCCACTAAGCTGCTTAAAATCTGACCAAAGCAGTGATGAAATTTTGTCTAAATTACATGAAACAGTGGATGCTTTAGAAGGATTTGGAAAGGTGAAGGTTTATTTTAGTAAAAGCTAAAGACTATGATAAGCATGACATATAGCGCCTGCCAATGCATCTGCTGCGTCTTCTTGGGGCGCTTTGTTAAGCTTTAGAGATTCGCACACCATATAAGATACTTGATCTTTACTCGCATGCCCTTTACCCACAACCGCCTTTTTAATTTGATTGGGGCTATATTCAACCATCACCACACCATTCATACCTGCGGCTGAGATAATAGCACCGCGTGCATGGCCCAGCTTAATAGCTGCATCAGGATTAGGGCGATCAGGGCGCATAAAAGCACGCTCAATCACCACGATATCGGGCTGATATTTTTTAACCACCTGATCAATTTCTAAAAAAATCGTGGTAATTCGATCTGTCAACTCACCTTTGGTGCGAATACAGCCACTGGCAATATAGCTAAATTTAAGCTTTTGAGCTTCAATTAGACCAAAGCCAGTGATTCTTGAACCAGGATCAACTCCTAAAATTTTCATGAACTATTGCAAATATAAATACCTAAAAAAATAAGTTTACTATAAAAGCATTTATAGCTGAACAAAAACCCATGTTAAGCCTTAAAATCTTGTTGCACAGGTTGATAGATATAAGGTATTTATGATATACTTTAAGCCTTTAAGATTAAACAAGGATAAATCATGGCAGTATTAGAGCTAAACAAAGACAACTTTGACGACACTATTCAAAACAACGAGCTAGTTATCTTGGATTTTTGGGCGCCCTGGTGTGGACCTTGTAAATCATTTGCACCAACTTATGAAGCCATGAGTGAAAAAATTGATGGTGTAACATTTGCCAAAATTAACACCGAAGATGAGCAAGATTTAGCCGGTAAATTTCAAATTCGCTCTATTCCAACTTTGATGATTTTCAGAGATCAGATCGCTATCTTTTCGCAACCCGGTGCAATGGCAGAAGCAGACCTTGAAAACGTTTTAAATAAAGCGAAAGAGCTAGATATGGATGTTGTGCGTAAGGAAATTGAAGAGCAAGCGAAAAGCTAAAGCAAATCTGAATAGCTTTTTTCACTAAACCCAACTCTTATACTGCCATCTGTTACTAAAACAGGTCGCTTGATAAGGGTTGGGTTTTTTAACGTCAGCTCTAAAGTGATGTTAGCCTTTTGCATGTCGCTCAAACCTCTATAAGTTGTAGAGCGTTTATTGATTAGCTTATCCCAGCCAATTTGATCAACAAAGCTTTGTAATAGTACTGGCTCGATTGGTTGCTGGCGAAAATCTACAAACTCAAATTCAACTTGATGACCCTCTAAAAAACGTCTGGCTTTTTTAATGGTGTCGCAATTTTTAATGCCGTACATGGTTATCATCTGCTGACCTACTGATTAAAAAATTCAAGAATTTCTTTATGCTCATCGTCAACAATAATACGCAACCCTTTTTGAGGATAATGCCAATAAGACACACTTGGAGAAGCAGACTCTATTTTCTCCGGCTCGCCAAATAAATTCAGCACCACTTCCTCACTTAAATCGGTCTTAGGCACAAAGCTCAGAGATTTAATCTGATAATGCGACATTAGCGCCTCACCAGTTGTTGTAAAGGTGGTTTTCTTAACCCCTGAAGGCATCAACATAGATTGGTCTATATTTTTTCTGAGTATTTCAAGATGCTGAGCATCTACTGCCAAATTTAAAATAATATTAGCGCCAATACCGCCTACTTTGGTACTTGGAAAGTATACTTCTAGTTCAGGTTTTATTTGTTCACGCTCAAACAGCGACGCTTCAATCTCTACGCCAAACTGGCGCGCCGCGTCAATTAACTGACTACGACCCATGGTCAATTCGAAAACCACAGTTTGGCCCTGCTCATTTAGATAGCTTTGCCAAGGCATGGCCTGATTTTCAGGCATTTCAACATCACGCGTTAATAAAAATATTAGCAAAAATGCTAGTATGGAGCCTAATAACGTGTAGCCAACTATGTGCCTTTCTTTCATCGTTTAAATGGTGGTTTGCTGGCTTTTTCTCTCAGCCAGTTTAGGGTTTTAAATGTTGGATCGTGGTTAATAATCTTAAGTTCAAGTTTGCGCTTACCGGGAAATTCCATTAGAAACAATCCCAATAAAATTGATATAACACCCTGTCCTGGGGTCACAAGCATAATGATTCCAGCAAGCAATAATGCTAGGCCAATAACACTTTTAATAATTACTGCAATAACATGACCAATATGCTTAATTTCTAACTTATGGGGATTTTCCATAGTGAAATAATCACTAGCAATAAGCCCAAGTAAATATGGTGTTAATAACAAAGTTAAAACAAACATAACTACAGAAATCAAGCTAACTAATATTAGCAACTCTTCGTATTGATGAAAATATTCAAACAAATCTGCTAGCATGACAATAAAAAAGTAACTGGCCCGTCATTGGTTAAAGACACTTGCATATCTGCACCAAACACACCGCTTTGAATCTGCGCATACTGCTGAGAAATACTCGATAAAAAGTATTCATAAAGCTCTTTAGCTTCTGCGGGGGATTTGGCTGTTGAAAAGCCAGGCCTTGTGCCTGAGTGAGTATCTGCTGCCAAGGTAAATTGAGAGACTAACAAAAGCCCGCCCTCAATATCCTTAACTGATAAATTCATTTTTTCATCTGCGTCATAAAACACTCGGTAGGCTAATATTTTTTTAATCATTTTATCAACCTGTGCCCGATCATCATTTTTCTCAATGCCAATAAACACCAAAAGACCTTGATTAATCGCACCTGTTATCTGCCCATCAACCTCTACTTCGGCTTTAGAAACGCGTTGAATTAGAGCTTTCATTTGATATTAAGCACTCAAGTGTGATACATCGGCAACCGACAAAAACAGCGATCTAACCCAATAGATTAAATTAAGACGAGCCTGCTTTAATTCAGCCACATCACTATTAACCATCACCTGGTCAAAGAAGTGATCAATACTCACTTTAAGAGAAATCAGCTCACTCATGCTGGCTACATAGTCTGTAGAGTTAGACAATTTTTCAGCTACCACTTGCGTTTGCGCAAATAAGGTTTTTTCTGCTTTTTCAACCAATACAGAGGCATCCACCTCAATCGATAAATTCTGTTGATCTTTGAGCATATTAGCAATACGCTTATTAGCCTCAATTAAGCTTTCAGCCGCCTGATCTTGAGTAAAGATATTTAAGGCCTCAACGCGCAAATGAAAGTCGTATGGAGATTCTGGCGCCACTGCCAATACTGCCTCAAAAGCCTTGCCACTCACTTGTTTTTCTTTGTAGTAAGCACGCAGGCGGTCCATCATAAACGTGTAAATAGCAGGTGCACATTGCCTATCTACATCTGTAGAGTGAGCAGACAAAGAGCTGGCGATTAACGCCTTAAGGTTTAGCTCAAGCTTACTTTCCACCATAATTCTCAACAAGCCTAATGCCATTCTACGCAATGCATAAGGATCTTTAGATCCCGTTGGACCTTGCCCAATACCGTAAATACCGGTAATCGTATCAAGCTTATCTGCAATAGCAACCGCCAAACCTGTCTCGGTTGAAGGTAGCGTGTCACCAGAAAATCGTGGATGATAGTGCTCACTAATTGCTGTTGAAACAGCAGGGTTTTCCTGATCGTTCTGAGCATAATAACCACCCATTACCCCTTGAAGATCGGCAAACTCACCCACCATTTCTGACACCAAATCTGTTTTACAGAGCAATCCAGCGCGCTTAGCATCCGCCTCATCAATGCCAATCATTTTAGCAATATCACCTGATAAAATCTCAATACGCTTAGCCTTATCACCCATAGAACCTAATGACTTCATAAACAACACGCGATCTAGCTTTTCTAAGCGTGAGTACAGTGTTTGAGATTTGTCTTGCTCCCAAAAAAACTCTGAATCCGCTAATCTTGGTCGAATAACCCGCTCGTTACCGCTAATAATAACTGAAATATCGCTTGATTCAATATTAGCCACTGAGATAAAACTTGGTAATAATTTGTTATGCTTGTCTAGCATATGAAAATATTTTTGATGAGATTTCATAGCAGAAATAAGCGCCTCTTCAGGCACTGCTAAGAATGACTCACTAAACCCACCAGAGAATGCACAAGGATACTCAACCAAAGCACAAACCTCGCTCAATAACGACTCATCGATCACTGCTGTTGCTTTATTTTCAGCGGCCACTTGAACAACTTGCTGTCGAATTATCTCTTTGCGCGTATCAAAATCAACTTCGATTTGTGCTTGCTGTTGCATAATGATGCGATAATTTTTAGCTTGGTCAATCTCAATCGTTTTTGGACCTGTAAAGCGTAAACCGCGTGTGGTATTACCTGCACTCAAACCCATTATCTGCGCCTGAATAACCTCAGCACCTAATAGCATCACCAACCAATGCGTTGGGCGTACAAATTGCTGCTCAGAACTTCCCCAGCGCATAGGCTTGGCGATTGGAATATTTTTAATAGCAGCGTCAACCACTTGCGCTAACAAATCTTTGGTTTCTAAGCCTTTTTGCTCTTTACTAAAAAAATAATAATCTGATTTTCCAAATGGTTTTTTATCAAGCTCAGACGATAGCACTCCGCAAGACTTTGCAAAACCTTCAACAGCTTGCGCTGGTGCAGAAACCGAAGGCCCTTTGCGCTCAATTATTTGATCCTCTTGTTGACATTGTAAATCACGCACCAAAACCGCTAAGCGACGTGGCGTAGCAAACGACTCCACCTCAGCGTGATTAAGCTTTAATTCGGACAATGCTTTAACTAAATTAGCCGTTAATGCTTGTGAGAGTTTGGGTAATAGTTTAGGCGGTAATTCTTCTGTGCCTAATTCAAGTAAAAAATCTTGTGTATTCATCATAATAAATTTTAAATAATTTGGAATCGAAGCTGGCCATTGGACAAATCAATCATCACTGAGCGAGCGTATAACTTAGTTGGCACCACATCAAACTTCTTATAAACACCTGCAATGGAAACTAATTCTGCATTAAACGATTGTACAAAAATAGTCGCTTTATCATCGCCTTGAATGCCAGCAAACAAACTTCCCTGAACTTCTTTATAAGCAGAAATAGAACCAAATGACATCACATCAGCGCCCGCTTTAACCTTGGCTAGTAGCACCAAGTCTCTATCTTCGGCGATCACCTGCTGAAACGAATAAACTTTATTGGTAATAATTTTCGGTGCTTGGTAGATCTTGTCCTGATGTGGATTAGGTGCACTTGGTGTTGGCTGTTGTGGCGCTTGAGTTTTGATTTTTGATTTGCTACTTGGTGATAATGATTTTCCAAATACAGCCAAACCAGAGAACTTTGCAAAATCAATTAATTCTTGTTTGCGCGAACGAATGCCCACTGCCACCATTTCGTTTTGCGCCAAAATTTCAATTAAAACCGCCAACTCATTCGCTTGAAAGTTTTTATGTTCAATTTCCAAGATTACCGGGGCGTGCTGAAATTGCGCTTTATTGCTATTAGCAAGCGTGGTAATTTCATCCACTAAAGCATCGGTGTCATTGGTTAAAACTCTTAACGTGTAAAGCGCTTCTGTTTGGGTAATAACTTCAATTTTATTCAACTGCGCCACCCTTGTGTGCAATCTAAGAAATGCCATACTCGGTTCATTCCACCATCGCCACTTAACATTAACTCTAATGGAGTTTTGTGTTTGAACTTTTTCACACTACGCTTGAGCCAGACACTGGCATATTCTTTGTTGGTAGGAAAGGTGGTTCCCAATGACTCATGAATGCCTAAAATCATTCTACTACGCTTCACCATATTATCATTAAACTCAAACGCTTTATCACCACGGCGATATAAATACAAATGTCTAGGCTTGATAATATCCTCAAGGCCCAAAATAACTAATTGATCGCTATCTTCCAACTTCCAGTTTTCTAAAATTTGTGAAAGCTGAAAAGTTAACTGGTTTTTTTCATCATCATTAAAATTAACAATGTCTTGCTCTGAGGCAGTATTTTTATGCATCAATTCACCCTAAAATGGAACAACACTTCACGATCAAATACACTTTTATCAGGCGCATGTGGTAGTGGTGAGGCTTTGTAAACCGCTCTTTCAATGGCATCTTTAAATACCTTTGCTTTAGCGCTATTGCTAACATTGCAAGATTGCAAATTAACACTTTGTACATTGCCGTTTAAATCTTGCAATATGTAAACATCACAACCCCAATCATCTTGTGCACCTTGATAGCGCCATTTTTCTTTAACTCTTGCAGCAATTTGATTGACATAATTTGCCTTTAATTCGCTTAAGATATCTTCTTGAGCGATCTCTCTTTCTTGATCCTCTTCCGCTTGAATCTCTTTCTTTAGAGAGCGAGTATCTTGCTCTTTCTCAAACTTGTTAGCCTCTACAGCTCTTAATTTTTCAATTTTTTGTTTTTCTTGTTCAGCTGCTTTTGCTTTACTTTCCGCTATCTTTTTGCGCTTTTCAGCTTCAAGCGCTTTTTTCTCCGCCAATTTCTTTTTCTTTAATGCTTGCTTGTTTTTCTTCTCAGCAGCTTTTCTACTTTTTTCAGCTTTAGCTTTAGCTTGCTGCTCTTTTTTGGTTTTTGCTTTTAATTTTTTCAGGCGTTGCTGTTCTTTATAACGCTCATTTTCGACACGCTTTTCAGCACGCTTAAGGTCTGCCAAACGTTTTTCACGTTTTTGCTTAATATTAATCAAGCGCTGCTTTTCTTTTTTAATTTCAGTTAAATCAACAGTGACTGCTTTAGGCACTGAATGAGATGAAGATTTTGGCGCTGTTTTAGGAATCTCCCAACGTTGAACACTCGAAAACACCAAGCCGACAACCAAGATCACGTGTAGCGCGATTGCACTCCAAAATGCCACAGGATGCTTGTTGGCAATTTTGGGCAGCTTAATGTTTTTAATTAACTCAGCTTTCATTATTGCCCATCACCTGATTCGGTCACAATGCCAACCTTATTAACACCATTTTTTTGCAAGAAAGACATAAGAGACACAACCGATCCATACGCCACACTGGCATCGCCCCTGACAAAAACTTTCATGGTTGGGTAAATTTCTAGGCGTGCACTCACACGACCTGCAATAATGCCGAGTGGTAGCTTTTCACCTTGGGCAACATCAGAATCATCTTCATTCAGTGAATTAATAAAATACTCACCCTCTTTATTAATGGTAACAATGGTGGGCTGTTGCTCAGTAAAATCCACCATTTTGGCATCAGCTGTTGGTAAATCGACCTCAATACCTTGCTCAATAATAGGGGTTGTCATCATAAAAATCACTAACAACACCAACATAACATCAATATACGGCACAATATTGATATGTGCATCAACACTTGGTCTGTGGCGTTGAGGTAGCTCTATCATAACTAAAAGCTATTTTTGCCTTTGGAAGGTAACAAACAACTCTTCAACAAACGAAGTATATTTGTTTTGAATTTCGCCCACTTGAGTAATTAATCGATTGTAGGCAATAGTTGCTGGGATTGCAGCAAATAAGCCAAATGCTGTGGCAATTAACGCTTCAGCAATACCAGGTGCAACAATTGCGATGGTTGCTTGCTTAACAGATGCCAGACCAATAAAGGAATGCATAATGCCCCAAACTGTACCAAATAAACCAATATAAGGACTTGATGAAGCAATCATGGCCAGCACACTCAAACCATGATCTAGGCGATCAACCTCATTATTAACAGCAGTATTCATAGAGCGATAAGCGCGCTCTGAATTCATTACCAGCGCCTGGTTAGAAGCAGAAGTAGTATGGGTAAATTCACCATAGCCTGCACCAAAAATATGCTCCATCGGGGTACGATTAGAGACTTGATCGGGAATCTGTCCATGCAAAATTGACAAATCTGTGTCGGCTAAAAAATTATTATGAAAACGCTTAATATCTTTGTTGGCATCCATTAGTGTTTTCTTCTTAGACATAATAACCGTCCAAGAATAAATACTCATTAATACCAAAACAAACATCACTACCTGCACCACAAAACCTGCGCTGATAATTAAGCTAAAAATTGATAAACTACTGTCCATTTATTTTCTCCAGAATGTCGCTTGGAATGGCGCACGGTTTAAAATTTTGCACGTCCAAACAAACAACGGTAACTTGTGCTTCAAATAATACCTTATTTTGCTTAAGATCCCTTATTTTCTGTGAAAAAATCAAGCTTGCGCGACGAGATTTTTTCACCTTGGTATGAACCTCTAACAAATCATTAAATCGAGCTGGAAAAAGATACTCAGCCTGTAATGATTTAACCGCAAAAACAATACCTTGATACTTAATCAGCTGATCTTGCTCAAAGCCCATTTCACGCAAAAATTCACTGCGCCCACGCTCGATAAACTTCAAGTAATTAGCGTAATAAACCACGCCACCACTATCTGTATCTTCGTAATAAACCCTAACTTCTAAATTACTCATTGAACAAATCTTGATGATTTGAAGGCTGAGCCAAGCCTAGATGTTTATAGGTTAAATTTGTAGCACTACGCCCTCTGGGAGTACGTTGAATAAACCCTTGCTGAATTAAATAAGGCTCAACCATATCTTCTAAAGTGCCGCGCTCTTCACCAATGGCAGTGGCCAATGTATCTAGTCCAACTGGGCCGCCTGCAAATTTATTAGTCATAATAGATAAGTAATCGCGATCTAGTTGCTCTAGTCCCGCTTCGTCTACCTTAAGAACACTTAACGCTTCGTTGGCAATCGCTTGATGAATAATACCGTTTGTCTTAATATCTGCAAAATCACGCACTCGACGCAACAGTCGATTAGCAATTCTTGGAGTGCCACGCGAACGCTTGGCAATTTCATACGCACCACTCGGCTCAATCTCAATATTTAAAATCTTGGCGGAGCGCTCTACAATAATTTGCAAATCGCGATTGTTATAAAATTCTAAACGCTGGACAATCCCGAAACGATCACGTAGCGGAGAAGTAAGCATGCCAGCGCGTGTGGTCGCACCAATCAAAGTAAAAGGTGGCAGCTCTAATTGCACAGAATGTGCGGCCACGCCTTCGCCCACCATAATATCTAATTTAAAATCTTCTAAGGCTGGGTATAAAATCTCTTCAACCACAGGATTTAGACGGTGAATCTCATCAATAAACAAGACATCGTAAGGCTCTAATTTTGTCAAAATAGCAGCTAAATCACCCGAACGCTCTAGAACTGGCCCAGAAGTTTGCTTCATCCCTGCACCCATTTGATTGGCAATAACATTGGCTAAAGTTGTCTTTCCTAGCCCGGGTGGGCCGTAAATTAGGCAGTGATCGAGTGCATCTTGGCGTTTTTTGGCAGCCTTGATAAACAGGGACATTTGCGATTTAACATCATCCTGACCAATATACTCTGACAAGCTATCTGGGCGTACTGAGGCAATAACAATATCTTCGCCACCTTGGTCTTCGCCACCTACTAAAGAGTCTTCTTCTATCATGCTAATTTAATCATTTTTTAAGTTATTTTAACTGATTAACTTCTTGGAACAATAGTTTGATTTTGATTGGCTTGTATTGATGTTGCAATTTAACCAATTTGGCGACACTTACTTCCTGATATGACATAAATTTATCAATCTTAATCTGCCATTCATGATTCGCATTAAGCTGATGCTCAAAGATAATACCGGCCAAAATATTTAGTGGCAGATACCAGCCCAACTTTTGCTCCATCCATTGCTGCAGACTAAGTGATGTACGCTGATGATTTACCCACAGGCCTTGTGCTGTTGAGCGAATATTCACCTCGCCCAATCCTAATGTGCCCACCAATACTAGCTCAAACTCTTGATCTACAAACTCAATATCAAAACCCACACTTTGATAACTATCATCAACGCTAACACCCGCCCTACCTTTGGCGGACCACGATTCAGGAACAGATCCTGAAGCAGTAGACTGGTCTCGAATATTAAGCGTTTCACAGCCCTGCAAGAACAAAAATATAAGGGCGATAAAGAGTGCTTTCATAAGGTGGCTATTCTAACATTGGAGTTATAATAGCGAACGCCTAAAAAAAATGCGTTTGCTGTATAATTAAGCGCTTATTGAGTTTGTTATTTAGGTTTATGTCACGCATTGCTATTTTAAGTGTTAATCATGCACAAGCACCCGTTTCGGTGCGTGAGCGCGTGGCTTTTGCGCCCAACCATTTAAGTCGTGAATTGCAAACATTAAATAGTCTTCCAGAGGTTGAGGCGGGTGTTATTTTATCCACTTGCAATCGTTCAGAAATTTATGCAATCGTTAATGCCGACAATCCACAAGAAATTTTAAGCCAATATTTAGCCGACACACACCAAATCTCTAGAGAAGAAATTGATGATTATTTGGTATATTTTGAAGATGGCGCTGCTTTAGAGCATATTTGCAATGTTGCTTGCGGGCTCGACTCTTTGGTATTGGGAGAGCCGCAAATCTTAGGTCAGCTTAAAGATGCCTATCATGCAGCCAAGCAAGCAAAGACACTGGATAAAAAGCTAGAAAAATTATTTCAGCATGCTTTTTCAACCGCAAAAAAAGTACGCACAGATACACAAATCGGCTCATCCCCTGTTTCTATTGCCTATTGCGCTGTCAAACTTAGCGAAAAGATTTTTACTGATTTATCCGAACAAACTGTTTTATTAATTGGCGCAGGAGAGATGATCGAACTCTGCGCACAACACCTAAGCCAAAAAGGTGTTAAAAATATAATTGTGGCCAATAGAACGCTAGAAAATGCTCAAAAAATTGCCGCACTTTACAATGCACAATCCATCAGCTTAAAGCAGTTTTCTACGGTCATTCATCAAGCTGATATCATTATTTCATCAACAGCCGCCTCGGTGCCAGTGATTGGCAAAGGCCTGATCGAAAGCGCTCTAAAACTTCGTAAACACAAGCCTATGTTTATGCTTGATATCGCCATACCAAGGGATATCGAGCCTGAAGTTGGTCAATTAGATGATGTCTATCTCTACACCATTGACGACCTTGAGCAAGTGGTAAACGACAATATCGATTCGCGTGAAAAAGAAAAAGTCTTGGCGCAAGAGATTATCATCAAGCAAACGCAAGTTTTTAACAAATGGCTATCAGTCCTACCTAACGAACAATTAGTGCAAACTTATCGCAACAGCGTTAATCAAATTAAAGAAGATGCACTCGTAGATGCCTTAAAACGTCTAAATAATGGTGGCGATAGCGAACAAATTATTAAAAAATTAGCCGACCAATTGGCTAACAAAATACTCCATACTACCTTTAAAAATATTAAGCAAACTCCGCACGAAGCTTTATCTCAATGCGAAGGCTGCATACCCAATCTTAAAAAATAATGAATGAATCTATTCTTGCCAAGTTAGAACAAATGTCTATGCGCCTAGAAGAAGTAGGCGCTATGTTAAGCGACCCAACTGTTGCCAGCGACGCTAAAAAATTTAGAGACCTGTCTATTGAGCACTCACAGCTAACCCCTGTTAATGATCAGTATCAAGAATACCTATCAACCGAGCAGAACCTTGAAGATGCTAAGATGATGCTGGAAGAGGAAGATGCAGATATTAAGGCCATGGCCAAAGAAGAGATTAGTGAGGCTAAAGATAATTTAGAGCGTCTAGATCTCGAGCTTAAAAAATCCTTACTACCTAAAGATCCTAACGACTCTCGTAATATTATTATAGAGGTTCGCGCAGGCACAGGCGGCGACGAGGCTTCCATTTTCTCAGGGGATCTATTTAGAATGTACACGCGCTACTGTGAAAAGCAAAAATGGCAAATAGAGACTTTAAGCGCCAATGTTGGTGATCACGGCGGTTATAAAGAAATTATTGCGCGTATTAGTGGTGTTGATGTTTATTCCAAGCTTAAATTTGAATCAGGCGCGCATCGTGTACAACGCGTGCCAGAAACTGAAAGCCAAGGTCGCGTACATACTTCTGCTTGTACTGTCGCTATTATGCCGGAAGTAGAAAATATTGAAGACATTGATATCAACATGGGCGATGTACGTGTTGATACTTTTAGAGCGAGTGGTGCTGGTGGCCAGCACGTCAACAAAACTGATTCAGCTGTGCGCGTTACTCATGTTCCAACTGGAACAGTAGTGGAATGCCAAGATGGGCGCTCACAACACAAAAATAAAGCGCAAGCAATGTCAGTCCTAGCATCCAGAATTTTAGATGCTCAGCAACAAGTTCAACAAAAAGAACAAGCCTCTCAACGCAAAGAGTTGGTTGGTAGTGGTGATCGCTCGCAAAGAATTCGCACCTACAACTATCCTCAAGGGCGTATCACTGACCATAGAATCAACTTAACGCTATATAAATTAGCAGAAATTATGGAAGGTGATTTAGAGTCTATTATTGAACCGCTGATTGTTGAACAACAAACCAACCAATTAACAGAGTTAAATGACGCGCTAGCCTAGCCTTCTAGTAAACAATTGCGATAGGATAAACAACACACCTAGCGCAATCACAATTGTCGGGCCTGTGGCCAAATCGTAAAATGTAGAAGCGCTCAATCCCATCAGTACAGCTACCATAGAGACAATAATCGATTGAAAAACCATAGCCAGCGGAGAGTATGCAAATACTCTGGCAACTGCGGGCGGAATGATTAACAAGGAAGTGATAAGCAAAACGCCAACAATTTGCACAGAAATTGACACCGTTAAAGCAATCATCGACATAAACAATAATTGATAAAAAGTTCGATTTAATCCTTGAGAAACTGCCAACTCTTCATTAAGTGTTAACAGTAGTAATTTTTGCCAAAAAGCCACTAGCAGGCCAATTATAATCCCTAGAACTACATAGATCCAAATAATATCTTGAGTGCTAATCGACAAGACATCACCAAATAACAAGGCAAAATAATCTGTATTTTCTCCACCAACAATACTCAAAATAACAATACCGAGTGATAGCGCAAGGTGTGAAAATATCCCCAAAATAGCATCATTAGACAAAAAATTCTTTTGTTGCAGCATAACAATTAATCCTGCAAAAATAGTGCCCACCACTATCAATCCCACGTGCATACCCAAACCACTAGCCAAACCAAGCGATACACCAAGCAAGGCAGAATGCGAAATAGACTCAGAGAAATAGCTCATGCGCTTCCAAATCACAAAGCAGCCGAGCGAGCCTGCGATAATAGAAATTCCGAGCGCCGCTATTAGCGCTCTTAGAATAAAATCTTCCAAAATGAAGCTAACCTATGATTGACAATTTTTGCACAGACCGTACAAGTACAAACAATGATCGGTTAGCTGATAGCCATATTTAGTAGCGATATCATGCTGATGCTGCTCAATTACCGAGTCATTAAACTCATCAATCTTGCCACATTTAACACACAGTAAATGATCATGATGCTCAGTATTAGATAGCTCATAAACACTCTGGCCATTATCAAAATTATGCTTATTAATCATACCTGCCTCTTCAAATTGAGTGAGCACTCGATAAATAGTTGCCACCCCAACCTCTTCACCTTGCATCACCAGAGAACGGTAGATATCTTCAGCGCTCATGTGATGGTTATCGCTTTTTTCTAAAATTTCTAAAATTTTAAGTCTTGGTAGTGTAACTTTAAGACCTGCAGTTTTTAAATCTTGGGCGTCCATATTCGAATCCTTGAGGTAAAATCAGAAAAATATTTCTTAATCATTTTAATCAATTAATTACAAATGAACAAACTAACTTTAATTGCATTCTCGCTCTCATTACCATTTTTGTCTGCTTGCACCCCTTCTATGCCGACACTACCAGATCTACCTGACATGCCCAATATCTTGCCTGATCTGTCATTACCCACGCTTTATAAAGATGATATTCAGCAAGGCTCAGTGCTAACAAGATTTAAAACTAACCAACTTAAAGTTGGCATGTCAACCGCACAGGTACAAGATTTAATCGGCTCACCGAGTATTATTGACCCTTTTCATAATAACCAATGGAACTATATCAACCATTCAACGCATCATGAACAGGACGATATCCACTACCGCTTGGTTTTAAAGTTTGAACAAAATAAATTGACCCTTATTGATACAACAGAAATTGCCAGCTTACCCAAACTGACCGACAAAGAAAAAGTGCTTGAAGAAAAGCGCCTTGCTGAAGAAAAAGCAGCAATTGAAGCCGCTAAACAAGCCAAAATCAAAGCACAGGAGTTCGCCAAAGCAGAAGCAGAAGCAGAAGCAGAAGCTCAACGCATTGCAGTAGAAAAATCAGAGGCTGAAGCATTAAAAAAAAAGACTGAATTAGCGCAAGCCAAGCAGTCAATTAAAGCTAAGGAAGTGGCTAGCTCGCAGTCGAGCAAAGCTTCTGAAAACGCGCCAGTAAAGCACGTCGAACCAGCAACTATCAATAAAGAACTGCAAGCACCCGTACCAGCGCCTTGGTACAAATTCTGGATGGACTGATTAATTGTGTCGTCTCTTGTTATTAACAATCTTGAGTGTCAAAGGGGCTATAGTCAGCTTTTTCAAAACCTCTCTTTTCAGGTACATGCCCAAGAAGTACTTAGAATTACCGGCACAAATGGTAGTGGAAAAACCTCACTCTTAAAAATTTTAGCAGGGGTTAATATTCAAGAGCAAGGTGATATTAAACTCGATCAACACCTTGTTAAAAGTGACGAATATCAACAAGAAGTATTTTATCTAGGCCATCAAGCGGCGCTCAGTGCTGAACTTAGCAGTCTTGAAAATCTTGAATTTTTAAGTGCTCTAAATCAGCCAGTTACGCGTGAAGTTCTTATTCAAGCATTAGAAGATATCGGCCTAAAAGGCTATACAGACGAGGCTTGCGCCAACCTTTCAGCCGGTCAAAAACGACGCGTTATTTTAGCCAGTTTGTTTGTCTCAAAAGCTAAAGTGTGGCTACTAGATGAGCCCTTTACGGCACTCGACCCTAAAGGCGTTAAAATTGTTGAAAGCAGAATCGCTCAACATTGTGCCAATGGCGGAATGTGTCTATTTACCACGCACCAAGACTCTGCACTACCCAACCAACGCACGATTGCGCTATGAATATTTACCTGCAAACATTAAGTCGAGACTTACGCATAGCCCTTAGAAATCCTTCTAGCGTTCTTAATCCTTTATTATTTTTTATAATTTCCGTCTCACTCTTCCCGCTCGCTATTAGCCCAGAAGCCGAGACTTTATCTCAAATTGCGGCTGGTATTATTTGGGTCGCCAGCATGCTGGCCGTATTATTATCGCTTAACGCACTATTTCATCACGATTTTGAAAACGGTGTACTAGAGCAAATGGTGACTTCGCATCACTCCTTGCCATTACTCATCCTATCAAAAATTACTGCCCATTGGTTATTAACCGGTATTCCTATTATTTTATTATCGCCTTTATTAGGGGTGTTTTTATTTCTCGATGATGAGGGTATTAAAGTGTTAATGATCACCCTATTACTCGCCACCCCAAGTTTGAGTTTAATTGGTAGCATTGGTGCTTCTTTGATTGTCGGTATTAAAAACTCTGGCATGTTATTGTCTTTACTTATTTTGCCACTTTACATTCCTATTTTAATCTTTGCCTCAAGCGCCGTTTCCCAGGCGCAATTTGGCCTAGATATTAGTAGTCAGCTGTATTTCCTGGCCCTGTTTTTAGTACTCAGTTTAATGAGTGCACCTTTTGTGAGTGCCATCGCCTTAAAAATAAGTTTGGAATAAACCCTTTTATTTGTTATAATCACCTCATACACGCTGATTTGTCCCGATTGCTAGCGTTACTGCCTAGAGTAGTTAAAACAAGCTAAAGCAGGCGTTTCTCTTCATTGAAAACCCTTCTTGACAAGGGTTTTTTAATGTTCATATGGAGAACAAAAATGATATTTACTTCTGAATCTGTTTCGGCAGGACACCCCGATAAAGTTTGCGATCAAATTTCTGACGCTATTTTAGACGCTGCACTGGCGCAAGACAAAAACTCACGTGTTGCTTGCGAAACACTTGTTAAAGACAATAACGTTGTACTCGCTGGTGAAATTACCACAGGCGCAAGTATTAATTACGAAAAAATTGTTCGTGATACCATTAATGAAATTGGCTATAACGATGACGAGTTAGGCTTTAACGGCTCAACTTGTAACATTGCCAATTTACTAGGCGAGCAATCTCAAGACATTGCTCAAGGTGTTGATGAATTCGAAAACCATGAACAAGGCGCCGGCGATCAAGGCTTAATGTTTGGTTATGCTTGTAATGCTACCGACGTACTAATGCCGGCACCCATTTTATACGCACACCGCTTAGTTGCTAAACAAGCAGAGCTGATGAAAAATGGCAAATTATCATGGTTACGCCCTGATGCAAAATCTCAAGTATCTTGTCATTATGATGGTCATAAAATTGTGGGTATTGATGCTGTAGTACTGTCTACCCAACATGATGAAACCATTGAACTTAAAGACTTACAAGAGGCTATTATGGAAGAGATCATTAAGCCGGTTTTGCCAGCTGAATGGTTGTCTGCTTCTACCAAATATCACATCAACCCAACGGGTAAGTTTGTTATTGGTGGCCCTGTAGGCGATGCTGGCCTTACTGGCAGAAAAATTATTGTTGATACTTACGGCGGCATGGCACGACACGGTGGTGGCGCATTCTCAGGCAAAGATCCTTCAAAAGTAGATCGCAGCGCAGCCTATGCAACTCGCTATGTGGCTAAAAATATTGTCGCAGCTGGCTTGGCTGACAGATGTGAAATACAAGTGTCATATGCAATTGGTGTGGCTGAGCCAACTTCAATTAACATTGAAACTTTTGGCACAGGCAAAATCTCTAACGACGCCATCGAAGTACTCGTACGCGAGCATTTCGACTTACGTCCAAAAGGTCTAATTGCTATGCTTGACCTTAAACGCCCAATCTACCAAAAAACAGCAAGTTATGGTCATTTTGGTCGTACGGAAGATGATATTACCTGGGAAAAAACTGATCGCACCCACCTGTTGAAAACAAACTAAATTAATCAAATTTGGTATAATAACCAAACCGCCAAGGAGCGTTGCGTTGAAACTTGTTTTCAATCAGGCTTGGTAATCAGAATCACTAGAACGACGCTCATTTTTTAAATTTCTTAAAGGAGAAAAAATGAGCAACTCAACGATGAATAACAACGACTACAAAGTAGCAGACATGTCGTTGGCTGATTACGGACGTAAAGAAGTAGAATTAGCCGAAGCGGAAATGCCGGCACTAATGACACTTCGTGACAAATATCGCAACGAACAACCGCTTAAAGATGCTCGCATCCTAGGCTGTATTCACATGACTATTCAAACTGCAGTACTAATGGAAACCTTAGTTGACCTTGGTGCACAAGTACGCTGGTCAAGTTGTAATATTTTCTCAACTCAAGATCATGCAGCCGCAGCAATGGTGGCCGCAGACATTCCTACTTTTGCCTGGAAAGGGGAAACGGAAGAAGAATTTTTATGGTGTATTGAGCAAACGATTTTAGACAATGGCAAGCCTTGGAATGCCAATATGGTGCTTGATGATGGTGGCGACTTAACCCAAATGTTGCATGAAAAATACCCAGAAATGTTAAAAGACATTCACGGCATCAGTGAAGAAACCACAACTGGTGTTCACCGTCTACTTGAGATGATGGAAGCAGGCACGCTTAAAGTGCCAGCGATCAATGTTAACGATTCTGTTACTAAGTCAAAAAATGACAATAAATACGGCTGTCGTCATTCACTAAACGATGCTATCAAGCGTGGTACTGATATGCTTATGTCAGGTAAAAAAGCACTGGTTATCGGCTATGGTGACGTTGGTAAGGGTTCAGCGCAATCACTTCGTCAAGAAGGCATGATTGTTAAAATTGCTGAAATTGACCCAATCTGTGCTATGCAAGCTTGCATGGATGGATTCGAGATTGTATCACCTTATAAGCAAGGCAATAACACCGGAAAAGCTGATGATATCAATAAGCGCTTATTAGCAACAACCGACCTAATTGTAACCACAACAGGTAACTACAATGTGTGCGATTCTGCTATGTTACAAATGCTGAAAAAAGGCTCAGTGGTTTGTAATATTGGCCATTTTGACAATGAAATTGACACGCAATACATGCGTGATAATTGGCGCTGGGATGAGGTTAAGCCTCAGGTTCACCGCGTTTATCGCAGCGACGATAAAAACGACTACTTGATTTTATTATCGGAAGGTCGCCTAGTTAACCTAGGAAACGCTACAGGCCATCCTTCGCGCATTATGGACGGTTCATTTGCCAACCAAGTATTAGCGCAAATGCACCTGTTTGATGCAAAATTTGCATCACGTGGTGGTGATATTTACGTAGAGGTTCTACCGAAAAAGCTTGACGAAGAAGTGGCAGCCGGCATGGTTGGTGGCTTTGGTGGCGTATTAACCAAACTAACTGATACACAAGCAGACTACATCAACGTCTCGAAAGAAGGCCCATTTAAGCCAGAATCTTATAAATACTAGATTCTAGCTTTAGTAAAATGGCAAACACCCCGCAAGGGGTACAAGTGCGACTCTCGGGTCGCATTTTTTATGTCATTTTGATTATTTGCTAATTTTTTTAAAGCGAAACAACAAATCAACAAAATTAGCAAAAAGCGACACTTTTAAAGCAATATTTGGCTATTTTTTAATAAAATTAACTAAAAATCGCTTATTTTTAAGGTATTTACCATGATAAACCCTATTTTTACTGACGCACACCACTTCGAGAAAGAATTTTCCAATAATTTGGAAAAAATGCTAAATAATGACGAGTTAGGTGTGTTTATTTTGGTACTCGCCAATGCTTTAGCTGATGAAAAACTCTGGCGAGCGCTAAAACCAGCATTAATCCAAAAATTTGAACAACTCAAATTAGGGGAAATAACCGGCGCTGAAGATGATGTGATTGTTTTTAAGCAACTACTCAAACTCGATTTAAATACTTTGGAGGCCACCAAACACAAAACCCTTGGAAACTTTGAGCTGCAATACAATCCACTACGAGCCTTGCGCCCACAGCGCATGTCTAGTGCTAAAACCCAAGGCATGAGTGCAGACTTTAACGAAAATGGTTTTCATTTTAATAAAGATTTTTTACAAAAAGAATTGTTCTTCCAGGGCAAACTATTCTCTAAAGAGATCTCACTTTTTTATAACAAATTCCCTTTTGCAAAATACCACGGATTGATCGTGGTCGAACCAGAACAGCAACACCCACAACTACTCACGCCAGAATTACATCAATTTGCCTGGATGATGGCTAATGCCATAGGTTTAAACATAAAAGGCTTTACCTTGGCTTACAATTCATATGGCGCCTACGCTTCGGTTAATCATTTTCATCTACAATGTTTTGTTCGTGAGCAGCCACTACCGATTGAAAATGATGATAAATTTCCTTTAGTTAACCATTGGTTTAATTCGGTTGGTGACGCTTGGGAGTTTATCCAAAGCCTACATCGTGATGCACAACCTTATCATTTGATCTATCGAGATCAAGCCATTTTGTGTGTCGTTCGACAGCGTCAAGATGATTATACGCATGCGAGCTGGACATCGGGATATGCCTGGTATGAAGCCTGTGGCGGCGTTAATACTGCTACGCTTGATGACTACGATCATTTGAGTGAAGACAAGCTTAAAGCAGAATTATTAAAACTCAAAATAACCTAAGCCAATATTTGATTTTTAAAAAAATGACAAGTCTGCTATTTCATTGTGACCTTTATATAAATACCTATTTGACTCAAGTGTGATGCGGTAAAATTTTTGTAATTTTTAGACTTATTTCAACTGACTTACTTATGTCAATTTCAGACTTAGACGCGAGCGCATCTTTCCAAAATTTAATTTTAAAACTGCAAACTTTTTGGGCGTCCAAAGGTTGTACCTTGCTACAACCTTTTGACATGGAAATGGGCGCAGGTACTTTTCATCCCGCAACATTTTTAAGGGCTATAGGTCCTGAGCCTTGGAAGGCGGCTTATGTGCAGCCTTCACGCCGCCCAACAGATGGACGCTATGGTGAAAACCCAAACCGCTTGCAACATTATTACCAGTTCCAAGTTATTCTAAAACCTTCACCCAAAGATATTCAAGATTTATATTTGGAGTCTTTGGCTGAAATTGGTATCGATTTGGCAAAACATGATGTGCGTTTTGTAGAGGACAACTGGGAATCACCAACACTTGGCGCTTGGGGTCTGGGTTGGGAAATTTGGCTAAATGGCATGGAAGTCTCGCAATTTACTTACTTTCAGCAAGTCGGTGGCCTAGCTTGTAAGCCAGTTTCTGGCGAGCTGACTTACGGCCTTGAGCGTTTAGCTATGTATCTTCAAGGGGTTGATAGTGTGTTTGATTTGGTTTGGACTGAAGGCGTGAGTTATGGTGATGTTTTCCATCAAAATGAAGTAGAGCAATCTACCTATAATTTTGAAATTGCAGACACCGAGGTTTTGTTTAAACAATTTGATGAAGCAGAAGCCATGAACGAGCAGTTGATCGAAAAAGCACTACCTTATCCTGCGTATGAACAAGTCATGAAAGCCTCCCACTTATTTAACTTGCTCGATGCCCGTCATGCTATTAGTGTGACAGATCGAGCGCGTTTTATTCGCCGTGTACGAGCCATGAGTCAAAAAGTCGCACAAACTTACCTTGACTCTCGAGAAGCATTGGGCTTTCCAATGGTGCAAGACAGCTAAAGCATCATGCAGATCTTTTCTAGACTTTATCAAAAAACTCTGGATTGGGCTCAAAGTCAATTTGCGATTTACTGGCTATCAATGGTTAGTTTTTTAGAGTCCTCTATTTTGCCTTACCCGCCACCTGATATTATCTTGGCACCGATGGCACTAAAGCGTCCTGAAAAGGCTTATTACTTTGCCTTAATCACAACCCTGTTTTCGGTTTTAGGCGGACTTGCCGGATATTTTTTAGGGGAAATTCTGCTTAATTTCTTACTCACAACCGAACTCATTAAGCCCAATGCAATTTATGCGGTGAAAGATTTTTTTGATCAATACGGCATCTGGGTTGTTGGCGTGGCAGCGTTTAGCCCTATTCCTTATAAACTCGCCACCATTACCGCAGGTAGCATGGCTATGGCACTTTTTCCGTTTATTGTGATTTCAATACTTGCACGTGGCGCACGCTACTATCTTGTAGCCGGCTTGGTTAAAACCTATGGCAGTCAGTGTGACCAATGGTTGCAAAAATACATTGACCGTCTGGGCTATGGATTAATTATTATTGTTATTTTTTGGGCTTGGTATGTTGATTAAATTGTTTAGTCTAGTTCTACTGTTATCACTCAGCGGGTGTTACTCAACAACACCGAAGCAAGCGGTTATTGTGGTTGAAAAATCTAGCCATTTAGAAAATATTAATCAGCAGCGTTTGGCCGTTCAACCCAGTGAAAAAAATCAGAAAATCCTAGATAAAAGCACGGCAAAAGTTAGCCAACAAAAATCTCAGCCTCAGCGCCAAAAAAAATCCAATCAACTCAAAACTTGGCGCACTCCAGTGAGCGCAAACGTTAGCCAAACTTTCTCTAAAAAACACCAAGGCTTAACTTTTAACACGCAATCTGGACAAAAAATTCGCGCCATTCGCAAAGGTAAAGTTATCTATATTGGTGACAAAATGAAAAGCCACGGCACTATGATTATTATTCGCCACCCATTGGGGTTTTATAGCACCTATACTCAAAGCCAGTCTTTATCAGTTGCAGTTGGCGATCAAATTAGCAAAAATCAGGTTATTGCCAATACTAATAGCCAGCCGTTTTACTTTGAAATGAAAAAATTCGAACAAACCATTAATCCGCTAAAATATCTAAAATAAAGACTAAAATATTGATTATGAATGATTTTTTACAAAATATGACACCCTACCAAGCCGTTGGTATTTTATTTATTGTGGCACTGGCTGCACATGTCATCCTTGGCCTCATCTTAAAGCAGATTATTAAACACACTGATAAAACCACAAATCAGCTCGATGACCACTTAATTAAATCTATTTCTACCCCACTTAAAACCCTTATTTGGTTTGGCTGGATTTACTTCTCTATTGTGGCCTTTAAAGGACAAATTGAAGTGCTAGCTTCCGTGGTTGAATATATTGATATCACTCCAATATTTATTATTACATGGGGTGTTGTGCGTGTGATTTCAGGCGTTGAAACCTACCTAATCGAAGATAATAATAACGTTGATAATGACTCTGTCAGATTATTCTCAAGACTCATCAAGATTTTGGTTATTGTTGCCATTTTGTTGGGGGTTGCTCAATTTCTAGGTTTCTCAATTTCCAGCCTACTAACATTTGGTGGTGTTGGCGGTATTGTTATGGGCTTTGCGGCTAAGGACATGCTGAGCAATATTTTTGGTGGCCTGATGATTCAAATGGATAAACCTTTTTCTACCGGCGATTGGATTCGCTCTAGCGAGTTTGAAGGTACCGTTGAAAAAATTGGCTGGCGCATGACACGCATTCGCACTTTTAGCAAAAATCCGGTCTACATCCCTAATTCAATTTTCGCCTCAATCCCCATTGAGACGCCCTCACGTATGACCAATCGTCGTATTAATGAAGTGATTGGTATTCGCTATGATGACATTAAGCAAATGCCGCTGATTGTGACCGAGGTTGAGGATATGCTGAAAACGCACAAAGATATTGACCAAGCCCAATCATTACGAGTGTACTTTAACTATTTCAACGCCTCGTCAATTGATTTTAATCTCTACGCCTTTACCAATACAACTAGCAAAGGCGAGTATCAAAAAATAAAGCAAGATGTCTTGCTTCAAGTGGCCAAAATTATTGAATCTCACCAAGCTGAGATCGCCTTCCCAACTCAAACGCTACATATTCAAAATAGCGCTGAATCGTAGCAGCAAGTCTTAATAATGAATAAATTACACATCCGCACTTTTGGGTGCCAAATGAATGAGTACGACTCTGACCAAATGGTCAACGTGCTGAAACACTCGCACAACTTAGCACTAACGGACGAAGCAGGTGAAGCAGATGTGCTATTACTTAATACCTGCTCTATCCGTGAAAAAGCTCAAGAAAAACTGTTTCATCAACTAGGTCGCTGGCGCAAACTTAAAGAAAAAAACCCTAATTTAGTGATTGGTGTCGGTGGCTGTGTGGCCTCACAAGAGGGTGAACTTATTCTTAAACGCGCACCGTATGTCGATATTATCTTTGGGCCACAAACTCTACACCGCTTGCCAACAATGCTTAACGAAGTATTGAATGACAAACAAACCAGTATTGATATCTCTTTCCCTGAGATTGAAAAATTTGACCATTTGCCCGAACCTGAATCAAACGGTGTTAGTGCATTTGTTTCTATTATGGAAGGTTGTAGCAAGTATTGTACATTTTGTGTTGTGCCTTACACACGTGGAGAGGAGGTTTCCCGCCCTTTTAATGACGTGATTAAGGAAGTGGAAATACTGGCCAAACAAGGCGTTCGTGAGGTTAATTTATTAGGTCAAAATGTTAATGCTTATCAAGGTTTAATGGATGATGGATCAAGCGCCGATCTGGCATTATTGATTAATATCGTTGCACAAATTGACGGTATTGGTCGCATTCGCTACACCACCTCTCATCCAGTTGAATTTTCAGATTCACTCATTGAGGCTTACGCTGAGGTGCCTGAGCTGGTTTCACATCTGCACTTACCTATTCAAAGTGGCTCTGACAAAATTTTAGGACTAATGAAACGCGGACACATGGCGATTGAATACAAATCAAAGATTAGGAGATTACGTGAAATTCGGCCCGATATTTCTATCTCTAGTGATTTTATCATTGGCTTTCCAGGGGAGAATGATCAAGATTTTGAACAAACTATGAAGCTTATCAATGATATTGGTTTTGATAAGTCGTTTAGCTTTATCTATTCTGCCCGTCCAGGTACACCAGCGGGTAATTTTGTCGATGATGTTGACATGCAGGTGAAAAAAGATCGACTAGCGCGCGTGCAAAAAACCATTGATGAATCAACCGAAGTTATTTCAAAATCCATGGTCGGTAGTGTGCAAAAAATATTAGTAGAAAACAAGGCTAAAAAAAGTGATGGCATGTTCGGACGCACCGAAAATATGCGCAATACACATTTTGCAGGCGATGAATCGCTCATTGGTCAAATTGTCAATGTTAAGATTACCGATGCTCGTGGCAATTCTTTAGTTGGTGAGCTGGTTAGTTAGTCTTATGGGTTTCGAATGGGAATGAAATACGCCAAATATTCTGACCTTCTTGAATTCTAACATGTGCCAACCAATGCATGGTATCAAGCACACACAGCGATAAAAAACCCTTGCCTATATACTTCTCATCATCTATTTTATTGAGTAGGTAAGGAGGCAGGTGATGATCAATCTCAATGCCTTCAAAACTAACCGATATGTCGTCTGCATCCAAGCCGTGCGTTAACACGCTTAGTGATAGCGCTTGAGTGGTAGGAATGCCTCGCGGCGTAATGCTAAACTCAATACTTTTATCACCATCCAAATTGACCATACAAATTGATTTTGATATCTGACACTTGGTCACTTGAATATCATGGGTAATAGAGCGTTCGCTTACCCATTGATACAGATAGCCACCAATGATAAACAAGCTCGCCAAAATGGCCAATAGGGTGTTTTTATTCTTCAAAAGCTTTGATTAGTAATTCGATATCATTAGCCATGTCATCCACCTTATGCGGTGTTGGAAAACCAGCTAAAACTTGCCCATCGGGACTCATTAAATAGACTCTGGCCGTATGATTAATCACGTAACCCTTCTCTATCGCATCCTTAGGCAATGGCTCATGCTTTTTAAGCGTTATTGGCTTGCCCGCTTCATCATAAATAACACGCTCATAATACGCACCCAAATCTTTAACCAATTGGTCAATTTGCTGGGTATCGCCCGATACACCAATAAACGCTTTATCAAAATGAGCAACGTAAGTTTTTAACACCTTGGGCGTATCTCTTAGCGGATCAAACGTAATAGCAATAACTTTAGGAATGGTGGCTGAGCGCTTATTTTCAAGCTGTGCCTTCAACATGGCCATATTGGCTAATTCTGTTGGGCAGACATCTGGACAATGAGTGTAGATAAACAATACCAGCGACCAATCACCCATAAGACTATTGTTATTAAACACATCACCATTATGATCGCTCAAAGAGAATGTAGATAACGGCCTTTGCGGGTTATGCATGATTTGCGCTGCGGTTAATTTAGCATTTAAACTCCTATAATCTTTGCTATCACTCAAAGAATAAAGTACTGCAGCTATCAACAAAATAGCCGCACCAACCACAACAAAAAACTTGGCGCTCATTTAATGCATCGAATGATGTTTCATCATCACCCTTCCTTTTCTAACTAAAGCTTGAATCGTTTGCGTACTGCCATCATTAAATTTAAGATTTACACTAACCTGCTCGCCCTCACTTGGCACTTGCTCTGGACCAATTAACATAATATGCCAACTACCGGGTTTTAGGTGCAATTTAGCGTGTGCAGGAATCGGCATAAACGCCTGTTTAACCATTTTCATAACCCCATTGCTATCGATTGTTCTATGCAATTCAATACGCTTATAGCCTTTGGTGTAAGCAGAAATTAACCTAACCTCCTGATCAGTATTATTACTAATACCCATAAACAAGCCTAATGCAGGCGCATTAATAGGCGCCGAACGGACCCAGGAATCTGTAATGGTAATTTGATGATTTTCGTGATTGTTTTGGTGTGCGTGAGATGCAGCGTTTGTTGTTATACTGACAAACGCTACCAATATAAATAGTATTTTTTTAATGTTGTTTAACATGGTTTTTTCCTTTTAACGGTATGGTATTTACCCCACTATCATTCATCAGTGGGATGGTAAAAATTTCTATTAGCTAAAAAGAGGTGGTGCGCGAATGGCAAAAGATTGAAATAAATTACTTAGTTGAGTATTTTTTTGAATCGCTAAGGTGTAAATGACACCCTCGCTAACCCTGGTAATAGCACGCTCAGTATTTGGACTGATAGCGTCTAGCGAGCTCAAAGCAAATAAACAAATTGGGCAATTTAAAGGGTTGGTATGTTTTTGTGGATTATCCGCTTCAATCCAAACTTGCTGATAGCCTTGCAGGGTGCAAACAATAGCAAATTTTCCATTTTCTTGTGGCTCTGCAATCAGTGCTGAAGCTGCTGGAGATAACAACTGAAACAGCATGACTAATATTGTCATACGAATAGCGTATAGGGATTTATTGCCCATCATTAAACGCATATTTATCTACTGCCCTTGTTGTGTATTTTAATCATTGTATCATAACGTATTTTTAAATTCTAACAAGACAACTGTTTTTATTGTTGCCAGCAAAAATGCTAAAATATATTCTATGCACATCACTCTAGAAGTTAATAACACTGAACAGCTCGCTAACGTTTGCGGATCATTTGATCGCCATTTGGAAACCATTGCCAAAAGTCTAAATGTGGACATTAATAACAAAGGCGAAGAGTTTGTTATACGTGGTGATAACAAACTCTTAGCAGCTCGAATTTTGCAAGATTTAAGCGCCCTATCACAAACTCAAACAATTGAAGTTCATGATGTTGAAATGAGTCTAAAAGCTTACACAGAAGATGACTTACCTGGCGAATCAGTCAATATCAAAACTAAGCGCAAATTCATTCATGTACGCTCAAAAAATCAACAACATTACGTCAAAGCTATTAAGGATCAAGATTGTACGTTTGGCATTGGTCCTGCGGGTACTGGAAAAACCTATCTCGCGGTTGCGCGCGCTGTTGAAGCGCTCGAACACTCAGATGTTAGGCGCATTGTATTGGTTCGACCTGCGGTTGAAGCGGGTGAAAAACTGGGGTTTTTACCGGGTGATTTAACTGAAAAGGTAGACCCTTATCTACGCCCCATTTATGATGCATTATACGAAATGATGGGCTTTGATAAAGTCACCAAATTATTGGATAAAAATATTATTGAAGTAGCGCCTCTAGCCTTTATGCGCGGACGCACACTCAATGAAGCTTTTATCATTCTCGACGAAGCGCAAAATACTACCACCGAACAAATGAAGATGTTTTTAACGCGCATGGGTTTCGGCTCAAAAATGGTGATTACCGGTGATGTCACTCAAATTGACTTAGCTCGACCTGACAAATCAGGCTTACTACATGCAATGAAAGTTTTGGAAAGCGAGCCTAAGATTTCTTTTTGTCATTTTCATTCTCGAGATGTAGTGAGACACAAATTAGTCCAACGCATTGTACAGGCTTACGAAATCTTTGAATAAACTTGGAAAAATTATCGTTGGCTTATCGGGTGGTGTTGATTCATCAGTTGCCGCACTCATGCTGTTAGAACAAGGCTACGAAGTAGAAGCTTTGTTTATGAAAAATTGGGATGAGGATGATAAAGACGGCCACTGTACTGCCGAACAAGACTTGTCAGATGCACAAAAAGTAGCCGACAAACTCGGTATAAAACTTCATAGTATTAATTTTTCAGCAGATTATTGGGAGGATGTTTTTGAACATTTTTTACAAGAGCATAAAAAAGGCAGAACCCCAAATCCAGATGTACTTTGCAATCAAAAAATAAAATTTAAGGTTTTCCTTGAGCACGCTCTATCACTAGGGGCTGACAAAATTGCCACAGGCCACTACGCTAGAATTACACAAGACAATGGCGAATACCAACTTAGGGCAGGACTAGACGATAACAAAGATCAAAGCTACTTCTTGCATCTTTTAAATCAAAACCAACTGAGTAAAAGCTTGTTTCCATTGGGAGAAATTAGCAAAACTGACGTGCGTGCACTGGCCAAAAAACATGATTTAATCACAGCGGATAAAAAAGACTCCACTGGAATTTGTTTTATTGGAGAGCGTAATTTTTCACAATTTTTACAAACTTATCTACCTAAACAGCCGGGCGATATAGTTGATGAGCGTGGAAATTTTATCAAGCACCATCAAGGTTTGGCTTTTTATACCATTGGCCAAAGAAAGGGCTTGGAAATTGGCGGTGGCTTTAGCGACTCGCCCGAGCCTTGGTTTGTCGCCGATAAGCGCATCGATGCTAATGAGCTTTTAGTGGTTCAAGGTGATCATCCGCTTTTATATCACCAGACACTCACCACTTCCAATCTACATTGGATTGGAACTCAGCCAGACTTACCCCTTGATTGCCAGGCTAAAATTCGCTACCGACAAGCTTCACAAAACTGTCGTGTTATTGGCCATGGTGATTCGCTAGAAGTTATCTTCGAACTGCCACAAAGAGCGATAACGCCTGGACAATCTGTGGTATTTTATCAAGCAGATATTTGCCTTGGTGGCGCCATTATTGAACAAAGGAATCATGAATAAAATAGAAAATCAAACACTGGCCCTTGCAGGTATTTTACAAAGTGCAGCATTGGTTGATCAGCTCGCCTCAAAGGGTAGCTGTCATAGCGAATGCTCTCATGCCAGCCTCAGTAGCATTGTCAACACTAGCTCGAATGTGATGGATATTTTTAACTCACAGAAGCAACTGTCTATTGGCCTTTCCACCTTGAAAGCGGTATTGGGTAAAAAAACAAAATCCATGCAAGTTATTACTTTCTACGCTTTGTCGCTGATTAGTCTAGAAAAGAAGTTAATGAAAAATCCTGCCTTGCTGGATACCATTACCACTGAGATCAACACCCTTAACAAACAAGCGTTCTTTGAAATTACACACATTAACTCTATTGCTCGCTTGGGCGAGCTATACAAATCAACCTTAGGCGAGCTTAACCCCAGAATTATGGTTAAGGGTGAGCAGGTGTATTTATCCAATCAACGTACTGCGGACCATATTAGAGCACTGCTATTATCTGGCATACGAGCAGCCTCTTTATGGAGATCTCAAGGTGGTAAAACCTGGCATCTGCTCATCAATAAGCGCAAGATACTTAAGACTATAGATTCAATAGAGAGCACTACTGACTCGTCAGAAAATCTCGCACAATCCTAGTCATTTAAATTTTAAATTTTTACTAGACTTTTTCTCACTAAGACTTTATAATTACGCCTTTAATAATTTTAATCCTTATATAACACAATGGCCAATTCAGCAGGTTCAAAAAAACGCGCAAGACAAGCAACAAAACGTAACAAGCACAATTCTCAAATTCGCGCTAAAGTACGTACTTTCATCAAAAAAGTCTCTTATGCACTAGAAGCTGGTAATAAGGAAGAGGCTCAAGGTGGTTATGCTGAAATGCAAAAAATGATTGACCAGTCAGTTAGCAAGGGTCTTATGCATAAAAATCAGGCGGCTAGAAAGAAGGCTCGTATTAATGCACAAATTAAAGCTCTGTAAAAAACTTATTTAACATTGCTATAATTAAGCCCTCATTTGAGGGCTTTTTTAATGCACAAACTAAATCATGATCAACGACGACGATAAACAACTGTTTAGAGCCAGTGTTGATGCCAATGCGCCCATTGATAAAGATAGCACTAAGCAGGCACACCAAACTAATCAGTCAGCCTTTACGGCTTATAGCTATATCACTGAAGCGCGATTAAATGGCTCAGAGATCGTGGCTTATACTAAAGGCGGCCTATCACCAAAAATCATCAAAAAAATGAAACGCGGCGATATTGGTTTCACGCCAACACTAGACCTTCATGGACAGACAGTGGTTGAAGCTTGCGAGTCAATGAGTCAGTTTATGCATCATCATCAGCACGAAGAGTTTGTTCATATTATTCATGGCAAAGGCTATCACTCTGAAAATGGCATGAGTATTTTAAAAACCCAGGTGGTTAGCTTCCTAAGTCAACATCCGCAAGTGCTTGCTTTTAATTCTTGCCCTGATAAAGACGGTGGCACAGGGGCAGTCTTTGCTCTGCTTAAACACTAGCCTATGTTTAATTTAGATGAAATTTATAGTGTTTCTAGCTTCTTATCGTTGTGCAATAAAACAGTTGAGAATAATATTCCCACTTGCTGGCTACAAGGAGAAATATCCAACTTGGCACGTCCTGCTTCTGGACACTGGTACTTCTCATTAAAAGATAACAAAACTCAAGTTCGTTGCGCGCTATTTCGTCTCAATCAACGCAATATTAAGTTTACACCTGAGAACGGCATGGAGATTTTGGTACGCGCTGCACCAACCTTGTACGAGGCGCGAGGCGATTTTCAACTGATTGTGCAACAGATTGAACCTGTTGGCGTGGGCAACCTTAACCTTGCCTTTGAACAATTAAAAAATAAGCTGACTGATGAAGGCTTATTTGACCCTTCCCATAAAAAAACACTGCCTACTCAAGTTAACACGATTGGTGTTATCTCTTCATCCACAGGCTCTGTTATTCAAGATATTATCAAGGTGCTCAATAAGCGCTACCCTTTTGCTGATATTTTATTATTTGACAGCATCGTTCAAGGACAAGGTGCAGCTGCAAAAATCGAGCAAGCTATTGTTGCAGCGGATAATTCCCAACGCTGTGACGTGCTAATTATTGCTCGTGGTGGTGGATCGTTGGAAGATTTATGGGCTTTCAATGAAGAGTCATTGGCTCGTATTATCTACCATGCTAAAACCCCTATTATTAGTGCTATTGGTCATGAAACAGATACCACTATTACTGATTTTGTTGCTGACGTACGTGCACCGACACCGAGCGCTGCGGCCATGCTGGCTACTCCTGACAAATTAGAACTACTTTCTCGTGTCGCAAAATTATCAAACCTACTGCGCCAGCAGATTACTCAAAATCAACAACGCCAACAAGCCTATCTTGATCAGCTCAAACTGAGAATTATCACACCTGATAGGCAGCTCAACTATTTGTCTCAACAACTGGATTACTTATCACATCGCCTAGGGAATATTGTTAGCAGTATTATTGATAGCCACAACTTTAAGCTGGGTCGCTTATCTTCTAACTTAAAACAGCACTCACCAGAGGCGCAAATTAAACACGCCACAACCCTTAATCAGCTGTCAGCTAAACGTCTACATCAGCAAATTAATCAGCTGATTCAGCATAACAAACAAACACTCATACAGTTAAACATTCGACTTAAAAATGCAACTCGGCAATTGATTAATCAACAAAAAAATCAACTCGCCAACCATGCACATGCGCTCGAGCATCTATCTCCTCTTAGCACTCTATCTAGAGGGTATAGTATTACCACCAATACTAAGCAACAAGTGCTCACATTAACAACCCAGGCTCAATCCGGACAAACCATTCAAACGCGCCTAAGTGATGGCGTTATTTATTCCAAGGTGGAAAAAATTGAAAAAAATTAAACTCTTACTTCTGCTACTTTTGCCACTGACTGTTATGGCAAATCTAACTATTAAAAATACTCCTGTACCAGGTGGTGTTGCCGTGGTTGATTTTTATACCAATCACGCCAATCCAAAAGCTTTTTACAGTCAAGTTCCGGTCTATATTCAACACCTTAACGATACGCACTGGCAAGCACTTATTGGCATTCCTTTGCTAGCCAAAACAGGCGATAAGCAGCTTACCATTAAAGATTTTTCCACACGCCAAATCACTTTTAAAGTTGGAGAACATGCCTATCAAGAGCAACATATTACCCTCAGCGGGAAAAATAAAAAATATGTTAGTCCTAATGTGTCGCACATGGATAGAATCAAACAAGAGCGTCCAATTCTGACTAAGGCTCGTAAAACCTTCTCAGATACACGTATTCAAGAATCTGTCTTTATACGCCCTGTTTCAGGTGTAACCACTAGCCCTTTTGGCTTTAAACGCTTTTACAATGGACAAGCTCGACGCCCACACACAGGTCTAGATTATGCTGGAAAAATTGGCACCAACATTAAAGCCTCAGCGAGTGGCAAGGTCATCATTAGTGATGAATTTTTCTTTAATGGCAATGCTATCTTTATTGACCATGGACAGGGACTGATTAGCGTCTATATTCATTTAAATAAGCGCCTAGTTGAGCCTGGTCAAATCGTCAAACAAGGTGATACTATTGGTACAATAGGTCAAACAGGAAGAGCAACAGGCCCACACCTACATTTTGGCATTTATCTTAACCAAACCGTGATCAACCCCAACCTACTGATAAATAATGAAATCTAATGTCTCTTTATTGCGCCGCTTAGGCGCCATGTTTTACGATAGCTGTTTAGCTTTTTCCTTGGTGTTTTTTATAGGCTTAGTGACCAATGCTTTATTTGGTAGTATGGGTGATGCTTTTTTCTACTTAATTACCCTACCAGGTGTTTACTTGTACTTTACCATTTCTTGGGTTAAAGGGCGTCAAACCATTGGCATGAAAGCTTGGAAATTTCAAGTAATCCAACCCAATCAGCAAAGTATCACCCATCAACAGGCTTTCGTACGGTTTCTAGCAGGATTCATCTCCTTTTTAACATTCGGTAGTGGTTTTATATACCAGCTTTTTAATCAAAATAACCTAGCTTGGCACGACAAAATTTCCCACACCTTATTGGTGAAAAATTGACTTACATCAAGAAAGGCAAAAAGATCTGTGATATAATATTTTTAATTAATTAATGAATTCATCAAGGGATAAAGACATGAGCTCAACAGTCGATAACAGTAGTGCAAAAGGCAATATTTTAATGATTAGCACATTGGCAATTACTTTAGTTGCGCCCTTAGCCTTAATTCTCCTTTCATACATTGAAGTCATTACTGGAACAGCCGAGTGGATTGCTGCTTTTGGTGTTATCGCCTCTACTATTTATATTATTGGCGGCTCAATTTGGATGTTTGCACAAGATGCTAAAGATGGTCAAAATCTTGCTGACGGCTAACGTTTTAAGTCGCGACATTGAACATTAACTCTCTAAAAAAGCCAAATAGTTTATTTGGCTTTTTTTATCGCTATTGGATTAGTATTATTTTGCTGGTTGTACTAGTTTCACTCATTCGTCAGAACTTTGTTGTTAACTCCTTTCCTTTTGACGTGCACGACAAACAAGACGTGCTTGAAGAAAATCTTACCACTAACCAGCAACTGAAAAAAGATAACTTAAAGCTCCAGCTAGAACTCAATGCAAAATCAGATCAAAAATTAGAAATTCTAGAGTCTATGGCTCGACAAAAATTTGGCCTAATTAAAGCGGGTGAAAAATACTACCAAATCAGCATTTCTGATCAAGATTAAAGCGTGTCGCTTGGGTATAATAAAAAATAATCTAGTTTAATTTCAAACCTTATGTCAACTGATCATTGCTATCTTGTTGTACCCGCCAGTGGCGTTGGAACGCGGATGCAGGCGACTGTTTCAAAGCAGTATTTACAACTAGATAACGGCCTTAGTGTTCTTGATCAAAGCCTATCAACCTTACTCAATATTGAAAAAATAAAAGGCTGTGTGGTGGCAATTTCAAAACAAGATACTTTGTTTGAATCGTCTAAATATTATCATCACCCCAAACTTTTATCAGTCGTTACTGGCGGTAAAGAGCGCTATCATTCAGTCATCAATGCCCTTAATGCGCTCAAGCCTTTTGCCCAAGATAACGATTGGATTTTGGTCCATGATGCTGCCCGACCTTGTATTGACCCTCGAGATGTTGAAAATCTTATTCAACGCCTTGAAGGTCAAGAAATTGGTGGATTATTAGCAACTAAAGTCGTTGACACTATTAAAAAAGCAAGTCATCAAATGGCTGAATCTACCGTTGACAGAAGTAATCTTTGGCAGGCGCAAACACCTCAGATGTATCGATTTGGCTTACTATTAAAAGCACTCAATAGCGCTCATAATAATAACGTCAACATAACAGATGAAGCCAGTGCAATTGAGCACATGGGCTGGAACTCGTTGTTAGTTGAATCCTCAAAAACCAATCTAAAAATTACCAATCCCGAAGACTTGGCTTTAGCCAATTTTTATCTAACCCAAACCCAGATCTCATGAAATTCAAAACCGGACTAGGACAAGATTCACATGCTTTTGAAAATAATAGTAAAGCCCTATTATTGGCAGGAGTTGACTGTAAACATACCCAAGGTTTACGTGCAAATAGTGATGGCGATGTAGTGCTTCATGCCTTAACCAACGCGGTTTCTTCTATCACTGGTATTAACATACTGGGTGAAAAAGCAGATAATCTTTGTCAGCAAGGAGTAACAGATAGTCGTGAATATCTCAAGCTCGCCTTACAAGATTTAAATACTTGGCAAGTGCAGCATATTGCCATTTCTATTGAATGTTTAACGCCAAAAATTTCACCATTTATGGCTGATATGAAAAAAAATATTGCACAATTATTTGACATTTCTACAGATGATATTGGTATCACAGCAACCACTGGCGAGGGTTTAAGCGCTTTTGGTAAAGGCGAAGGTATTCAAGTGTTATGTATTATGAGCGTTATGCAGCCATGAACAATTTAAGACAAGTATCCAGATCTAGAATCCATAAAATTCATTTTATTGGCATTGGCGGATCCGGCATGAGTGGTATTGCAGAGGTATTGCACAACCTGGGTTATCAAATTTCTGGCTCAGATCTTCAACAAAACAACATCACCGACAGACTCTCAAAAATGGGCTGCAAAATTAGCTATCAACATCATGCGAAAAATATTAGTGATGTACAGGCAGTAGTCATTTCTAGCGCTATCAGCGCCAACAATCCTGAGTTAGAAAAAGCTCAACAACTGCATATTCCTGTCGTTCCTAGGGCGGAAATGTTGGCCGAAATTATGCGTTTTCGTTTTGGTATTGCTATTGCCGGAACCCATGGAAAAACCACCACAACCAGTATCATTGCTCACATTTTAAATAAGGCTGAGCTCGATCCAACTTATATTATCGGCGGTATTTTAAATTCTAATGGCGTTAATGCTAAATTAGGTGCGAGCGATTACTTAATTGCAGAAGCAGATGAATCTGACGCTTCTTTTTTGCATCTACAACCGATGTTAAGCGTTATTACCAATGTTGATCAAGATCATATGGAAACCTATGATAACAACTATCAGCAATTAAAAGATACGTTTGTCAGCTTCACCTCAAATTTACCTTTTTACGGTGCCTGCATTCTATGTAGTGATGATCAAGGTGTGAGCGATATTATTGCCGATATTCATCGCCCTGTGATTAGTTATGGCTTTAATTCAAAGGCTGATATACGCGCTGTTAATGTTAAGCAAGTTGGTATGCAAATGCATTTTGATGTTGTTTATACTCGTGATCATCCAAAATACAATCAACCCTTCTCAATACAACTCAATCTAATTGGAAAGCATAACATTCTTAATACCTTGGCGGCTATTGGTGTTTGCTGTGAACTTGATATTGATATTGATATTATTCAATCTGCGCTGAGTCATTTTTCTGGCGTTGCCAGAAGACTGGATTACCATGGCCAGCTGAAGATTCAACAATATTCTCTCGATCTATTTGATGATTATGGGCACCACCCTGTAGAAATTAATGCTATTTTTGACTCACTCAAAAACACCTATCCTGATAAGCGCTTAGTGGTTATTTTTCAGCCACATCGCTATTCAAGAACTCGAGACCTATTTGATGATTTTGCACGTATTTTAAGCCAGGCAGATGGCTTAATTTTGCTAGATATCTATCCAGCCAGTGAAGATCCTATTGCTCAAATTAGCAGCTCGACTTTGGCAGAGTCCATTAGAAAGCGCTCAACCTTAAACCCAGTTGTTATTAAAGATGCGCAAGAAGTTTTAAAAGTATTGCCCCATATGATTACTCAGAATGATGTGCTACTAACCTTGGGTGCAGGCGACATTCACAAAGTGCCCGGTCTCTTAAAATCAAATTATGGTTGAATTATCAACGTGATAAAACATAGTGAACCAATGGCTTCACACTGCTCTTTACGTGCAGGTGGCATGGCGCAAGATTTTTTTATGCCAGAAAACATTCAAGCGCTCGCTCAATTTCTACAATCAAATACCAAGCCGGTTTTATTACTCGGATTGGGTAGTAACCTTCTAGTTCGTGACTCAGGCTTTGATGGTGTTGTCATCAAGCTAACTCAGCTTAAATCTCTACAAATTAACCAAACTCACATGACGGCAGAGGCTGGTGTAACGCTTGCTAAGTTATCCAGATTTGCACAAGAGCAAAACCTGCATGGTGCGGAGTTTCTAAGCGCCATTCCTGGCACAATTGGTGGCGCATTGGCTATGAATGCTGGCGCCTTTGGCTCAGAATTTTGGCAGTTTGTTAAGTGCGTAAATACCATGAATACCTCAGGTGAGGTATTTCAGCGCCAGCCGGCTGATTTTGACATTGGTTATCGCCAGGCAACATCAACCTATCTTCATGAATTTTTTATTTCTGCAGAATTGGTGTTTAGTCAAAAACCTTCTAATCAAAATATTCAACAACTTTTACAAAAAAGAAATAACACTCAGCCTATTGGCTTACCAAGTTGTGGCAGTGTTTTTAAAAATCCAGACAAACATTATGCCGCTGAGTTGATTGAAAAGTCTCAGTTAAAAGGGTTTTGTATTGGTGGCGCTTGCGTATCGGACAAGCATGCCAATTTTATTATCAACCATCAGCATGCTAGTGCTGCTGATATTGAAAACTTAATTCTTCATATCCAACAAACCGTAAAATCAAATTTTGACATTGATTTAGAAACCGAGCTAAAAATTATATGATTGCAGTATTAATGGGTGGCAACTCTGCTGAACGAAAAGTGTCTTTAGATAGTGGAGAGGCTGTTTACCAAGCATTAAAATCTCAACACATTGCCTGCTTTAAATTTGATTGGCATGGTGACAACCTAAACAGCCTATGGTCGCAAAAATTTGACTTAGCCTTTATTGTCTTACATGGTCGTGGCGGTGAAGATGGAGTGATACAAAAACTGCTAGAAGATCGTCATATTGCCTATACCGGCTCTAATTCAACTGCCAGTGCAAATGGTATGGATAAACACCTATGCAAGGAAATTTGGCAGTCTGCAAGTCTGCCTTTAGCGCCTTCTGTTCTAATCAATAAAGAGTCTCAACTGCCTGATATTAACTTCCCCCTACCTTGGGCAGTTAAACCAGCTTCAGAAGGATCTAGCATTGGCATTAGCAAAGTCACCAATCGCTCGCAACTCGACAGCGCTCTAACACTTGCTCGACGCTATGATGACAAAATATTAATTGAACAGTGGATCGCAGGAGAAGAGTATACGGTTGCTATATTGGGTGATAAGACGTTACCTGTCATTAAAATTGTCACCGACCAGGATTTTTATAATTATGAATCCAAATACCTATCAAACACCACTCAATACCTTTGCCCCTGCGATTTAAGCAAAGAACAAGAAAATCAATTACAAAAAATTGCGCTAAAAGCTTTTCAAGCGATCAATGCAACCGGCTGGGGTAGAGTCGACTTCATTCTAGATAAACATAACTCGCCCTGCTTATTAGAAATCAACACGGTTCCTGGTATGACTTCTCATTCGCTAGTGCCGATGGCCGCTAAAGCAGCAGGTATTACCTTTGAACAACTGGTTCAACAAATTATCGATGAAGCTTAAAAGTAAAAACCGGCATAGACGGTCTTTTTCTCAATATTTAAGATTATGGCTTAAACCAGCCATCTTAATTCTAATCATGGCAATCATTGGCTGGAGCATCACCCACTACAACCCGCGTGAATTATTAAAAGTAAATATCAATTGGACAATAGATCGCAGCGATCTCGTCAATAAAGAAGTGCTCGAACAACAAATAAAGCCATTAATCAATGAGGCTTACCAACTCGATTTACATGAGATTAAATACGCATTAGAACAACACCCTTGGGTGCAATACGCACAAGTGAAACGCTTATTTTGGGATGCTATTGGGATCAATATAACCACGCACCAGATTGCTACTCATTGGCAGAATATTGCTTGCAATCAAACCACTGAATTAAAAAAATGCCAAGGTTATATCACCACCGAAGGTGTATTAATCACGCCTGAAAACCTATCCTATCAGTCTAATAATCAAGAAGATGAGCCTCTAGCACTACTTAAATCTAATCACAGCCCAGAGCAAGGCGCTTTACTTTTTAAAGATTATCGCGCCTATCAAGCCATCTTGGCAGAGATGAAAATTCTTTCTTTAGCAAGAAGCAATATTGATCGTTTAACCATTAAGCCAAATATGGTGGTTATCCTTGGATACAACAACCAACAACAACGACTAAAAAACTTTATTAAAATTTATCAAAAATTGAGACAGAAAATATCCCTCAAAAAACTACATAAGATGACTTATGATATGCGCTATCCAAAAGGCTTTACGCTGAAGTATTAGCCTTTTGAATTAATTGATAACATAACGCCAGATTAACCAAGCTCCAGTAAAAGAGAATTACCTTAATGCCCCATCCAAAAGCCTCTGGCAAACCTACAGCATTAAACAATGCTGTGAAAATCATACCAATCAAAGCAGGGATAATGGCCTGCAATAAAAACAAATTAGCCTGAGAAGTAAAGCTTAACTGCCATTTATATTTTGAAGGCTGGTTAGTGGCAATATTAATAAAATTAAGGGTAATTGGCATAATTAAAAAGTAAATAATCAGCTGTAAAAAGCCGATACCTGTCAGCATAACAGGCACTGTAGTCACAAACCCGATAAAAAGCGTTAAACCAATAAATCTAAAAATTTGACGAATATTAAAAATTGGCGATAAAGCCACAACGCTCTGCTCACCCAATACAACCAAGCGATACATATTAACTGACAACATGATGTAGCCATATAAAAAAAACAGCAAATATATAGGGGTATTGTCTGGCAATATCACCTCACTCAGATCCCCGCCTTGAAAGACTATTTCCATCAACTCAAGCATTTGTGGCAATATCATTAATAATGGCAGTGAAATAGCCACGGGAAGAATTGAGATTTCAGCAATCTTTTTCCAGTGCGTAAGCGCAAAGGCAAAACTGGCTAAGATAATTTTATTAATAGGGAGTATATTCATAATATTTATTTCATTTTTGAATTAATAACATTGACCATGATAGTTAGTCTTTGACCTGGTTGCAAAGGCTTGTCGCTAAGCTGATTCCAGTGTTTAATCTGTTTAACACTCACACCAAACTTAAACGCAATAACTGATAAATTATCGCCACTTTTTACCCGGTAAATCACTTTTCTATCAATATCAATACCCAGTGAAGTCACCGACGATAAATCTTTATTTGATACAACATTAGCCTGCCAAAGCACTAATTTTTTGCCTAATTTTAAAGGCTCTGAACGTTTAATATGATTCCATTTAATAAGTTGATTAATACTGACTCGATATTGCCTAGAAATTGACCACAAACTATCTCCCGATTTAACAAGGTGAATAACTTTGCGTCCGGCTTTATTCGCATTTAAACGGGATTTTTCTCGCTCAGATTCTGATGATGAATAGGCTTTAGCGCCTTTTTTAGCAATAGGCACAATTAAATGACCGCCTACTTTAATCAGATGATTCTCTAACTGATTAACACTGATAATTTGACTGGTAGTGGTTGCATATTGCTGTGCAATCATACCCAAACTATCTCCTTGCTTAACCAAGTGACGTATCCACTTCAGTCGAGCCATATCCGGGTTACCAAGCATAGCCTCCTTAAACAAGTCCATGTTCTTATTAGGCAGTAACAAAGTATAAGAGCCTTTATTAGGGGTTGCCCAACGCTTCAAACCAGGATTTAAAGTGTACAAGTCCTCCAATTCTACAGCAGACCATTCAGCAATTAAGGCCAAGTCAAACTGGGTTTTTAGTTGGATGGCGCGCAAAACAGCTTTATTCTCAACAGGTGTAATAGTCTGTGCATATTTTTCAGGATGCTTGATTAGCTCGGTCACCGCTAACAGTCTAGGCACATAACCTTTGGTTTCACTCGGCAATTTCAAATGCCAGAAGTCAGTTGGCTTACCTTGTTTTTTATTGTCTCGAATAGCCCTTTGCACACGCCCTGGGCCAGAATTATAAGCAGCAATAGCCAATAACCAGTCACCTTTAAACAGCTTATTTAAATTTTTCAAATATTTTACTGCTGCTTTGGTAGATGCTAGCACATCACGTCTTGCGTCATACCACCAGTTATCTTTTAAACCATAAAGCCTACCTGTCGATGGAATAAACTGCCAGAGTCCAGACGCTGTACCGTGGGAGTATGAAAATGGATAATACGCAGATTCCACAATAGGCAACAAGGCAATTTCTAGCGGTAATCCTGCTTTTTCAACCTCTTGCACCACTAGATGCAAATAAGGATTGGCACGCTTGGTAATACGCGTTAAATAATCAGGATGTTTTTTAAACCAATCGATATGCCAATATAATTGTTTTTGGCTCGGAGCTTTTAAAGTTGATCTATTAGTAATATAACGCCAAAGATCTTTTTCGACAATAGGTTTAACACTCGCTATTTGCGGTGCATCAGTTTTACTTAGCTGGCTTGTTGCACTATTTGTTTGAGAGCTACAAGCACCCAAAAACAAAAAGCTAGCAAATAGAGATTGTTTAATCACTCTTAAGATTGACTACCACCTGCACAGTTTGGAGAGCTAGGAGCGCCGCCTTTTATTTGCCACTCATCGGGTGTGTAAGTATGCATTGCCAATGCATGGATATGATCCAGCTCTTCTTTAAATAGTTGGTTGATAAAACGATGTCTGGCAATTAATGTCAAATCTTTAAAATAATCACTCACGACAATCAACTTAAAATGTGACTGTGTTGCTGGCCCAGAATGATTGGCAGACTCATTAATCACTTCCAAATAACTTGGCGCTAGAGCCACTTGGAGCTGCTGCGTTAAATGCTGTTGTAAATCATTCATACACTGCTCACTTGATGGGCAAAATCAAAACTATCATTAAAGAAATTTTTCTCGAACATGCCTTTTTTAACAAAGGTATTAGCAGCAGATTTAACCATCTCTGGCGGCCCACAAGCGTACACCTCATAATTAGTTAATGTTTCAAAATCTGTTAAAACTGCCTCATGAACATAGCCTACTCGACCCTGCCAATTGTCATCTGGCATGGACAATACAGGTGTGAAGTTAATGTAATCAAATTTCTCAGCCCACTCACTAGGCAGCGACATATATAAATCTTGCTCACTTCTCGCCCCCCAATAAACATCAATTTTTCTTCGACTGCCAGATTCAATAGCATGCTCAACCATAGCCTTTACAGGGCCAAACCCTGTACCACCAGCAATCATGATCATAGGCTTTTCACTATCTTCTCTTAAATAAAAACTGCCTTTAGGGCCTTGGATTTTTAACAAGGACTTCTCTTGCATTTCATTAAATACGAAATTGGTAAATTTACCCCCTGAGATCAGACGCACATGCAGCTCAATAATGCCAGTATTATGCGGTGCATTAGCAATAGAAAAAGCACGTGGCTCAAAATCAGGATGGATTAAATCTATATATTGACCGGCCAAATATTGCAGCGCCTCATCACCTGGAATTTTCAAAATAACTTTGGCCACATCCTCGTTTAAATGCTCTATCTTAGCCACTTTACAAGGCAGTGTTTTAACTTCAATATCTGCAATACTCTCAAGCTCTGTGACCACAATTGACACATCTGTTTTGGCATAACACTTACATGGCAAAATCATATTGTCGCTAACCTCTGCAGGCGTAATTCCAGGCGGAATGCCTTCTAAATAACCCACTTCACCTTCCATAAGTGTTGCTTTACACTTGCCACAAAAGCCATTTTGACACCCGTAAGGAAACCCTAAGCCGTGGTTAATAGCGCCATCGAGAATGGTTTCGTCTTGTGCAACTTCAAAGCGATTACCGCTCACTTGATTTTCTACTGTAAACATGATTTTATTCTATCAATATTTTTAATGCTGACATTATAATCTAGGTTAGTTATGAAAAATACTTACTAATACAAGGATCTTTGTGCTCAATCCACCAACTAACACTGTGCTTTTTTTAATGGGTCCTACCGCCTCAGGCAAGACGGATCTGGCCATTAAAATTAGCCAAAAAATCAAATCCAGACTGATTAGTGTCGATTCTGCATTAATTTATCAAGGCATGGACATTGGCACCGCTAAACCTGACGCAACAATCCTTAGCACCCACCCTCATTACTTGATTAACATTTGCAAACCTAGCGATGCTTATTCAGCTCAAGATTTTATCACCGATGCTAAGGCACAAATTGAGCTGGCCTTTAATAACGGTGAGGTACCTATTTTGGTCGGTGGCACTTCATTTTATTTCAATGCTTTAGAACACGGTTTATCTGATCTACCTGAATCCACACCAGGATCACGAGAAAAATACAACCAGCTACTCAAAACAAAAGGCGTAATAGCACTACACCAAGATTTACAAAAAATCGACCCTGTGGCCGCTGAAAGAATTCATGCTCACGATGCACAACGCATTACTCGCGCTTTGGAGGTTTTTGATATTAGTGGCCAAACCCTCACAAAACTTCAGGGGAAAAAACAAGGTGGGTTAAATTGCACAATTAAAAAAATTATCCTAATGCCTGATCGCTCTGAACTGCACCAACGTATTCAAACTCGGTTTCATTTAATGCTGGAGCAAGGTTTTATAGAAGAAGTAAAAACTTTAAAAGCTAAGCCAGAGCTACATCAAGATTTACCTTCAATTCGTTGTGTTGGTTATCGACAAGCTTGGCAGTTTTTAAATAAGGAAATTGATGAAGCAGAAATGATTGAAAGATCGATTATTGCCACACGCCAGTTATGTAAGCGTCAAAGTACTTGGCTAAAAAATGAGACTGAAGGCTTAACGCTGAAAGCTGCAGATCTTGAAAAATCTGTCAACTTTATTCAGCAATAGCGCGCTTAAATTCACGACCCCGGTGCTCAAAATTATCAAACATATCAAAACTTGCACAGGCTGGGGATAACAGTACTACACCCTTACTAATCATACCTCTAGCCAAAGTAACTGCTTCATGCATATCTTGAGCATGAAGCGTTTTTGCTGTGTGAATACCACGCTCAAAATACATCGCACTTCGCCCAATTAAAACTACACCAAACACATCTCGGTCAATCAGCTCAAAAAATTCAGAATAATCTTCATCTTTAGCCATACCGCCTGCAATTAAAACAATGTTTTCATGCTTATCAATCAGCGCTCTAAGCGCTGTTATGCTAGCCAAAGCATTGGTTGCTTTTGAATCATTATAAAATGCAATACCTTGCTGATCTGTCACCCATTCTAATCGATGTTCAAGCCCTTTAAAAACCTTAACACAGTCAGTCATTAAAGTCATGTCTAAGCCAATTTGATCGCCCAGTGCTAATGCAGCTAAAATATTGGCCACATTATGCTCGCCAATTAGCTGCATTTCCTCCACGCCCATTAGCACATCATCACCCTTTAAAAAATAACAACTACCATGGCAAGTAACAGTACCAAAATCTTGCTCTTGTTTTGGAATTTTAATACCAAAATGAACAGCTGAATCTTGTTTAGGGACAAGCGGCTCATCAATATTAACAACCGATTGCTGACAATATTGATATAAGCTTAGCTTCGAATTTGTATACTGTTCAAAACTGTCATATCGATCCAAATGATCGGGGGTTATATTAAGCACGACACCCGTTAATAAATTCAGATTTTTACTGTAATCCAGCTGATAGCTTGATAACTCTAATACATAAAATTCAACCGCCTCATCCAGACATTCTAAAGCTGGTGTACCGATATTACCACCAACTGCTACTTTTTGACCACTGGCCTGAATCATCTCTCCAAGTAGCTGAGTGACCGTCGATTTACCATTCGAGCCAGTAATACCGATAACAGGTGCTTGGGCATACCTAGCAAACAATTCGATATCACTAACAACCTCGATACCCCTCTCCAATGCCCACACAACAATCGCTTCGTGTTTGGCAATACCTGGGGAGATAAAAATTTCATCAACGCCTTCGAGTACGGCATCATCCCAGCCATTCAAAGCAAGTTCCACTGCTGGAAACTCTAATAAAAACTCAGCCAATAAGGGTGGCGCTTGTCGAGAGTCAGCCACTTTAAATGCAATTTCTTGTTGCTGTAAAAAGCGTGCAATGGAAAAACCGGTCACTCCTAAGCCTAAAACTAGTTTCATGCTATTACTTTATTTTCAGTATAAAATAAGATTATTTTACACACTTAATTCAAAGGATAAATTATGAGTACATTTTCAACGACTGCTATTAGCAACATTAAAGCTAAAAATAAAGTTTTATCAGATACGATGAGGCTGCTTTCTTACACACTGGTCTTTGGCGGTCTAGCCTCTTGGTTTTCAGTCGCCTCAGGTGCTGGATTTGGCTCAGCCATAGTCAGCTCTCTTGCTGCAATCGCGGTAATTTGGTTTGTATTACCGAAAACCCAAAATAGCAATAAAGGCATCTTAACAGCCTTTGCTGTAGCAGGACTACTTGGCTATTCAATTGGCCCAATGCTTACGCACTATCTGGCCATGCCAAATGGTGCTGACTTGGTTATTCAAGCCTTAACAGGAACAGGTGTTGCATTTTTTGCCATTAGTTTTTACGCTCAAAATACCACAAAAGATTTTAGCTTTCTAAATGGCATGATCTTTTTTGCCATGGTGGGTATTATTATTCTGTCTTTATTAAACTTCTTCTTCCTTGAATCATCTGCTTTTAGCCTTCTTATTTCATTTGCCGTAGTGATGATTATGGGTGCCTTCATGCTTAGCCAAATGTCTGCTATTATCAATGGTGGTGAAACAAATTACATTTCTGCAACTGTTGGCCTTTACCTAGCACTCCATAATATGTTTACTAGCTTATTACACTTGCTAGGTGCTTTTTCTAGCGACGATTAAAGCGTAAAAAGTCACCCAATCATGATTGACAGTGAGGGATATCGTGCCAATGTTGGCATTGTTATCACCAATGACAAACACCAGGTTTTATTAGCCAAGCGCTATAAGCAAAATTCTTGGCAGCTGCCACAAGGTGGGATTGATCAAGGTGAAAGCGATGTAGAGGCACTTTTTCGCGAACTTAACGAAGAAGTTGGATTGGAATCTCATCACGTTAGTGTACTTGCTAAAACGCCAAAATGGCTACGTTATGATCTGCCAGACTGTCATATTAGACGCTCTCAAAAACCCATCTGTGTTGGACAAAAGCAAGTTTGGTTCCTACTGCGTCTAACCTCAGGCGAAGAAAATATTAAGCTAGACACGCATTCTGACATTGAATTTGATGAATGGGCTTGGGTGGATTATTGGCATCCTATTGAAAAAGTAATTGACTTTAAAAAGCCAATTTACGAAGATATGTTAAAGGCATTGGCACCTGTACTTTTTAACAATCAACACACCATTCCCGCACATTATTCACGCCCACTCAAGTGTTCTGCCATTACGCTAGACAAAAGCAAATAAATTCCCGACTCTAATACCTTTATACGGCAATATCCAGTTGGTATAATTCCTCTCTTATCAAACATTTTGAAAAAGGATTGAGTAACGTGAATATTGGAATTTTAGGACTGGGTACTGTAGGCGGTGGCGTTGTCAACGTTTTAAGTAAAAATGAAAATGAAATCTTTGCACGCACTGGCGAACAGATTAATATCACCCACGGTGCAGTTAAAAGCATTTCTGAGCCTAGAATTTGCGCAGATGGCAATATCAATATCACTGAAGACGCTTTTGAAATAGTTAACAATCCAACAATAGACGTTGTTTTAGAACTTATTGGTGGTACAACCATTGCCAAAGAATTAGTCATGGCGGCAATCAACAACAACAAACATGTTATTACTGCCAACAAAGCCTTAATTGCCACTCACGGTAATGAGCTATTAGCTTTGGCCAAAGAAAAAAACGTGCATTTATTGTTTGAGGCAGCTGTTGCTGGCGGCATCCCTATTCTAAAATCTTTAGAACAAGGTTTGAGTGCTAATAAAATTGAGCTGGTCGCTGGCATCATTAACGGCACAGGCAATTTCATTCTTACCGAAATGCGCGATAAAGGCAGAGACTTTGCCGATGTATTAAAAGAAGCTCAAGATTTAGGCTACGCCGAAGCAGATCCAACTTTTGATGTAGAAGGCATTGACGCTGCGCACAAACTTGCGATCTTAGCTTCTATTGCGTTTGGCTGTGAATTACAAATGGATAAAGTATCCACACAAGGTATTAGCCAAATTAGCGGTGAAGATGTGGCATTTGCCACTGAGCTTAATTATTCAATCAAACATTTAGGTATCGCTAAAAAAATCAATGGCGAATTGCAAATGCGCGTTCACCCAACGCTTATCCCCAAAACCCAACTTTTAGCTAATGTTGATGGGGTGATGAATGCAGTATTGGTCAAAGGTAATGCAGTCGGTCCAACACTTTATTATGGTGCAGGTGCAGGCGATGAAGCCACTGCCAGTGCTGTTATTGCCGATTTGGTTGACATTATTAAAGAGACAGTAAGCCACGACGTATTAGGCTGGAAAGCACTCACTGAAATTCCTAATTGCGACACAGGTAATATTGAAAGTGTGTTTTATTTACGCCTACTAGCCACTGACAAACCTGGCGCGTTGGCAGATATTACCACCACCCTTGCCAAGCATAATATCAGTGTTGAGTCAGTCATTCAAAAACAAATTGATGCACAAAATAACGCACATATTGCCATTATTACCAATAGCGTCACTACGGCTAATTTAAACACTGCCATAACAGAAATCCAAAGTCATGAATTCATCCAAGAGGATGTTAAAATTATTCATGTAGAAAACCTAGATTAAGGAGAATTTACAATGAGATATACGGGCCTAATTGAAAACTACCGCGATAGACTTCCAGTTGACGAAAACACCAAATTAATCAGTCTTGGCGAGGGCAATACACCCTTAATCCGCTTAGAAAATATTCCTGCCACACTAGGTAAGGATGTAGATATCTATATCAAATATGAAGGCCTAAATCCAACTGGATCGTTTAAAGATCGCGGTATGACCATGGCAGTGACTAAGGCAGTTGAAGCAGGCTCAAAAGCTATTATTTGCGCCTCAACAGGTAATACTTCTGCTGCAGCTGCAGCTTACGCCGCTCGTGCTGGTATCAAGGCATTTGTACTAATTCCTGAAGGGAAAATTGCCCTAGGGAAGCTAGCCCAAGCTATGATCCACGGTGCGGTTATTATTCAAATAAAAGGTAACTTTGATGATGGTATGCGTTTAGTAAAAGAAGTAGCAGACCACGCACCTGTCGCCATTGTTAATTCGATTAATCCTTATCGCCTACAAGGGCAGAAAACTGCTGCTTTCGAGATTATTGAAGAATTGGGCGATGCGCCTGATTATCACTGCTTACCTGTAGGTAATGCCGGTAATATCTCAGCCCATTGGATGGGTTATAAGGAATATTTTGATTATAGCAAAGCAACAAATAAACCAAAAATGGTGGGCTATCAAGCCGCAGGTGCAGCGCCCTTTGTCAAAGGAGCAATGGTTGATAATCCTGAAACCATTGCAACTGCTATTCGCATTGGTCATCCCCAAAGCTGGGACTTGGCTCACACAGTACAAAGCGAATCTAATGGTTGGTTTGACTCATTAACCGATACTGAAATTCTAGCGGCGCAAAAGCTACTCACCGAACAAGAAGGGATTTTTTGTGAGCCCGCTTCTGCTACCTCATTAGCAGGTGCGATGCGCGATATTCAAACTGGCAAAATTCCTGAAGGCTCTAAAGTAGTTTGCACATTAACAGGCCACGGTCTGAAAGATCCAGATACAGCCATTTCACAATGCGCTAGTGAGATGATCAACATCAATCCCGTGATGAGTGAAGTGCGTGATGCAATTTTAAACAATATGTAAATCTACAAGCTTTATGTAGATTTTAAGGGGAGAGTAATGCCGTATCAAACCATCGACCAAACTATTGGCAATACACCCTTGGTTAGATTGCAACGTCTTAATCCAAATCCGTCTAATATTGTATTAGTCAAACTTGAGGGTAATAATCCCGCAGGATCGGTTAAGGATCGCGCTGCCTTTAACATGATTACTCAAGCTGAAATCCGCGGTGATATCAAACCTGGAGATACACTCATTGAAGCAACCAGTGGCAACACTGGTATTGCACTGGCAATGGTGGCGGCTATTAAGGGCTACAAGATGATGCTAATCATGCCTGAAAACCTATCTCAAGAGCGTCGTGACGCCATGACGGCTTACGGTGCGGAGCTACTAATTGTTACTCAAGAAGCCGGCATGGAAGGTGCTCGTGACTTAGCAGACAAATTAGAACAAGACGGTAAAGGCTTGCAACTTAACCAGTTTGCTAATTTTGACAATTCCGGTGCGCACGTCAACACTACTGCTGAAGAAATATGGCGAGATACCCATGGCGAGATAACCCATTTTGTCTCTGCTATGGGCACAACTGGCACTATTATGGGCGTCTCTACAGCGCTTAAACAAAAAAATACCAATATTCAAATTATCGGCGTACAACCAGAAGATGGATCACAAATTGCAGGTATTCGTCGCTGGCCAAAAGCCTATTTACCGAAAATTTTTAACGCCTCAAAAGTTGACTCTATGATGGATGTTTCTCAGTCTGCTGCTGAAAAAACCACACGTGCACTAGCTACCCAAGAAGGTATATTTGCTGGCGTCTCTAGTGGTGGCGCAGTTGCAGCAGCGCTAGAGCTTTCAAACAATATCAACAACGCCACCATTGTTACCATTGTTTGCGATCGTGGCGATCGCTACCTATCCACTGGCTTGTTTAACGCCAAATAGACTATGCGTAGATACCTCTCGCATCAATTTCCAAACGAGTTAAAAACCTATGTGTCATTAATACTGGCTAGCGTATTAACTGTTATTGCCATTGATTTTTTTTTATTATCAAGTGACTATGCACAACATGCCTTTAAACGCCTTATTGCCAAAGACCCCGCTTTAAGTTTTGCCATTACTCCGATTACTTTCGTTTTAATTGTTTACATAGCTAAATATTTCTGCCACTATATTCAAGGCAGTGGCATTCCACAACTTATCGCAGCGAACGATTCACGCAACAAAACCATTCGCGAAAAACTACTTTCATTTCGAGTAGCTGCAAGCAAAATTGTCTTTATTTTTGTCGGTATGCTTGGCGGTGCACCCATTGGTATTGAAGGACCAAGTATTCATATTGGTGGCTCCATTTTTTATGGATTTAATCGGTTTTTAAAATTAAAACGTAAACTCCTCATCCATTCATTAATTGCCATTGGCGGTAGCGCTGGATTAATTGTCGCCTTTAATGCGCCGCTTGCAGGGTTTTTATTTGCTTACGAAGAAATTGGTAGAAAACTCAAAAAACAAGCTTTAGTGCTCATTGCAATTGTTAGCGCCTTGGTTTATGTATTAACTTTGATCTATCGAGGCAATACTCCTTATTTGGGTGATTTCTCAGCCCATTCCCTAAATCTTGAGCTTATTTGGCAACTCATACCTTTGGCTGTTTTAGCAGGTGTTGTTGGCGGGCTATTTTCTAAAAGTATTCTTTATTTAATCGCCAAATTCATCAGCCATAATAAAGCACGCGTGATTGCCATTGCCTTATTGTTAGGTTTGATTATTGGTCTTTTTAATTATCTATCGGCTGGAAAAATTGCCGGTTCTGGACGTGATGAGGTTATTCTAATGCTAGCAGGCAACCAGCTGGGGCTTGAGTTTGTATTAATGAAATACTTTGCCACACTCACCTCACTAATCTCAACCATTCCAGGTGGCTTGTTTATGCCCAGCATTTCTATTGGTGCAGGCATTGGCACTGAGATCGCACCTTACTACTCAAATATTGATACTCAAGTGATTTTAATGATGTCAATGATTGCTTATTTAAGTGCTGTCATTAGGGCGCCACTCACCGCAACTTTTGTCATTTTAGAAATGAGTGCTGCAATTAATTTACTCATTCCAGGATTGCTGGTAGCTTTTATTGCTAATTGGATTAGCAAGCAGATATTCGCCCAGCCTATTTACGAAGCCTTGGCGGAAAACTATCTAAAATTAACCAAGAATTAAAAAGGCTTAACCACCACCAAAACAACAATAGCGATCAAAATTAAAACGGGAAACTCGTTAAACCAACGATAAAAAACATCAGAACGTGTATTTTTATCTTGTTTAAAGATCTGCAATAAATGTCCGCAATAAAAATGATAAACAATCAAAGGCACTACCAAAACTAGCTTGGCATGCAGCCAATACTGAGTCTTGTAAATCTCCCAGCCATCAACCACCATCCAAGTACCCAAAATAACTGCCAAAATCATACTTGGCGTCATAATACCGCGGTAAAGCTTGCGCTCCATCACCTTGAAACGCTCAAGACTAATCTTATCTTGGCTCATCGCATGATAGACAAATAAACGCGGCAAATAGAACAAGGCTGCAAACCAAGTAATGATGCTAATAATATGAAACGCCTTAATCCACAACATGTTTTTTTCCTTTTTAAATCACCCTTTCAGGGGTGTAAACAACTAACCTTAACTATCAACCATTATAGTAAAATAAAAATTAATTTTTGTGAACTTTACTTCAATTGAAGCAATACCGAGAAATACCCTACAATTACACCTCATTCTCTGACAAAGAGGTTGTGTGTCGCTTTTTAGGCTTAGATGCTTGGGAGTTGCTAGAATCTCTTCGTGCTAATCGCAACACAGGGCGTAGCGCTAGAATGTTGTTTGAAGTATTGGGTGATATGTGGGTAGTTGATCGAAACCCCTATTTACAAGAAGATTTAATCAAAAATCAGCGTCGCTGGAAGTCTCTAATTGAGGCACTTAATTCACGCTTAGACCTCGTTAGAAAGCGCGCCAAAAACAACACCAAAGTTTTAGAGCTACTTCATAGTGCTGATTTGGCAGTTGCTAAGTTTGAACTCTGCTTAAGTGATTTTAAACGACACAAAAAGCGTATTAAACAAGCCCTACTCAAAGTCACTCATAACAACAACATTCGCTTTGATGCACTTTCTCGTTCATCGCATGCAACTGATGCAACTGATTGGCGCGTGGAATATCCACAAGTTGTGATCACCCCAGATACTGAGCTTGAGATTGCTGCTATTGTCAAAGCTTGTATTGAACTCGGACTAACCATTATCCCACGTGGTGGTGGCACAGGCTACACGGGTGGTGCCATCCCATTACATACACAAACAGCGGTTATCAACACTGAAAAACTTAGTTTTATCGGTGACATTAAAAATGCCGATAACCTGCAAAGTGTTAATGTTGGTGCGGGTGTTATTACCAAGCGCGTAAGCGAATTGGCCATGGCAAATAATTTGGTTTTTGCCGTAGACCCCACTTCACAAGATGCTTGCACCATTGGTGGCAATGTAGCGATGAACGCAGGTGGTAAAAAAGCCCTTAGATGGGGTACCACCATTGACAACCTGCTATCTTGGAAAATGGTAACGCCTGATGGCTCTTGGTTACGCGTAGAGCGCCTAGAGCACAATCAAGACAAAATCCAACTACTGAAATCCATTAGTTTCAAAATCGATACACTCGAAGATGACTCTAAAACCGTTATCAGCTCTAGAGTCTTAACCATTGACACCAAAAACTTACGTAAAAGTGGCTTGGGCAAAGATGTCACCAACAAATTTTTAGATGGCCTTCCAGGCATTCAAAAAGAAGGTTGTGATGGTTTTATCACCTCAGCAGAATTTGTTCTACACCAGCCTTTAAAACATATTAACACCCTATGTTTAGAATTCTTTGGTCATGATTTAAAAGCGGCAGTTTCTAGTATTGTTGATATTAAAGATTTAATCGATCATGCAACAGAGGTAGATCTTGTTGGCATGGAGCATCTCGATGCACGCTATGTTAAGGCAGTTAAATACACCACCAAAGCTAATAAATCTGAGCTGCCAAAAATGGTTTTATTGGTTGATATTTCTAGCCAATCCCAATCATCGCTAGACAGTATAGGTGAAAAAATTCAGGCTATTACCACTCAAAAAGAAGGTGAGTGTTTTATTGCAAAAGCTTCCAGCACACGCCAAACTTTTTGGAAAGATCGTGCCAATACCGCTGCCATTGCCGCTCACACCAATGCTTTTAAGATTAACGAGGATGTGGTTATCCCGCTAGACAAGCTGGCTGATTATAACGACGGCATTGAACATATCAATATTCGTCTGTCTATTGAAAACAAGCTAGACACACTCAGTGAAGCTCACACCTATCTTAGTAGCATTAAGCCAAAGACTCACCTAGTTAAAGAAAAGAGTGTAGCGGCGATAGAGCTATTAAACCAAGTTAGCAATCAATGGCAAACTATTCTTGACCAACTAGACGACTCAAAAGTCTTTAGAAAAGTACAAACGGCTGAGCGTGTTATCTCCTATATGGATGAATTTGCACACCCGCTGAATGACCTACTCATGGGCGATGTATTTACCGACATACGTAACGATATTCAAGCCATTCACGCCGAACATCGCAATGTTCGCTTGTTTGTTGCCACACATATGCACGCTGGTGATGGCAATGTACATACCAACATTCCAGTACATTCTCACAATGTGCAGATGCTACATAAAGCCGAAAGCGTGGTTGATGAGATTATGATTCTAGCGACCAATCTTGGTGGCGTTATTTCTGGTGAGCACGGTATTGGTCTCACCAAATACCAATATTTATCTGACGAATTCAAACAAGAGTTTGTTGAGTACAAAAACCAAGTTGATCCAAACAATCATTTCAACAAAGGCAAACTAATGCCGGGCAGCGGACTCAACGGCGCCTTCACCCCTTCTCTACATTTGGTAGAACAGGAAGCGCTTATTCTCGAAAGTAGTGAAATTGGCGAAATTAACGATATGGTTAAGTCTTGCCTGCGTTGTGGCAAGTGTAAGGGTGTGTGTACCACGCACGTTCCAGAAGCCAACCTTTTGTATTCACCGCGTGACAAAATTATCGGCACCAACCTCATCTCAGAAGCTTTTTTATATGAAGAACAAACGCGTCGAGGTGTTTCTCTAAATCATTTTGTAGAGCTCGATGATATTGCCGATCATTGCACTATTTGCCATCGTTGCGCGACGCCATGTCCGGTTGATATTGATTTTGGCGATGTCTCTATTAAGATGAAATCAATCTTAATCAAGCAAGGCAAGCGCCAAACAAACCTAGCCTCAAAAGCTTCAATAGCCTATTTGAATGCCACTCAGCCTTGGAAAATCAAACTGGCGAAAAAACTACTGATTGATTACAGCTACAAGGCACAAAATATCGCCTCGCGACTTGCCAAGCCATTCTTAAGCAAAAAACCCAACAAAACCGTGGGCAAGCCAAGCATGGTCATTGAACTAACTACTTTATTAGATAAGCCCCTACCAACGGATACAGGGCTTAAGCCAATGCGTGAGTTACTTGATATTCACGACAACACCAGTGTGCCAATTTTATCGCATCCAAGCAAATCCAACGCCGACTCACCCAGTGTGTTTTACTTTCCAGGCTGTGGCTCTGAGCGTCTTTATTCTCAAATTGGTTTGGCGACTGTTGCCCTGCTTTATCATCAAGGGGTTAAGGTGGTTTTACCGCCGAGTTATTTGTGTTGTGGCTATCCACAAAGAGCCAGTGGCGATGAGGCCAAGAGTACGGCCATTTCAACTGATAATCGCGTACTCTTCCATCGCATGGCCAACACCCTAAACTACCTAGATATCAAGCATGTGCTCACCTCATGTGGTACTTGTATTGACCAGCTGATGACTTACGAACTTGGCGATATTTTTAAAGATTCTAGCTTAACGGATATTCACGAATACTTACTAGAGCAAGACGTTACGCTAAAAGCCACAGGTGAGCAATACCTCTATCATGCACCTTGTCATGATCCGATTAAATCAGAAGAATCTAGCAACCTCATCTCTAAAATAGTTAATAGTGAAGTGATTAGCAACGATCGTTGTTGCGGTGAAGCCGGCACATTTGCCGTAGCACGCCCCGATATCGCCAAGCAAGCTAAATACAGAAAAGAGTTGGAAATCAAAAAAGACATAGCCATCATTGCCAAAACCGATAAGCCTATTAAAATGCTCACCACTTGCCCAGCTTGTAGACAAGGTTTATCGCGCTATCAAAGCACCACCAACATTGAGCCCGTTTATCCAATCGAGCTTATCGCCGAGCAACAACTGGGTGAGAATTGGCAGAAAGACTTTATAAAATCGGTTAATATCGAAAAAGTACTACTTTAACTAGTCTTTAGGCTTGCACGTAGACCCAAGCTTTTTGGCCAGATTTAAACACACCCATTACCCGCTTATAATCACTCACTTCATATAAGTCTGATTGCGCTAATTCTTCAGATGTAATTTCAAAAACAACACCTGACACAAAATCACTTTTATCCTGAGAGACGACTGCAATTGGGTGATGGGTTTTACCACTTAAGGCGACAACCTGCTGATTACCAATCTCAACCATCTCTAATTTATAACCCAATAACTGATCATCGCTACCTACTAATTCTCGACCAAAAGTTTCCAACTGTACAGGTGTATTTTGCAAAGTGCCATAAGAAAAAAGATATTCGACTGTATTCATAAAAAAATTACGCCGCCTTTTGTTCGTATAAATACTTTTGAAACTCAATAAATAGTGAGCTAATATTTTTTACATCACCCAACACTTCTTTAGCATCTTCTAGGGATTGATATTTATTAGTTAATAAAATTGGCAATTTTTCTTGATCAAGCTCACCAACACCAGTTTTAATCTTGCTTTCATATAGGTGACTCATTTCGTGTTTTTCTTTGTGCGTTCTAAAGCGCAACTGATCAATCAAGCTGGCAACTTCACGTAAGTTGTAGCCGCTTTGAATGCGGTTTTTAAGCTCTGAGAAAATTTCACCAATTTTGTATTCAATGGTGTTGGCACTACTCGCATCAACTTTGAATTTCTTGAGATAAGGGAATAGTTCGTTATTAACAAAATCTAGTAGATCATCGCCCGTTAAAGCGTTGTAATCAATTTCGCCATTATCAAGCTTTGGCGCCGCCCAAGTTGTCCACTGAAATTTGCTTGCAATAATAGGGGTGTAGTCTTTGCCAATGAGTTCGGCGGCAGTTTGTTTGTCTTGCTCTAAGTCATCTAGGTATTTTAAAAACAATACCCATGAGGTTTGCTCTACGTAGTCTAGCTCACTGCCACAGCCTGCATCTTTATGCAGAATGTCGTCAATATTTTTAAAGGTTTGTTCAAACATATTATTTGCTGAATTAATGGTAACAATTGCGCCCTATTTTAACCAACATGTAAATACAGAAATTTGTAAAATTTCGGAAATAATCGAAATGAGCTATTTTGTAGCGCCGACACTCAAAACAACCAGTTTATCCATATTAATCAGGCTTTTATAGGCTTTTTGAATGTCGTATGCACTAATAGGCTTTATTTTGTCAATAAAAGTGCCTAAAAAGTCCAAAGGTAGCTCATAAAAACCAATAATAGAGAGGTAAGTAAGGATATTAGCATTGCTAGCCGTCTCTAAAGCGAAGCCGCCGATGATGTTATCCTTGCCATCTTGCAGTTTTTGTGGATCAATCGCATTATTTCTGAAATTTTTGAGCGTTTCTAACGCGACTTTTTTGGCTTGATCTGCTTGCGAGTTTTTGGTTTGTAGTTTGATTAGGAAATAGCCATTAGATTGCATCTTGGTAAAATAGCTAGAAGTCGAATAAGCCAAACCTCTTTGTTCACGCACCTCATCACTCAAAATAGAAGTTAGCCCGCTACCACCGAGAATATGATTACCTAAATAGAGCGCGTAATAATCAGGATGTGCGCGATTAATACCGACTTGCCCGATGAGTAAATGCGTCTGTGTTGAAGGGAATTCAATATGCGCTTGTATGGCTTTTGACAAAGGCAAGACTGACTGATTATCGCGCGCTTTTTGCCCACTGTTTAGTCCCTGTGAGATTTGGCGTGCTATTTGCTTGGCGTGCGTTTTAGAGATATCACCTACCAAAGCAATGGTGAGGTTTTTAGCGACATAATAGCGTTGATAATGCTGTTTTAAATCAATCAACTTGATTTGTTGAAGCGATTCTTGGGTACCAATTTTCTTATGTGCATAGGGATGTTCGCCAAATACCAGCTCATTAAATCGAGTATTAGCAATGCTGCCTGGGCTTTGCTTGGCAGCTTCAATGGCGCGTAGCGTTTGTTTTTTCTCACGACTTAAATAGCGTTGTTGGTAGTCTACTTTGGACACCACTTCAGCGAACAAATCTAATGAAGATTGCAAAATATCACGGCGCGTTAAACTGCGCATAGAGATAATCGACATGTCTTTAAGTGAGGCGGTAGAAAATTCACTACCCAGTGACTCAAACTGGTTAATAATTTGCTCTTCAGTGCGATACTTACTCGCCGTACCAATTAGGCTATTGGTTAAGCTTGCCAGGCCGTGCTTGTCGCCATCTCGTGAGCTAGCCGCATCAAAGTTAAGCGCCACATCAAGCATTGGCAGGCCTTGGGTTTGAGTAAATAACACCTTAGCACCTTCAGGCGTGTGCCACTGCTCAATATTTACTTTAGCCTCTACTTGGGTGATTAGTAATAATAGTGCTAATAGCTTCATTTAAGCTCCTGAGTAATGAGTTCAACCGTGTTTGCTTGAGAAAAATCAAGATAGGTGTTAGCAACATTTGACACATCTTTAGCGCTTATTTCGTTCATTTTATCGACATATTCAAACATTTTATCAACACCTAAACCCACCGTTTCAAGCATACCTAAATAATAAGCTTGGGTATGGATAAGATCTTGCTCAAAAATAAAACTCGCCTCCAACTGAGCCTTGGTACGCACCAATTCATCTTCAATCAGACCAGGATGGTCAATTAATGCTTTAACTTGAGTTTTAATGGCGTCAATCAGTGTTTGCTTATCCACGCCTTTAGCCGGTACAAAACTAATGCTCAAAAGGGTGTTATATTTATCATAAAGACGATACCCGACACTAATGGCCGAGGCAATTTGCTGGTTGCGAATCAGCTTTTTAGATAAGCCATTATCCAAAACATAAGCCAGCATTTCTAACTGGTAAGCTTGTTTTTCATTGGACGCAGTTTTCAAACTAGGTACGTGAAATGCCAGTGTGTAAAAAGGCAGTTTTGCTTTTAGCTTGAGCGCTTTGGATTGTCCCATTTTGGCAATTGATGGGCGACGCTTAATGGTGTCAATTTTAGAGTTTGCAGTATAGTCGCCAAAATAGCGTTGTGCATGCTGGATAACCGCTTGAGGATCAACATCGCCCACCACCACTAACGTGGCATTATTCGGCGCATAATAGGTTTCGTACCATTGGCGTAAATCATTCAGTCGATAAGTTTCAATATCGGCTTTAAAGCCAATCACGGGCGCATGATAAGCACCTTTTTGATCAAATGAAATAAGGCGTAAGTGCTCGTAAACTTGAGCATTAGGATTGTCTTCCACGCGCAATCTACGCTCTTCGATTACCACTTGCCTTTCTTTTTCTAGCTCACGGCCTGAGAAGGTTAAATTACGCATACGATCGGCTTCCATCTTGATGGCTAGCTCCAATTTTGAGCGATGCATTTTTTGATAATAGGCGGTATAGTCTTTTGAAGTAAAGGCATTATCATCGCCACCATTACGCGCGATAATTTTTGAAAATTCGCCTACTTTATAATCATGCGTCCCTTTAAACATCATATGCTCTAGCATGTGAGAGATGCCGGTATTAGGTCTGGATTCATCGCTAGCGCCCACTTTGTACCAAAGTTGGGAGATAAACACAGGTGCTCGATGGTCGGTTTTAACGATAATTTTTAGCCCATTATCGAGTGTTGTTTGCGTTACTTTATTGTGAGTCTTACCAATAACATTATCTACAACAGAGTTAGAAAATGCACTGGTGGACAAAAAAAAGGCTAGTAAAATTAGATTCTTCATATTCAAACCATTATAGCGAGAAGCTTTGTTTAATTTTTTTAAAAAAGATAAATCTGACCCAATAGAAAAATCCACCTCGCTAAAAGAGCGCCTGGCCAAATCTAGGCAAAAATTAGGCTCGGGACTATCCAGCTTGCTACTAGGCAAAAAAGCCATTGATGAAGATTTACTAGATGAGCTAGAAACCTTACTGATTACGGCAGATATTGGCATTAGCACCACAGATAAAGTACTAGAATCGGTGCGTAAAAATGCCTCACGAAAAATACTAAAAGACTCTGAGAGTTTGTATCAATTCTTAAAAGACGAATTATCCGAGCTACTAATTAAAGACAGCCAGTTAAATACTGATACTAACGAAACTTTCGTGATTTTGGTGGTGGGTATTAATGGTGCTGGCAAAACCACCACCATTGGCAAATTGGCCAAATCTTTTCAAAACCAAGGCAAGTCTGTCATGCTTGCAGCAGGCGACACCTTTCGCGCCGCCGCCGTTGAGCAGCTAAAAGTATGGGGTGAGCGTAACGAAATACCGGTTGTCGCTCAAACAACTGGCTCTGACGCTGCCTCAGTGATTTACGATGCTTATGAATCAGCACGGGCTAAAAATATTGACATTCTGATTGCCGATACCGCAGGACGCTTGCATACTCAAGGCAACCTCATGCAAGAGCTGGAAAAAATCAAACGTGTTTTAAAAAAGCACAACGAAAACGCGCCGCACGAAACCATGCTGGTGATTGATGGCGGTTCAGGGCAAAATGCAGTTAACCAAGCTGTAGAATTTAACAAGTCAGTTGGCCTTAGTGGTATTAGTATTACTAAACTTGATGGTACGGCAAAAGGTGGCGTGGTATTTGCTATCGCTGATGAGCTTAAACTCCCTATTCGATTTATTGGTGTCGGCGAAGGTATTGATGACCTTAAAGCTTTTGATGCCAAAGGTTTTATTGACGCACTATTTGAGTAGTTGAGTTACTTGAGATAAATGCTCAGTTGTTATTTTGAACTTTAGCTGATATGATAATTTTCCATTATTTAAAATGGACTAATATATTTTTTGAGGCTTTTTAATGGTTAAAAAACTACTGTTAATTTTGGGTTTGCTAAGCGTACTACCTGCACTGTCAAACAGCGCAATGTTTGATCAACATTTTAACGATTACTCAGAAAATTTAAGCGATGCTCAAGACGCCAATAAAGATGGCGTGTTTGTATTTTTCTTTATGGACGACTGCCCTTTTTGTCAAAAAATGGAGCGCCAAGTCTTAAATCAGCCCAAAGTCATTGAGTACTTTAAAACCCATTTCTTAAATTACAAAATCAATACCGAGTCAGATTTGGAATTGGTTGATTTTGAAGGCAATGACACGGTTGAAAGAATCTTTGCTAAACGACACAATCGAATTGGTGCAACACCGGTGCTGGCTTTTTTCGACCTTAAGGGCAATCGAGTCGTTAGGCGTACCGGATTTGCCAACCAAAACGACTTTTTGCTACTGGCCAAATATATGGTGGAAAAAGCCTATTTGAAAGAAAAATTTGTCCGCTACAAGCGTAAGCACCGATGAGATTTTTAAGTTTCTTATTAATATTCGCCTCTGGTTTTAGCTACTCAGAGCCTCTACCCAATCCTCTCACACTTGGTCATATACTCAAACTAACAAGCGAGCATGACTTTGCTGAAAAACAACAATTGCTTGATATAGACGCAGAGCAACATCGATTAAGCGACTGGAAAAATCAATACGATACAACAGCGAAAGTCGACTTGCAGCTTGCTAAACGCAGCAATTATGAATCTGCTGTCAACAACTCTCATGCGTTTATTTATCTTAAAAAAACACTTTACAATCAAGCGATTGAAATTGGAAAAAGCGCTCAACTAGACACAATCAATGAGGAAAACCTGTCTTTGCAGCAATTGCAACAGGATAAATCCATTCGACTTATACGTAGTTTTTTTGATATTGTTTTAGCTGATTTATCTTATGAAACTGCCTTGCAAAAGTTGGCCATGTCTGCCATTCGCGAAGGTCGAGTCCAAGATGATTACGACATACAAAGTGCATCAGAAGTAGCCTTATTAGAAAAGCAAGTTGATACTCAAATCAGCCAAGTTCAACGTATTAAGGCCGAATCTGCACAAATTCAAACGCGCGCAAAACTAGCACAACTACTCAATATTAGCTATGAAGACCGTCCAGATGAGGTGGTTAAGCCTGATTACAACCCTCTATTTAAAAAAGAGTTGGCTGATTTTTCACAGTATCAACAAAAGCTAAAAAACAACCTAACGCTCAAACAACTTGAGCAGTCTTTTCAGGCAATTAAGCGTCAAATATCTCAACAAAAAAACAACCTAGGCATTGTCATTAACTCAAGCGCTCGACTGGGAGAACAGGGTTATGATCGTGAAAAAAATGGCCAATGGCGCGCCGGTCTGCAGCTATCTATGCCATTTGGTACTGACGCTAATCAAGAGAGTAAAATATCCCAGCTAATGATTCAATCCAAGAAAAAACAACTTGAAATTGAACAACTCCAGCAAGACCTGCTTGGAGAAGCGTTGGACTACCATCTTAATCTGAGTGCATTAAGACAAATTCATAAAGCGCTAATTGTAGAGCTAGATTATCGAGATTTGCATTTAGAAAAGGCTCGGGCAAGCTATGAGATGGAAATTAAAAGCGACATTGGCAATGCTATGACCAACTACACTGATAGCGAGAGAAAACTAGCTGAAAATGAATTTAATTATGTCATTACCCTGAAAAAATTACATCACTTGATTGGAGAAGATTATGAAATTTAACCCCTGGTTAGCATTAAGCATGCTTCTATCTGGCGCCACTTTAGCACTAGATATTTACCCGCAAGTATCTAGCACCATTGTTGAAATAGCCCCAACAGGTAAACAAGTTAGCTCTGGCGATGTATTGGTCAAATTGGATGATAGACAAGCTCAACTCACCTTGCAACATCTTAAAGCCATTGGCGATATCAAGCAACAAGCATTCGACGATGCACTTCTTGTATTTAATCAAACTCAAGAATTGTATGATCGTATGGTCGCTTCTCATCGTGATTTAGACATTGCCAAAATGGCTCGTGATGCTCAAAAACGTGAGCTAGATGCGCACAATCTACTGATCAAAATTCAAGTGATTGAGCTGGAAAAATATCAAATCAGAGCGCCTATCTCTGGCGTTGTTAAGCAAACGCCTGATCTAAGAAATACGACTAATATAGCTATACCAAAGGTGTTAGTGGTTATTGAATAGTCTGATTTGAAATAGAGAGTCTCTCAACACTTTTTTCTTACAAGTCCTACTCACAAATCACCAATTTTCCAATCATATCACCTTGTTCGATTAGTTGATGAGCTTGAGTGATATTATCGATATTAATTGGGCTAAGCTGTTGCGTGGCAATACTCACAACCTTTTGTTGGCCAACTAAATCAGACACTTTATTGAGTAGCTGATGCTGCTTTATCAGGTCGGTGGTTTGAAACATCGAGCGAGTAAACATCATCTCCCAAACCAGAGTAATGCTTTTGGCTTTTAATAAGTTAAGATCATAGCTTTTTTGAGTATTGGCAAGCAAACAAATACATCCTTGTGGCGTGATTAAGTCAACCATTTGCTCAAGATAGTCATCAGGCACACCCATGCACAAAATATAATCTGGGGCGGCTAATGACTGCTGTTTAAATTGCTTAGCAAGCTGTTGATGATCCAGCACTGTATCAGCGCCCATCTGCTTACACCAAGCCTTTGACTCTGGTCGTGAGGCAGTGGCAATGACATTCATACCAATGATTTGCTTGGAGAATTGTATCGCCATAGAGCCAACACCGCCTGCCGCACCAATCAACAACAAGGTTTTATTTTTATCTTTTGGGGTAATTTTCAGGCGGTCAAATAACGATTCCCACGCAGTAATACTAGTTAAAGGCAGTGCAGCGGCTTGTTCAAAATTGAGCGATTTTGGCTTACGTCCAACAATACGCTCATCCACCAGCTGATGTGTAGCATTAGATCCATCGCAGGTTACGTCGCCTGCATAAAAAACTTCATCGCCCACTTTAAAAAGCGATGTTTTTTCCCCAACTGCACGAACAACACCACAAGCATCATAACCTAGGATTTTTACCGCGCTATCTTTGGCAATAGTTTGCTTGACTTTGGTATCAATTGGATTAATAGAAATGGCTTTTATTTCAACTAATAAATCTTGGCCTACAGGGTTTTCTAAGGGTTTTTCAAACTCAATAAATTCACAGCCGTTATAACCAATTGCTTGCATGTTATCGACGTGTGTTTCTTTCAATGCGCAACATAGCTAGCATCATAACAAACATAATAAAAAATCCAAGTGCGGCGCCCATCATGCCTAAAGAAATAAATCCTGTCATTTGATCAGATTTGGCTGTACCCATTTTGATTAAATTTTGCTGAGTTTGCTGGTCAACTTGGCGGGCAAACTCTTGATCGTGCCAATGCAAAAACTCGTCAACATTAACTTGACTGCCTCCTACGTTAACCAATTGTCTACTTAGCCTAGATAAAGACTCTACATAACTTAGCTTGAGCGCTGGCACATAGGCATTAGACTTGATTTTAATCATCACCTTAATTTGAAACTGCGCATCACTTTTACCAATAACCTCATTTGGCAATGCTTGTAAATTAGCCATAATTTGCTCAATATGGGCATCAAACATTTGATTAAAAGCTACTTGAGAATCACTCGGCGTACTGCTGATCATTGCATCAGTCGGGGCAGTTTCCAGCTGCAAGCTGATTGGATTTTGATATTTAGCGAGCTCAATCACCGGCTTGCTAATTTCATCTGTTGCTCTGCTATTGATTTTTTCATAACTAAACCAACCTAGAAAAACAACCAAAGCAAATGAGATAAGCGCGAACAATATCCCGATTTTTTGCACAATACCAAAAAAACCCTTTTCAATAAAACGTATCATTATTTTTTACTCGCTTTTTAAGATGTCTTTAGCACCCATTACAATCAACTGATCAGCCAACTCTTCACCCAAAGCCTGCGCCTCGCTCACATGTCCAGATACCTGGTGTTTTAAAATAACGCCAGATTCGACATTACCCACCAAACCTGTCACATTAAGCTGATCACCCTCTAGTGTGGCAAACCCTGCTATCGGCACTGAACATCCGCCTTCTAAACGTGCATTCATCGCCCGCTCTGCACTTACTCTGTGAGTAGTTTCTTGATCAATCAAGGGGCTAATCAAATCTAGAATAGCCTGATCATTCTCACGAATCTCAATTCCCACTGCTCCTTGGCCAACTGCAGGCAAAGAATCGATCGCTGGAATCTCTTGCTTAATACGCGCTTCAAACTTAAGGCGAATAAGGCCCGCACACGCCAAGATAATCGCATCAAACTCACCGTCATCGAGTTTTTTAAGTCGGGTGTTTACATTGCCTCGTAAATCTAGGATTTCTAAATCTGGGCGTTGAGCTTTCAGCTGTACAATTCGGCGCATGGAGCAAGTGCCCACTTTAGCGCCTTGTGGCAAATCATTAATACAATCATAATGATTAGACACAAATGCATCAAATGGATTTTCACGCTTTAAGATGGCGCCCAGCTCAAATCCAGGTGGAATCTCATAAGGCACATCTTTCATCGAATGCACGGCAATATCGGCCACTCCTTCCATCATGCCTATCTCTAATTCTTTAATAAACAAACCTTTGCCGCCAATTTTGGATAAAGGTGAATTTAAAATTTGGTCACCCTTGGTGGTCATCTTAACCAACTCCACTTTTAAATCTGGATGAATCGCCTCCAGCCTAGCTTTTACGTGCTCTGCTTGCCAAAGTGCTAGTGGAGATTTTCGAGTTGCAATTTTCAGGGTTTTATTCATGCTTCAAGGAGTTTGTATTAAAATAGTGCCAATGTTTAGATTTTATCTATTAGTTGCCGTCTTTTTGTCAAATTTTGCGATCGCGCAAGAACTCAACCTGCCAGACGCAAAAAATTTCTTTTTAGACTCGCAAAAAGTTTGGAAGAAAAAGATACCTATTTTAATAATGTTTTCCATTCCTGATTGTGGATATTGTAAAAAAGTCAAAGAAAATACCATTGGTCCTATGGCAGATCTCGAGGAATACCAAGATAAAGTCATTATTCGCCATATCAATGCCAATAGCTTTGATGAAATCAATGATTTTTATAATGAAACCGTTTCTCACAATGAGTTTGCCTTTAAGTATGCGGTCAACTTTTTTCCAACGGTTATGCTGGTAGATAACTATGGCGTGGTTCTGGAAAAAGTCTTAGGCGTTACCAATGAAGACTATTATTGGACCGATCTTGATAAACTGATTGATAGCTCCACTCTCAAAATTAACAAACAACTTAGTGCAAAATTATGACCAATAACACACAAAATTCAAGCCAAACACACACGAATCAATCTTGGGGTGGACGTTTTAGCGAGCCAACTGATGAATTTGTCAAAATTTTTGGCGCTTCTGTCTTTTTTGACAAAATTTTAGCCCCATACGATATTGCTGGCTCTAAAGCACACGCCACTATGCTGCAAGAAGTCGGCTTATTAACCGAAGACGAAAAAGACCAAATTATTGAAGGTCTAGATCAAATTTTAGAAGAAATCAATACGGGCAAATTTGAATGGTCTGTTGCACTAGAAGATGTGCATATGAATATTGAATCACGCCTCACGCAATTGATTGGCAATGCTGGCAAAAAACTGCATACAGGTCGCTCTCGAAATGACCAAGTAGCCACTGACATTCGCCTATACTTGCGTGATCAAGTTGACGATATTCTAGTTGAAATTAATCGCTTACAACACGCCTTGCTTGATTTGGCAGAAAAAGAAGCCAGCACCATCTTGCCAGGCTTTACCCATCTACAAGCAGCACAGCCTGTGAGTTTTGGCCACCATATGATGGCCTATTTTGAAATGCTAACTCGAGATGCTGAGCGCTTAGTTGATTGTCGTAAGCGCATGAACTCCATGCCTTTAGGCTCTGCCGCCTTAGCGGGAACCACTTACCCAATAAACCGTGAAAGAACTGCCAAACTGTTGAATTTTGATCGTATTTGCTTAAATTCGCTTGATGGTGTTAGTGATCGCGATTTTGCCATTGAGTTCTTATCAGCGGCGAGCATGATTATGATGCACCTATCACGCTTTTCAGAAGAGTTAATTTTATGGTCTTCTGCGCAGTTTAATTTTATAGAGCTACCAGATAGTTTTTGCACGGGTTCTTCAATTATGCCGCAAAAGAAAAACCCTGACGTACCTGAACTTGTACGCGGAAAAACTGGTCGCGTATATGGCAATTTAACCTCCATGCTCACCATCATGAAGTCTCAACCTTTGGCTTACAACAAAGACAATCAAGAAGACAAAGAGCCTTTGTTTGATACAGTTGACACTCTTAAAGCTTGCTTGCGTGTATTTGCTGATATGGTGCCAACCATCGAAACACAACGTGACACCATGTACAACTCAACCAAAAAAGGCTACACTACGGCAACTGATTTGGCCGATTATCTAGTTAACAAAGGCCTAGCCTTTAGAGATGCTCATGAGGTGGTTGGTAAATCTGTTTCTTACGGCATCGAGCACCAAAAAGATTTGGCAGAGCTCAGCTTAGAAGAGCTGCAACTATTTGATGATCGCATTGAAAACGACGTGTTTGATATTTTGTCATTAGAAGGCTCACTTTGTGCGCGTGACCACCTAGGGGCAACGTCGCCCAATCAAGTTAAATACGCCATTAAAACTGCCAGAAAAAACCTCAGCTAATGCGAGTTATCTTTGCGGGTACGCCTGAATTCTCAGTTGGCATACTCGAAGCGCTTGCTCAAGCCGAGCATGAATTAGTTGGCGTTTATTGCCAACCAGACCGCCCCAAGGGTCGTGGTCGTGTATTAACCGCCTGCCCCGTTAAAGAAAAAGCGCTTGAACTCAACTTACCGGTTTTTCAACCTGAAAGCCTGAAAGATAAAACAGCCCAACAACAATTAGCCAGCTTGAATGCTGATGTAATGGTGGTGGTGGCTTATGGGCAAATTTTACCAATAGAGGTGTTAGAGGCACCCAAGTACGGCTGTCTTAATATTCATGCCTCGCTACTGCCACGTTGGCGCGGGGCTGCACCGATTCAGCGTGCGATTATTTCTGGCGATAAGCAAACGGGTATTGGCATTATGCAAATGAATGAAGGCTTGGATACCGGCGACATCTTGCTGGAAAAAACTTGCGATATTCTTGAATCTGATACCGCCCAATCCTTACATGACAAGTTAGCCATACTCGGTGCACAAGGTATTGTTGAAGCTTTGACTAATCTTAACATTCTATCGCCAATCCCGCAAAATGAAGCGGGTATTACCTACGCCAAAAAACTCTCTAAAGATGAAGCTTGGATTGATTGGTCAAAATCAGCCATGCAAATCAACCAACAAATTAGAGCTTTTAACCCTTATCCAATTGCCCAAACAAATGCGAGCAGTGACAAGTTCGAATCAAAAGTGTTACGTATTTTATCTGCCTGCGTCGCAGACCTTGCCTATGACGCAAAACCTGGTGAAGTGGTTGAATGTGGTAAAGGAGTTTGCATTGTTGCAACGGGTGATGGTGCACTAAGTTTAGAAAAAGTGCAGCTTGCTGGCAAAAAAGCCGTCGATATTAAAGATTTCACAAACGCTTACACACTAACAATACTGGAATAATCATGCCTCTTAAGCGTACCCTAACTTTGCCATTACTCACACTTTACGGGTTAGGCAATATTTTAGGCGCTGGTATTTACGTCCTAATTGGCAAAGTCTCAGGTGTAGCGGGCATGATGGCGCCGTTATCATTTTTTGTCGCATCACTATTGGTTGTTACAACAGCCTTTACCTATAGCGAACTGTCATCGCGTTATCCTGTGAGTGCTGGTGAGGCGGTTTATTTGTTTAAAGCATTTGGCAATCGACATCTGTCCTTTATAGTCGGCATTATGATTGTTATAACGGGCGTTCTATCCTCTGCCACGATCACCGTTGGCTTTATTGGTTATTTGGATATTTTTGTTGATTTGTCCAGCCTTATTACCATTACATTGTTATTAACAATATTAGGGGTTTTAGCCATTTGGGGCATTAAAGAATCTGTCCAAGTGGCTGCATTTTTAACCCTAATAGAAATTACAGGATTACTGATTATCATTTGGTTTGGTCGTGATTATCTCCATAACATCGACACTCAAGCATATTTAGACACTTTTAAATTTGGCGATTTAGCCATCTGGGGCGGTATATTTGCAGGCTCTTTTTTGGCATTTTATGCATTTATTGGTTTTGAGGATATGGTTAACGTCGCCGAAGAAGTCATTGAGCCAGAAAAAAACATGCCAAAAGCCATTATTTTGTCTCTCGCTATTGCCAGTGTTATTTACATATTGGTGTCACTAGTGGCTGTTAACGCCGTACCACTAGACACCCTATCTGCACACCAAGCGCCACTAGCGCTTATTTACGAACAACTTAGTGGGCTTTCGCCTAACTTAATTGCGGTTATTGGTATGCTTGCCATTATTAACGGCGCACTCATACAAATTATTATGGCCTCTCGCGTTCTCTACGGCATGAGCAAGCAAAAATGGCTGCCTAGCATATTGAGCGACATTAACAAAACAACCAGAACCCCTGTTTATGCCACTTTAATTGTTGTGCTTATTATTTATGTTTTAGCGCTTTGGCTGCCAATTATGACACTGGCAGAATTAACCAGTTTATTTATCTTGATTATTTTTTCACTGATGCATCTTGCATTGCTGGTTATCAAGACAAAGCAACCCAAGCCTAGCACAAACATCAGGCGCTATCATTTCAGCTTACCCTTGATTGGACTTATAACCAATACAGGATTTATTGCTTTTTACTTACTATTTTGAGACTTTACCCACAAAGCCAATCTGGCGCCAAGCTTCATACGCCACAATAGAGACACAATTGGACAAATTTAAACTTCTAGACCCTGCTTGCATGGGTAGTGTAATGCCCGGATATTGATCCAAAATCTCTTGTGGTAAGCCACGAGTTTCCGGGCCAAATAAAAAACTATCCCCACTTTGATAGACTGGATCGGTATAAATTTGATCTACTTTTGAGCTCACTGCAAACAAGCGCTGCGGCTTAGCCTTGGCCAAATAATCTTCAAAATTTTCATATTCAACCACATTGGCCAGCTCTTTATAGTCAAGCCCCGCACGTCTTAGGCGCTTATCGGTAATCTCAAAGCCAAAGGGTTTAATTAAGTGCAAACTTGCACCCATATTGGCTGACAAGCGAATAAGACTACCGGTATTGTTGGGGATCTCAGGTTCGAACAAGACTAAATTTAACATAATATTTTATTTTGGACCTTGAATATTGCAATATCATCCCATAGATAGAAGCTAACTTAAACAAAAACAACGAATAAATCAATGAATATTGAAAAATTAACCTCTCAATTTCAACAAGATCTTAGCTCTGCGCAATCACTCGCTGTTGGTAACAACCACAGTGGTATTGAAGCATTGCATGTGCTAAGTGCTATGTTGAGCGATCAAAACTCTAGTGTTAGCAATATCTTAAAATCTATTAATATAGAGACAAGCAAGCTAAAAAGTAAGCTTCATTTAGAAATGCAAAACTTGGCCGTGGTTAATAACCCAAATAGCGATATTGGAATTTCTCAAAGTCTATTACGATTATTAACCTCAGTAGAAAAAATAGCCACCGAAAAAGGTGATAGCTATTTGTCCACAGAGCTTTTTTTACTAGCCGTTATTCAAGGTAACGACACAACCACAAAATTATTAAAAAATGCGGGTGTTAATGAGCAAGCGTTAAGCGCAGCCATTAAAACCTTTAGAGGAGGAAAAAACGTGAACGAACAAAATGCAGAAACACAAAGAGATGCCCTAAACAAATACACCCAAGATTTAACCGAGCTTGCTGAGCAAGGAAAACTAGACCCTGTTATTGGTCGTGACGGCGAAATTCGCCGTGCTATTCAAGTATTGCAACGCCGTACCAAAAACAACCCAGTACTTATTGGTGAGCCTGGCGTGGGTAAAACTGCCATTGCCGAAGGCTTAGCACAGCGTATTATTAATGGCGAGGTGCCTGAAGGCATTAAAGATAAACGCCTATTATCGCTGGATATGGCAGCATTGGTCGCTGGTGCAAAATATAAGGGTGAATTCGAAGAAAGAATGAAAGCCGTACTTAAAGAAGTGGAAGCGGCGAATGGCCAAATTATTTTGTTTATTGACGAGCTACACACCATGATGGGTGCAGGAAAAGGCGAAGGCTCTATGGATGCCGGCAACATGCTCAAGCCAGCACTTGCGCGTGGTGATCTTCATTGTATGGGTGCCACCACACTCGATGAATACCGCCAATACATTGAAAAAGACTCCGCTATGGAGCGTCGCTTTCAAAAAGTCTTGGTTGATGAACCAACTGAAGAAGACACGGTTGCTATTTTGCGTGGCCTGAAGGAAAAATACGAAGTTCATCACGGTGTAGAAATTACCGATCCGGCTATTATTGCCGCGGTTACTTACTCAACACGCTACATTACCGACCGACAATTACCTGATAAAGCCATTGATTTAATCGACGAAGCCGCCTCACAAATTCGCATGGAGATTGATTCAAAACCTGAGTCAATGGATAAACTTGATCGAAAATTAGTACAGCTTAAGATTGAACGCATGGCGCTCAAAAAAGAAAAAGACAAAGCTTCTAAAGAGCGCCTTAAAGAGCTTGTAAATGTCATTAAAAATCTTGAAAAAGAATATGCGGATCTCGAAGAAATTTGGAAAAAAGAAAAATCCCAAGTTCAAGGTGCACAACACCTTAAAGAAGAATTAGAGCAAGTTAAAGCCCAGCTTGAAGCCGCTTCACGTAACAACGATCTAGCCAAAATGAGTGAACTTCAATACGGAAAAATACCCGAACTTGAGGCAAAAATTACCCAAGTAGAATCTGCTGACGTTGAAGAAATGACCCTACTACGCAACAAGGTAACCGAAAGTGAAATTGCCGAAATTGTAGCACGCTGGACAGGCATCCCTGTGGATAAGATGATGGAAGGTGAAAAAGACAAACTACTTAATATGGAAGGCATCATCACCAAGCGCCTAGTTGGGCAGGATAAGGCTGTTAAAGTCATTGCTGATGCAGTGCGCCGCTCGCGTGCTGGACTATCCGATCCTAATCGCCCTGATGGCTCGTTTATGTTTATGGGTCCTACTGGCGTGGGTAAAACCGAGCTTACCAAAGCTTTGGCCGATTTCTTATTTGATACAGAGCAGGCGATTGTGCGCGTTGACATGAGTGAGTTTATGGAAAAACACTCAGTATCACGACTAATCGGCGCACCTCCAGGCTATGTTGGCTATGAGCAAGGTGGCGTTTTAACCGAAGCTGTGCGTCGCAAGCCGTACTCAATTATCCTTTTAGATGAGGTTGAAAAAGCCCATCCAGATGTATTTAATATTCTCTTGCAAGTGCTTGATGATGGCAGACTAACAGACGGCCAAGGACGCACGGTTGATTTTAAAAACACTGTAATTGTCATGACCTCAAATCTTGGTTCACACCTAATTCAGGACAACCCGGGCAAAGATGTTTCGGCTGAGTTAACCCAATTAGTCGGTGAGCACTTTAGACCTGAGTTTGTTAATCGTATCGATGAAATCGTTACCTTTAACAGCCTTGGCAAGGAACAAATCAGAGGTATTGCTAAAATACAAATCGAGATTTTATCTTCACGATTAGCTGATTTAGATCTTAAACTTGAGCTTAGCGATGAGGCGATGAATTTGATTATTGACAAAGGGTACGACCCTGTATTTGGTGCAAGACCACTCAAACGCACCATTCAGCAATTATTGGAAAATCCACTCTCACAAAAGATTTTAGCTGGTGAATCTCTGCCAGGATCAACCATCAAGGCCGATGCAATCAACCATGAACTTGTGTTTTCTTAAAACTTAATTAATACTTATAAAAAAAAGGAGGCGAAAGCCTCTTTTTTTATTGCTTTTTTAGCTTACTAACAATATCAACTATCGAAAATAATTATTAACCGCAAACTCATATTGCTCAATATAAATTTGTTTAAATGCATGCAAATTATTTTGCTCGTAAAATATAAGCATTGCTTTTTTATAATCTAACGAATCAACACTTCTAAATGAAATTGGACAATAATTATTTGCCATAAGTATGGCGTTAGCTGTAATTCTAGCAGTGCGTTTATTGCCATCTGCAAAAGCTTGGATGTATGACAGAAGTATCAATATTAATAAAGATTTTTCAAAGGCATTGTCCTTTTTATTAACCAAATGACAAGCCTGATCAATGGCCTCCTTAATATGATATTCATTATCCAGTGGTGTGTAATTTGTACCGGTAATGCCGATCAATCTTTTTCTGATGTTTTTTTCAATACCCAGCTCATCTACAAGCAAGCTGTGTATTTCTTCAATTTTTTTAAGGCTAATTTCTTCAAAATAAGCTGGGTTATTGATAATGTAATCCAGCGCCACCTTGTGATTTAATAACATAGTAGCTTCTTCTTGTTTTTTGCCTTTTGCCTGTATCTGATCTTTTAGCAATAGCTCTGTTTCAAGCAAGGAATACGTATTACCTTCAATTTGGGAAGACTTCCAGCTTAAATCAACACCAAGACGCTCTAATTCTTGCTTGTAGATGTCAACAGGAAGGTGTTTTATATTTGCAGTAAATTTACTCTGCAACCCTTCCAAATAAAGCATTTCATCTTCAGAAAAGATATTTGTTGTTGCTAAGGTCTTGCTAATGAGGTTTAAATTAAACTTACTAGTAATATTTCTATCATCAATTTCATCTTTGAAATAATGCTCAATAGTAATCGGATGGCTAAGTTTGTAATAAGGCGTTACAAAATATTTTGTCGCCCTACCCTTGCCTTCAATTAGTAATAAGTTTTTTGATACTAGATCAGAAAGATAGCGCTTGATTGTTATCAGTTCTACATCAAGGTATATAGATTTATGGATTTCTGATGAAGAAAGTCCTGAATTTTTATCGACTAAAAGTAGTATTTTTTCTAAATTTGGTTTCATTTACGTATCATTAAACACATTGTTTCGTATCATTTTAACAAGAAAATGATACGAATAGACGTTATTATTGATACGAATCAAAGATTATGAAGGAATACTAAAACCTCAACCCAACCTTAACCGTCAAGCTATCCGAGTAGCCTGCATCAACTGCCTCAGTCCTCTCATAGCTGATTGATGAGTCCCATTCGTCTGATGCTTAAAATTCATGCAAAAATTATTATTATAAAAAACGCTCAGCATCATACCGTTTATTGACTTATATCGAGCTACCAAATGGATTTCACCCTATTTTCAAAATTTGTGAAATTTTTATCATCGCTCATCCTACCTACCCAGATAGACTGATTAATCAGTCAAAAACAGTTATTAAACGCTTAAAATATGGAGTTTAAAGAGATTTTGACTAATAAAAATCGATTTTTTGTGGTTTTTCAGATAAAAAAAATCCCGAAAAAGTACAATTAAGCACCATTCACAAAATTTGCTAAATTTTTAAGTTATTAAATAGTTAGTAATAGTTGGATATAATTAAGCTCTATGAACGAGTATCTTAAAATTGCCAAAAATGGCCTATGGACCAACAACCAAGCCTTGGTGGCGTTGCTGGGTTTGTGTCCGCTTTTGGCAGTGACTAATAACATTGTTAATGCAATTGGACTAGGACTTGCTACTACGTTTGTATTGGTGGCTTCGAATGTGACTGTGTCAATTTTTCGCCATAAAATCCGTAAAGAAGTGCGTATTCCTATTTTTGTACTACTCATTGCCTCGTTTGTGACGATTGTTGAGCTATTGATGCAATCGTACTTTTATGATTTGTATTTGATTTTGGGTATTTTCGTACCGCTGATTGTAACCAATTGTGCGATTCTGGCTCGAGCAGAGGCCTATGCTAGCAAAAATAGCTGGGATAAATCAGCGCTTGACGGGCTGATGATGGGTGCGGGTTTTTCTGTTATTTTGGTTATTCTAGGCGCGATGCGCGAGCTGATTGGCTCAGGTACTTTGTTTGATCAATCTAGCCTAATACTTGGCTCTTTGGGCGATACCCTAAGCATTACTGTATTTGAAGATTATCAAGGCACGCTGTTAGCCGTATTACCACCCGGAGCATTTATTGGCTTAGGGCTGATTGTGGCGGTTAAAAATTATTTTGATTTGAAAAAAGTTTAAAAAAGAGGAGAAAGAAATGAACAAATTAGCAATTTTATTAATAAGTACACTGCCACTTATGGCTAGTGCCGAAGGCGAAAAAACCAAACAAGTGTTTATATCTCCGGGAGTGGTTTCGATTGAGATTATGCATAATGATAAAGCCATAAAATTACAGCGCAATCAAGATCAAGAGAATGAAATTTCTGATTTTTATCTAAAAACTGCACGCGGTAAAATTCAGCCAATGCATCCATTTGCACCACATTTAGTGGAAACCATTGGCGAGCTTGATATGATTAATTATGTCAAACAAAAATCAGCGGGTGATGAGGCGATTGTGGTGATCGATACACGTACGCCAAACTGGCTAGCATTTACCGGCGCTATTCCAACTGCAGTTAGCATTCCTTATACGCAATTTAAAAATAAAGAAAAAGCCTTAGAAATTATGGAGGATCGGCTTGGCGTGCAAGTAGATGATGTATTTGACTTTACGTATGCCAAAACTCTAGTGATGTATTGCAACGGTATTTGGTGCGGACAAACGCCAACAGCTGTTAAAGCGTTACTTAGCTACGGCTACCCAGCTGCTAAAATTAAATATTTCCGTGGTGGCATGCAAAACTGGAAATCTCTAGGATTGACGACTGTCAAGCTTTAAACCTTGAAAACTGTCCAAGACTACCTTAAAAGTGGTGCGATTGATATCGCACCACTTTTGTCTTTGGTGCTGGAAAAAAGTGGTGCAGAGCTTATTTCCAACAACCATTACCAACTCAGCTTGGATGAAAAATCTCGCTTAGAAAGCTTTATTCTAAAAAGAAAGCAAGGCATACCTTTTGCGTATTTAAGTGGTAGTCGTGGTTTTTATCATTTGGATTTTAAAGTTACGCCTGACACGCTCATTCCACGCCCAGAAACCGAGCTACTGATTGATATCGCCCTTGATGTGTTTTCTGATAATGAAAAGTCTTACCGGTTATTAGATTTAGGCACAGGGAGCGGTATTATTGCCATTACTTTAGCGGATAAAAACCCGCGTTGGCAAGTGAGTGCAACCGACTACTCGGCTCAAGCACTTGAGGTGGCAAAATCCAATGCCACCACTCAGATTGATTTTTTACAAGGTAGTTGGTTTGAGCCTATAGCTGACCAAACATTTGACTTGATTATTTCAAATCCGCCTTATATTGAAGTAGGTGATAGCTATCTTGATGATTTAAGTTTCGAGCCAATCAGCGCACTCACAGCAGGAAAAGATGGCCTGGATGATATTAGAGTTATTATTAATCAAGCGCCCAATCATCTTGAAAAGAATGGGTTTTTACTGCTTGAGCATGGCCATGATCAACAAGCTAGAATTGTTGAACTGCTAAAAGAAAATTTTACTAATATTCAAACTTTCAAGGATTACAACAATATTGATAGAGCGACACTTGCTCAGAAAATATAGTGCTATTATTTTTTAAAAGAGATTAATAAATCCTTTAACTTGTCTTTATGGATTGAATCCACTTCGCAATATTTTTCCTGCTGGGTGAAATAATCTTCTTCTACCCAAGTGCTTGAAGCTGCAAATACCGGCGCTGTGGTTTTGCCAGTTTGTACAACGGTGTTATCCGTATAGATTGTGACTTTATCATCCGAATAAAAGATCTCTTTATCAGCCGATACGCTCGCCGATAAGGTTAGTAAAACCATTAATAAGATTTTTTGAAATCTGTTCATTGTTTCATTCTACAACAATTAAATAGGAATTTCAATAATTAGCTTATTACAATTATTTTTTACTTTATACAAGGCAAGTATTAAAAAATAAGATTGAACATGGATAAAACCATGTGATTGAGTATTTTCTTAATACTTAACAAAGTAGAAAGAAAAAAGAAGAAGTAAGAAGTTGGTCTATAAGCCGGGTTCTGTAATAGATAGTCATTCATCTACGCGCATTGTCACCAATACCCTTTAGCACTCTACCCGCTACCTTATGCGAGCCGCATCAATGGTAGCCTATTTGAGCTTGCTCCAAGTGGGGTTTACCTTGCCACGGTTGTTGCCTTCCGCGCGGTGCGCTCTTACCGCACCTTCTCACCCTTACCTGCCGAAACAGGCGGTTTAAATCTCTGCAGCACTTTCCATTAGGTCACCCTACCTAGCTGTTAGCTAGCACTTTGCTCTATGGAGCCCGGACTTTCCTCTGATAAGTAAACCTACCAGCGACCATCCGACCAACTTCGAGGCTTATTATACTAGCTTAGTATTATGATGGTTACACTCACTTAGAATTTACAAACAAAGGTTGAGAAAATTAAGCACTATTTAAGATTTTGAATGGTTTGAAAAATATCGTGAATATTCTTACCTTGGCTATCAACCGCAACTGTAACTGGCATATTCTCTACTTCAAACTCGTAAATCGCTTCCATACCCATATCTGCAAAGGCAATTTTTTCGGCCTTCTTGATAGATTTAGAAATCAAATACGCCGCCCCACCAACAGCAATCAAATAGCTAGACTTATGCTTTTTGATACTTTTGGCGGTTTTTTCACCGCGTTCAGCCTTACCGATCATGCCTAAAATATTGGTATTATCAAGCATCATATCGGTGTATCTATCCATACGCGTGGCAGTTGTTGGCCCTGCAGGGCCAATGACTTCATCGCCCACAGCGTCTACTGGACCTACATAATAAATAAACTTATTGTCAAAATCAACACCTTTTGGCAAGCCTTCGCCATTGTCTAGCATCTTTTTCAGACGCGCATGCGCTGCATCACGACCGGTGATAATCGTACCTGTTAATAACAAAGTGTCGCCAATCTTCCAATCATTCATTTGCTCTCGCGTTAGCGTATTCAAATCAACGTGTTTATATTTTGAATAATCCATTTCTAACTGAGGATAAACACTCATATCAACCGCTGGCAACTTTGCCACACCTGAGCCGTCCATAGAAAAATGCAAGTGCCGCGTGGCGGCGCAATTAGGAATCATAGCGACTGCTTGTGAGGCAGCGTGTGTTGGGTAATCTTTAATCTTAACATCCAGTACAGTTGTCAACCCGCCCAAACCTTGAGCGCCAATCCCTAAATTATTAATCTTTTCTAGTAATTCTAAGCGGAGTTTTTCAAGATTAGTGGGGTTGGTTTTTTGAGCAATATCCGCAATATCAATAGGATCTAACAGACTTTCTTTAGCCATGAGCATGGCTTTTTCTGCAGTACCGCCCACACCAATACCAATAATCCCAGGTGGGCACCAGCCTGCACCCATAGTTGGAATCATATCAAGCACCCAATCAGCCACACTGGCAGAAGGATTGAGTACGGCAAATTTTGCCTTATTTTCAGACCCGCAGCCTTTGGCGGCAACAATAAACTTGAGCTGATCGCCCTTTACCACTTTTGAATGAATAACAGCTGGGGTGTTATCCTTGGTGTTTTCTCTTGAAAACAAAGGATCTTTAACAATCGAGGCACGCAATGGATTTTTATCGAACGTAAAAGCTTGTCTCACACCTTCGTTAATCATTTCATCCAGGGAAAGTTCTGCTTCCCAAGTTACGTCCATACCCACTTCAACAAATACATTAACAATGCCGGTATCTTGGCACAAAGGTCTTTTCCCTAGGGCGGCCATTTTTGAGTTGATCAGAATTTGGGCAATGGCGTTTTTAGCAGTATCGTGCGTTTCTTTTTCGTAGGCTTTTGCCATGGCTTGAATAAAATCAGGCGAATGGTAGTAAGAAATATATTGCAAGGCATTAAAGACACTCTCAATCACATGTTTTTGCTGAATTTTCATATTTTTACCACCTTTAGGATTGTTGTATTTTTACCAATGATTTATAGTATTATATCTCTTTATTTCACTAATAATTAATCAGGAATTTTTATGTTTGATTTTTTCAAGGCGCAAAGTCTTTCAATTGATTTGGGTACTGCCAATACACTTATTTATATGGATGGCCAGATTGTTTTAAATGAGCCTTCAGTTGTGGCAATTCGCCAAGATAGAGGCTCAATGGAAGCCACTGTTATTGCCGTAGGTCAAGACGCCAAAAACATGCTCGGCAGAACGCCTGGATCAATTGAAGCCATTCGCCCGATGAAAGACGGTGTGATTGCTGATTTTAAAGTGACTGAAAAAATGCTACAACACTTTATTCGTAAAGTATTACGCTCTGGATTTTTCTCACCAAGCCCTAAAGTGCTGATTTGCGTTCCTTGTGGCGCCACTCAAGTTGAGCGTCGTGCGATTAAAGAAAGTGCAGTTGGTGCGGGTGCACGTGACGTATATCTTATTGAAGAGCCAATGGCGGCAGCACTTGGCGCTGGCATGGCCATTGAAGAAGCATCAGGCGCGATGGTGATCGATATTGGTGGCGGTACCACTGAAATCGCTATTATGTCGCTTAATGGTATTGTTTATTCTGACTCTTTACGTGTTGGTGGCGATGTCTTTGATGACACCATTGTCAAGTTTGTACGTCGAGAGCACGGTATTATTATCGGCCCAGCAACGGCGGAGCAAATCAAAGAAGAAGTAGGTTCTGCATTTAAAACCAACGTGGTTAAAAAAATTGAATTCAGAGGTAGAGATGTTGCCAAAGGCATCCCTGTTAGTTTTGAGATTACCAATGCTGAAATCCTTGAAGCGCTACAAGAGCCCCTTAAAACCATTGTGAGTTCTGTTAGAACAGCACTGGAAAAAACGCCGCCAGAGCTTAGCTCAGATATTGCTGAAAATGGCTTGGTGCTAACAGGTGGTGGTGCACTACTAGATGGACTCGACAAGCTAATCAATCAAGAAACCAATCTGCCTGTTCGCATTGCTGATGATCCACTAACTTGTGTTGCTCGCGGTGGCGGTGTTGCACTGGATATGATTAGCAAACACAATATGGGTTTTTTGGCAGCTGAATAAAGCAACCAGCACTCAATTTAGGCTAGGGGAAAATGAACTTTCTTAAAATTTTTACCCCTATTACGATTGCCATTTTTTTGATTATTTTTGATTATAAGTTTTCCCATCTAAATAATCTAAGACAAAGTGTTGCTACACTTATTTCTCCCATTTATATGGTGGTTAGCCTGCCTGAGAAACTCTACACTTGGATTAACGAGCAAGGCACCTCAAAAGAACAGCTGCTTAATGACAATCAAAGTCTGAATAATGAACTGCTCAAACTTAAGATTAAGTTGCAGCATAGAGATGCACTGGCACTCGAAAACAAAAAGCTAAACGCACTACTAGAATCTAGCTACGCCTTGCAACAAGCTAGCTTTACTGTTGCTCGTGTTGAAAGTGTTAGACGCTCTCGATTAAAAAAACAAATTGTCATTAACAAAGGCGGTAATGACAATCTTAAAGTGGGTCAAGTGGCCTTGGGTGCTAACGGGGTACTCGGACAAATCACACAAACCACACCAACCAGTGCTAGTATCTTAATTGTTAGCGACCCAACCCAATACATACCCATTAAAAATGTTCGTAATGGCATTCAAGGCATGAGTCAAGGTATAGCGGAAGACAAGCATCAACTACTGGTTAGATTTATTGAGCCAGAATCCGATATTAAAATCGACGATATTTTTGTTAGCAGTGCCCTAGGCTCTAAATTTCCGACCGGCTATCCTGTGGGTCGAGTGATAGATGTAGAACAACGTAAAAATGAGTCTTTTATGCATGTAACACTTGAGCCTATGCAACAAATCTATGATTTAGAATTTGTTATTATTTTGGATGTTTTATGAATATTCAGCGCCCTTATCTGTTTTTATTCAAAATAACGCTATTTGCATTCATTCTGAGTGCCTTGCCTTTTAATGAGGTCATTCTAGATAGCTCGCCTTTTTGGATGCTACTACTTTATAGCTATTGGCTGGTTAATTTTCCAGTCAAAGGTAGCTTGTTTATCGCGCTCATATTGGGCGTTTTGCTAGATATTTTACAAGGAGATCTTTTAGGTCAAAATGCATTAGCATTAATCATGGCCAGTATTTTTATCAACAATGTCAAACAGTCTTTTTACGTGTCCAATCTGAGCACTCAACAAGTTTATGTGTTTATATCCAGTAGTATTTATCTGGCTTTTTTGTTTCTCACACACGCACTCATTCACGGCTTGACCGATAACTACTACTTACTCTTAGCACCGCTCACCAGTGCGCTTATTTGGCCTGTGGTTCGGTTTTTTCTGGCCAAATGTAGATATCAGTAACTATGGATAGCATTAGCAACACCCAGCTAGAAAATACGCTATTGTCATCCCGACTAAAGCTAGCTTTGGTTTTTATCCTGCTACTAACCTTGCTACTATTAGTGCGTATTTACAACCTTCAAGTTGTTCACCACGAGCACTACCAAGAAGAGTCATTAGGCAATCAAATGCGAACCTTGCCTATCATTCCAAGCCGGGGCAAGATTTTTGACCGTAACGGTCAAATACTGGCCACCAATAAACTCACTTACCAGCTAACACTGACACCTGAAAAGGTTGACAATATTAGCAAAACTTTAATCGCTCTAGAAAAACAAGGTTTTATTGATCAAGACGATATTCAGCTGTATTACAAAACCAGAAAACGCTTTCAAAAGTTTCACAATATTCCTCTTAAACTCAATTTAAGCGAACAACAGGTTGCCAAATTTTTAGTTAGTAATCAATTTCCTGGGGTGGATATCGAGCCTTACTTTCATCGTGTTTACCCCCATAACGCCTCCAGTGTCCATGCACTTGGATATGTCTCTAGGATGAATAAAAAAGATAAAGATTTCTACGACAAGCGTAATTATTCTGGCACTTTATTTGTTGGTAAAGTGGGTGTTGAAAAACAATATGAATCGTTGTTGCATGGACAAACAGGATTAAAACAAATAGAGCGTAACGTCAGTGGCCGGGTGATTGATACGCAAATTATAACGCCTGCTATTGCTGGACAAAACCTATACCTTAGTCTAGATTTAGACATGCAAAAAAAGGCTGAAGAATTGCTCAAAGGCAAGCGTGGCGCTATTGTCGCGATTGATACTAGAAATGGTGAAGTACTGACTTTGGTCAGCACACCTGTCTACAATCCTAATTGGTTTGTCAATGGTATCTCTCATGCAAATTACAATTCACTACAATCTTCAAGCGACATACCCCAGCTTAATCGAACTGTTCAAGGATTGTACCCGCCTGCCTCCACCATCAAGCCCATGGTGGCACTTGCTGGGCTAGAGCAAGGCACAATTGATAATCAATCTAGCGTATTTGACAGAGGCTACTATCAGCTACCTGGCGTCAAGCGCAAGTTTCATAATTGGGATAGAAATGGCCATGGTCGCGTTAATGTTACAGATGCTATCGCCCGATCAAATGATGTGTTTTTCTACGATCTGGCTAATAAGATGGGTATCGACAATTTGCATAGCGGCTTGAATCTTTTTAATTTTGGCCAAAAAACGGGTATCGATATCCCCGGAGAACGAGGCGGGATTCTACCTTCTAAGTCTTGGAAAAAAATTAATAGAAACGAGCCTTGGTATAAAGGTGAAACCCTTAACACCGGTATTGGCCAAGGCTTTATGACCTCCAGCCCTTTACAATTAGCCGTTGCTACTGCCGCCCTAGCCAACAAAGGCCAATTACTCAAACCTGTCTTATTAAAAAATACGCAGATACCTGGGCAATCAATCACTGAGGTTAAAAAAACAGTAGGCAAGCAAATGCCCATTCATGATATTAAAAATTGGGAAACTGTGATTGACGGCATGCGCCAAGTGATCTACTCACCCAAGGGCACAGCTAGAAGACTTAATAATAAACTTGCTTACACGCTAGCAGGAAAAACAGGCACTGCTCAAGTATTTGGTCTAGATGCAGAAGAGGTTTATATTGCAGAAAAACTGGAAGAAAAACTGAGAGATCATGCTCTATTTACAGGCTTTGCACCGATTGAAAATCCACAAATAGCCATTGCAGTAGTCGTTGAAAACGCCGGCAGTGGTAGTGCAAAAGCCGCCCCTCTGGCACGTCAAGTGCTAGATGTTTATTTTAATAAACACCTAGACAATGAGCTGGCACAATAGATCTTTATTGATTGGAAATTTTAAAGTTGCATCCATACGGTATCGCGCCTTAAGCTGGTCTAATTGCGGCTGATTAATCTCATCATACAAAATAATAATTTTGGCTTGAGGAGAATTACCCTCTAAAGTTGCCAACAGCGATTCGATATTGCTAACCCGATCACGAAACTCTGGATTGTGGCTAAATTCTGCCACCAACACTTGGTAAGTATTTTTCTTGGCGAGCTTGGTCGCCTTGCGCTGAGAATCTTCAAAATCTACTGAAAATCCTTGCTCAATAAATAATGGGGTAAAGTCTTCAAACCCACCTTCATCGACAAAAAATAACAGCTTTTGACTCATAATGTTTACTCTTGCAATTGGTAAAAATTTTGCTTAAATTCAGCAAAACTATCTTCTTCGATTGCTTGGCGCATCTGCGCCATTAAATCTTGATAATAATATAAATTATGCGTGGTATTTAGTCTTGCACTTAAGATTTCATTTTTTCGTTGTAAATGATGCAGATATGACTTAGTGTAATTCTGGCAAGTGTAACAACCACAACGCTCGTCTAGCTTACTCACATCAAGTTTGTATTGGGCATTACGAATCTTGACAATACCTGTTGAGGTAAATAAATAGCCATTTCTAGCATTTCGAGTTGGCATCACACAATCAAACATATCAATCCCGCGTTCAACTGCTTCCACCAAATCACTTGGTGTGCCCACGCCCATTAAATATCGTGGCTTGTCATCAGGCAATTGCTCGGGCAAATAATCCAATACCTTCATCATTTCCTCTTTAGGCTCACCAACACTCAAACCACCAATCGCGTAACCATCAAAGCCAATATCGATCAAGCCTTTAGTGGATTCACAGCGCAAATCTTCATGCATGCCGCCTTGCACGATACCAAATAAAGCATTTTTATTATCTAACTTTTTATGCTCGTCTTTTGAGCGCTTAGCCCAGCGAAGTGACAATTGCATCGACTGATCTGCGGTTGCCTTATCAGCAGGATAAGGTGTGCATTCATCAAAAATCATAACAATATCAGATCCAAGCTTTTTTTGAATTTGCATGGACTCTTCAGGCCCCATAAAGATTTTATCGCCATTTTTTGGCGATCTAAAATCCACACCCTGCTCACTAATCTTACGCATCGCGCCTAGACTAAATACCTGAAAGCCGCCAGAATCTGTCAATATTGGACCTTGCCAATGCATAAAATCATGCAAATCACCGTGCGCTTCAATCACTTCAGTACCGGGGGTAATCGCCAAATGAAAAGTATTGCCCAAAATAATTTGAGCACCCAAGCCACTCACCTCTTCTGGAGTCATGGCTTTAACCGTTCCATAAGTTCCCACTGGCATAAAGGCAGGCGTTTCAACTTCCCCACGTTCAAAGATCATTTTTCCGCGTCTGGCGCTATTGTGTGTATGCTTTAATTCAAATTTCATATTTATAAATGGGTTATGTATTGGGTTTATGGGCATGTTGAGCTTCACTTTGCAATGTCCAAAGTTTGGCATATTCCCCTTGAGCATTTAACAACTGCTGGTGGGAGCCACTTTCTTGAATGCCGTGGCGTCCAAGCACGAGAATTTTATCTGCATCAACAATCGTGGAAAGTCGATGTGCAATCACCAAAGTGGTATGCTGCTGACTTAGCGAATTTAATGCCTTCTGCACCATCTTTTCTGAATAAGAATCAAGTGCCGAAGTGGCTTCGTCAAAAATCAAAATAGGTGGATTTTTTAGCAGCACTCGAGCAATAGCCAAGCGTTGCTTTTCACCACCAGACAATTTCAGTCCGCGCTCACCCACCAAGGTATTGTACTGATCGGGCAATTGCTCAATAAATTCATCGATAAAAGCCAATTTCGCTGCCGCTTTGACTTGAGCTTCACTCGCACCTTGCTTGCCGTAAGCAATATTATAATAAATGCTTTCATTAAACATCACTGTATCTTGTGGCACAACACCCATAGCAGATTGAACAGAGTGCTGATCTAGGTTTTTAATATTTTGACCATCAATCAATATCTCACCAGAGCTGACGTCATAGAATCTAAATAGCAGTTTTGCTAAAGTTGATTTACCTGAGCCTGAAGACCCTACAATCGCCACTTTTTGCCCAGGCTCAATATTAAAACTTATTTCATCCAGCACTAGATTTTTGCCTGGATAAGCAAACGTAACTGCCTTGAATTCAACCCTTCCCTGCCCAACCTTAAGCTCTGGAGCCCCTTTAGCGCTAGCAACCAAAGGTTGTTTATCTAGTAAATCAAACATATTATTCATGTCAATAAAATTATGCTTAATTTGTCGATAAACAATTCCTAAAGAGCCTAGCGGCATAAACAATTGCAGCAGCAAAGCTTGAATCATAATCATATCGCCCAAACTTAACGATTGATCCACCACACCCTGCGCTGCCATAATCAACACCAAAGTCACACCAACGGCAATCACCGCCCCCTGAACAAAATTAAGCGCCGTCATGGAGGTGAAACTTTTGGTCGCTACATCTTCCCAGCGAGTCATGGTGTCTTGATAACGGTTCACTTCAAATTCTTCTCGATTAAAATATTTAACCGTTTCATAATTAATCAGACTGTCTACCGCATTGGTATTGGCCTCAGATTGCATGTCATTCATTTGATAACGATACTTCATACGCCAAGTAGTAATCGCAAGCGTCAGACCAATATAAAACACCACGGTTGCTAGGGAAATACCAGCAAAAAATACATCGTAATTAACCCAAAGCACACCAATAACTAAACAAATTTCAAAAAATGAAGGCAGGATATTAAAAACAAAAATAGAAAGCAAGGTAGAGACACTTTGAGTACCTCTATCAATATCTCGAGTGATGCCGCCGATACGCCTATCCAAATGAAATGACAAGTCCAATGTGTGCAAATGCTTAAAAACCCCCAGAGCAATTAAATGCATGGCGTGATAGCGAACCTTGGCAAAAACTGCATCTCTGAGCTCATTAAATAAAGAACTAGACAATCTTAACAGTCCATAAGCAAACAGCAAGCTGACAGGTAATATCAGCACCATATTACTCTGATCCAATGAATCAACAATGTCTTTTAGAACAATAGGAACTGCTACATTTGCCAACTTAGCCGATATCAAAAATAACGTAGCCAGAATAACACGCGTACGCATCGCTAACAAATAAGGCAGCAGTTTTTTCAAAACCTTGATATCCTGGGTCTTGAAATCGTACGCCTGAGTTGGCTTAGTAATGCGCATCATTCATTGGGTGGTCTTTAGGCACAATAGCGCCTTTTTTTAAAGCAATCTCAACTACTTCTGTGAATCGAAACTGGGCCGGATCTTGTAAGCGCTGTTGCTGCCAAAAAGAATGCATTTCGCACATTTGCGGGTGTGTGTGATTACAGCCTAAAATATGAAAAGAGCACTCGCCTACTTTCCAAGGACCATCGCCCGTAATATTGCCTTCGATTAAATGAATACTGTATTGAGGATCTTTTTCCCAAAATAATTCAAAATACAGCACACCTTTTGGATGCTCGAACAAGTTTTCAATCACTCGTACTTCCGTATTTGGGTACTTAATATACAAAGGCGAGCGCATCGAAAGCAGCTTATGCGGTTTTAAATGATTGGTTGATGTGCTCAAAACTAAATCCTCTTGACTGTAAAAAGCGCTGTTGTTTGGCTTTTTCTTTAAAATCACTTGGTACCGCTTGACCAAATTTTTGCTGACGAATCTTGTATGCGAGCGCATAAAAATCAAACTCGGATAAATCAAATTGATCAATACCGCGCTGTCTTAAATCCAAGCTAATTTTAATTGGCCCCTTGCCCTGATTAAAACGCATCTGAATAAACTCAGCGGCAAAACGCTCATTACTTTGATAATTTTGTTGAATTAACGAGGCAATCGCCGCATCAATATCGTCTTGATCGAATTCTTTTTCTGTTAGCTTGTTTATTAGCTCAAATGTTGAATGCTCGCGCCTAACAAGCATACGCATCGCACTAGCATAGCATTTTTCTCTATGCTTGCTCGTCACTATGATTCATCAGTTTTTCACGAATTTTGCCCTCAATACTTTGTCGCAATTCTGGATGTTCTTTTAAATAATCACGTGAATTATCTTTACCTTGGCCAATTCTCTCACCTTCAACACTGTACCAAGCGCCTGCTTTTTCCACAAAGCCAAGCTTAACACCCAAATCAATAATCTCGCTTTCAAGTGAGATACCCTGGTTGTACAAAATTTGAAACTCCGCCTGCTTAAAAGGAGGTGCCACTTTATTTTTCAATACTTTAACACGAGTCTCATTACCCAGAATTTCATCACCTTTTTTAATGGCGCCGATACGGCGAATATCAAGACGAACAGAAGCGTAAAACTTTAACGCGTTACCACCTGTTGTAGTCTCAGGATTGCCAAACATGACGCCAATTTTCATACGTAATTGATTAATAAAAATAACCATGGTATTAGTTTTTTTAATATTTGAAGTAAGCTTTCTAAGCGCTTGCGACATTAATCGAGCTTGCAAGCCCATATGTGAGGCGCCCATTTCGCCTTCAATTTCTGCCTTTGGTGTTAGCGCTGCTACAGAGTCGATCACAACAATATCAACACTACCTGATCTGACTAGCATATCGGTAATTTCCAGCGCTTGCTCGCCTGTGTCTGGCTGGGAAATTAACAAATCATCTGTATTAACCCCTAAACGCTTGGCATATTGCGGATCTAGCGCATGTTCAGCATCAATAAATGCCGCCGTACCACCAAGCTTTTGCATCTCGGCAATAACGTGTAAAGTTAAAGTTGTCTTTCCTGAAGATTCTGGGCCATAAATTTCAATCACTCGGCCTCTAGGCAAGCCACCAATGCCAAGTGCCACATCCAGACTCAAGCTACCTGTTGAAACTGCTTCGATGTCTGCTTGCGCACCTTCATCACCCAAAAACATAACCGAACCCTTGCCAAACTGCTTGTCAATCTGCGATAAAGCCACCTTAAGCGCTTGTTTTTTCTGTTCATCCATGTTCTTTCTCCTAGGTAAAATATGTTTAATTAATTTAGCAATTATATCCGAAATATTGTGGCAACTTTTTCAATAAATGACACTCAAAATATGGACTTGGCACTCAAACTTGCATGCCAAGGAATGCACGGTGTTGGCGCCAATCCGATGGTGGGTTGTGTCATTGAAAAAGCCGGGCGTATTATTGCTCAAGGCCATCATCAAGTATTTGGTGAAGCTCATGCTGAAATCAACGCTCTTAATCAAATCAATCATCAAGCTGATGGTGCAACCCTGTATGTCACTTTAGAGCCTTGCTCTCATCAAGGAAAAACCCCGCCATGCGCTCAAGCTATTATTGAGTCTGGTGCCAAAAAAGTGATTATTGCCATGCTTGATCCTAACCCCTTAGTAAGTGGCAAAGGTGTTGCCATGCTTAAAAATGCAGGCATTGAAGTTTTGATTGGGTTATTAGAAGAGCAAGCACAACAGCTTAATCGTGGCTTTATCAAACGCATGAAAACAGGATTGCCTTTTGTTACTTGTAAAATTGCCATGAGTCTAGATGGTAAAACCTCTATGCAATCTGGGGAGAGTAAATGGATTACGAGTGAAAGTGCTCGAGTTGATGTGCAAAAACTTAGATCTAAAAATCAAGCTATTCTGACAGGCTCTGGAACAATCCTGGCCGACAACCCTGCTATGACTGTTCGTCTTCAAGGCTTGAGTTATACCCCCATTCGAGTGGTAATCGACTCTGGACATCGCATTACTAACAAAACACTTAATATCTTTTCCAACGATGCGCCTACTCAAATATTCAATACAGACAACACAAAATTAGCCACAAACGGAAAAATAGAACTTAAAGATGTATTCTTGCAACTTGGCGGCCAAGGGATTAATACTATCTTGTTGGAAGCTGGTCCTGGCTTAATTGGTGCTATGATTGAAAACAATCTAATAGATGAATTTATCATCTATAGTGCACCGATACTCATGGGCAGTCATGCCAACTCAATGGCACAACTACCTATTAACAAGATGACTGATAAAATCAACTTAGTCATTGATGATGTGCGTATGATAGATGAAGATATGCGTATAACGGCCTCAATAAAATCATGAAAAGTTTAACTAATAAGCGAATTTTACTCGGTGTTAGCGGATCGATATCTGCATACAAAGCCCCTGACATCGTTAGACGTTTGCAAGATCTAGGTGCTGATGTTCGAGTCATTCTTACTGAAGGTGGCTCAAAATTTATCACCGAACTCTCGCTACAATCCATCTCTAAAAACAAAGTTCATCATAATTTATGGGATAAAGAGGCCGAGTTATCTATGGGGCATATTGAACTTGCCAAATGGGCTGACTGCATTCTTATTGCTCCAGCAAGCGCCAATGTCATTTCTAGTATAGCCTCTGGAAAAGCCCCTGACTTACTCAATAATGTCATTTTGGCTAGCAATGCAGCGCTTATTATTGCACCTGCTATGAACCAACAAATGTACAATTCTAGCGCCCTTCAAGCTAATCTAGCGCTATTAAAATCTCGCAATGTTAATATTATTACGCCTGATTCAGGCACTCAGGCTTGTGGCGACATTGGCCCTGGAAGATTGCCAGAATCTAGCGATATTGCCGAGCAGGTTGCCACTCTGTTTCAAACAACTCAACTGAGTGGCAAGCGCATTATAATTACACTGGGTGCAACGCTTGAAGCTATCGACCCAGTGCGCTTTATTTCCAACCATTCAAGCGGCAAGATGGGTATGGCTTTGGTTAATGCCTGCGTTGAAATGGGTGCTCAAGTAACTTGTATTTATGGCAATATTAGCATCCCATTAAATGACAAAGCCGCCAATATACAAACACTTAGCGCTCAACAAATGTATGAATGCGTCTTGAGCCAAGCTCATCAATGTGACATATTTATTGCTTGTGCGGCTGTTTGCGATTATTCAGTAAAAGACCCGTCCGATCAAAAAATCAAAAAAAATGGGGAAAATCTGATTTTGGAGCTAATACCGAATAAAGATATTCTTGCCGATGTTTGCAAACTTGAGAAAAAACCTCTATGCATTGGCTTTGCTGCTGAGACGCAAAATACACTCAAAAACGCTCAATTAAAGCTTAAAAACAAGGGTTGTGAAGCCATTATTCTGAACGATGTCTCTAAGACAGAAATTGGCTTTAATTCTGATGAAAATCAGGTGATTTTTATCAGTCAAAAGCAACAAAAAAATATCGCTAAAAATAGCAAAACCAAGATTGCTAAAAATATCCTTGAAATCTTCATTAAAGAGTTCTTATAAACGCTGAAAAATACCGTTAAATCAACACCCAACAAAGTTACTCACAAAACTGTGGATAACTCTGTTAATATCTCTTGAAAAACCACTAAAAACGTTGATAGATTGCCCTTTTTTATGGTTTTGAATAAAAACTAATCACTTAATTTTTTTAATTAAAAATCAATGAGTTATATAATAATATATAAAACTGTAATATTAGAAAATACTCATTAATAGTTTTAAAAACACATCGGAGGAAAACTAAACGTGTTTCACGCATTAAATCAAGGGTTTCACGATATATTAGACAATCATAAACTGATAATTTACCAAACTAAAAAAATATTGGAATTTAACCCATAATCATGCTAATTTTAGCCCTTAATTTTCTACTTGGAGTCTTGGTATTTTCACTTAAAAATACCCTAACATTATCGACGCTAGAAATTACGCTATTTTTAGCCTTAATCGGGGTTGTTTTCGCTACTTTTAAACGCTATAAAAGCTTTTCTAAAAATTTAATACTTTTTATCACTGGATTTGTTTGGATGGGTATATTTTCCAGCCATGCACTGCATTCAAATATTGCTGAAGAATTCTTTAATAAGCCCATTAATGTCGTTGGAAAAATACACAGCCTTCCTGATCAATCTGGACAAAAATCACGTTTTAGCTTTCAAGTATCAGAACCCTTTCAAGCAAAACTTAAGCTCTCTTGGTATGGCAAAACACCCAACACTCTTAACAATGACGACACTTGGAAACTGTTAGTAAAAATTAAACATAACAATAGCTACCAAAATAAAGGCGGTTTTGACTACGAACAATGGCTTTTTTATCAACAGTTTGATGCAACAGGCTATGTAAGACGTAGTGATAATAACCAACTTATCAGCAAAAGCTCTGGACTTTCAATCGACTCCATCAGGCAAAATATTCGCCAAAAACTAGCTATCCAGCTAGCTGAGCTTCCTTTTCTAGGTGTTATTATTGCACTTGTTATTGGAGACCGATCTTTAATTGATCAAGCGCACTGGGATTTGTTTAAATCCACCAACACTACTCATTTAAGCGTGATTTCTGGTTTGCATATTGGTCTTATTTCTGGCTTTATATTTATATTGGTTAGTTTTATATGGCGGCGTTGTGCAAGCTGTGCCTCTAAACTACCAGCCAACGTTTTAGGTGCTTACTTTGGACTATCAAGTGCTTTAATATATGCCCTTATCGCAGGATTTTCTATTCCAACACAGCGCGCTTTTATCATGGCCGGCGTGGTGTTTTTATCATTAATTCTAAGACGTCATCATAATGTTTGGCAACTCTATGGCATGGCACTCATCCTGGTGCTTTTCTTTAATCCATTGAGTATTTTTAGTGCCGGGTTTTGGCTTTCTTTTTATGTCGTTGGCGTTATTATTTACGGCGTAGGTCAGCATAAAGATAAACATTGGTTTTTACGCCTACTTTATATTCAACTATTAATCAGTCTAGCTACTCTACCTTTAATAGCTTGGTTTTTTCATTCCGGCTCGCTACTTTCTCCAATTGCTAATTTGGTGGCAATTCCAGTTTTTAGTTTTATTAGTACGCCTTTCTCCTTATTAGGCGCCTTATTCTTATACCTCGATGCACAGTTTTTAAGTCATCTCAGTTTTGCAATCGCCAATCAATCATTGGCATACTTATCCTTATTACTTCAATTTTTGACAGAGTTAAAATTTAATCTTTGGCACTACAGTCAAAACTCAAGCCTTGATTTGGCTATGCTGATCCTGGCTGTATTATTCGCTTTATTACCCGGTGCCCTAAAACTTAGAAAAATAGCTTTATTTTTGGTAGTTATTATCTGGCTTAACCCTGTTGAACAAGTCAAACACGGGCAGGTGCAAATTACAGTGCTGGATGTGGGTCAAGGATTGTCACAACTTGTGCGCACAAAAAACCATACTTTGCTATTTGATGCAGGTGCAAAATACCCTTCTGGGTTTAATATGGGTGAGGCAGTCATCACCCCTTATTTACGATCACAACAGATTGATACGCTTGATTTAATTGTTATATCGCATGGTGATAATGACCATATTGGCGGGCTTGATAGTGTCTTGGAAAATATCAATAGCCAAAAAATACTCAGCTCCATCCCTGAAGAAATATCAAAAACAGCAGAATTATGTCAATTACAACCTGACTGGGAGTGGGACGGGGTTCATTTTCAAATGCTCAATATAGGGCATAAATTTAGCGGTAATAACGCCTCTTGCGTACTTAAAATATCTACCCAAAATCATGCCATTATTTTAACGGGTGATATTGAAAAAAAAGCAGAACAACATTTATTAAAGACTTGGGGTAATCAACTACAGTCAAACATACTCGTTAGCCCTCACCACGGTAGCAAAACCTCATCTAGTGATCAATTTCTAGCTGTGGTAAAGCCTCAGTGGGTTATTGTTTCTAGTGGCTACAAAAATCGATTTAACCATCCTGCTAAAACCGTTGTAACTCGCTATCAAGACCATAAAATCCAAATGTTAAATACCAGCTGTACAGGACAAATTGATATCCTTATGGCTGACAAAATTACCTTAAGCCACTATAGAAAGTCTCAGCAGCGCTATTATCAACGTAGCTGTCCTGAATAGGTTTTTTAACAATCTAATATGATTAGTGATAATGAATTTTGCTAGCCTGCGTTAAGGTTAGCGCATTAAGCGCATCGACTAATGATTGCTCTGGGTTAACACTAAGCTCTTTACTCAATGGTATGCTACCTTTTAAGCGCTCAGTATTATAAGAAATTTTAACCGGACAGCTGCCTTTATTCTCACCTAGAAGCTGGTGAATTTTGTGAAAAATAGCTTGATGCTGATGATCAAGTCTAACTTCAAAACCTTTGGCATAATTCATTTTTACTTCGTTGATATTTTCGATTTTATCTACAATAATCTGCCAGCCGTCTCGATAATCATCACGCTGAATCTTGCCTGAAATAATAACCACATCATCCACAATAAGCTTGTCACTTACCTCACCTAGAGACTTTGAAAAAACCACAGCATTCAATGACACACTACCATCTTCAACTTCCACAATGGCAATCTGGCCGCCTTTTCGAGTGGGTCGATAGCGCAACTCAGAAATCAACGCCAGCACACGTACATCTTTATTATTTCTAAAGCGTATTTCAGAAGGTAGTACGGCGTTAATATGCTTGGTATCAGCTTTGTACTCATCAGTTGGGTGATCATAAAAATAATAACCCATGACCATCTTTTCTAATTGTAAGCGTTGTCGGAAAGAAAAATCTGGCGCATTTAAATAATGTGCTTCATATTCGACATGTGTCTCCACAACGGAAAACAAACCACTCTGGCCACTAGAGTGGTCATTTTGGCGTTGTTCTGCTTGTTTGACTGCTACTGGGTAGGTTTTAATTAAACTTGCCCTACTGACATTAAAAACATCAAATGCGCCACTATAAATTAAAGCCTCTAAGGCACGCCTGTTTAAATAACGCTTTTCAATTCTAAAACAAAAATCAAATAAATCTTTAAAGACTCCATTTTCCTGACGTTCTGCCATTAGTCTTTCAGCCAAAGCCTCACCCACACCCTTAATGGCGCCCAAACCATAAACAACCGTTTTGTCGTCTGCAATACTAAATTGGTAATCAGACTCGCAAACATTAGGGCCATTAACCTTTAGCCCCATGTGAATAATTTCACCCACTGTAAACGACACTCGATCTGTGTCATCCATCATGCCTGATAATACTGCCGCCATAAAGGGTGCAGGATAGTGAGATTTTAGCCAAGCTGTATGATAAGAAACATAAGCGTAGGCAACCGAGTGAGATTTATTAAACCCATATCCTGAGAATTTATCAATGAGATCAAAAATTTCATTAGCTTTTTTCTCATCAATATTTTTTTCAGCAGCACCCGTTACAAAAACACTGCGCTGACGATCCATCTCTTCAGCTTTCTTTTTTCCCATGGCGCGACGCAATAAATCTGCACCACCTAACGAATAACCTGCCATGACTTGAGCAGATTTCATCACCTGCTCCTGATATAAAAACACGCCATTGGTTGGTGCGAGAATCTCTTCTAACATAGGGTGTGGATACTTAACCTGAGCACCATGCTTAACATTAATATAGTCATCTACCATGCCCGCATCTAATGGGCCTGGACGATATAAGGCCAGCATAGCAACAATATCTTCAAAGTTGTCAGCTTGTAGTTTTTTCAAATAACTACGCATGCCATCAGACTCTAACTGAAAAATACCTGTTGTATCACAGCGTTGCAATAATTCATAGACTTTTTCATCGTCCAATGGCAAGCTATCAAGGTCGATTTCGCCATCACTCAACCCCTTTGCCTCAATCATTTTGATGGCTTTTTGAATAACGGTTAAATTTGACAATCCTAAAAAGTCAAATTTAACCAAGCCAACTGCCTCAACGTCATCCTTATCAAACTGTGACACAACACCGTCATCTTCGCCAGAACCTTTATAAACAGGGCAAAAATCACTAATCTTACTTGGGGCAATCACCACACCACCCGCATGCGTACCCACATTACGCACTACACCTTCTAGTTTTTTAGATAGGTTAATCAAATCTGTGACTGCTTCCTCAGAACCGTAACGCGCTAAAAGATCATCAGACCCTCCTTCTGATTCTGGCATTAATGCCTTATCAAGGGTCATTTTTAAGTCATTAGGGATTAGCTTAGATATTTTGTCACTAAAGCCATAAGGATGGCCGAGTACACGCCCAACATCACGTACCACACCTTTAGCCGCCATCGTACCGTAGGTAATAATTTGAGAGACTTTTTCACGGCCATATTTTTTAGCCACATAATCAATGACTTCGTCACGCCTATCCGTGCAAAAATCAATATCAAAATCGGGCATAGAAACACGTTCAGGATTTAAAAATCGCTCAAATAGTAGTTCGTGTTTAATAGGATCAACATTAGTAATACCCAGCACATAGGCCACTAAAGATCCAGCGCCAGACCCTCGTCCAGGACCAACAGGAATGTCATTATCTTTAGACCACTGAATGAAATCAGCCACAATTAGAAAATAGCCAGGAAAGTCCATCTGAATAATAACATCCAACTCAAACTTAAGTCTTGCTTCATACTCAGCCTTATCCACTTCCAACCCTTGCAGGCGAGAAGCTAGTCCACGTTCAGACTCAAGGGTAAAGAATTCAGCAATACTCAACCCCTCAGGAATAGGAAAATCTGGCAAATAATTCTTCTGGTGAAGCTCAAAATGAACATTGCAGCGTTGTGAAACTTCAACAGTATTTTTCAGAACCTCAGGCAAATCAGAGAATAGACTTTGCATTTGTGCAACTGACTTTAAGTATTGCTGATCAGAAAAATGGCGTGTACGACGTGCATCATCCAATAGTCCGCCTTGCGAAATACAAATACGTGCTTCATGCGCATCAAAATCATCTTTAGATAAAAACTGCACATCATTCGTTGCCACAACCGCAATATCAAGCTCTAAGGCTAAGTTAATACACAAATGTAAATGACGCTCATCAAACTCTCTAGAAGTTCTTTGCACTGCAAGATAGTATCGATTGTTAAAAATCTTACGCCAATGAGAAGCCTTTTGCTGCGCTTCCAAAATTTGATTATTTAATAGATGCTTGGCAACATCACTATAAACAGGGGTGGCAATTAGAAGTAACCCTTCATGGTGCTTTTCCAGTTGCGCCTCACCAATCGACACGCCTTCGAGCGATTGCTCTTGCATATAAGATAGGGAGATAAGCTCTGATAAGTTTAAAAAACCTTGATGATTTTGACACAATAATAAAATTGAATAAAATTCACCCTCTTCATCCACAACATTAATACGTGCGCCAAAAATAGGCTTAATATTGGCTGCAACTGCTTTTTGGTAAAATTTAACAGCGGCATACAGATTAGATTCATCCGTTAATGCCACACTATCCATACCTAATTCAACCGCTGTATCGATTAATTTTGGTATGCGTATTAAGGAGTTAACGACTGAAAACTCACTTTGACAGTGTAGATGGCAAAAACCAGAATTAGGCATAAAAAGGAGCTTTATTAAATCAAATGTAGAAATTAATTATCCATCAATTTCGTCAATAGTTGACTTTATTTAAGACAAAAAAATACCCCAATAAAGGGGTATTTTTTTTAAAAATCCAAGCTTGTATTAGAAACGAGGACCAGCGCTAGCCGCTAATGCAGTTTGCGCCGTAGCGTTAACTGATTGGTGGTGAGCTTTGTTTGCTAATGCTACTGCAGCAGCAGTTTTACCTGCAGCGTTTAGTTTCTTAGCTTCTTTAATCATCTTACCCGTATCACGCCACGCCATGTTAACTGCCAAGTTGGCTTTGTAGCCAGTTTCAGCAGCTTTAATAGCTGATTTGAATGGATTAGAAGATCCGTTATTCCAGTTATGAGCACCGTCCATAAAGCCAGCCTGAGCTGTTAAGGCGAATACTGATAAAGTTGTTATTAATAATTTTTTCATGTGATTCTCCTATTTTCTGTAACGAGCGTCAGTAATTTCTAAACCGTTGCTCATTGCTTGATGGAAATACTCTAAGTTATTCATAGACTCAGATTGAGCACTAATTGGCTTAGCACGCATATTCTTTAAACAACCACCATAACGACGCTGTAGCGTACCTAAACCAGCCCACTTCGCACGATACATCGGTACGTGTGTTGTATGACCTAGAGCAGGTGACAAGATGTCAGCACGTGCTTTTTTACCCGCATTGTATACGTGGCAATCTGCACATGACATATTAAACTGGCCACGCTTTCCGTAGAAAAAAGCTTTACCTTGATCATATGCCGCTTGTGCACCAGCACTCTCTACCTTCACATTAACTTTTTCACCGGCCGCTTGGTCAGAAATCCACGAACTAATACGGGCAATCTTGCCTTTCTTAGAGCCTAATTTCTTGCCAGTTTGTTGCTGATAACATGCTTTAAGAACTGCCTCAAGTGTTACAACCTTTTGAGTTGCTTCATCAAAGTATGGGTGCTTTACACGAGCAGCTGCTGGATCTTTAAGTGCAGTACACTTATTTAATCCGAACTTAATAAACTCCTCTCCACCTTTTTCAACCGCTTCCTCATAAGGAGGAATACCGTCTAAAATTTCTTCGAATTGGTCTCTTGAACCAGCGTCATATGCATAAACACCATTGGTGTAATCTGCAAGTTCAACGTTTGGCTTCATTGCTTTAAAGTAGCCAATAAAAGCTTTTTGGTCAGAAGCAACATCTGCAGATGCCGCTCCAACTAAAAAGCTGATGCCAGCTACTACTGTTATTAGTTTTTTCATTAATCTCTCCTCAATAATAAAAAAGTTACTTAGACTTTGCAGTCGCAGAACCTGTTTTACCTTTGTTGTCTTTGTACGTAAGTTCAATTGTGTCACCCTTGGCGCCAGCAACATTAAACTTGAAGTACGGATTTTTAGAAACAGAACTACCGATATCTGCATCTACCACAACATTGCCGTTGTGAGAAACAACCATATGCACAATATGGTTTGCAGGTACGATCTTACCTTTCTTTTTACGTAAACCAGTTTCCATTGGGTGCTTAATAAGCGCCTTAATACCGATAACGCCTTTTCTAGCCTTTGGCTTTAATTTAATTTTTCCCATTTTATATTCTCCTAATTAATATGTTTCGTTACCGAATTAACCACCACAGCCGCCAATTGTTACTTTAACCTCTTGGGTCACCTTTGTTGTTGCGCCACCCGCAGTAACCAACGCCTCTACTGGAGATGTTTTACCCATTTTAATACGAGTAGAAACATAGCCCTGAGCGCCAGATATATTGAATGAAGCTGCTAATGGTGTTGAGTTATTAACAACATAGAAAGAGATGTTTGTCACACCGTCCATCTTAGAGGCATCAACCGTCATTGGTACTACTGCACCATTCTCAGCGATTTTTGGCGCTTTGAATTTGAACGAGCCTTTGCCTGCAGCCGCTGAAGATGCAGTTGCTGCATCTGATACCGCTTTAAAGCCTGCAGTATTTGCAAATACCATTGAAGGTGTTAGTAAGCCTGCACCTACAGCTGTTGCCACAGCAGATCCTGCCATTGCACTTTTTAAAAATAATCTTCTTTTCATTTTCTTCTCCTTATTTTGAATAAATGTAATTGGTTACTTGATCAATTTGTTTTTCGGTCAAAACGCCGTGCTTTCCAAATGGAGGCATAATTGTGTTTGGATTTGTTGCAGTTGCATCCCAAATTTGCGCTCTTAAGTCTGCCTTATTTGGAAATCTTGCTTTCATAGCAAGTAGCGGTGGACCAATGTTACCCGGCAAGTTTCCACCAGGAATCATATGGCACGCTAAACAATTGCCCGCTTTACGGCCAAATGTAACCTCTTCGTCTGTCATTTCTTTAGCACCAGCTTCTAACGGCATTACAAATAATGCGGCTAGAGCAGCTACTGCTGAAATTGAAGAAATAGTTTTCTTCATGTTTCTCTCCTCTTTATATAAAAAAATAAACCCCTGTCATAGAGGCTAAACCCTACTAACTAGACCATGTTATACAATTTTCATGTAAATGCAACTCTATTATAAAACTTTTATATTGTTTTCTTATACTTGCACAGCGGCGGCGATTAAAGCACGAGCCTTATGCATGGTTTCATCCCATTCCAACTGCGGAACAGAATCATAAACAATGCCTGCACCAGCTTGCACATAGAGAGTCTCATCTTTAATAATGGCTGTGCGAATGGCAATCGCCATATCCATGCCGCCATGCCAAGATAAATAACCAATTGCCCCTGAATAAATATTACGTTTCAATGGCTCAACCTCATTAATAATTTCCATTGCTCTTACTTTGGGTGCGCCACTGAGTGTCCCTGCCGGAAAAGTTGCTTTCAACACATCTATAGCGCTCATATCGTCTTTGAGTTCACACTCTACATTAGAAACAATATGCATGACATGGGAGTATCGTTCAACAAACATTTTGTCTGTTAATTTAACACTGCCTGTTTTAGCAATTCGGCCAAGATCGTTGCGCCCAAGGTCGATTAACATCAAGTGTTCAGCAATTTCTTTTTCGTCTGCCAGTAAATCCATCTCAAGCGCTAAATCTTCAGCCTGGTCTTTACCTCTTGTTCTAGTGCCTGCAATTGGACGTACCGTCGCACGCCTATCACAATCAACCCGAGTAAGAATTTCAGGTGAAGATCCAATCACATTCACATCGCCTAAATTTAAATAATACATATAAGGTGAAGGGTTTAGTCTTCTTAACTGGCGATAAAGCTCAATTGCCGGCGCTTTATAAGGGGCACTTAATCGTTGCGAAGGTACAACTTGCATTACATCTCCAGCCACAATATAGTCTTGAATATGCTCAACCACTTTTTTATAGTTTTGCTCACCAAAACTCGATTTAAAGTCTTTTGCGACTAAATTGTCTGACTGATAACTCTGTTTCACTAACGGCTTTTCAATTTCTGCTTCAATAGCATCTAGGCGTGTTAATGCTTGTTCATAACTATCAACATCAGGATTAACATGCGTTAATAAAAAAGCCTTGTTGGCCAGATTGTCAAACACCACCAGGTCATCTGACAGCATTAACAAAATATCAGCAATATTTAGCTCATCTTTAAGATTGATATCTTTTAGTTTAGGCTCAATATAGCGAACAATTTCATAGCCAAAATACCCAACTAAACCGCCATTAAACTCAGGCAATTCACCAATTTCAGGTACTTTGAATTGCTGTTGATATTGCTCAATCCATGCTAAAGGGTCTTCTACCTTAAAGCGCTCAACAACATCTGATTCCTTCTCGATTTGAATTTCGTAGTCAAACACCTTGATCACAGTTTGCGCATGAAGTCCAATAATTGAATATCGACCCCATTTCTCTCCGCCTTGAACCGATTCAAATAAATAGCTATAGGTGCTGTTGGCCAATTTCAAATACAAACCTAAAGCCGTATCGGTATCAAGCACAACCTCTCTAAAAACTGGAATATGGTTATATCCCTGGTCAATGTATGCATTAAAACTTGTTTTATCCATGCACGCATTTTAACGGATTTTGGGCATAAAAAAACCGCATCCATAATTAGATGCGGTTTTAAAGTTAGCCAGTAGCCAGAGTATTACTCTTGTGATTCCTCTGCTTCGCTTAACTCTGCTGCTAATGCCATTTCAGCATCAGCACTCTGAGTCATGCTAGCGGCACGCTTAGCACGCTTCTCTTGATGATACTTAAAGCCTGTTCCTGCTGGTATTAAACGGCCAACAATAACATTCTCTTTCAAACCTTGTAGAGAATCCACTCTACCTGTGGTTGAAGCTTCTGTTAACACACGTGTTGTTTCTTGGAAAGAGGCAGCTGAAATAAACGACTCTGTAGCCAATGACGCTTTAGTAATACCCATGAGTAATCTTTGGTAAGTCACCAGAGATTTTCCTTGAGCTGCTAATTGCTTATTAGTTTCAATAACTCGAGCATACTCAGCAGTCTCGCCATTAACAAACTTAGAGTCACCAGAATCCAATACTTCCACTTTACGAAGCATCTGCTTCACAATCACTTCAATATGTTTATCTGAAATATTTACACCTTGTAGACGGTAAACATCTTGCACTTCTTTAACAACATAGTTTGCTAGCGCTTCAACGCCCAACAATCGTAAAATATCATGAGGATTTGATGGTCCATCAGAAACTACATCACCTTTTTCAACCGTTTCGCCGTCGAAAACGTTAATTTGACGCCATTTATGGATCATCATCTCAGTCGCTTCACCTTCTGCTGAAGTGATAATCAATCGATCCTTACTCTTAGTAGGATTACCAAAGCTAATTACACCAGACTCTTCTGCAAGAATAGAATGGTCTTTTGCTTTACGTGCTTCGAATAAATCAGCAACACGTGGCAAACCACCGGTAATATCACTGGTCTTAGACTGATCTTTTGGAATTTTAGCAAGAACTTCACCTGCTGAAATCAGTTGATTGTCTTCTAGGTTAATTTTCACCATTGATGGCAAGTAATGCGTTGATAATACCACTTCAGAATCACTCTGCTCAACCATCTTAATCATTGGCTTGAGGCCTTTAGCCGCTGCAGATCTTTCTGCCTCGTCAATCATTTCAAAGAAAGTTAATCCAGTTAATGGATCTGTATTTCTGTTAACCGTAATACCTTCTTCAAAATCAACAAAAATAACACGACCAGATTGCTCAGTAATAATTGGATGTGTATGTGGATCCCAATCAGCAATTTTTTCTTTTGCTTTAACTGTACCGCCTTCTTGCACGTGTACAACCGCACCATAAGGAATCTTATAGCGCTCAACATCTTGACCTTTTGTGTTTCTAATCGTTACTTCAGCAGATCTAGAGATAACTACTAAGTCGTTATTATCATTAGTGATTGACTTTAAGTTTTCAAAATGCGCTGTACCATCGACATTAATATTAATACTACTAACGGCTGTAGAGGCTGATGCTGCACCACCAATATGGAACGTACGCATTGTAAGCTGTGTACCCGGCTCACCAATTGACTGTGCTGCAATCACACCAACTGCCTCACCAACACCGATCTTGTGTCCACGCGCCATATCATTACCATAACAACTGGCACAAACACCGTAGCGTGTATCACAAGTGATCGCTGAACGAACTTTAATTGACTCAATACCTAAATCATTAATTTTGTCAGAATCTCCTAAGGTCACCAAATGACCCTTAGGCATAAACACATCATAAGTATCAGGAATCAATACGTCTTCTGCAACAACACGTCCTAATACCGACGCCCCTAAAGTTTGTACAATGTTACCGCCATCAATAACGGCCTTCATAATCAAGCCATTATCTGTGCCACAATCTTCTTCGGTAATAACCAAATCTTGGCCAACATCAACTAAACGACGTGTCAAGTAACCCGAGTTAGCGGTTTTAAGCGCTGTATCTGCTAGACCTTTACGAGCACCATGCGTTGAAATAAAGTATTGCATATTGTTCAAACCTTCACGGAAGTTTGAAGTAATTGGTGTTTCAATAATTGAACCATCTGGCTTCGCCATCAAACCACGCATACCAGCTAACTGACGCATTTGTGCTGGAGAACCACGAGCACCAGAATCGGCCATCATGTAAACAGAGTTAAATGAAGCAAGTTTTTCAGTTTTACCGTCTTTAGTTTCAAACTCTTCAAAACCAATTTCATCCATCATGGCTTTTGCAACAGTTTCTGAAGTGCGTGACCAAATATCAATCACCTTGTTGTAACGCTCACCATCAGTCACGACACCCTTAGAATATTGCTCTTGAATGTCTTTAACCTGAGCCTCAGCGTCATCAATCATGCCCGCTTTTGTCTCTGGAATAGTCATGTCATTTGAACAGAACGAGATACCTGACTTGGTTGAATATTGGAAACCCATGTACATCATCTGGTCTGCAAACATAACCGTCTCTTTTAACTCTTGAGTACGGTAACAAACGTGAATAAGATTAGATACTACCTTCTTAGAAATAGCCTCATTAATCAAATCAAAAGATAATCCGTTAGGCAGGATTCTTGAGAAAATCGCACGGCCCACTGTTGTGTCTACAATACGTGTTGAGCTTGGCTCAAACTTGCCTGCGTCATTCTTAGTGTAATCTTGAATTCTTAATTTAATCTTAGCATGCAGTGTTGTATAGCCCGCTTCATAAGCATTTAAAACTTCTGCAGGGGAGGTGAAAATCATACCTTCACCCTTTTGATTAATTTTATCTCGAGTCATGTAGTACAAGCCCAAAATAACGTCCTGAGAAGGAACAATAATCGGCTCACCACTTGCCAAGTGCAAGACATTATTAGAAGCTAACATTAGAGTTCTTGCCTCTAATTGAGCTTCTTCTGACAATGGTACGTGTACAGCCATTTGGTCACCATCAAAGTCAGCGTTAAAAGCGCCACACACTAATGGATGCAATTGAATAGCTTTGCCTTCAATCAATAACGGCTCAAATGCTTGAATACCTAAACGGTGAAGTGTTGGCGCACGGTTCAACATTACTGGATGCTGGTGCACTACTTTTTCTAAAATATCCCAAACTTCAGGCGTCTCAGCTTCAACCATTTTTTTAGCTGCCTTGATAGTAGAGGCCAAACCTTTGGTTTGCAAACGATTGTAGATAAATGGCTTGAATAATTCCAAAGCCATTTTTTTCGGTAATCCACACTGATGTAATTTAAGGTATGGACCACACACAATCACCGAACGACCTGAGTAGTCAACACGCTTACCAAGTAAGTTTTGACGGAAACGACCTTGCTTACCTTTGATCATATCTGAGATAGATTTCAATGGACGACGGTTATTACCCATCACTGCTCGACCACGACGACCGTTATCAATTAATGAGTCGACCGCTTCTTGCAACATACGCTTTTCATTACGAACAATAATTTCTGGCGCATCAAGCTCTAATAGGCGCGCTAGACGATTATTACGGTTAATAACACGACGATATAAATCGTTCAAATCAGAGGTTGCAAAACGACCGCCATCTAGAGGCACTAATGGACGTAAATCTGGCGGAAGAATTGGCAGGACTTTTAAAATCATCCATTCTGGCTTATTGCCAGATTGAATCAAAGAGTCAATCAATTTAAGACGCTTATTGTACTTCTTAAGCTTAGTTTGAGATTTGGTATTTAGACTGTCTTCACGTAAGTTTGCCGCTTCTTTTTCAAGCTGCATTTCAGCCAAAACATCTTGGATTGCTTCCGCACCCATTTTTGCTTCAAACTCGTCTTCACCATATTCATCCAATGCATCAAAGTACATTTCTTCAGTTAATAACTGCTTATGCACTAAAGGCGTTACACCTGGATCTGTCACTAAAAACGCTTCAAAATATAAGACACGCTCAATATCCTTAAGCGTCATATCCATCAATAATCCTAAACGAGAAGGCAATGATTTTAAGTACCAAATATGAGCCACAGGTGCTGCTAATTCGATATGACCCATACGCTCGCGACGCACTTTGGAAAAAGTAACCTCAACGCCACATTTTTCACAAACAACGTTACGGAATTTCATGCGCTTATATTTACCACATAAACACTCAAAATCTTTCATTGGGCCGAATACTTTAGCACAAAACAAACCTTCTCTTTCTGGTTTAAAAGTTCGGTAGTTAATGGTTTCAGGCTTTTTAACCTCACCATATGACCATGAACGAATCTTCTCAGGAGATGCTAGGCCAACCTTAATCGCATCAAAGTCTTGCTCTTTGTTTTCTTGCTTTAATATTGTTAATAAGTCTTTCATTTCGCTCTCCTAATTAGTATTGCTCAAGTTCAACATCAATACCTAATGATCTGATCTCTTTAATAAGTACATTAAATGATTCTGGCATCACTGACTCAGTCAGATTTTTACCATCAACAATACTCTTATACATCTTCGCACGACCAGCAACATCATCAGACTTAACTGTTAGCATTTCACGTAGTGTATGTGCCGCTCCGTATGCCTCAAGTGCCCACACTTCCATTTCACCAAAGCGTTGACCACCAAATTGAGCTTTACCACTTAGAGGCTGCTGGGTGACTAACGAGTATGGACCCGTAGAGCGCGCATGCATCTTATCGTCTACCAAGTGATTAAGCTTAAGCATATGCATGTAACCAACCGTTACTGGGCGATCAAACGCCTCACCTGTGCGACCATCATATAACTGCTCTTGACCAGACTCTGGTAAATCAGCTAATTTAAGTAAAGACTTAATATCTTTTTCTTTAATGCCGTCAAATACTGGCGTTGCCATTGGTACGCCTTCTCTTAGGTTTTTAGCCAGCTCAATAATTTCTTCATCATTGAACGCATCTAAATCTTCTTGCTTACCATGAGAGTTGTAAATTTCATTTAAGAATGCTCTAATTTCAACAACCATTTCTGTGCGCTTTTCATCTAGCATAGCGGCAATCTTAAAGCCTAAACCTTTTGCTGCATAACCCAAGTGCACTTCTAGTACCTGGCCAACATTCATTCGACTCGGTACACCTAATGGGTTAAGCACAACATCAACAGTTGATCCGTCGGCTAAATAAGGCATATCTTCTACAGGCGATACACGTGAAATAACACCTTTGTTACCATGGCGTCCCGCCATCTTGTCACCCACCTGAAGCGTCTTACGTGTTGCCACATAAACCTTAACCATTTTCATAACACCTGGTGGCAATTCTGCACCTTCATTAATCTTAGCTTTTTCTTCTTCGAAGAATTTATCGAATTCAACTTGCTTAGCCTTAGCCTGTTTAACCAGTGCTACCACTTCTTTGTTGATTGACGCATCTTCAACTTTAATCTTGGCAATATCTTTATTGTCAAGTTTTTTCATTAATTTTGTACTTAGCTTTTCACCGGCTTTAATATCTCCGACTGCCTTAGTAATAACATTTCCTGACAACTTCAAGCGTACACGACGGAAAATATCACCATCAATAATACCAAATTCATCATCAATATCTTTCTTGATCTTTTCTAAACGCTCAGCATCGATACTCAATGCTCTAGAGTCTTTTTCTACACGGTCACGTGTAAAGACTTGAACATCAATAACAACGCCCGATTTAGAAGCACCAATTCTTAAAGAAGAATCTTTAACGTTATTAGCTTTTTCACCAAAGATAGCGCGCAATAACTTCTCTTCTGGAGATAGCACTGTTTCGCTCTTAGGAGTAACCTTACCCACTAAAATATCGCCACCCTTAACACGCGCACCAACGTAAACCACACCCACTTCATCAAGTTTGGCCAAAGCTGATTCACTCACATTTGGAATATCTGCTGTAATCTCTTCTGGACCTAGCTTGGTATCACGAGAGTAAGCGGTTAATTCTTCAATATGGATTGTTGTATAACGATCATCTTGAACAACTTTTTCAGAGATTAAAATTGAATCCTCAAAGTTATAACCGTTCCACGGCATAAAGGCAATCTTCATGTTTTGACCTAAGGCCAATTCACCTAAGTCAGTCGAAGGGCCATCTGCCAATACATCGCCTGCAGTAATTTTGTCACCAACATTGACTAATGGCTTTTGATTGATACATGTGTTTTGATTTGAGCGTGAGTATTTAGTTAAGTTGTAAATATCAACACCTAGCTCTCCTGCTTTAGCTTGTTTAGAGTCAACACGAATTACAATGCGTGATGCATCAACTGCCTCAACTACACCACCATGTTTTGCAGTCACACAAACTCGAGAATCTGTGGCCACAACACGCTCAATACCAGTACCTACTAAAGGCTTCTCAGCGCGTAGCGTTGGTACTGCTTGACGTTGCATATTTGAACCCATAAGCGCACGGTTAGCATCGTCATGCTCAAGGAATGGAATTAATGACGCCGCCACTGATGAGATTTGCTTCGAGTCGATATCGATCAACGTTACATCAGCCGAATCAACCAATACAAATTCATTCTTATGACGACATGAAATCAAGTCATCCATTAACTGGCCTTTGTCACTAACAGTAGCATTTGCTTGTGCAATCGTATGTGCAATTTCATCAATAGCAGATACATAAATAATCTCTTCTGTCACTTTACCATTTTTAACCACTTGGTAAGGTGTCTCTAAGAAACCATAATCATTTGTTTTAGCATAAACAGCCAGAGTATTAATCAAGCCAATATTTGGGCCTTCTGGTGTTTCAATTGGACATAGACGACCATAGTGTGATGGATGTACGTCACGCACCTCAAAACCAGCACGCTCACGTGTCAAGCCACCAGGACCTAAGGCTGAAATACGACGCTTATGAGTAACACCTGATAATGGATTCACTTGATCCATAAACTGTGACAACTGAGAAGAGCCAAAAAACTCTCTAACTGAGGCAGATACAGGCTTAGAATTAATCAAGTCTTGTGGTGTTAACTCATCAGTTTCTGCTAAGTTTAAACCTTCTCTAACAGCTTTTTCAACACGAACCAAACCAATTCTAAATTGGTTTTCGATCATTTCACCGATCGCTCTAACACGTCGGTTTGCTAGTGTATCAACATCATCTACAGAATCATTACCATCTTTAATATTGATTAGTAATTTAATAACATTCAAGATATCGTCATTGGTTAATACGTGCTCACCCGTTTCAGATTCAATACCTAAACGACGATTAAGCTTCATGCGGCCAACTTTAGACAAGTCATAACGATCATTCTTAAAGAATAGATTATTAAATAATAAGTTCACCGCATCTTCAGTTGCTGGCTCACCCGGACGCATCACATGATAAATACTCATGCGTGCTTCAATTTCAGTTTGAGTATCGTCAAGACGCAATGTATCTGAAATGTAGGCACCTGTTTCAGATTCATTAATATACAAGACGTCAAATTTCTTAACTTTATTTGAAACCAAAACCTCTAAAACATCTTCAGAGACAACTGTATTTGTTGCAATAAGAATTTCACCCGTTTCAGTATCAACAATGTCATTAGAAATAACTTTATCAATAAGAGATTCAAGTGGCGCGTTAATTGTCTTAACACCAGCAGCATCTAAAACCTTGACATGCTTAGCTGTAATACGACGACCTTTTTCAACAACAACATCCTTGCCAGATAAGATATCAAATTCAGCAATTGTGCCGCGAAGGCGTGATGGCTTAATACCTAAGTCGCAAGACTTAGCCTTCATTTTTATCGTTGAACTTTCAAAGAAAGTATTAAGGATTTCACTACTAGAAAGTCCCATTGCACGAAGCAAGGTCGTAACTGGGAGTTTACGACGGCGATCAATTCGAACATATAAATGCTCGTGATGATCAAACTCAAAGTCCAACCATGAACCACGGTAAGGGATCACACGTGAAGAGAATAAGATCTTGCCTGATGAGTGTGTCTTACCTTTATCATGCTCAAAAATAACGCCTGGAGATCTGTGCAATTGAGAAACCACAACACGCTCAGTACCATTGATAACAAAGGTACCTGTATCAGTCATTAGTGGCAATTGACCCAAATAAACATCTTCTTCGATGATTTGCTTAACTTTACGTTTTTTCTTTAACGTTGAGCCATTTTTATCGAACAATACCAGGTTAAGCTTAACGCGTAATGTAGAAGCAAAGGTTACACCACGTAACTTACACTCTTCTACGTTAAACTTAGGCTCTTGTAATTCATAATCTACATACTCAATTTCGGCATAGCCGTTAACTGCTGTAATAGGAAAAACAGATTGAAACACTGAATGCAATCCAACATCTTCTTTACTATCATTACCAGCTTGAATAAAGCTGTTAAAAGAATCAATTTGAATAGCTAGCAAGTCTGGTTCCTGCAAGATTGATGCTCTTGAACCAAAATTATTTCTAATGCGCTTTTTTTCTGTAAATGAATAAGCCATAAATACCTCGTATTAGTCGATCTAATTCGTTTAAGAAGTTTTCTTCTTAAAATAAAACCAACCTACTGCCTTTATTAAAGTAATAGGTTGAAATAGCACTCAATAAAGAGTGCTAATGCAATAAACACCAAAATCCCCTAATGGGGATTTTGGGTTTTTACGCTGAACTAATTACTTAAGTTCTACGCTAGCACCAGCTTCTTCAAGCTGCTTTTTAACATCTTCTGCTTCTGCTTTAGATGCGCCTTCTTTGATCGATGCAGGAACTGCTTCAACCATATCTTTAGCTTCCTTAAGACCTAGGCCAGTGATACCACGTACTGCTTTAATAACAGCAACTTTCTTCTCACCGAATGATGTCATTACAACGTCAAACTCATCTTTTTCAGCTGCTGCTTCACCCGCATCAGCTGCTGCTGCAGGTGCTGCTGCTACTGCCGCCGCACTTACACCGAACTTCTCTTCCATTGCTGAAACTAATTCAACAACATCCATTACAGACATATCTGCAATTGCATTTAAAATATCTTCATTTGATAATGCCATGATATTTACTCCTTTTATTTATTATTTGATTATTATTTTTGTTGCGCTACTGCTGACACGACGCGAGTTACTTTAGTTGGAACTTCGTTTAAAGTTCTAGCTAGTTTCTCAACTGGTGCTAACATTAATGCCATAACTGTACTAATTGCTTGATCTTTAGTTGGAAGGTCTGCAATACGCTTAAGCTGATTTGCATCTACAAATTCACCTGAAACGCCCAAACCTTTAACGACTAAATCTTCATTGTCTTTTACAAAGTCATTGAAGACACGTGCAACTGCGCCTGGATCTTCTTGAGAAAATCCTAGGATTACTGGACCACTAAGAACCGGTAATACACATTCACACGTTGTTTCGTTAAATGCCAATTTTGCTAATGAATTCTTTACAACACGTAAAGAAACATCTGCATCTAAGGCACTTGCACGAAGCATCGTCATTTGTTCAACTGTCAATCCGCGATATTCAGCTACGCCAACAGAAATTGCATCATTTGCTAATGCATTTACTTGTTCGACAACAACTTTTTTTGCTTCAAGATTTAGAGCCATTTGCCTCTCCTGAACAGTTTAAAAAAGAAAGTCATATTATTACAACTTTCGCCACAGAGCACTTACGTACCCTCTACATAGGCCAACTGTGTTACCAGTTATTTATGTAAAAATTCCAGGAGGAAAATCTACACCTATGGTCTTTGAGGAACGCAAGACTTTCACCCTGCGACCCAAAGAATTCTTTTTGCTGATATTACTAAATATCTAGCGTATTTAAATCAACAGCAATACCTGCACCCATTGTTGATGAAATGCTTAATTTTTTAAAGTAAATACCTTTAGCTGAGCTTGGTTTAGCTTTCTTAAGAGCTTCCATTAATGCAGCGATGTTTTCAGCTAATGCCTTCACATCGAAAGATGCCTTACCAATACCTGCATGAACAATAGCAGCCTTGTCAGTACGGTAACGCACTTGGCCTGCTTTAGCATTGTTTACTGCAGTGGCAACATCTGGAGTCACTGTACCAACCTTAGGGTTTGGCATTAGACCACGAGGACCTAAAACTTGACCTAGACGACCAACAACACCCATTGCATCTGGTGAAGCGATAACTACATCATAATTTAGATCGCCATCTTGCATAGATTTCATTAAATCTTCCATACCAACAACATCAGCGCCAGCAGCTTCAGCTTTAGCAACGTTATCACCTTGAGTGAATACTGCAACACGTACTGTCTTACCCGTACCGTTTGGTAATACTACTGCGCCACGAACGTTTTGATCAGATTTCTTAGCATCAACACCTAGGTTAACACTCACATCAATAGACTCATCAAATTTTGCTGTTGCACACTCTTTGATCAATGCTAATGCATCTTCAATTGCATAACGCTTGCCAATTTCAACTTTAGCCGCAATGTCTTTTTGTTTTTTTGTTAAGTTAGCCATCTGATTAACCCTCCACTTCGATGCCCATCGAACGGGCAGTACCAGCAATAATGGTTATTGCTGCATCCATGTCATTTGCATTTAGATCTTTCATTTTGATCGTTGCAATTTCTTCTAACTGTGCGCGGGTAATTTTACCAACTTTATCAGTATGAGGAACGCCAGAGCCTTTAGCAATACCAGTAACCTTAAGAATTAATAATGATGCTGGTGGTGTTTTGGTAACAAATGTGAAACTACGATCGTTATAAACCGTAATAATCACAGGCACTTTCATACCCTTATCAATTTCTTGAGTTTTAGCATTAAATGCCTTACAAAACTCCATAATGTTTACACCATGTTGACCTAGTGCAGGACCAACCGGAGGTGAAGGATTAGCTTCTTGTGCAGGCACCTGAAGCTTAATATATGATTCAATTTTTTTAGCCATTTTACTTCCTTGAGGGGTTTGCCTCATTATGGGTACAAGCGCCTATACAGCTCCCCGTTTAACAGACGACTTTAAGTCGTTATTTTTTACGTTTTTTCTACTTGAGAGAATTCAAGCTCTACTGAGGTTGTACGACCGAAGATTAGCACCTCAACTTTAAGAATGCTCTTGTCATAATCAACTGCTTCAATCGTGCCATTAAATTCATTAAACGGTCCGTCAATCACCAAGATCTCTTCACCAGGTTGGTAAGCAACTTTAGGTTTAGGTTTGTCAGCACCCTCTTGAACACGTGCCATAATACGATCTGCTTCGCGTTGAGTAATAGGTGAAGGCTTACCTGAAGAGCCACCAATAAAGCCAATAACATTGTTGGTATTTTTAACCAGCAACCAGCTTGGCTCGGTGAGCTCCATACTAATTAACATGTAGCCTGGGAAAAACTTTCGCTCAGCAGTCTTTTTCTGACCATCTTTAAGCTCAACAACTTGCTCAGTTGGAACCATGACTTCGCCAATGAGATCTTCTAAGCCTTCTCTAGCAATAGCATCTTCAATTGCCGTTTTAACTTTAGCTTCATATCCACTTCTAGCGTGAAGGACGTACCATCTTTTAGACATTTATAACTCTCTTAATTTGTTAATAGCTGAACCATCCACGAAAAGAATGCATCAACTATCCACAAGAAAATAGCAACAATCACAACAGCAACCATAATCATGCCTGTTGTCTTAACAGTTTCATCACGTGTTGGCCATACAACCTTACGTAATTCAATTTTGGTTTCTTTAGTGAACGCCGCTAAACGTTTACCTTGAGGTGTCTTGAAAAATATCAAGCCAGCAATGACCAGTCCCACCAACAAAACCAACACTTTGTACAATGTTGTTGTTAGTGTCAATGGATCCAAATAAAACACAACAAGAGATCCAATCACTACAAGAATTGATAAATACATTCCTAGTGACGATTCTTTTGCTTGACCTTCTATCGTTTTACTCACATTACACCTTTTAACATGGCAGGCGAGGAGGGACTCGAACCCCCAACCAACGGTTTTGGAAACCGCCACTCTACCAGTTGAGCCACTCGCCTATAAACTTTAAAGGCTCGGACCTAAGTCCGAGCCAAATTCTTCTTAGGTTTTAACTAAGCTTTAGCTTAGTATTAATCCGTAACCTTAGAAACAACACCCGCACCTACAGTACGACCACCTTCTCT
>ERZ1048872.64-NODE-64-length-127185-cov-8.928530_pt1 | contig 127185 bp, 111 predicted proteins | sample MGYA00383100_ERZ1048872 | MGnify/ENA primary metagenome ERZ1048872 (study PRJEB29581, sample SAMEA5548370) | metagenome | biome: marine; feature: coastal; material: water | depth 50 m | study: Short-term variability in the microbial, nano- and picoplankton...
TTTTCTGAAGCAATAGCAAGCAGTTGCTCTGGTTTTATAGTGCCATAACGAAGGCTGTAATAGGAGTGACAGTTTAAATACATAGGATTAACAAAATTAGCTACTGTATGTAGTTTTTATTGCTTACATTTGTAGTAAATACTGTTAAAATTAATTTTAATGAAGCCCATCCAAGCTAACATAAAGCACCTCAGGTCTTTAAAAAAAATATCTCAAGAACGTTTTGCAGACGACCTTAATTGGACACGTTCTGTTGTGGGTTCTTATGAAGAGGGCAGAAGCGAACCACCAATTGAGCGCCTTATAGATTTATCGAATTATTTTGATATTCCTATAGATATTTTGGTGCGTAAAGATTTACGAAAAGCAAAAGACACTTCTTTTATAGAAGTAGGAAATAAGCGTGTGCTTTTTCCTGTAACGGTTAATGAGGATAATGAAGATTTAATTGAAATTATTCCGGCAAAAGCATCTGCAGGCTATTTGTCTGGTTATGACGACCCAGAATATATAGAACAGCTTCAGAAAATTAAGCTACCCTTTTTACCAACAGGAACACACAGAGCTTTTCCTATAAAAGGGGATTCTATGTTACCTGTTAAAGATGGTGCTTTTGTGGTGGCCAGATATGTTGAGAATATAAGTCATATAAAAAATGGAAGAACTTATATTGTACTAACCAAGACTGATGGGTTAGTATATAAGCGTGTATATCTTCCTAAAGACAGTAAGGCAGATTTATTATTGAGTTCTGATAATAAGTCCTATCAACCCTATTTAGTACCTAAAGCTGAAATTTTAGAAGTATGGGAATTTACCTGTTGTATTAATACCCAAGAGTACGATGAAAAAGAGCTGAAACTTAGCAGTATTATGACTATGTTTCAAGAATTAAAAGTTGAGTTAGAAGCTGTAATAAAAATCTAAAAAATTGAAAGTCAGACAAATAACTTTCTAAAAGTTAAGGGTTTGTTAAAAATATTTTCTACATTAGTAGATAACTAACCAACACGATTATTCATAATGGGAGCACTAAACCATGACTTTCAGTACCCTAAATCATTTCGTTTATTTATAGCAATAGTTTTTATTTTATTCTTAGCCTTATTCGTATTTACTATAACATCAGTAATAGGAGTGTTTGAATCAGAAATGTATTCAACTGCGGTAGCAAGTTTAAATAATATAAATTATTAAGCTAAAAAATATCTTACAGTTTTACGCTTTTAAACGCTTTAGCTAATAAAAGGCATATAGTTACTTTGATTCTTATTTGTAACACATTTTTTTTAATTTGCATTATCTTGTTTAACACAGAATAGGACATCTAATAATTAAGAATGCATTCTAAAAATTACCTCTTATTAATAAGTATATTATTCTTTTTTAATTGTTCAGAACATAATTCTTTACCATTTGAAGATGGAAAGAATACAATGTTCACATCTATTCCCGAAAGTCATTCTAAAATAGACTTTGAAAATACCATAGAAGAAACTATAGACTTCAATTTTTTAAACTACAGCTACATTTATAATGGAGGTGGAGTTGCTGTCGGTGACATTAATAATGATGGATTAGACGATATTTACTTTACCTCCAATCAAAATTCTAATAAATTATACCTCAATAATGGGAACTTTGTGTTCGAAGATATAACTAAAGATGCACAAGTTGAAGATGATAAAGGTTGGACCACAGGTGTAACGATGATAGATATTAATAATGATGGTTGGTTAGATATTTATGTTTGTAAATCAGCATCTTTAGACAATAGAAGTGCGCGGCAAAACAAACTTTTCATAAATCAAAAAAATAATACATTCAAAGATGAAGCTATAAAATATGGACTAAAAGAATACAGTTACTCTACACAAGCTTACTTCTTAGATTATGATAAAGATGGCGATTTAGATATGTATTTAGTGAATCATAGTACAGATTCAAATACCAATAATTTAATTCTTAGCCCTCAACAACAAGCTAGCTTAAAAACTGACAGTAGAGATATATTATTTAATAATGATAATGGAATTTTTAAGAATGTTTCTACAGCATCAGGAATTTCTAAATTAAAAGCTTGGGGTTTAAGCGCATCTATTGGCGACTTTAATAATGATTCTTGGCCAGATATTTATGTAGCTAACGATTTTTTAGAACCTGACGTTTTATACATCAATAATGAGGATGGCACATTTACAGATGAAATCTTAACACGTTTTAAGCATATTTCATCCAACAGTATGGGTTCAGATTTTGCCGATATAAATAATGATTTAAAACCAGACCTTTTGGTTTTAGATATGATGGCTGCCGATAGAAAACGAGGCAAGGAAAATATGGCAACGATGAGTACGGCTAAATTCAATCGTTTGGTAAATAAGGGTTGGCATTATCAGTATATGTCTAATATGTTACAGCTTAATTATGGTGATGGCAGCTTTGGTGAAATTGGACAGTTTTCTGGTATGGCAAAAACAGATTGGAGTTGGGCTCCGTTAATTGCCGATTTTAATAATGATGGGTTTAATGATGTGTTTATTACCAATGGTATTGAAAAAGACATAGCGAATCAAGATTTTAAGAAGACTATGCTCAGTAAGAGTAGAGGTTATAGTAATAAAGAGAATCTAGACGAGCTACTCAATTTAATTCCTTCAGAAAAGCTATCAAACTATATGTTTACGAATAATATGGATTACACATTTAAAGATGTGTCTATCGATTTCGGTTTTGAGGCTAAAATAAACTCTAATGGAGCCGCATACGCTGATTTAGATAATGATGGCGATTTAGACTTAGTCTTGAATAATCAGTCAGATAAAGCCTCTATTTATAGAAATAATACAGAAGGGAATTTTATAACCATTCAATTTAAAGGACCTGAAAATAATAGCGACGGCATTGGTGCAAAAGTTGAAGTATATGATAATACTGCGCAACAAATAAAGCAACTCTATACCAGTAGAGGTTATCAATCTTCTGTAAGTAATAATTTGATTTTCGGACTTGGGGAGACAAAAATAATCGACAGTCTAAAAGTGATTTGGAACGATAATACGACACAAGTGTTATCTAATATTGAAGCTAATACTAATTTAATTTTGGCCTATTCGGAAGCAAAGAAAGAAGAGGGAATCACTAAAAAGGAACCATTTTTGCTTGATACAATTTCTGCATCCAGCTTTGGTATTAATTATAAGCATCAATCTGTAAATTTTAATGATTTTGAATTGCAGTTGTTGTTACCACAAAAGCAATCTGCGATTGATAATGCATTAACAGTAGCAGATGTTAATAATGACGGCTTAGATGATATTTTTATTGGAAATACCATAGGATTTCCTGCTGAGCTATACATACAGAACAGATCAGGTAAGTTTATACAAACAAATGAAAATCTGTTTGAAGGCGATAAAGCCTATAACGACAATAATGCCTTGTTTTTTGATGCTGACAATGATAAGGATTTAGATCTATACATGGCTTCCGGCAATTACAGTCAATCTGAAGATAGTCCATTATTACAAGATAGATTATACATTAATAATGGGAATGGGATTTTTTCAAAAGCAAGGTTGCCTAAAATGTTGAGTATTACTAAAGCTATTACCGCAGGAGATTTTGATAACGATGGAGACCAAGATTTATTTATTGGAGGTCGAGTAGTACCCGGAAAATATCCTAATCCATCAGCATCTTATTTATTAGAAAATAGAAATGGAAATTTTATAAATGTTACTACTCAAAAAGCAAAAGATATCGAGTCTATAGGTTTGGTTAATGATGCTAAATTTTCAGATTATGATAACGATGGAGACCAAGATTTAGTTGTCGCAGGTGAGTGGATGCCAATAACATTTTTTAATAATAATAATGGCGTTTTTACGAAAGTTGAGTTACCGACAAATACGAAAAAAGGCTGGTTTCAAACTATAAAAGCTATTGATTTTGACGCGGATGGTGATGATGATTATTTTGTTGGAAATTTTGGTAAAAACAATAAATTTCACCCAACTGAAAGTAAACCATTACATATTTTTGCCAATAATTTTGATGACAATGAGAGTTATGATATAGCTTTGAGTAAATCATCTAACGGAATTTTATTTCCCGTGAGAGGAAAGGAATGTTCATCACAACAAACCCCTTTTCTAAATGAGAAAATTACAACCTATAAGGAATTCGCAAATTCAAGCCTCATTGATGTTTATGGAGGGGAAAGTATTGAAAGTGCTTTACATCTAGAAGCAACAAGTTTTAGTTCCTATTACATTAAAAACAATGGTAAAGGTAATTTTGAATATATAGAATTACCACACGTATCACAATTTGGGCCTACTTTAGATTTTGAGTTTTTAGATTTAAATAAGGATGGTTTATCGGAAGTTATTGGTGTAGGAAGCATATATGATTCTGAAGTTGAAACGATTCGTTATGATGCATCCAAAGGCTATATTTTAACTAATAATAATGATAGTATATCGCTTTACAACGACTTATTAAGCTTTACCAATGGAGACATAAAAGCTATCGAAAGAATTGTCATAAATAAAGAAATGTATGTATTGCTACTGTATTACAATAAGGAACTAGGTATTGTAAAAATTAAATAATGGGCATAAAAAAACGCGAAGCATTTGCTTCGCGTTTTTTTATATAGTGATTGAAATAAGTTAATCAGCTAAAATGATTAGCTTATTATCTTTCATTTCAATAGTTCCAGAATTGATAGCTAACCAAACACCTTTATCAGATTTTGTAAACTTATCTTCAACTTCTTCTTCAAGTGTAACAGAACCAGCAACTTTTACATGACCTTCTTTAAGAATAGACACAATAGGTGCGTGATCTTTTAGCATTTCAAACTCACCATTTACACCAGGAACGGTAACAGAGTCTACTTCTCCGCTAAATAGTGTGGCTTCAGGTGATACAATTTCTAAATACATAATTTTGAAATTTTATATTAAGCTTCAGCTAACATTTTTTCTCCAGCTTCAACAGCTTCTTCAATAGAACCTTTAAGGTTAAATGCAGCTTCTGGTAAGTGATCTAATTCACCATCCATAATCATGTTAAAACCTTTAATAGTTTCTTTAATATCTACTAATACACCTGGAATCCCTGTGAACTGTTCAGCTACGTGGAATGGTTGAGATAAGAAACGTTGTACACGTCTTGCTCTACCTACAGCTAATTTATCTTCTTCAGATAATTCTTCCATACCAAGGATAGCAATAATATCCTGTAATTCTTTATAACGTTGTAATAACTCTTTTACGCGTTGTGCACAATCATAATGCTCTGCACCTAAAATATCAGCTGTTAAAATTCGTGATGTAGAATCTAATGGATCTACCGCTGGGTAAATACCGAGCTCAGCAATTTTACGTGATAATACGGTTGTTGCATCTAAGTGAGCAAACGTTGTTGCTGGAGCAGGATCCGTTAAATCATCCGCAGGTACGTAAACCGCTTGTACAGATGTAATAGAACCTTTTTTAGTTGAAGTAATACGTTCTTGCATCGCACCCATTTCTGTTGCTAATGTAGGTTGGTAACCTACCGCAGATGGCATACGACCAAGTAATGCAGATACCTCAGAACCAGCTTGTGTAAAACGGAAGATATTATCTACGAAGAATAATACATCTTTCCCTTGTCCATCACCAGCACCATCACGGAAATATTCTGCAATAGTTAAACCAGATAATGCCACACGAGCACGAGCTCCAGGAGGCTCATTCATTTGTCCGAATACGAAAGTAGCTTTAGATTCTTTCATTACAGACTTATCTACTTTTTTAAGATCCCATCCGCCTTCTTCCATCGAATGCATAAAATCATCACCATATCTAATAATGCCTGATTCTAACATCTCACGAAGTAAATCGTTTCCTTCACGTGTTCTTTCACCAACACCTGCAAATACAGAAAGACCACCATGTCCTTTTGCAATATTGTTAATCAACTCCTGAATTAATACTGTTTTACCAACACCAGCACCACCAAATAATCCAATTTTACCACCTTTTGCGTAAGGCTCAATTAAATCAATTACTTTAATACCAGTAAATAAAACTTCAGTAGATGTTGATAAATCTTCAAATTTAGGAGCTTGTCTGTGAATTGGTAAACCCGCTTCACCAGCTTTAGGTAAATCGCCTAATCCATCAATAGCATCACCAATTACATTAAAAAGACGTCCGTAAACATCTTCACCAATTGGCATTTGGATTGGAGCACCAGTCGCATGAACTTCTGTTCCTCTACTTAAACCATCAGAAGAATCCATAGCAATAGTACGTACTGTGTCTTCACCAATGTGAGATTGTACTTCTAATACTAAAATTGAACCATCTTGGTTGTTAATTTCTAACGAATCATAAATCTTTGGAAGCTCTGAACCAGCAGCGAATTCTACATCGATAACCGGACCAACGATTTGTGCAACTTTACCTGTAACTTTTGACATTACTTATATGTTTTTGTTTTGCAATAATTTAAATATGAAAAACAGCTAACGCAAACAAGTTGAGTACGTGCGTTTTTCGCGCTGCAAAGATATAGTTTTATTTAAAATAATGAAGTGTTTTTTATTGGCTTTTTTCTATAAAAAAAGTGTGCTCAATTTGAACACACTTTTTATTATATAAAGTATTAATTATTTATTGAAGTAAAGGCGAATAAGCTACACTAAATCCACCTGCTTCAGCTAAGTTACCTGAAGCTGCAAAGTTAGAGCCATAAGTTGCATCAATAGCTTCTAGAAAACTATTTGCCATTAATGCCGATCCTCTAGCAGTTAAGTGAATACCATCTAAACTTACTAATCCACCAAATACTAAATCTGTATTCATATTATAATCATCAAAATCTATTCCTGTTGTAGATGCTTGCTCTAGGATAGCATTTAAATCTACTAATGCTAAACCATTTGCACTTGCAGCAGCAGAAATAGTTGCGTTATACGCTTGTGTTGCGTCAGCAATTTCATCTTGCTCTTGAGGTGTTAAAACCCATTTATCTGCTAATGGAATTGCAACTCCATTTACAGTTGCAGGATTACCTGGTATAGCTTCCGTACCAATAAAACTAGACGAAGGTAAAACTAATAAATCATCAGCGGTTGCTTGTCGCATACTCATTAATGCAGCATTTATTGGTGTTAAATCTGTTAAGCTTTCATCCATAATTACGACAGCATTGCCTTCACCTGCAGAAAATGAAATAGTACGTTTAGCTATTTCAGCATCTGCCATTTCTTGTGTCATAGGGGTTGTTGCTACGATATAAGCAAATGCCTGCACGATACCTGCATTATAAGCACCATAAGCACCAGCACTATTTAAGAAACCTGCAGTAGCAGCATCTAATGGTATTGGGTTATGTGGTACTGTTGTAAAGTGAGATAAACTGGTAATATTTGGTAAATTAGCGATAACTCCTTTTGCTCCGTTAGCTGTTAAACCAGATACCAATGCATTTAAAGCGGCATCAAAAGTTGCTGAAGGTGTTATTGGGTTTGAGCCATCTCCACCAGTAGTAGCGTATCCTAAGACATCGTTTCCACCAACTTCTGATAATGTAAAGAAAGTTGGGCTTTGGGCCATTGCCAATTCTAACATCGTAGCGTTAGGTGCATTTCCTGTTAAACGCACTGCGTATGGATTAGCAGCAGCAGGGAAATTTGAAATATTTCCATAACCTGGCGCAACCAAGTGGAAACTCTTAGCTCCAGGAACACCTAAATTATTAAAAGGTCCAGTTGGGTTATTTAATACGATATCTGTACCAACGGTTACGGGTCCAATAACTGACTCTAAAGGCACTGGTCCAGCACCTCCAAAGACTAATCTTGGATTAGCAATACGAGTTCCTCCCGCAGCTAAACCTCCAAAATTATCACTCACCCATGGTTGTGTAAAAGTTCCTCCACCAATATTGGCGAATTTATTCGCTATAATATTTGGAAATGAATTTTCTTGTGAAGCAATAAATACACTACCATCAGCATAACCAGCTGTAAATGACGCACCAACTGCAACATAGTTAGAGAAATCTGCAGAACCTGCAGTTAAATCTGGTAAAACCACATTGTCATTTCCTCTATTTCTAAGGTCTTCTAGAGTATCATTTTCACAGGAAAGCATTCCTAAGGTTAGTAATGATAATGCTATATATTTAATATTTTTCATCTTGTATTTTTCTTTTTCGTTATTATAAGTTGTTGATAGTCCAAGATACGTAGTATTGTGATCCTATTAAACCTGTACCAAATGCAGTAAAGTATTCATCTTGCAATAGGTTAGTTGCCCCAAGCTTAAATGTAGATTTAAGACTTGGTATTTTATAGTTAATTTGAGCATCTAATACATGGTATGCAGGTACTTCTCCATCACCAAATGATGCTTCCCAGAAATAATTATCACTCCATCTCCAAGATAAGTTAAAACCAAAGTTTTTAAATAATTCAGTTTTACCAAAAGAAGCTTTTACTTTATGTTCTGGTGTATTAAAGTTTGTTCTAAAATCTGGATTTGCTTCCGTATCAAAATCTAACTTAGCATACGTATAGTTTGCACTTAAATCGAAACCATCCAATACTTTAGTTGAAATTTGTAAGGCTGCACCATAAGAGTTTACATCAGCATCTGAGTTTGTATAAGTTTGATATGCTTGATAATCACTATTTGCTAATGCTGCAAATGCTAAAGGGTCTATATTAACTTCACCATCTTGATTAATATACTCATCAGGATTATCTGGGTCTAATTCTCCATCAACAACACCATAGAAAGGTGAAATTACAGTTTCGTTGGCTAGGAAATCTTTATACTGATTGTAATAAGCCGAAGCATCTATTATAAAACCGTTTAATTTACCACGATATCCTAATTCAAATGACGTAACTTGTTCTGGTTTTGCATAATTGGAATTTCCAATAGCTAAGTCATCAGGGTTTCCTGATGCAGCAAATGCTTGAACAGATGCAGCAAGATATGAGTTATTATAGGCACCTGTGGAATTGATATTAATATTATCTTGACCTAAAACACCCTCACCAAATAAGCTTACATCATAATTTCTAATATCTCTTGCTGGATTATCTGATGCACCACCAACTAAGACAGCACGACCAACATCTAAACCAATATATAAATCTTGTGTTGTTGGGTTTCTAAATCCTGTTTGGAATGATGCTCTAATGTTATGGTTTTCATTTACTGTAAAACCAGCAGATAATCTTGGTGAAAAGAATCCGTCAAATAATTCAGACTTATCGTAACGGACAGAACCCGTTAATTTTAATTCAACACTTTCAGATAACTCTAAAGATCTTTGTAATTGTGTATACACACCTACTTCTGAGTAATTGATTGGTCCATCATTATCTGTATAGATAGTTCCGAATGAATTTAACTTATATCTTCTGTACGATCCACCAACTTGAATTTCTGCAAATTCAACCATATCGCCAAAGTTATAATTGGCATCTGCATGGTAAATTTTAGAATTATCTTGGAACTTAGAACCCGTATTTAAATCTGGGTCATTGACACTTCTGTTAAATGCAGATTGAAACTCTGGTGATCCTGGTAAATAACGACCTGTATCAGCAGCATTTCTTGCTGCCGTATGTGCAGCATCATTAGTTGCGCCTTGCACTGAAGCACCTATGTAACCAGCTACATACTCTCCAAACCAAGTTTGATCATCTTTCCAAGCTCTGTTAATATTAATTCCGGTAAATACCATATCATATGAGTCACCAGCTTTATCTTCAGTAACATATCCTCTTACAAAGAAATTGTCATTTTTAATTTCTAATTTATGTTGTTGTAGAAAGAATCCTTTGATGTTGTAACGGTTAGCACCTTGGTAAATAGTATTACCAGATCCAATCTTACCAACATATTGAATTTCGAAATCATTTTCCCATGGGCGGAAATATAATCCCCAATCTGCCTTAATACTTTCGGCATTGTAATTTGTTAGCTCTCTTTCATCGTAACCAGTTCTACTAACATTAACAGATGGTACTAATGCAGATGATCCTGTAGGTGCAAGACCTAGACCTTCTAAGATTTGAGCAACTCCGTTAATATTTGTACTAACTTCATCACCATAAACATTTATACCATCATAATCAATATCAGCTCTTGTAAGTCCACGATTAAGTTTATCATTTTGGTTTGCAGCAACCCAATCAGTTCCTTTTAAATAACCAAAATTCACTTTAGCAGCAAATTTATCATTGAATTTATATGCCATTCTAATACCTAAATCCGTATAGTCATTATCTCCGGCAGCTTCTTGAGAAGTAATTCCTCTTTTAATGTAAGCGCTAATGCCTGTGTGATCAAAAGGACTCTTACTTCGCATAAATAAAATACCATTGAAGGCATTTGCTCCATATAAGGCAGATGAAGCACCAGGTAATAATTCAACACTTAATACATCTGTTTCAGTCATACCCAATAAATTTCCAAGCGGGAAATTAAGAGCTGGCGCAGAGTTATCCATTCCGTCTACTAATTGCATAAAACGTGTATTTGCAAAAGTTGCAAACCCTCTTGTATTAATAGATTTAAATGTTAAACTGTTGGTATTTATATCCACACCTTTAAGGTTTTCTAAACCGTCGTAGAAATCTACTGATGCTGTATTTTTTATTTCTTTTAATCCGAAACGTTCTACCGTTACTGGCGATTCAAAGATTCGCTCTGGTGTACGTGAAGCAGAAATTACAACTTCATCTAGTTCGTTACCTTCTTTTAAGGACACATCTACTGTCTGGTTATTAGTTGTTACCTCAACAGTTTGTGTTTCGAACCCTGTGTAACTTACACGAATTGAGAATGGGGGTTCTTGGTCTACAGTAAGTGTGTAGTTACCATCAAAATCCGTTACGGTACCTGTACTAGTGTCAACCACTATTATATTCGCCCCAGGTAAAGGTAACCCAGTATTGTCTGTAATTTTACCTTTTATTGTGGTTTGAGCGAATGATACCACACAAAAAAGCATTGTAAAAAGCTTAAAGATTGTCTTCATTTTAGATAATTAGTTAAGTTATTAAGTGAGCAATGTAGCTAAATATATGAAAATTTGATAACAAATTCTCAAAAAATTATGCATGCATAGGTTTTTTTTAAAAAATTAAGCCTTAAAAATTGAAAGATTCTCAATTTTTAAGGCTTTGAAATATGATGTTTTAAAAAGGTTATTTATTCCACTGTAACAGATTTAGCCAAATTTCTCGGTTGATCTACATTTTTGTCTAGCATTACTGCGATATGATACGATAACAATTGCAATGGTATTGTAGTTAATAATGGTGTAAAACACTCTAAAGTCTCTGGCACTTCAATTACATGATCTGCCAATTCTTTAACACTCTTATCTCCTTTAGTAACAATACCAATAATTTTTCCTTTTCTAGATTTTATTTCTTGTATGTTACTTACAACTTTTTCGTAATGTCCTTTTTTAGTAGCAATAACAACTACTGGCATTTGCTCATCGATTAAAGCAATAGGACCATGTTTCATTTCCGCAGCTGGATATCCCTCCGCATGGATATAAGAAATCTCTTTAAGCTTTAAGGCACCTTCGAGAGCAACCGGGAAATTAAATCCTCGACCTAAATACAAAAAGTTAGTGGCCTCTTTATAAATGTCAGCTACTGTTTGCACATATCCATCAGATTTAAGTGCTTCTTCGATTTTGCTAGGTATAGATTCTAGTTCAATTAAATGATGTCTAAATGCAGAACTAGAAATAGTACCTTTAGCTCTAGCTAAACGCAAAGCCATTAATGTTAATACAGTAATTTGAGTCGTAAATGCTTTTGTGGATGCCACACCGATTTCAGGACCAGCATGCGTATATGCACCAGCATCTGTCTCTCTCGCAATAGAAGAACCCACAACGTTACAAACGCCAAAAACAAATGCTCCTCTAGATTTTGCCAGTTTTATCGCTGCTAAAGTATCCGCAGTTTCCCCAGATTGAGAGATTGCAATTACAAGATCTTTTTCTGTAATTACTGGATTTCTATATCTAAATTCAGAAGCATATTCAACCTCAACAGGAATTCTAGCTAAGTCTTCAAATATATATTCTGAAACTAATCCAGCATGCCAAGAGGTACCACAAGCAACAACTATAATACGTTCTGCAGCTAAGAATTTTTTCATGTTATCCTCAACACCTGCTAGTTTTATCATCGCATCATTGCTCAATAATCTACCTCTAAACGTATCTTGAACTGCTTCAGGCTGCTCGTATATTTCTTTGAGCATAAAGTGATCATAACCACCTTTTTCTATTTGCTCTAAATTAAGTTGAAGTTCTTGCACATATGGGTCAACTAATGCGTCGTCTTTTATCTTTCTAATTTTGATGTCTTTTCCCCTCCTTATTATCGCCATTTCTTCATCCTCAAGATAAACAGCGTTTTTTGTGTATTCTATAAAAGGCGATGCATCACTTGCGATAAAGAATTCATCCTCGCCTATTCCAATTGCTAATGGACTACCTAGTCTTGCAACAACTATTTCATTAGGTTTGTTTTTATCGAAAACAGCGATCGCATACGCACCAACAACTTGGTTTAAGGCGATTTGAACAGCCTTACCAAGCATAATGTTTTCATTTTTCTTTACGTCTTCTATTAGATTAACTAATACTTCAGTATCCGTATCCGATTGAAAAGTATAACCACGTTTAACCAATTCCTTTTTTAAGGAATCGTAATTCTCAATAATTCCGTTGTGAATAATAACTAAATCTCCAGAGTTTGAGTAATGGGGATGAGAATTTACATCGTTCGGAACACCATGCGTTGCCCAACGCGTATGGCCAATCCCTAGCGTTCCTACAGTAGAAATTTCGTTTTCTAATCTATCTTTTAAATCAGAAACCTTTCCTTTGGTTTTTGAAAGTTTAATATTATTACCGTCGTATAATGCTATACCAGCACTGTCGTAACCACGATATTCTAATCTTTGAAGTCCTTTAATTACTATAGGATAAGCCTCGCGATGGCCTATATATCCAACAATTCCACACATAGGTTAATTTTTTTTAATTTGGTTCGGTGTAATATATTTCTAAATACACTTTTTTACTTTCATCTTCGCTTTTATTTCCGTGCAAAACAGTACCTCTAGGTGTTATAATTGAACTAATTGGTGTTGTTAAATCAGAATCATCATCTATTAGTACTTTTCTTTGCGCAAATGATTCTTCTAAATTAACATTAATTGAAACAGCCAAACCTAACTCTACATTAGCAGAATCTCTTAATATTAAATCATTAATATGTTCTGTAATTTTAAGTTTGTATTTAATGCCGTCCCCATTTGGTTCATTATCAACCCGTTGCAATGGTCCAAGATGATTAAATTTCGAAAACGAAGGTATACTACTGTTGCCAATATCTGTAAAATAATCGAACAAAGGTGTTTTATTCTCTATATCATACAAATAAATACGATTAGGTTCGCCATCCTGCACAATTTCTTGGTCAACATAGAAGACTAAGTTCGCTTCATTTATTAAACGTTTTGTTTTTACATAGTTACCTTCTTCATCTGTTTCAACAAACGTGTTTTTAAAAACTTCAAAAGCATTCATTTCGGGATCATCATCAGTGTTTTCTCCATCAAACAGTTTTATTCTCGCTAATGATCCTTCACCTCCTTTTAAATATATTCTACTATCCCCTTCGGTTTCGTCACCATCAACAATTGGTGTTGTAAAATTGTTTTCCATAAAGTTAATTCTATTAGGACCAAAACCCATTTCGAAAGTTGCCTGTTCTGTTTCATCATCGTCATCTGATGTTGAAGAAGTTAGTTTTGTATAATAGATAGTAATGTTAGAGATTTGTGCCCCAATATTTAAAATAAGAAAACTTCCGTCGTCATTTACTGGTTCAGCTTTAAAATAAAGACCTCTAAAATATTCAGCGAAATTATTTTGATCGTTTAATACCGATTCTCCTTCCTGATCTATTATTTTACTTTGCCAATAAGTTGGGTCTAGCATAATCCTCATACCTGGAGATTGTCTTTGAGTTACTTGAGGATCTGTATCTTCATCCTCTTCACTATCTGGCTCTGTTAATATGTATCCATCTTCACTAATTTCAATGATATTATCTACAGCATTCATATTACCTTCAGCATCATATTCTACAAAACCTATCTCTACTCCTTCTAAAGTGGCATCTGAAATTGTTTCTGTAGTTGATGCAGATTTATTAGAGAAATAAGCCTGACTTTCGTTAAAATCAGCGTTAGGGTCAAAATTTCTGATAAAGTAGTTGCTTTCAAATAGTCTCAAGTTTATTGATTCTCTGCCGATAACAGAATCTAATTCATATAAAATATTTCCATCTTCTTCAATTTCAGTCGCTCTACTAAAAAAAGGTATTCTTAAGACTACAGAATCAATAGCAATAAATTCCTCAGCTTCAACTCCAAAATCTGGCTCGAAGTTAGTTGTAGTTACTTGAGTTAAAATATTAGATGTGGTTCTACCAAACAAATCATCATAAATACCTAGAGTATTCAATCCAAGTCCATTAGTCTGAATAGGTTCTAAAGCATCTGTATATGCAATAATTTCGAATTTGTCTGAGAGAACATCAAAATTTGTAGCATTCTGATCATTAATAATATCAGACTCTAAAGTGGCAAAATCCTTATCACAAGCAATAAAACTTAATAAGATTAAGCCAAATGATATAATTTGAAGGGCAAATTTGTTATTTTTCATAAGTAATATTAGCTGTTTAGTACAGTATCGATATAAAATTCTGTATATGGATCTGCAAATTCTTCAATAGAATAAAAATCTAAAACAGGTTTTGTTAATTCAGTAATATATGTGTCTAATTCTTTAGGCAATTCCTCAGATCCTCTAATGACAGCATCAGAATTATCTATCGCAATTTTCATTAAATTAATATAGTCTGGTTTTGCTAAAGATTTTGTTGATTCTTCATCTAGACCATCAAAATTTACTTTGGCCAACATACCTTCATCTAACGTACCTTCGAAGTTTTGATTGTATACAGATGTTACAATTTTACTTTCTTTAAATAATGGTTCAGTTTTATAAAATTCTTTTAAATATAGAGGTAGTAAGGAGGCAAGCCATCCATTGACATGAATAATATCTGGTGCCCAATTCAATTTTTTAACAGTTTCTATAACTCCTTTAGCAAAGAAAATAGCACGTTCATCATTATCCGAGAATAATTTTCCGTCTTCATCAGTTAACGTGGCTTTTCTCTTAAAATAATCTTCATTATCTATAAAGTAAACCTGAATTCGTTCTTTAGGTATCGAAGCCACTTTTATAATCAATGGCATATCGAGATCATTAATAACTAAATTAATACCAGAAAGTCTAATCACTTCATGTAATTGATGTCTTCTTTCATTAATATTACCAAAGCGAGGCATAAATATTCGTATTTGACCACCCTGTTTGTTTACCATTCGTGGAGCTTCAAATGACATTGAAGAAATTTCAGTTTCTGGTAAATATGGTACAACTTCCGAGGACACATACAATATTCGTTTATCTTTCATAAATCTGCTGCTTTTGAAAATTAAGAGTAAAAATCATGCAAAATTACAAAAATTTGTGCAGATTGCTAGTAAAATATTATGTTTGCACACGTTAATATTTTGTTAGAGCATTGGTGAAATTTCATAATAAAACTGAATTATCGCATCACATAGATGCATTAAAAGCTAAAGGAATGTCTATAGGTTTTGTGCCAACGATGGGTGCATTACACAATGGTCATTTGTCATTGGTTAATATAGGTTTAAATCAAAACGACATAGTCGTAGTTAGTATTTTTGTTAATCCAACTCAATTTGACAACAAAGAAGACTTAACCAAATACCCAAGAACTTTAGATGCAGATATCGCATTGTTAAAGACTGTTAGTGATGATTCAATACTGGTTTATGCACCTACTGTTGGTGATATTTATGGTGATAGCATTGTCTCACAATCGTTCACTTACGATGGTCTTGAGCACGAAATGGAAGGTGCTTTTAGAGATGGACATTTTGATGGTGTCGGAACCATAGTAAAACGTTTGCTAGAAATTGTTAAGCCATATTACGCATACTTTGGTGAAAAAGATTTTCAGCAATTACAAATTATAAAGAAACTTGTAGAGTTGCATCAGATTCCTGTAAAAGTAGTTGGTTGCGCTATACATAGAGCCGAAGATGGTGTGGCTATGAGCTCTAGAAATACAAGACTTACACCAGAGCACAGAGCGATTACACCTTTTATATTTAAGACTTTAAATTCTGCCAAAGTGAAGTTTGGCACAAAAAGTGCTCAAAATGTTACGGAATGGGTTAAAAAGCAATTTAAAAAACAACCGCTCTTAGAGTTAGAGTATTTTATAATTGCAGATATAGATACCTTAAAGCCAGTAAAAAGAAAATCAACAAAAAAGACATATCGAGCGTTTATTGCTGTATATGCAGGCGATATAAGACTTATAGATAATATCGCTTTAAATTAATTATCTTTGCCTCATGCAAATTCAAGTTGTTAAATCTAAGATTCATCGTGTTAAAGTTACAGGTGCAGACCTAAACTACATTGGCAGTATAACTATTGACGAAGACTTAATGGAAGCTGCCAACATTATACAAGGAGAAAAAGTTCAAATTGTTAATAATGACAATGGTGAACGTTTAGAAACCTATTGTATTCCTGGTCCTCGAAATAGTGGTGAAATTACGCTAAATGGTGCGGCAGCGCGCAAAGTTTCTGTAGGAGATACATTAATACTTATCACCTATGCTTTTATGGACATTGAAAAAGCTAAAGTATTTAAGCCATCTTTGGTATTCCCAGACGAAGCTACGAATCTCTTAACGTAAACAATTGAGTAAAACAAAGTCCATCCTAAAAATGGTATTACCCTTGCTCTTAGGCGTTGTATTAGTATGGTATTCTTTATCTCAAATTTCTGTTGCTAAACTAGTTCAGTATTTTAAAGATGCTGATTACACATGGATTATTCTGAGTGTACTTTTAAGTGTCTTGAGTCATATTTCTAGAGCATATCGATGGTTGTTTATGGCGGAACCATTAGGTTATAAACCTAAATTAGCAAATAGTGTAATGGCAGTATATTCTGCATATCTCATAAATTTCACGATTCCAAGAGCTGGTGAAATTGCCAGAGCTTCAATCTTAACCAATTACGAAGGGATTCCGTTTGATAAAGGTTTTGGAACCATAGTAGCCGAACGCATTGCCGATACCATTATGTTACTTTTAATAATTTGTATTGCACTTTTTTTAGAATTTGAATTCATATATAATTTTTTTGTAGAAAAATTTAACCCATCGTCTGTAGCTGCAGTTGGTATTGTCGTGGTGCTATTAGTATTTGGAGTGTTTTTTTTTATAAAGAAAAGTAACAATCAATTTGCCGTAAAAGTTAAAGGATTTGTTAATGGACTTATTGAAGGTGCATTAAGCATTTTTAAAATGAAAAAGAAATGGGCTTTTATTTTTCATACTGTTTTTATTTGGGTAATGTATCTGTCAATGTTTTATGTTATAACCATGGCGTTACCAGAATTGAATAATATTCCTATTGCAGCAGTATTAATTGGGTTTATTCTTGCAAGTTTTAGTATTGCAGCTACTAATGGTGGAATAGGTTCTTTTCCAGAAGCAATTGTTATCGCCTTTTTATTATTTAATTTAGCAGAAGATCCTAGCAGAGCTTTTGGATGGATAATGTGGTCCACACAAACTTTAGTTATAATAATTATAGGTGGTTTATCCTTAATATATCTACCTGTTTACAACAGAAAGAAAGCAACATTATAGAAATATTATTTAAATTGCTTTAATTTTTTAATCCATCAATACACATGAAGAATTTTCACTCCCTTATTATATTCTGCTTATTTGTTTTAAACATGCATGCTCAAGCAATTTATAAAACTATTAATTCTGATAAACTTGAAGGAGAACGTGAATTAAAAATTCAACTTCCTAGAAATTATAATCCTGAAGAAAATCGCAATTACCCACTTGTTTTAGTTCTCGATGGAGATTATCTGTTCGAACCTATTGCTGGTAATATTGATTATCAATCTTATTGGGAGAATATTCCTGATTGTATTGTTGTAGGTGTTAAACAAGGTGCCACGAGAGAAGATGATTTCTTCTATGATGATGAAACGTATTTTCCCGTACAAGAAGGAGCAGCTTTTTATGAGTTTATAGCTGCGGAATTATTACCATATATTCAGAGTAATTATGAGGTTTCTAATTTTAGAATCATAATTGGCCATGATTTAGGTGCTAATTTTTTAAATTATTATTTATTTAAAAATGTGCCACTTTTTAGAGCTTATATTGCTCTAAGTCCAGATTTAGCGCCCGCAATGACGAATAGATTACAACAGCGATTACCATTATTGAAGCAAGAAACGTTTTATTATATGGCCACTGCTGATGCTGATTTAAAAGCTTTGCGAGCTACGATTATAGAAAGCGATTCTATTTTTAAAACTGTACAAAATGAAAAGTTGCATTATAGATTTGATGATTTTGAAGATGCAAATCATTATTCATTGGTAGGAAGAGGAGTTCCAAAAGCTTTAAATGAAATTTTTAGTTTTTATAAACCTATAAATGGAAAAGAATATAATGAAAAAGTGCTCACTTACGAGGGCTCACCGTACGATTACCTTATTAAAAAATATAAAAATATAGCGTATTTTTATGGTTTTGAAAAACAGTTGATTGAAAATGATATAAGAGCCATTGCTGCTGCAAGTAACAAAAAAGACGACTTAGAATCTTTAGAAAAATTATCAAAATTAATCAATAACAAATTTCCGGAATCCATGTTAAGTGCTTATTACACCGGTCTGTATTACGAAAAATCTGGAAATCTAAAAAGAGCTTTACAACGTTTTAAATCTGGTTTAATTTTAGAGCCTTCGCAATTTATCGATAAAGAAACTATACTCGAAAAAATCTATGCTTTACAAGAAGAAATGAAGAATTAGTGTATTTCATCTTAAAAAACAAACAATTTAACGGTTTTTTTAGTATGTTTGGAATCCCAAATCGAAACCTACTGTTGTATGAAAAAAATAATATCTACGGACTACTTTTTTGAATCTTTATATCGAAAAGTAAAAATAGGCTTGTTTTCAAATTCACCTCCGAAATTAGTTGCACTAAAAGTTTTATCAATAATAAGTTGGTTTAAAAGTTTCAACTAAAATTATCTTAATTTAGCTGTTCTAAAGTAATAGTATTCCTTAACGAATTACAGGGATTACAGAAAACAGATATGGCCAAAGTCAAAACAACTTTTTTTTGTCAAAATTGTGGTAGCCAATACGCTAAATGGCAAGGACAATGTACATCTTGTAAAGAATGGAATACTATTGCAGAAGAGGTCATTCAAAAGCCCGAAAAGAGTGATTGGAAATTACCGTCTTCAACATTAAAACGTGTTTCAAAACCTTTGTTAATAAACGATATAGACACCTCTAGAGAGGCACGTATAAACATGCAGGATGCAGAATTTAATCGTGTGCTTGGTGGAGGAATGGTTCATGGTTCATTAACGCTTTTAGGTGGAGAACCAGGAATAGGGAAAAGTACATTATTACTTCAAATTGCATTAAAGCTGCAATACAAAACGCTGTATGTTTCTGGGGAAGAAAGCCAAAAACAAATAAAGATGCGTGCAGAACGGATTAATCCAAGCAGTAATAACTGTTATATTCTCACAGAAACTAAAACTCAAAATATCTTTAAACAGATTGAAGCTTTAGAGCCAGAGTTTGTAATTATAGATTCTATTCAAACACTTCATAGCGATTATATAGAATCTTCTGCAGGTAGTATTTCTCAGATTAAGGAATGTACAACTGAACTAATCAAATTTGCAAAAGAAACGGCGACTCCAGTGTTATTGATTGGTCATATTACAAAAGATGGTCATATTGCTGGGCCAAAAATATTAGAGCACATGGTGGATACGGTTCTTCAATTTGAAGGTGACCGAAACCATGTTTTTAGAATTCTTAGAGCAAATAAAAATCGATTTGGCTCTACCAATGAACTTGGTATATACGAAATGCATGGTTCTGGGTTGCGTGAAGTTTCTAATCCTTCAGAAATTTTAATTTCAGAAAAAGATGGTGAATTATCCGGAAATGCAATTGCTGCAACTCTAGAGGGATTGAGGCCTTTAATGATTGAAGTACAAGCTTTAGTCAGTACAGCAGTATATGGAACACCTCAACGTTCTGCAACAGGTTTTAATGCTAAGCGGTTAAATATGTTATTAGCGGTATTAGAAAAGCGAGCAGGTTTTCGATTAGGTGCAAAAGATGTGTTTTTAAACATTACTGGAGGAATTACTGTAGATGATCCAGCAATTGATTTAGCTGTCGTTGCATCTATATTATCGTCTAACGAAGATATGGCGCTTCCAAGTGATTTTTGTTTTGCAGCAGAAGTCGGTTTATCTGGTGAAATTAGACCAGTGCAGCGGGTTGAGCAACGCATTTTAGAAGCTGAAAAACTAGGTTTTTCTGCCATTTTTATATCCAAATACAATAAGATTGCTTTAAAAAACACAGCGATTAAAATTCAATTGATTTCTAAGATTGAGGACTTGGTTGGGTTTTTAGTGTAAGACAAATTTATTTTATAATATTTACAATATCCTTTTTAAGAGTATGTTCAAAAAATATTATTAGGAATAGAAAAACGAATTTGGGCATTCCAATTTTTAATAAATTCATAATTCACGAACAACCCTAACTTTAATTTTTTTAAATAAAAACCCCCTATTTCTCAGGAAACCGTTTACAGTTAAGTAAGCGTATCCTCAAAGCACAAGTTAGTAGCAGATGAAAGCATGGTAAAATAAGGTGGAAAACAAATCACCAAAACATATTTATACGAATTAGTTTTGTTGGTGCATTTTCATCCTGAGTAAAAAAACCGTCCGTTTTATGCTACGTGGCTTAAGTAGACTCTGTAGTTTATGAAGTTGATTTTAATGAATTTATCAAAATATCAAAGACTAATATTGATATCAGTAATCCATACAATAGAATCCTTGAATTTATTTTCATCATGCATAAAAATAAACCGTTAGAAATTGTGGCACTAAATGATACATAGCGCTATCTGGCATTAAAAAAAGTAAATTCCTAATTTTAATAATTCGATTCCGCGATATCAAATAGCATCTTATTTTAAATAGTTCTCCAGTTCAATGAGGCAGAATAAGAAAAGATTTGTAGCGAATACAACATATGTTAATTCATTCAAAGTTTATAAGACCTAAATTTGTTTCTAGACTTTTTGTTTATTAAAAAAATTGGTTAGGAGCCCTAACAAAAAAAGCAAACGAGATTCGTTTGCTTTTTTTTATGATATAATATATCCTTTGAACAGAAATTCTTAGTTTTGCAGACTTATAAGTATAGTGAATAATGAGTACAAAGTTCCCTGAATATAAAGGACTTAACTTGCCAAAAGTTGCAGAAGACATCGGTAACTATTGGGAAGTAAATAAAATCTTCGATAAAAGTATAACCACCAGAGAGGGAAAACCTCCTTATGTGTTTTTTGAAGGACCTCCTTCTGCAAATGGTTTACCTGGAGTTCACCACGTTTTAGCACGAGCTATTAAAGACATTTTTCCGCGTTACAAAACAATGAAAGGTTTTCAGGTTAAGCGCAAGGCTGGCTGGGATACACATGGACTGCCAATTGAGCTAGGTGTAGAAAAAGAACTGGGTATAACAAAAGAAGATATTGGAACAAAAATAACTGTTGAAGCGTACAATGAAGCTTGTAAAAAAGCGGTTATGCGTTATACAGGTATCTGGAATGACCTCACGCAAAAAATGGGATATTGGGTAGATATGGATAACCCATATATTACGTATAAATCCAAGTACATGGAAAGTGTTTGGTGGTTATTAAAGCAGATTTATGATAAAAACTTAATATACAAAGGCTATACAATTCAACCCTATTCGCCAAAAGCTGGTACAGGTTTAAGCTCGCATGAGTTAAATCAACCAGGTACTTATCAAGATGTTACTGATACTACTGTTGTAGCTCAGTTTAAGGCAAACGAAGAAACACTCCCAGAGTTTTTACAAGATGAAGGCGATATATTCTTCTTGGCCTGGACAACAACACCTTGGACCTTGCCTAGTAATACAGCGTTGACTGTAGGACCGAAAATTGATTATGTGTTAGTAGAAACATATAATCAATATACTTTCAAACCTATGAATGTTGTTTTAGCTAAAAACTTAGTCGGTAAGCAATTTGATGGTAAGTATAAACACGTAGAAACTAAGCCAGAATTATTAGACTTCAAAGAAGGTGATAAAAAGATTCCTTTTTACGTAGTCAAGGAATTTAAGGGTAAAGATTTGGTTGGCATTACATACGAGCAATTATTGCCATATGCCTTGCCGAATGACAATCCGGAAAATGCTTTTAGAGTTATATCCGGAGACTTTGTGACCACAGAAGATGGTACAGGAATTGTGCATACCGCGCCTACTTTTGGTGCAGATGATGCCATGGTCGCAAAGCAAGCGAAACCAGAAGTTCCACCATTATTAGTTAAAGATGGTAATGGTAATTTAGTACCCTTAGTAGATTTGCAAGGTCGCTTTAGACCAGAAATGGGTGAGTTTGGTGGTAAGTATGTGAAGAATGAGTATTATGATGATGGAGAAGCACCTGAACGTTCTGTAGATGTAGAACTTGCTATTAAACTAAAGATAGAAAACAAAGCCTTTAAGGTTGAAAAATACAAACATAGCTACCCAAATTGTTGGAGAACAGATAAACCAATTTTATACTATCCATTAGATTCTTGGTTTATTAAAGTTACAGACGTAAAAGGTAGAATGCACGAATTAAATACCACGATAAACTGGAAACCTAAATCAACTGGAGAAGGTCGTTTTGGTAATTGGTTAGCAAACGCAAATGATTGGAACTTATCTAGATCTCGTTTTTGGGGAATCCCATTACCAATCTGGAGAACGGAAGATGGTAAAGAACAACTATGTATTGGTTCTATTGCTGAGTTGAAATCTGAAATTGCAAAATCGGTAGAAGTTGGTGTAATGTCTAGTGATATATTTTCAGAGTTTGAAATTGGCAATATGTCCGAAGAAAACTATGAAACAGTCGATTTACATAAAAATGTTGTTGATAAGATTATACTAGTTTCAGATTCAGGACAACCTATGAAGCGTGAAAGCGATTTAATTGATGTTTGGTTCGATTCTGGTTCCATGCCTTATGCACAATGGCATTATCCATTTGAAAATAAAAATCTTATTGATAAAAATGAAGCTTTTCCAGCTGATTTTATAGCCGAAGGTGTGGATCAAACACGTGGATGGTTCTATACCCTTCACGCTATTGGAACTATGGTTTTTGATTCAGTTGCTTATAAAAATGTAGTCTCAAATGGTCTCGTTTTAGATAAGAATGGTCAAAAGATGTCTAAGCGATTAGGAAATGCAGTAGATCCATTTGAAACACTCTCTAAGTATGGTGCTGACGCTACACGTTGGTACATGATTAGTAATGCTAACCCATGGGATAACTTAAAATTTGATAGCGATGGTATCGCTGAGGTAAGTCGTAAATTCTTTGGAACACTTTATAATACCTATTCATTCTTCACGCTGTATACAAATATTGATGGTTTTAATTATAGTGAAGCAGATATTTCATTAAACGAACGACCAGAAATTGATCGTTGGATACTTTCAGAATTGAATACATTAATTCAGAAAGTAGATGAGTATTATGCGGAATATGAGCCAACAAAAGCAGCCAGAGTAATTTCAGATTTTACACAAGATTATTTAAGTAATTGGTATGTGCGTTTAAGTAGAAGACGTTTCTGGAAAGGAGATTACCAAGACGATAAGATTTCAGCTTATCAAACGCTTTATACATGTATGGAAACGATAGCAAAGCTCAGTGCACCTATAGCACCATTCTTTATGGATCGTTTGTATTTAGATTTAAATGCGGTTTCTAAAAAAGAATCGTTTGAAAGTATTCATTTAGCGGAATTCCCTAAAGCCGATACAAATGTTATTGATAAGGTGTTAGAGCGAAAAATGGAGAATGCACAAACAATAGCTTCATTAGTATTATCGTTGAGAGCTAAGGAGAAGATTAAAGTGCGTCAACCGTTACATAAGATTATGATTCCTGTTGATAATCAGCAGCAAAAGGAAGAAATTGAAGCGGTTTCAAGTTTGATTAAACACGAAGTGAATATAAAAAATATTGAACTTTTAGAAGATGCGTCTGATATTTTGGTAAAGAAAATTAAACCAAATTTTAAAACCTTAGGGCCAAAGTTTGGTAAGGATATGAAGTTGATTACCAGTGCTATAAATGCTTTTAATGCTGATGATATTAAAAATATTGAGCAAAATGGTAGTTTAGATATTGAAATTAACGGAAAAAATATTACTTTGGGTATTGATGATGTGGAGATTACATCTCAAGATATTGAAGGATGGTTAGTTGCAAATGAAGGCGCATTAACAGTAGCTTTAGATGTTACAATCAGTGAAGAACTACGTAAAGAAGGTATTGCACGTGAGCTCGTAAACCGAATTCAAAATTTACGTAAAGAGTCAGGATTTGAAGTTACTGACAGAATAGACGTACAACTTCAAAATGATGCACAAGTTGCAGCAGCAATTAACTCTAATAAGGATTACATCAAATCAGAAACCTTAACAGAGGATTTAAAAATAGTGGACAAGGTAAACAATGGTATAGAAATTACTTTTGATGAAGTAACTACCAAATTATTTATAAAAAAACATTTATAAGATATGTCAATAGATACAACAAACAGATATTCGGATAAAGACTTAGAGGAATTCAAAGTATTAATTCAAGAAAAAATCGAAAAAGCAGAGCACGATTTAGAACTTATTAAGAGTGCTTATATGAATGACCATAACAATGGAACCGATGATACGTCACCAACATTCAAAGCTTTTGAAGAAGGTAGTGCAACAATGAGTAAGGAAGCTAACTCAGCATTAGCAATTCGTCAAGAAAAATTTATAAGAGATTTAAAAAACGCATTGATTCGTATTGAGAATAAAACTTATGGTATTTGCCGTAAAACTCAAAAATTAATTGGAAAAGAGCGTTTAAAATTAGTGCCTCATGCAACATTAAGTATTGAAGCAAAAAATATGCAGAAGTAAATAATAGCTCTAATTTAAATTTGTCAAACTGAACTTGTTTCAGTTTCTTGTACATGTAAGAACAAGTCAGGTTCTGACGCAAGTTCAGAATGACAGACTTAAATATTAATAAAAACACTAAAGCTTTGAATAAACAAGTTCAAAGCTTTTTCATTATGTCTTTAAAGAAAGCCTCAATTATTATCATCCTCATTTTATTGATAGATCAAATCAGTAAAGTCTATGTTAAAACGCATTTTGTACTGCATGATGATATTTCTGTATTTTCTTGGTTTAAAATAGCCTTTGTAGAAAATGACGGCATGGCTTGGGGCACTAAACTGAGTGACTTTTTCACCTTTATTTCAGATAAATCGGCTAAACTTATTTTGACTTTATTTAGAATTTTGGCTGTTACAGGCATTGCTTTTTGGCTGGTAGATGTGACTAAAAAGAAAAAATCTAAAACCTTAATTTTTGCTATTGCTATTATTTTTGCAGGTGCTTTAGGTAATATTATAGATTCTGTATTTTATGGAGTGCTTTTTAGCGAAAGTAACTTACAGGTAGCAACATTTTTACCAGAAGAAGGAGGATATGCAGGTGTATTTCATGGTAAGGTTGTGGATATGTTGCATTTTCCGATTTGGAGTGGATTATTACCAGAATCATTACCAGTAATCGGTGGAAAATACTTTTCGTTTTTCGATCCTGTTTTTAATGTAGCTGATGTAGCGATTAGTACAGGAATTGGAATTTTAATACTGTTTAATAAAAAGGCATTTCATGAGAATTCTAAAATTGAACAATCTGATTTGGTGACACACAATAATCTAACCTAATATCATCTTTTGAAGCTTCAAAAGTCTCCTCTTCAGCCTCAAAAAAAGACAAACCAATTTTTATAGTTTCAGGTTTACAATCTGCTAAAAACCGATCGTAAAACCCTTTACCATAACCAATTCTGTTTCCAGATACATCAAAAGCTAAAAGCGGTACAAAAACAACTTCTATAGTATCTGAAGCGATAGCGATACCATCCATAGGCTCTGGAATATTATATGCGTTTTTTCTAATTTTTGTGTTATCCGTAAGTAGATAATGCGTCATGGAGTAATTTTTGAAATTACTTTTAGAAATGACTATATTTTTATCTTTTCCTGCTAAAATGTTTAAGATGTAATCGGTGTTAATTTCTTTTTGTTCTTCGATAGTTAAGAATATATGATAAAAAGAATTATCCCAAATGTTTAGCTTTAACAATTGGTTTGCAACAGCTAAGCTGTAATCTTCAATTTGAGCTTCAGAAAGATTATGTCTTAAGGCTTTATATTTTTTTCTTAATTGCGGTTTGTTCAAGATTTTAGTTTTGTGGAAATATGAAAAATAGCATCACCTTGATAGATGATTGGTGATTCGTTAATATTAAAGATATAGCCATCATTAGGCGCTTTTACAAAATGGTTAAAACTGCCATAAGGATCCGTAATATTACCAAGAACATCACCTTTTTTTACTTCAGAATTTATTGTAATACTCGCTTTAAACATTCCAGAATGATTGGCTCGTATCCATTTACTTTCGATAATCTTAATGCAGTTCTTTTTTGGTTTAGACACAGTAAATTTATTGTTTAAAACCCCTAAATGATTTAATATACGTTTGGCACCATTGACACCTGTATTGGTTATAGATTGGTGGATATTAAAAGATTTACCACCTTCAAAAAGTAATATGGGTATTCCCATTTTGTAACACGAATTACGAAACGATTTATTAATGTTTTTTGAGTAAAGGATAAAAGGAGCACCAAAAGTTTTAGCTAATTCATCTAAAATAGGCTCATTATTAAGTATTCTAATTTGAGACGCATTAAAACGACCTGCTCCTCCTGAATGAAAATCTAATATTAAATCTGCATGAGGCACTATTTCAGTTATTAATTTATGAGCAACTCTACTGGCTAACGAGCCACTTTTTCCTCCCGGGAAAACACGATTTAAGTCACGTCCATCCGGAAATTCTCTATCCATTTGTATAAAACCAAATACGTTTATTACAGGAATGCAAATAATGGTTCCTTTCTTTGGTTTATTAATGCCTTTTGCTATTATCTGACGGACAATTTCTACACCATTTACTTCATCTCCATGAATACCAGCAGTTATTAAAATAGTTGGCCCAGGTTTTTTAGAACGCTCAATGATAACAGGAACATCGATTGTGTTTTGCGTGTGTAATTTAGCAACATTAAAACTCACTTTTGCACTTTGGCCAAGCGCAACTTTTTCTCCTAGTATTTGTAATACTTCCTTTTCACTCATATATTTATGCCCATCCTAACCTTACCAGAGGGAAGGGACTCTTATTGTAAATCAAAGCGTCTATTTTCTATTACGTTCTATAAATGTTATAATCGCTCTTGCTATGTTTTTTTGTGTAGCACTTTCTATTCCTTCTAAACCAGGAGTAGAGTTAACCTCCATAATTAACGGTCCTCGAGCAGACTGCAACATGTCTACACCGCAAACCGGTAACTTTAAGGCTCTAGAAGCTTTTATTGCCAGTTTTAATTCGTCTTTAGAAAGTTTGACTAAAAAAGCGCTTCCACCTCTATGTAAATTAGATCGAAACTCACCTTCTTTACCTTGGCGTTTCATTGCTCCTACAACCTGTCCATCTACGATGAGAGCTCTTAAATCCGCACCTTTAGCTTCTTTTATATATTCTTGTACCAAAGCTCTTGCCTGTAAACCACTAAAAGCTTCGAGTACAGATTCTGCCGCATTTTTAGATTCCGCTAAAACTACACCTAAGCCTTGTGTACCCTCTAATAGTTTTATGATTACTGGTGGACCACCAACATGATCTAAAACTTCTACAACATCTCTCGAGTAATTGGTGAAAACAGTTTTTGGCATACCAATACCAGCTTTTGATAAACGTTGAAAACTTCTGAGTTTATCTCTACTTCTAATAATAGCATCTGATGTGACTGTTGTAAAAACATTCATCATTTCAAACTGACGAACTACGGCACAGCCAAAGAATGTAACTGAAGCTCCTATTCTTGGGATAATGGCATCCACATAATCTAAATAACGATCTCTATAATATATCGTTGGCTTTTCTTGCTCAATTATAATATCACACTTTAAAGGATCAATAACTTCAATATCATGACCTCTTTTTTTACCTTCTTCAACAAGGCGTCTTGTTGAATATAGGTTTTCATTTCTTGAAAGAATGACAATATTCATGGTGTGTTTGAGCTTAACAGATTTTTGCTAGATGCAATATACTAAAAAAGGAATTCTGATTTTTACAATACTGTCAATTAAGCTACCTTTGGTTTTAATGCCAGATACTACCTTAGAAATACAAATAAAAACATTACCTGATCAACCAGGTGTATATCAATATTTTGATGTTGATGAAAAACTAATTTATGTAGGCAAAGCTAAGAACATAAAAAAGCGCGTAAGTAGTTATTTTACCAAGCACCACGATTATGGTAAAACAAGAGTATTAGTAAAAAATATTGTTTCTATAAAACATATTGTAGTTGAGACAGAGAACGACGCCTTATTACTAGAAAATAACCTTATTAAGAAATATAAACCTAAGTATAATGTCTTGCTAAAGGATGATAAGTCTTATCCTTGGATTTGTATAAAAAAAGAACGATTTGCCCGAGTGTTTTCGACACGTCGTGTATATAAAGATGGTTCGGAATATTTTGGGCCTTATACAAGTATGAAAACCGTAAAAACACTTTTAGGGTTAATAAAAGGCTTGTATCAATTACGTACTTGTAATTATGATTTGTCTCAAGCCAAAATTGCTGCAGGAAAATATAAAGTCTGTTTAGAGTACCACTTAGGAAATTGTAAAGGTGCTTGTGAAGGTTATGAGACTGAAGAAGAATATCAAGCAAATATTATCGCGATACGAGAAATTTTAAAAGGAAATTTTAAAGATTCACTGCAGCAATTTAGAATACAAATGAAGGGGTTTGCTGAAAATATGCAATTTGAAGATGCTCAAAAAATAAAGGAAAAGCTGGAGGTTTTAGAGAATTATCAGGCTAAATCTACTATAGTAAATCCTAAGATTAGCAATGTCGATGTGTTTTCTATAGTAAGTGATGAAACCTATGCATATGTTAACTTTTTGCAGTTGAGTTACGGTTCAATAATTAGATCACATACTTTAGAATTAAAAAAGAAATTACAAGAATCTGACGTTGATTTATTAGAGTTAGCTATTACAGAAATTAGACAACGATTTAATTCAAATTCTAAAGAAATTTATGTACCTATTACGGTTAATTTAGGCGATGAATTAAAGATAACAATCCCAAAACTAGGTGATAAAAAAAGTATTCTAGATTTGTCGAGACGAAATGCCATGTATTTTAGAATGGATAAATTGAAGCAGATTAAAATTGTAGATCCAGATCGCCATGCCAATCGTATAATGGCACAAATGAAGGCAGATTTACGATTGTCTGAAGAACCAAGGCATATTGAATGTTTTGATAATTCTAATATCCAAGGTACAAATCCAGTTGCAGCATGTGTAGTTTTTAAAAATGGAAAACCAAGTAAAAAGGATTATAGACATTTTAATATTAAAACAGTTGAGGGGCCAGATGATTTTGCTTCCATGGAAGAGGTGGTTTATAGACGTTATAAACGTTTGGTTGAGGAAGATCAACCTTTACCGCAACTAATTATTATAGATGGTGGTAAAGGACAATTGTCATCGGCATTAAAAAGCTTGGATATTTTAGGTCTTAGAGGAAAAATTGCTGTTATCGGAATTGCAAAACGTCTAGAAGAATTGTTTTATCCAGATGATCCAATTCCCTTATATTTAGATAAAAAAAGCGAAACGTTAAAAATTATACAACAATTAAGAAACGAAGCACATCGTTTTGGTATAGAACATCATAGAAATAGAAGAAGTAAAGGTGCATTAACAACAGAATTAGAAAATATTAATGGTGTTGGTGAACAAACAATAGTAGATTTAATGAAAAGCTTTAAAACAGTTAAGCGAATTGCAAATGCAAAACTAGACGAACTCGAAGCCGTTGTAGGTGTTTCAAGGGCTAATAAAATATATAATTACTACCATAAAGAATAGAATGAAAATGTCCCAAACCTATTATTCAATTGCGTTAAAGAGTTTGCTCTTAGTAGCTGCGTTGTTTTATTTGAGCATACTGAGTAATCCTTTATTTGCTCAAGAAGAAAAGAAACCAAAAGTTGGATTAGTATTAAGTGGAGGTGGGGCAAAAGGATTTGCTCATATTGGTGTATTAAAAGTAATTGATAGTTTAGGAATTGAAATTGATTATGTCGCAGGTACAAGTATGGGGGCTATTATAGGTTCATTGTACGCAACAGGTTATTCTGGTATACAGTTGGAACGTATGTTCGAAAATCAGGACTTTGATGAGCTAATAAATGATAAGTTTCCAAGATCCTCAAAATCCTTCTATGATCGAGAAAATGATCAAAAATATGCTATTACCTTGCCCTTTGATGGTTTTGAAATAAATTTTCCTTCAGCTTTATCTAGAGGCCAAAATGTATATAATTTATTGTATCAATTAATGCTACCTGTCAATGAAGTAAGGGATTTTGAAAAGCTTCCAATTCCATTTTTCTGTATTGCAACAGATATAGAGACAGGAGAATCTTTAATTTTAGATAAAGGGAGATTGGCAGAAGCTGTTTCGGCAAGTGGTGCGTTGCCATCATTGTTTCAACCTGTTGAAATTGGTGATAAAATTTTGATTGATGGAGGGGTCACCAATAATTTTCCTGTAGAAGAATTAAGAGCAAAAGGCATGGATATCATAATTGGTGTAGATGTTCAAGACGCATTAAAAGATAGAGAATCCTTAAAATCTGCACCAGATATTTTAATGCAGATTAATAATTTTCGGACTATTAATGCGATGAAAAATAAAGCAGAACATACCGACATCTATATTAAACCAGATATTACCAATTATTCAGTAATTTCATTTAGCGAAGGGCACGATATTATAGGTAGTGGCGAATCTGCGGCAAGATTCAACATATCAAAATTAAGAGAAGTAAAACAGAAACAAGCAAACAATAATTTTAGTAGACCTACAACGAAGCCAATAGATAGTGTTAATATAAAATCGATTCAAATAAGCGGAAATGAGCACTACACAAGGTCATATATTTTTGGGAAATTAAAATTGAAAGGCAACGAAAACATTTCCTTTGCCGAATTTAAGGAAGGCATAAACAACCTAGTAGCTTCAGATAATTTTGACACCTTTAGATATCGTTTAGAACCAAGTGAAGATAGTTCTGGATTTAATATTGAGGGTAAAGTAACAGAAACAGAGGCAAAAACTTTTTTGAGATTCGGTGTGCACTATGATGAACTTTATAAGAGTGCTGCTTTAGCTAACTTAACAAAAAAACGTTTGTTATTTAATAATGATATTGCTTCCTTAGATATTGTGCTGGGCGATAATACAAGATATAACTTCGACTATTTTATTGATAAAGGTTTTTATATTAGTGTTGGTGTAAAATCACGCTACAATAAGTTCGAAAAAAATATTAATCCTTTTGTTGCGATGGAAAATACATTGCTTATCGGTTTAAATAAAGTGAGTATAAAGCATCAAGATTTCACAAACCAAGTGTTTTTACAAACGCTTTTTAGAAAAGATTTCGCATTGCGCTTAGGTGCAGAATATAAGCATCTTAAGATTTCATCAGAGACCCTATTGGAGGAAGACCAAAATGGTGATATTGTGTTTGAAGATACGGGCTATTTTAGTGTTTACGGGAATTTAAAGTTTGATACTTATAGTGATTCCCAATATCCTAAAGATGGTTTTTATTTTAATGGGGATTTTCATTGGTACCTAAATTCATACGGTCATAATACTAATTTTGAAAAATTTTCAATAGCTAAGGCAGATATTGGATATGCTTTTAGTTTTAGTGATAATTTAGCATTGAAAGCAGAAACAAGCGGAGGTTTTTCCATTGGCAAAAACAGCATATCATCATTAAATTTTGCTTTAGGTGGCTATGGAAATAATTTTGTCAATAATTTATATTCATTTTATGGTTATGATTATGTAGACATCACTGGGAGCAGTTTTGTTAAAGCAACGTTTACGCTAGATTATGAATTTTTAAAAAAGCATCACTTTCTTATAGCCGCAAATTATGGTAATATTGATGATGGTATTTTTGAATCCGGTGAATGGATTACAAGCCCAGATTATACAGGTTATGCATTAGGATATTCTTTGGAAACATTTTTAGGCCCCTTAGAAGGAAAATATACTTATTCACCAGATACAGGAAATGGGTATTGGTTTTTTAATCTAGGATTTTGGTTCTGACGTAAACTTGTTTTTGTCATGCTGAACTTGTTTCAGCATCTCACTTATTTTTTCGATATTTGTAACACAATGAAACCATTCTGGCCAAACATAAAACTACACTTGCATTTCCTTATTAAAAGGAATCCAGAATAAGCACGCATTTTTTGTATCTTTAAGAATACTTTGGATTATACCAAAAAACGTATAAACAAATCAACCTTTAAACACATTTTAAGAATGCCATTTTATCATAAATTAGGAAAGATTCCACCAAAAAGACATATACAGTTTCGTAAAAAAGACGGAAGTCTATATTACGAACAATTATTTGGCACTGTTGGTTTTGACGGTATGTCAACCAATAGTTACCATGAACAAAGACCAACACAAGTAAAAGAAATAAAACAACAATATAGTGTTGCCCCAAAAATTGCAAAAGAAAACAACATACAATCCTATAGATTAAGAGGTTTTCAAGTTGCACCTCAAGACGATTATTTAGAAAGCAGAAAAATTGTTTTAACAAATTCAGATTGTCATATTGCCTTGGCAGCACCAAGAAAATCAACAACAGATTATTTCTACAAAAACACAGATTCCGATGAAATGATTTTTATCCATAAAGGAACGGGTAAATTAAGAACCATTTATGGTAACCTAGACTTTAAATATGGAGATTATCTAATCATTCCTCGCGGAATTATTTATAAAATAGATTTCGATACCGAAGACAATAGACTTTTTATTGTAGAATCTCATGCACCAATATATACGCCAAAACAATACAGAAATTGGTTTGGGCAACTTTTAGAGCATTCGCCATTTTGTGAACGAGACATTCGTCAGCCATATGAGCTAGAAACTAATAATGAAATGGGTGACTTTATTATTAAAGTAAAAAAGAAAGATGAAATTATAGAAATGGTCTATGCGTCACATCCATTTGATGTTATAGGTTATGATGGCTTCAACTATCCTTATGCATTATCGATTCATGATTTTGAGCCAATAACAGGGCGTATACACTTGCCTCCACCAATTCATCAAACCTTTGAAACCACAGCCTTTGTAATTTGCAGCTTTGTACCGCGTTTGTACGATTATCATCCAGATGCAATACCAGCACCTTACAATCATAGCAATATAGATGCAGATGAGGTTCTATATTATGTAGATGGTGATTTTATGAGTAGAAATGATATTGAAGCAGGACACATATCATTACATCCTGCAGGAATACCTCATGGTCCACATCCAGGAGCAGCAGAACGAAGTATTGGTAAAAAAGAAACAAAAGAATTGGCGGTAATGGTAGATACATTTAAGCCATTAATGGTAACACAAGAAGCAATGAAAATTGCGGATGAAGATTATTTCAAATCTTGGTTGGAGTAAAACTCAAAAGAGAAACGAGAGGATGAAAAAGACATAATTCAAAAAGCCTAAAATTTGGAGTTTAGGAATTGAAATTGTAGATGATGTTTTTAAAATTACAGATACTCTTCCGAAGGAAGAAAAATTTGGATTGGTTTCACAGATAAATAGATGTTCTGTTTCTATTCCAAGTAATATTGCAGAGGGATCCTCAAGAACTGATAAATCTTTTTCTTAGTTTATTGATATTGCTCTCGGTTCTTCATTTGAACTCGAAACACAATTAATAATAGCATTCAAAAGAAAGTATATTTCAAAAGAACAATTAATAATATTTGAAGAAAAAATAGCAGAGTTTCAAAAAATAACGATGAGTTTTCAAAATAAGCTTTAATTCTCATTTCTTTTCTCTATTTTCTCTTCTCTAACAAACATAAAGATGAGTAAAAAAATAGAAAATGTAAACTACGGTTTAGATAAAATATTTGAGGGTGCACAAGACTTTCTTCCACTATTAGGAACAGACTATGTAGAATTCTATGTAGGTAACGCAAAGCAAGCGGCACACTTTTATAAAACAGCATTCGGATTTCAATCTTATGCATATCGTGGGTTAGAAACAGGAGCAAAAGACACCGTAAGTTATGTTGTAAAACAAGATAAAATTAAACTAGTTTTAACAACACCTTTAAGTAGCAAATCACCAATAAACGAACATATTGTAAAACATGGTGATGGTGTAAAAGTAATAGCGCTTTGGGTAGATGATGCACGTAAAGCCTATCAGGAAACTACTTCTAGAGGTGCAAAATCTTATATGGAACCTACTGTTGAAAAAGACGAACATGGGGAAGTCGTACGAGCAGGAATTTACACTTACGGAGAAACAGTTCACATATTTGTTGAACGTAAAAACTATAACGGAGCCTTTTTACCAGGATTTCAAAAATGGGAATCGGATTACAATCCGCCAGCAGCAGGATTAAAATTTATTGACCATATGGTTGGTAATGTAGGCTGGAATCAGATGAATGTTTGGGTAAAATGGTACGAAGATGTAATGGGGTTTGAAAATTTTCTTTCATTTGATGATAATCAAATTCATACAGAATACTCTGCATTAATGAGTAAAGTAATGTCTAACGGGAATGGTAGAATTAAATTCCCAATTAATGAGCCGGCAAAAGGGAAAAAACGTTCTCAAATTGAAGAATATTTAGATTTTTACGAAGGTGCAGGTGTACAACATATAGCTGTTGCAACAGATGATATTATTAAAACCGTTTCGCAACTACGTTCTCAGGGAGTAGAATTTTTATCAACACCTCCAGAAGAATATTATCGAGCAGTTCCTGGTCGATTAGAAGAATTTAGTCATGAATTGCGTGAAGACATAGAAAAACTTAAAGCTCTTGGTATTATGATTGATGCGGATGAAGAAGGCTACCTTTTGCAAATCTTTACAAAACCTGTAGAAGATAGACCAACTTTATTTTTTGAAATTATACAACGTATGGGAGCACGTGGTTTCGGTGCAGGTAATTTTAAAGCATTATTTGAATCTATTGAAAGAGAACAAGCTAAAAGAGGAACCTTATAACAGCATAGCACGTTTAACTTTTTACAGTAAAACGCGCTGATATATAACCAACTCTAACTTCCTGTTCATATAACTATTAACTTAAAGTAACATGCATTAGTTAGCTTTGTAGTCGTAGAGGTTACTTTAAAAAAAACACGAGTATTAACGCTTAAATTATTAATATAAACTGAGGTTTTTGGATTGTATTTTAATGTTTTACTAGATTTGGAATAGTAATTGTATTTAAGAGAATTGTAACAGAAAATGTGAGTTACATTATTTACATTTACAAACTAGAGCATATGAAACATTTATTTACCATCATATTATTTTTTGTTGGACTTCAATCTACCATTGTTAAGAAAGAATCTGCTTTTCAAGAAGGTGAGTGGTTTAAGTTTAAAATGAGTTACAGTGGTTTTCTTAAAGCCGGTAATGCAACGTTACAAGTCAAAGACACAACTTTAGATGGCAAAGATGTTTATCATGTTGTAGGTAAAGGTTGGACGACCGGAGCTATTAAATGGTTTTTTAAAGTAAAAGATCGCTACGAAAGTTATTTTGACAAAGAAACAGGTGTGCCTTATAAGTTTATCAGAAAAATTGATGAAGGTGGTCACACAAAAGATATCGAGATAAAGTTTGATCACGAAAATAAAATTGCTGAGGTTAATAACAAAAAGAAGAAAAAAATAAAAACTTTCGCAACTGAGCAAGATGTTCAAGATATGGTATCTATGTATTACCATTTAAGAAATAGTATAGATATTGATGCACTAAAACAAGGTGATGAAATTGAAACAAGCATGTTTTTTGATGAAGAAAACTATGGTTTTAAGCTTAAGTATTTAGGGGGAGAAATGATAAAAACTGAGTTTGGTAAAGTAAAAACAATAAAATTTCGACCATATGTGATGGCTGGTCGTGTTTTTAAAGAAGAAGAAAGTTTAACACTTTGGGTAAGTGCAGATAAAAATAAAATTCCACTAAAAATAAAAGCAGATCTAGCTGTTGGTTCATTACGTGCCGATTTGGTGGCTTATAAAGGTTTAAAGCACTCCTTTCCAATAGTATTTGATAATTAATTTATGTCCGACCAACCGAATTACGATGAGATTGTAAAAGCACTTCAAGAGAAGTACACAAAAATAGACCAAGATACAGATGACCATTTATACGGCTTGCTATATAGCAAGCCGATTACATATTGGGATTATATACAAACAGATGCCTTATTAGGTCTTCAAACGCAACGTACTACACTGCCAGATGAGATGGTTTTTATTGGCTATCATCAAATAAATGAACTTATTTTTAAAATGATACTATGGGAAATTTCTCAAGTAGCTGAAAAGGAAAATTTAGATGTTACATTTTTCGAAAGTAAGCTCATGCGCGTTAGTCGTTATTTTGATATGTTATCGACGTCTTTCAACATTATGAGAGAAGGAATGGAAGTAGAACAGTATATGAAATTTAGATATACGCTCACTCCTGCTAGTGGTTTTCAAAGTGCACAATATAGATTGATTGAGTTTGCATCGACCGAATTAATAAATCTAATTGACTATAGATTTAGAAAAGATATCGATAGAGATACACCATTTACACATGCTTTTGAACATTTGTATTGGCAAGCCGCAGGAAAAGATCATAAAACAGGAAAAAAATCGACGCTTTTAGTTAATTTTGAAAATCGATATAAGGATGAGTTTTTAAGGTTTATGAAAACCTATAACACTAAAAATCTTTGGACACGTTTTAAAGAATTGCCTGAGGAAGATCAACAAGACAAAGATCTAATTAAGGCGATGCGTCATTACGATTATACTGTTAACGTTAGTTGGGTAATGGCACATTATAATGCTGCTAAACATTACATAGATAGTGGTATAGGAGATGGCGAAGCTACAGGTGGAAGTGACTGGAAAAAGTATATGCATCCAAAATATCAAAGACGTATTTTCTTTCCAGAATTATGGAGTGAAGAAGAATTAAAAAATTGGGGAAATAATTTATAATTAGCATAATTAATGCAGTTAAAACAATTTGTAGCAATAGTCTTTATTGCAGTAGGTATTTGGGCGTGTAAAGAAGATAATTCAGCTGAAGAAGCATATAAAAAAGAACTTGTCGAAATTGTTGAAGAAGAAAAAATTCTTGAGTTCGGTTTTGATCTTAAACACTATGAGTTTAAGCGTGATACTATAAGAAAAGGTGACACTTTCGGAATCATCTTAGAACGCAATAATATCGGATACCCAAAGATTTATCAAATCGCTGAAAAAGCAAAAGATACTTTTGATATTGCTAGAAGCCTTCAAGAAGGTAAACCATACACTTTGTTATTTGCAAAAGAAAACGCAAACGATAGCATTCAAAAACCTACAACATTTATTTATCAGCAAAATTTAGAAGATTATGTTGTTATTAATTTTAAGGATTCTATACAAGCATATAGAAGCAGAAAGCCTATAAAATATGTAGAAAAGACAGCAACTGGGATTATTCAGAGTAGCATTTCTGAAACTCTAGAAGAAAAAGGTTTAAGTCAAAAGCTTGCCCATAAAATGGCAGACGATATTTATGCATGGACAATCGATTTTAGAAGACTTCAAAAAGGGGATCGATTTAAAGTTATTTACACAGATAAATATATAGATGATACAATTTATGCAGGAGTGCATAACGTAAAAGCGGCCTATTTTGAGCATAGTGGTGATTCACTCTATGCGTTTGAGTTTGAAACAGATTCAATTAAAGGTATCATAGATTATTTTAATGAGGATGCGAAGAATTTGAGACGCGCCTTTTTAAAAGCTCCAGTACAGTTTAGTAGAATATCATCGCGTTATAATTTAAGAAGACGAATTGCTGTTTATGGCTATAAAGTAAGACCGCATAAAGGAACTGATTTTGCAGCTCGAATAGGTACACCAATTATGGCAACAGCCAACGGAACCGTTACAGAATCTAGACGAAGAGGAGGTAATGGGAAATATGTAAAAATCAGACATAACGATACCTATAGTACGCAGTATCTGCATATGAGTAGACGAGCAGTTAAAAAAGGTGATTTTGTAAAACAAGGAGATATTATTGGTTATGTTGGTATGACAGGTAACACAGGTGGTCCACACGTCTGTTATCGTTTTTGGAAAAACGGAAAACAAGTAGATCCTTTTAAACAAAAATTACCAGAAGCCAAACCAATTTCAGACAGCTTAAAAATTAAATATTTAGACTACATAGTTCCGATAAAGAAAAGATTGGACGATATATTTTTCCTAGAAGCAGAACCAAAGGAAACAGAAAACACAATAACTGAAGACCCAATATTATAACTAAAATAATGGCATTAAAAGCAACCAACCCAACTACAACCAATTCCTGGAATAAACTACAATCACATTTCGAATCTATAAAATCTAAGCATTTAAAGGACCTATTTAATTCTGATCCCGATAGAGCTAAGGATTTAACCGTAAAATGGGATGATTTTTATGTAGATTTTTCAAAGAATAGAATAACCAAAGAAACATTAGAAATACTTTTTGATTTAGCAAACGAAGTTGACTTAAAGGATGCCATTTCAAAATATTTTAAAGGAGATGTCATTAACGCTACAGAAGGTAGAGCAGTTTTACATACAGCTTTAAGAGCACCTAAGAGTGCAGAAGTTTTTGTTGATGGTGTTAATGTAATTCCTGAAGTACATGAGGTGAAACAAAAAATTAAAGCGTTTACAAACGCTGTTGTTAACGGTATTCATAAAGGTTATACTGGTAAAGCGATTACAGATGTTGTTAATATTGGTATTGGTGGTTCAGATCTTGGACCAGCAATGGTAGTAGACTCGTTACAGTATTATAAAAATCAATTAAATACTCATTTTGTTAGTAATGTAGATGGAGATCATTATAATGAAATTATAAAAAGCCTAAATCCGGAAACTACACTTTTTGTAATTGTATCTAAAACGTTTACTACCCAAGAAACCTTATCTAATGCAAATTCTATAAGAACTTGGTTTTTGGAATCACAACCAAAAGAAGCGGTCTCAAAACACTTTGTTGCGGTATCAACTAACATAGATAGTGTTAAAGCTTTTGGTATAGACGAAGACAATATTTTTCCAATGAAAGATTGGGTAGGCGGTCGTTTTTCATTGTGGAGCGCTGTTGGTTTATCTATTAGTTTGGCACTAGGTTATAAGAATTTTGAAAGTCTTTTAGAAGGAGCCCATAAAATGGATGAGCATTTTAGAACGTCAGATTTTGAAAGCAACATCCCTGTTATTTCAGCATTATTAACTATTTGGTATAATAATTTTTTTCAGGCAGAAAGTGAAGCCATAATTCCATACACGCAATACTTAAATCAATTTGCAACTTACCTTCAGCAAGGTATAATGGAAAGTAACGGAAAAAGTGTTGATAGAGCGGGTAATAAAATTAATTACCAAACTGGGACACTAATTTGGGGTGAGCCAGGTACAAACTCACAGCATGCATTTTTTCAACTAATTCATCAAGGAACAAAGTTAATACCTACAGATTTTATTGGTTACGCTAAATCATTACATGGCAATAAAGATCATCATGATAAATTGATGTCTAATTATTTTGCACAAACTGAAGCTTTAATGAATGGTAAAACTAAAGAAGAGGTTTTGGCAGAATTAGAAGGGCAATCCATGTCAGAGGAACAACTAGCAAAATTGTTACCATTCAAAATATTTGATGGAAATAAGCCAACAACTTCGCTATTAATTAATAAGTTATCACCCGAGAGTTTAGGGAAATTAATTGCAATGTACGAGCACAAAATATTTGTTCAAGGTATTATTTGGAACATCTACAGTTACGACCAATTTGGTGTAGAATTAGGGAAACAGTTAGCGAAATCAATCTTAAAAGAGCTTAATGACGACTCTATAATTCAACAACACGATTCATCTACGCAACGATTAGTATCATTTTATAAGAACAATTGTTAAAAGTTGTTAAAAAGTTTTAATAAAATTAGCTATGCATGTAGAGAAATAAGTAATTCAATAATTAACTTCGCCTCGCTTAATTGTTAACAAATTCTTAATGTTTACTCTTTAGTATTGCGTAATTTTGCGCTAATTAAAAAAACTAATTAACTTAAATTTTATATGAAAAAATTTAATCAATTTTTATGTATTACTGTTTTGACTCTGTTCTCAACAGTTATGTATGCTCAAAGCACTGTCAATGGTAAGATTATTGATGGTGACATGAATGCACCTCTTCCTGGAGCGAATATCATAGTGAAAGGAACTTCAACTGGTGCAACTACAGATTTTGATGGTAACTTTACTTTAAACGCTAAATCAAATTCTGGCGAAATCGTAGTTTCTTACGTAGGTTATGTTAGTCAAACTATAGCTTTTAGTGGAGACACTGATTTAGGGACTATTACATTATTGTCAAGCAATGTTGGCTTAGATGAGATTATGATTGTCGCTTCAGTAGCTGTTGATAGAAAAACACCTGTGGCAGTTTCAACAATTAAATCTGCTGACATAGCACTGAAGTTAAGTACTCAGGAGTTTCCTGAAATATTAAAATCTACTCCTGGTGTTTATACAACAAGAGCTGGTGGTGGTTATGGTGATGGTAGAATTAACCTTAGGGGGTTTAATTCTCAGAATGTCGCTGTTATGATTAATGGTATTCCTGTAAACGATATGGAAAATGGTCGTGTTTACTGGAGTAACTGGGCAGGATTAGGTGATGTAACATCTACGATGCAAGTGCAAAGAGGATTAGGTGCCTCTAAAGTTGCTGTTGCTTCTGTTGGTGGTACTATAAATATCATTACTAAAACAACGGATGCTATTCAAGGTGGTAATATTACTACTGGTATTGCAAATGATGGATACTTGAAGTACGGAATGACATATTCAACGGGTTTAACTGATAAAGGTTTTGCTGCAACAGTTAGTGCATCAAAAATATCAGGTGACGGTTATGTAGACGGAACTGAATTTTCAGGATACAATTATTTTCTTAGTTTATCTCAACAAATAAATGTTGCGCATAGAATATCATTTACTGCGTTTGGGGCACAACAAGAACATGGTCAACGTTATAACCGTTCAACTATTGCTCAGTTAAAAGAAACAGATTCAGGTCCACAAAAGGCGAATAAAGATTGGGGTTATAAAAATGGTGAGGTATATCATCAATCATACAATTTCTATCATAAACCTCAAATGTCTCTGAATCATTTATGGAATATAAATGACAAATCTGTAATATCAACATCACTTTATGCTTCTTTTGGTTCTGGTGGTGGAAGAAGAGATGAAGGAACGAAAATTGGATCTGATGATTATAGAATTGGATCTACTGGATTACAGCCTATCGATTTTGATAGAGTTGTTGCAGAAAATCAAGCCAATGGGGTTAATGGTTCTAGCGATATTATTTCCTCATCTAGAAACTCTCATGAGTGGTATGGAATATTATCTTCATATAAAAACAGAGTTAATGATGCATTAACAATATCAGGTGGATTTGATGGTCGTTATTATATAGGTTCTCACTGGTATCAGGTAGATGATTTATTAGGAGGACAATTTTTCTTAGATAACGAGAGTGATACATTTGCTTTTGGAAAACCATTAAAAGTAGGTGATCATTACAATAAAGATTACGATGGTATTGTATTAAGATATGGGCTTTTTGGACAAGCCGAATACCAAGTGAATGAGTCACTAAACTTATTTGTTGCTACAGATATTTCTAATAGTAGTTACCAACAGAAAGAATATATGAATAATACGATTACTGGTAGTAGATCATCCGATTCTGTAGACTTTTTAGGTTATGGTATCAAAGGGGGTGGTAACTATAATTTAGATGTTAATAATAACGTATTTGTTAATGTTGGTTATTTCTCTAAAGCACCATTTTTAGATTCTGTATTTTTAGATGAAGATGGAATTGACGCTAATGAAGGAGCTGAAAATGAAAAAGTATTTAGTGCAGAATTAGGTTACGGTTTCCGTGGAGAAAGATTAAGTGCAAATGTTAATGTATATTATACAAATTGGTTAGATAAAACACTTAATGGCTCAATAGGTACTGGAGAAGACATATTTTTTTATAACTTGTTAGGTATAGACGCTTTACACCAAGGTATTGAAATTGACTTTAGATATAAGGCCACTGACAATTTAACAGTAACAGGTATGGCTTCTTTAGGTGATTGGAAATGGAAGAGTAATGTATCTGCTAGTGTAAGAAATCAAGCAGGTGATGAAGTAGATGTAGTAGAAGTTTTTGCAAAAAATTTAAAAGTAGGTGATGCTGCCCAAACGACTTTTGCATTAGGAGCAGACTATAAGTTAGCGCCAAAATCTAATATATATGTAGATTATAATTTTGCTGGTGACAACTATGCATCTTATGATGTTACAAATAGAGGAAGTAGTGATTTACCAGATGTTTGGGAACTTCCTGATTTTGGATTATTTGATATTGGTGTAAGACATTCATTTGAAATGGGTTCATTTAATGCTACTTTAGTTGGTAAAATCAATAATGCTTTTAACACTGAGTATGTTTCAGATGCTAATGATTTAGATGGAACTGAATCAAAAGCCCAAGTTTATTTTGGTCCTGGAAGAACATATAGTGTAGGATTAAAAGTTAATTTTTAAAAAAAAGTGAAAATGAAAAAAATAATTTATTGTTTAGTAATTTTTGGGATAACCTTAGTAGGTTGTAACCCAATGGAAGAAATTTATGACGGTTTGGATACTTCAGCGGATCCTATCGTTGGATCTGAATCTTATACTTTAACCAGTGATGATTATGCAGATTTAGAACTTGGATATGGTAGCTTTAGCTCTATTGAAGACGCAAAAGATATGTTGCCAGGATTCTTAGCTGACAAATATCCTTTTTGGGGTGAAGGTTCATCTGTGGTAGTTGGATATGATTTGTATATCGGAAGTGCTGAAGGTGTTAGTGATTTCACATATTCAGATATTTATGATTTTACAAATTCAGATTATGCTACAGCAGGTAGTGATGCTTTTGGTTTCTACCCAGATGCTAATGCAGCTGATGCTATTCCGGCAATACTTGATGCTCAAGTTGCTGACCCTTCAGAGGGACAAATGATGTTAGCAAAATATGATCAATATCTTGAAGACCCAGTAGTTGGGTTAGCAGATTTAGTAGCATATAACTTTGCAGGAAGTATGGAAGGATGGACTGTTGGTGAAGAGTTTGGTGATGATGATGTATGGACGTCTCAATCTGGATATGTACAAGGAAACAGTTATTTTGGAGGACAAGTTGCCAACACAGAATGGTTAGTGTCGCCTACAATTGATTTAACAGGAGAAAGTAATTTAAAGTTTCAAATTACACATGAATTAGATTATGCTAATGATCCTTCATTACTTAAAATCATGGTATCTACTGATTATACAAATGATGTTTTAACTGCAACTTGGGATGAAATTACTTTAGCTAATCCAGCAACAGGTGATATGGCGTCGTCTGAAGACTATGATTTTTCTGCATATGATGGTGAAATTATTAATGTAGCATTTAAATACGAATCATCGGATACAGATGCTGGAAGATGGAGAGTTGCAAGTATGGCTATTAAAACGTTAGGTGCTACTGGTGACACAAACTCTAAAGGTGAGTATTTTATGTATTCTGGTGGATCTTGGGAAGCGGTAGAAGGCGTTTATTACTTAAGCTCTGGTGATTTTGATTCTATGGGTGAAGAGTCTGGGCAACCAGGTCGATATGATAACTTTAGTAGTTCAATTTCTCCAGATAACTATTTACCTACATTCTTAAGTTTAAACTTCCCTTATGCTCAAGAAGAGGACGAGTTGTTTATTATTTATGATTATTACTCTAGTAATAGTGGAGCACAAAGAAGAGGAAATTTATATACTGTAACAGGTGGAGAATTTGTAGGACATGAATCAACAATTTCTACAACATTACAATTTGGTTTTGAAGATGGTGTTTGGGTTCCAGATAACACTATTAGATATACGTTAACTGTTGATGATTATTCAGCAATAGTTTCTGCTTTAGCGACTGATTATCCAGGTCCAACAGGTAGTATGGAAAACTATGGAAATATGGATAGAAGATCTGGAAATAGTAATGAATGGACGAATCCAATGGTACTTGAAGCAATAGATGTTGTTTTAGATATTATTGATCCTTCTGCTGCTGATGAGCAAAAGTATATTGTTACTATAGATATTTACAATGGCAGTAATACTACAGAAGATTTCTACGTGATAAAAATGGGAGGAGACTGGGCTTACCAGGATTAATAATTCTCTCTTATAAAAAAAAGCCTTCTAAAAATTTTTAGAAGGCTTTTTTTATGGAATAAAAATTAAATTATTGTTTCCAACTTACACTTTCCATTATACGTTTAATATCCTTTTTTAGGTATTCTGAAGCAGGATAAATAGAATCGTAATTTGGCTTTGTATAGAAATATAAAGATCCACTTAAAAAGTGATTAATACTGTCTGTAACATAAAATTGAGACTGTGATGCAGCATCACCACCTATCTCATATAACATACCATATACTTTCTCCTCTTCATTTTCAAAAAAGTTACTAGAAATTTCATCCGCTTTAATCGTATGCTTTTGGGTTAAGTTCTGAGCATCTCGTAATAAACTTTCTAGATTATTATTTTCAACTGCTTTATAAGTAAGGTAAATGGTAGCTTTTAAAGACGGGTACTTAACATCAACACCTTTTGTGTTAGCAGAAGTTTTAATCTCCTTTACTGGCTCTGAAAGCTTGTTCTTTTCAAATGTAAAGGGCAGAGGAATAGCCACCTTTTCATATTTAGCTTCTGGATACTCTAATCTTAAATAACCTTTTGGTTTAGGTAATGGATCATCTCCGCAACCTAAAAATAAAAGGCTTAATATGGGAAGTACTATGCTTTTCATTCAGTGGTATTGAGTAATGTTAATTTAATCTGTTTTATGCGTTTGCGTTCTAATGCTTCTATAGTAAAAACGTAATTTTTAAAATTTATTTTACTACCAATTCTAGGGAAGCCACCAGAAATTTCTAAAACAAAGCCAGCAAGAGTTTCAGCTTCACCTTTTATGGCTTCAAAATCAGTATTGTCTTCTATGCCAGCAATTTTATAAACGTCTTTCAAAGGAGTCTTACCTTCAAAACTAAAATTATTGTCATCAATTTTTGTAAACTCGAGGTCGTCATCATCATATTCATCACTAATATCACCTACAATTTCTTCAATAATGTCTTCTAATGATACTAAGCCAGAAGTACCTCCATACTCATCAACAACCACTGCAATATGAACTTTTTTAGTTTGAAACTCTTCCATTAAATCATCTAACTTCTTATTTTCAGGAACGAAAAAAGGATCGCGTAAAATGGTGGTCCAATTAAATGTTTTCTTATTTAAATGTGGCAATAAATCTTTAACGTAAAGGACGCCAATAATGGTATCAATATTTTCTTCAAAAACGGGAATCCTAGAATATCCTTTATCAATTATTTCTTCAATAATTACATCAAATGGAGTTTCAACGTTTAGCGCAAATAAGTCCATTCTAGGTCGCATTACTTGTTTGGTGTCTGTGTTTCCAAAAGATACAATGCCTTGCAATAGTTTGTGTTCTTCTGTTGTTGTGTCATCATCATTGGTGAGCTCCAATGCTTGCGATAATTGATCTACGCTTAAGTTAGAACGTTGTTTGCCAAATGTGTTTTGTAATTTAATAGTAACAAAGCGCATCGGTAAACTTAATGGTGAAAAAAGAACATCTAAGGCCTTTAAAGGTCTAGCCATAAATGAAGAAAATTTCACACTATTTCTACTAGCATAAATTTTTGGAATAATTTCTCCAAATAGAAGAATTAGAAAAGTTGCAGAAACAACTTCTAGCAAAAACCGTATTAATGTCTGAGTAATATTTTTAAAAATGGTTTCACCAATGAAAGCAAATAATAAAACAATGGCAATATTGATAAAATTATTAGCGATTAAAATTGTCGCCAACAGTTTCTTTGGTCGTTCTAAAAGTGACGCTATAATAGTAATAGGTACAGATTTGTTTTCTATACCTTCATCGATATTAGATTTAGTAAGAGAAAACAAAGCAACTTCAGCTCCAGAAATTAAGGCAGAACAAATAAGTAATAGAATAAGTAATAATACGCTGGTTATAAACGAAACGCTAGTAACCAATAGATGTGATATTAAAACCGTGGGTTCTGGGTCCAAAATAGAGTTAGATTAAATTATTTAGAATGGTAAATCGTCATCACCATTTGGCTCAGAAGCCTTTGGTGCAGCTGGTTGTTGCTGAACTGTACTCTGAGACGAGCTAGCTTGCTGATTATTTTGGCTTTCGTTTTTATTGGTTAAAAACGTAAAATCTGTACACTGAATTTCAGTAGAATAGCGCTCCATACCTTTATCATCAGTCCATTTTCTAGTTTTAATTCTACCTTCTATATAGACTTTATCACCTTTGGTAAGGTATTTTTCACAGATTTCGGCAGCTTTATTTCTAACAACTATATTATGCCACTCTGTATTAGATACACGCTCGTTAGTTTGTTTATTCGTATAGGTTTCATTTGTTGCTAAAGGGAAACGGCCGACACAATTTTTATCATCGAAATAATGCATTTTTACTTCATCACCCAAATGCCCAATTAGCATTACTTTATTCAATGTTCCAGACATAGTTATTTAATTTTTTGCAAAGTTAATCTTTTTGAAAGTACTCCATTAAAAGTAATAAAAAAATGTGATTTCTTTAAGATTCAAAAATTGAATTCGTTTATAAAGTTACTGATAAGCACTGACGTAGGATATTTATTAATATTATTAATAGGAATTGCCGTATTGGGTAATAAATCTACTTCTACAATCCAAAATTTGGTATGTAGATGCTGATGCGATAGTTTATGCACCTTATCAATTTCGTTATATAGCGAATAATTAAATTTTGAAGATTCTAATACCGTGTGTTCTAGATTTAAAAGATGAAACTCATTAATGGTTAAACTTTTTTTGGATTCAACTAAAGGGAACTGGTACAGATTTTGCCAAATACCTTTCTTATTTCGTTTTTCAAATAGAATATTCTTGTTAGCATCGATACACACAAGGAAGTTGAAATATTTAGTGCTAACTTTAGTTTTCTTCAATTTAACAGGAAGCGTATCTGTTAGTTTTTTCTGTAGTGCCGCACAACCCCTATTAATAGGACACGTTGTACAATCTGGATTTTTTGGTTTACACTGTCTTGAACCAAACTCCATTATAGCTTGGTTAAATGTTGCAGGTTGTTTTTTATCTATTAATGAAGATGCTAACGACTTAAATTCTTTAATTCCTGTAGTTGAGTTTATCGGAGTCTTAATACCAAAGTAACGTGATAATACACGGTAGACATTACCATCAACTACAGCAGCGACTTCATTAAATGCAATAGATGAAATTGCACTAGCTGTATAGTCTCCAACACCTTTTAGTGTTAAAAGATCTTTATAATTATTAGGGAACTTACCATTAAGGTTAAAAGCAATATGTTTGGCAGTGGCATGCAGATTACGAGCTCTAGAGTAATAGCCAAGTCCTTGCCAAAGCTTTAATACAGCTTCTTCTGATGCGTTTGCTAAATCAAAAACAGAAGGGTATTGCTTAACAAAAGCTTCGTAATAAGGCAGACCTTGTTTAACTTGAGTTTGTTGCAAAATTATTTCTGAAAGCCAAATATAGTATGGATTTTTTGTTTTGCGCCAAGGCAAATCTCGCTTATTAATTGAATACCAGTGAATTAGTTCTCTTTTAAAATCCATGATAGTTTTTAAAACTTTTGGTAAAATTAAATCTTTATCACGTTAAATTTTAATTAATTACGCTTGAAATATTGAAATTAAATTACATATATTTGCATCCCTTAGAATTTATAGTAACCCTAAAACTAATAATAATGACAAAAGCTGATTTAGTAGCTAAAATATCTGACAAGTTAGGTATTGAGAAAGGAGATGTTCAAGCTACAGTAGAAACTTTCATGGAAGAAGTAAAAACGTCTTTAGAGAGCGGAGATAACGTGTATTTAAGAGGTTTTGGAAGTTTCATTATCAAAACAAGAGCAGAAAAAACTGGTCGTAATATTTCAAAAAATACTACAATAAAAATACCTGCTCACAACATACCTGCTTTTAAACCTGCTAAAGTATTTTTAGAAGGTGTAAAATCTAATGTTGAAGTAAACTAAACGCATTAAAACAAAATATTAATTAAAAGCATTATTTATTATGCCAAGTGGTAAAAAAAGAAAAAGACACAAGGTAGCGACGCATAAGCGTAAAAAACGTAGACGCGCTAATCGTCACAAAAAGAAATAAATTGTAAAAAGTAGTTTTCAACTACTTTTTTCAGTTTTAAAAAAACGTTCTTTGATATAGAATCTGGCGTATTTAATAGAGTACACCAAGATTTGCTGGACAATCCTGATTATTTTTCAGGATTCCTGTGTCAAAAAATTAAACTTTTTTTAATTTTTTGATTTAAGCGAAAATTAGATGTTTTTAGTCTTATTTGAAATCTTTTTTGAGTTGCATAGCATCGCTATGGAATAAAAAAAAGGTGAAAAAGAGACAGGAAAACAGCAATTTTATAGCAAATTAAAAAGTTAGAATAAGTTTATTAAGTAATAATCCATCTATCTCAATGAAGAGCTAGATATAAATTAACATTATGAACAAAGAATTAATCGTAAGATCGAGTTCGGATATTGTTGATTTTGCCTTATTAAAAGATGGAAAACTTATTGAATTACATAAAGATGAAGAGGATAACGACTTTGCGGTTGGTGATATTTTTATTGCCAAAATCCGTAAAGTTATGCCTGGTTTAAACGCTGCGTTTGTTAACGTAGGGTACGAAAAAGATGGTTTTTTACACTATCATGATCTAGGACCACAATTACCTTCATTTTTAAAATTCATTAAACGTGTAAGCACAGGGAAATTAAGAGATTATTCTCTAAAAGACTTTCCAATAGAAAAAGATTTGGACAAACATGGCAAAATTGCAAATGCCATAAAATCTAATCAATCTATTTTAGTACAAGTAGTAAAAGAACCTATTTCCACAAAAGGACCACGCATTAGCTCAGAATTGTCTATTGCTGGTAGATATATAGTCTTGGTACCTTTTTCTAAGCGTATTTCAATTTCTCAAAAAATTGATTCGCAAGAAGAAAAAGACCGATTAAAAAGACTTGTAAAAAGTATCACACCTAAAGGATTTGGTGTTATTATTCGTACTGTAGCTGAAGGCAAAAAAGTTGCCGAGCTGGATAATGATTTACATAATTTGCTGGATCGATGGACAGCAATGTGTAAGAAATTGTATAAAGCACATCACCCAACTAAAGTATTGGGAGAAATGAACAAAGCATCCTCTATTTTGAGAGATATTTTTAACGATTCATTCTCTGGTATTGTTGTAGATGATGAAGAATTATACATACAAGTAAAAGATTACGTGCAACAAATTGCACCGAAAAAAGAGTCTATAGTGAAGCACTATAAAAATGGTGTTCCTATTTTCGAAAAGTTTGGTATAGAACGCCAAATTAAAACATCATTTGGACGAACCGTGTCCATGGCAAAAGGAGCGTATTTGGTTATTGAACATACCGAAGCACTTCATGTTGTAGATGTAAACAGTGGTAATCGCTCTAACAAAGAGAAGAGCCAAGAAGACACTGCTTTAGAAGTTAATCTAATTTCAGCCCAAGAAATTGCCCGCCAATTACGTTTACGTGATATGGGAGGCATTATTGTTATCGATTTTATCGATATGGGACGCGCTGAGAACAGAAAGAAGCTGTACAATTATCTTAGAGATGAGATGAAAGACGACAAAGCAAAACACAAAATATTGCCGCCGAGTAAGTTTGGATTAGTGCAAATAACCAGACAACGCGTTAGGCCAGAGCGTAATATTAAAACAAAAGAAGAAAACCCTAATGTAGTAGGAGGAGACGAAATCGAAGCACCAATTAAAGTGGTAGATCGAATAAATCAAGACCTAGAAAGGATTTTTAAAAGAGACTATAATAAGGTAACACTTAATGCACATCCTTTTATAGCAGCCTTTTTAACCAAAGGGTTTCCATCAGTACGTTCAAAATGGTTTTTTGAACATAAAAAATGGGTAAAAGTTTTACCTAGAGATGCTTACACTTATCTTGAATACCATTTCTTTGACAAGGATGGTAACAAAATCAAATAATATCTATTAAAAAAGCCCAATTGAAAATTTCAATTGGGCTTTTTGTTTTTTAAAATATTTTATCTGTAACGTCTTTTAGTATTCCAAACGATGGCACTTGTATTGCCAAACTTTAATGTTTTTGTACCAACCTTACTTTCCATTGCTTTTCTGTTACTTGTTTTCATAACTTCCTTATTTGAGGTTTGTAATTATTTGCAAATATAAACCGCTTAAAGTCAATGGATAACAACAGATTTGACGAATTTATATGCTAAATTAACCTCAATATCGATTAATGGTAATAAACCAAGTTTATTTGTCTGTAAATAGGCTGTTCGATTGATTAATAGACTGCTAATCTCTGGACATAAAAATTCTTAGAATATACCAGAATAACAACATTAAAGAAGCAAATAATCCTAATGAAGCAGGAATATAATCTTCCACTCCATATTTGTTAACCAAATTGGATGTTTGATATAAAATACAACCTCCAGCTAACAGACACATTGCAACTGAGAACCATAAGCCTAAATTAAAACCAAAAATAGTTCCTGCTATAATTAAACCGATGGCTATAAAAAAACCTACTGTTAATCCTGTTTTTAGAAATGAAAAGTCTTTTTTGGATAATAAAACAACGGCAGATAATCCTGTGAATAATGCTATTGTTACTATTGCTGCCTGATTTAGAATTTCTGGACCAGATTCCATAAAATAAGCGGCAATATAAATCATTGGCACAAAAATTAAAGCTTCAAAAAAGATGTAAATAGAATAGGCTAAATATTGTATATTCTTATCTGACGTTTTCATAGCCATGCCTTCCGCATAATTAGTAGCTAACATAAAACCACCAAGCATAAGAAGCCATTTATAACCTTCTGTCATGGATAGCATAAACTCCACTATGGTGTCACTTTGTAGTAATAAATATTCAAAAAGTACAAATACTAAAACACCACCAGCAACATGCGCATAGGTTTTCTTATAAAATGCTACACGTTCAATTTCAGATAAACTGCTTACCATAATTTTTCCAGGCAGTTGGTTTTCTATTTCGGGCAATTGATTTTCCATATAAACTAAATGTTGATTTTATTAACCAATGTAGGTGTTTTCATTCGGAACACAACAAAAAAAGCCCTGATTTCTCAGAGCTTTGTGATTTATATTTTTATTATTTAGTCTCTTCCACCAAACACTTGTAATGCCCAATACAGTAAGGAGGCTAGTGCACCAATAGCAGCAACTAAATACGTTCGTGCAGCCCATTTAAGTGCATCTTCAGAACCTTTATATTCTTCTTGTGAAACCATATTCTTATTCTTTAGCCATGCCAAAGCTCTATTGCTTGCATCATATTCTACAGGTAAAGTGATAAAGCTAAATAATGTTGCAAAGCCCATAAATACTAAACCAGCTACAGCAACCCAATAGCCTAATCCGACTCCAGCAGCAGCTCCTAAAATTAATCCACCTATAACAAGCCATTGCGACATGCCAGATGTAACACTTACAATTGGTACAAGCGCAGATCGCATGCCCAAAGCACTGTATGCCTGAGCATGTTGTACAGCATGGCCACACTCATGTGCAGCAACAGCTGCGGCCGCAGCATTACGTTGATTGTAAACCGCTTCACTTAAGTTTACTGTTTTATTTTTTGGATTGTAATGATCTGTTAATTGTCCTGGAGTAGATATAACCTCCACATCGTATATGCCATTATCTGATAGCATCCTCTCTGCAATCTCTCTGCCAGACAAACCATTTCGCAATTGTACCTTGGAGTACTTAGCAAATTTACGTTTAAGCGTGTTGCTCACTAACCAACTCACTAAGGCTATAGCACCAATTAGTAGGTAGTATCCCATCATTCCGTTCATAATTTTTTCTTTAATGTTATTAATCTAACAACAACAATAAATGCGCCAAATATAAATTATGAAGTTTTGTCATAGATGTTTGTCATGCGGAATTAAAAAGCGACCTGTCATTGCGAGCAAAGTACGACAATCTCATAAATCAGAACAAAGACTTAATTAGAAAGATTGCCACGTCCTTCGTTCTAGCAATGACATTAACCTACAATATTTACAATTTTACCAGGAACTACGATTATTTTTTTAGGAGTGCGACCATCTAATTGTGCAATTGTCTTCTCGTGAGCCATAACCGCAGCTTCAATATCGTCTTTACTCATATCTAATGGCAACTCCATTGTAAAACGCATTTTGCCATTAAATGAAATAGGATAGTTTTTACTGCTCTCTACCAAATGACTTTCATCAAATTTTGGAAACGAAGCAATAGAAATAGTTTCATTATTACCTAATTGCGACCACAATTCTTCTGCAATATGTGGAGCATAAGGAGAAATTAATACCAATAATGGTTCTAGTATAGCTTTACTTGTACACTTTTGCGCAGTCAATTCATTTACTGCAATCATAAATGTAGAAACTGAAGTGTTAAATGAGAAATTTTCAATGTCTTCTTCTACTTTCTTTATGGTTTTATGAAGTGTCTTTAAGTTGTCTTTTGTTGGCTCAGCATCATTAATATTTAACCCATCTTGCCCAACATATAATTTCCAAAGTCTTTTAAGGAAACCGTGTACACCAGTAATACCTGCTGTATTCCAAGGTTTGTATTGCTCTAATGGACCAAGGAACATTTCGTAAAGTCTTAAACTGTCTGCGCCATAATCGCTTACAATATCATCTGGATTAACAACATTGTATTTAGATTTAGACATTTTCTCAACATCGCGACCGACTTTATAAACGTCATTTTCAAGAATAAATTCAGCATCTTTAAACTCTGGTCTCCAGTTTTTGAATGCATCTATATCTAATTCATCAGAAGCATTTATAAATGATACATCTGCATGAATAGCCTGAACACTACGACCTTCAATTAATCCTTTTGAATAAAACTTGTTTGTTTCTTCTTCACGAAAAACAAATGCACTTGTTCCAAGAATCATACCTTGGTTAATCAACTTTTTAAAAGGTTCTTCAACAGTTATAAAACCTCTGTCTTTAAGGAGCTTTACCCAGAAACGAGAGTAGAGTAAGTGTCCTGTAGCATGTTCACTTCCACCAATATATAAATCTACATTTTCCCAGTAGTTAAGTGCGTCTTCACTTGCAAAATTTTCGTCTCGCATTGCGTCTTCCATGTAACGGAAGAAATACCAAGAACTACCTGCCCAACCTGGCATGGTATTTAGTTCTAGTGGGAAAATACTTTTGTTATCAATCTTATCATTTGACACTACTGAATTAGATTCTGTACACCAAGCCCAAACATCAGCTCGTCCTAAAGGTGGTTCACCTTCTTCTGTTGGCAAGTACTTTTCTACTTCTGGCAAAACAATTGGCAAATGGGCTTTATCAATCATTTGCGGCATGCCGTTGACATAATACACTGGGAATGGTTCTCCCCAATATCGTTGTCTAGAGAACACAGCATCACGCAAACGGTAATTGGTTTTACCTTCACCTTGTGTTATCTGTTCTAATTCGTAAATAGCACGTTTGGTTGCTTTTTTATAGTTCATGCCATTAAGGAAATCACTATTTGCAATTTTTACATTGTCTTTAGATGCATAAGCTTCTTCAGAAATATCTACACCTTCAAAAATATTTGGAATATCGATATTAAAATGTTTCGCAAAATCATAATCGCGTTGATCACCACAGGGGACAGCCATTACAGCACCTGTTCCGTAGCTTGCTAACACATAATCACCAATCCAAATTGGAATTGGTTCTTTAGAAAAAGGGTGTTCTGCAAAAGCTCCAGTAAATACACCAGAAATGGTTTTTACATCTGCCATTCTATCGCGTTCGCTTCGTTTAGCTGTTTTTTCTATATAGGCTTCAACTTCTGCCTTTTGGGCTTCAGTTGTGATTTGAGATACGAGTTCGTGTTCTGGTGCAAGTGTCATAAACGAGACTCCGTAAATGGTATCGGGACGTGTTGTAAAGACATCTATTTTTTCATGATGTCCATTAACATTAAATGTCACGGAAGCACCAACGGATTTACCAATCCAGTTTTTTTGGATATCTTTTAAAGCATCTGTCCAGTCGATGGTATCTAAACCTTGAAGCAAACGTTCTGCATAAGCAGAAATTCGCATACTCCATTGGGTCATTTTTTTACGAACTACAGGATGGCCACCACGTTCTGAAACTCCGTTTATAATTTCATCGTTAGCTAAAACAGTTCCTAATGCTGGACACCAGTTTACTTCAGTTTCAGCCAAATAAGTAAGTCTATATTTTAAAAGTAATTCTTGTTGTTGCTCTGATGAATAGTTATTCCAATTTTCAGCTGTAAATGGTTCAATATTATCATCGCAAGCTGCATTTACAGTTGTGTTTCCTTCCGAAGAAAACTTTGAAATTAAAGTATCTATGTCTTCAGCTTTATTTGAATCGTTATTGTACCAAGATTCAAACAATTGAATAAAAATCCATTGTGTCCATTTGTAATATTCTGGATTAGACGTACGTACTTCGCGACTCCAATCAAAAGAAAAACCAATCTGATCTAACTGACGACGATAGGTTTTGATATTTGTTTCAGTAGTTACTGCAGGATGCTGACCGGTTTGTATAGCATACTGTTCCGCAGGCAATCCAAAACTATCATAACCTTGAGGATGTAGCACATTAAAACCTTTATGACGCTTATATCGTGCATAAATATCACTTGCAATATAACCTAATGGATGACCAACGTGTAATCCTGCTCCACTTGGATAAGGAAACATATCCAAAACGTAATATTTTGGTTTGTTACTTGTGTTAGATGCCTTAAACGTTTTGTTATTTGCCCAGTAGTCTTGCCACTTCTTTTCAATTTGATTGAAATCGTACCTCATTGTTTGTTTTTCCTTGAAATAAGGCACAAATTTAAAGGTATTACAACACAATAAAAAACTAAACGTTGTAATAGTCAGCATAAACAAATTCTTTTATATTTTTACAGTACTAATTTGCATTAATTCATGGCATCATCCTTCGACAAATACCAAAAGCGAAAACTTATATCTTCTTACATATCTGTGGTTATCAGTATTGCTCTGGTTTTGTTTCTTTTAGGGTGTTTAGGTCTCTTGGTTATTAACTCAAAAAAGGTTGCAGATCACTTTAAAGAGCAAGTGGTTATGACTATTTATTTGAACGATACAGCAAAAGAGGTAGAGGTAAACCAGCTAAAAAAGAGTTTAGCCATGGCAGCGTACACCAAAGAGGCACTTTATGTCTCTAAAGAAGAAGCTGCTGATTTTATGAAGGCAGAAACTGGTGAAGACTTTATGGATTTTGTTGGCTATAATCCTTTAAAAAATTCTATTGATGTTCATTTAAAAGCAGATTTTGTTACTACAGAAAAGTTAACAGAAATCACGGAAGGTTTGTCTAACAAAGCTTTTATTGAGGAAATTAGATACGATAATGACTTGGTTGAATTAATGAATGATAACGTTAAAAAAATTACGTTTTGGGTATTGATTATAAGTGGATTATTTACGTTGATAGCTGTGCTATTGATTAATAGTTCGATACGATTAGCAGTTTATTCTAAACGTTTTATTATAAAAACAATGCAAATGGTTGGTGCAACAAAGCGATTTATCCGTAAGCCATTTGTATGGAAAAGTGTTCAGCTCGGAATTATTGGTGCACTTGTAGCGTTAGCTGGAATGGCTGTGGTGTTGTATTATTTAGATATAACATTCCCAGAATTAGAATTACTAAGAAATACAATACCTGTAATTGCTTTGTTTGTTGGTATATTCCTTTTAGGTATTGTAATTACATGGATTAGTACATTTATTGCCACACAACGTTTTTTAAACTTGAAAACGGATCAGTTGTATTATTAGTAGCTGAATAGTTAATACATGAAACCTACTTATTATTTCCTTTCTATAATTTTATTGTGTGTTTTGAGTGCATGCGATAACACTCAAAAAGCGAATACAAATAGTATATCAATAGAAATAATTGGTGCTGTACAACCAGATAGCATTAAATTGCTGAGTTTTAATAATTCTGAGGGATTTGTTGCTAAAGAAGGCAACCCATACCTTTTTAACTTCAACAATACCATCTATGATGCGTATGTTATGGATGCTTATAAAAATGGAAAAACATTTTCTGAAAAAATATTTCTCGATGGTCAGCAATTAAAAATTCAAGCTGAAATTAAAAATGAATCTATTGAAATCGATACTGTAATTGGATCTGATATCTATTATAAATCCATTGATTTTTATTCGCGTTTAGATAACTTTAATAAAAAACAGGTTCGTGACTCTACGTTAAATGAGTTTTTATTACAAAGTATTAAGGAGAATCTTAGTCATCCGTTTTCTTTCGATATAAGTGATTATTATTTAGAAAAAAACCAAAACTATAAATCTAAATTGCGCGATCTAAAGACGATATTAGATGAACAGCCAGAAGCATTAAAAACGCACACGCTTAGTGTTCATAGAACTTTAGAAGATTTAGTTAAAAATGAACAAATAGAGCTCTCGGATTTTCAATTTTATAACAGAAACGGAAAAGTGGCAAAAGTAGATATGTCGCACAATGGAGATATTCTCTTAGATTTTTGGTTTGTTCAGTGCCCACCTTGTGTAAAAGACCATAAAAAAATTGGAAAGCATTTAGATTTGTTTAGCGAAAATGAAGTGGAGTTGGTTGGTATTTCTATTGATACGGAAAGCGATAAGTGGCTAAAATATTTAGAAGTTAATAATTATAATTGGCAAAATTATAGGGAGTTGAGAAATGAAAATGATTTGGTTGATGCCCTAAATGTCTGGGAATTTCCAACGTATATTTTGGTAAATAATAGAGGTGAAATTAAAACCAGGTTTTATTCATTTAAAGAAATGGAAACCTATTTTACTAAACCTTAGATAAGCTTTTGGTGGTTTAATTACAATTCTACTTTATTATTTTTACATACTCTTAACGCTTAGATAATAAATAAAACCTTTACTTTGCAGCCATAAAGCTAGCTTACTGAACATTTAATCATGGGAGAACAAAAACGCAAAGAGGAAAATAAAGCAGAATTTATCTTCGGAAAGAAAAACTATAAGTGGTTATTTATTGGTTTAGCATTTATTGCTATTGGCTTTATTTTTATGGCCGGTGGAGGTAGTGACGACCCAAATGTGTACGATCCTTCAATTTTTAATTGGGAGCGCATTCGATTAGCACCAACGCTCGTTCTTATTGGCTTTGGTATTCAGGTATATGCTATACTATTGAATCCAAATAAAGACTCCAAAAAATAACATTCTTTTTACTTACATTTGCCGCATATCACAATAACAAGTGGTACCATTTACTACATGGAAATATTAGACGCCGTTATTTTAGGGATTATACAGGGACTTACTGAGTTCTTACCAGTGTCTTCTAGTGGACATTTAGAACTTGGGAAAGCAATTCTTGGTAGTAATGCTGTTCCTGAGGAAAGTTTATTATTTACAGTTGTGCTTCACTTTGCAACTGCGCTTAGTACTATTGTTATTTTTAGAAAAGATATCGCTGAAATCTTTAAAGGTCTATTTGCTTTTAAATGGAATGAAGACACTCAATTTTCGATGAAGATTGTGTTATCTATGATTCCTGCAGCTGTAATTGGTTATAAATACGAAAGAGAATTTGAACAATTATTTGGTAACAATTTATTATTGGTTGGTACCATGTTAATTGTCACAGCTGTATTGTTGTATTTGGCAGATAAGGCAAAGCAAACAGATAAAAAAGTTTCTTTTGGAAACGCATTTGTTATTGGTATTGCACAAGGAATTGCTATGCTACCCGGTATTTCGAGATCTGGTGCAACTATTTCTACTTCCGTTTTATTAGGTAATGATAAAACTAAAGCTGCACGATTTTCTTTCCTAATGGTTGTCCCTTTAATTTTTGGTAAAATTGCTAAAGATATAATGACAGGTCAGATTGATTACAACAGTACTAATTTCACCTATTTAGGTGCTGGTTTTATTGCAGCATTTATTTCAGGAATGTTTGCATGTTCATGGATGATTGCAATTGTTAAAAGAAGTAAGCTTACCTATTTCTCTATTTATTGTATCGTTGTTGGTTTAATTGCTATAATATGGTCTTTAGTATAAATGAAAACCGAGGAAGATTTTAAAACCGGACAAGTCTTATTAATAGACAAGCCATTGAATTGGACATCCTTTCAGGCAGTGAATAAACTGCGTTGGGCAATTCGACAAGCCTTTTCAATAAAAAAGATTAAAGTTGGTCATGCAGGTACTTTGGATCCATTAGCGACGGGCTTATTGGTGATTTGTACTGGGAAAATGACGAAACAAATTAATACGTTTCAAGGTCAAGAAAAGGAATATACTGGGACTTTTGTTTTGGGAAGTACTACACCTTCATTTGATCTAGAAACGGAAATAAATGAAACCTTTCCAACAGAACATATAACAGAAGATTTAATTCATAATACAACTCATCAATTTATTGGTAAGATTGAACAATTTCCTCCAGTTTTTTCTGCCATTAAAAAGGATGGAAAGCGATTATACGAATTTGCACGTGCTGGAGAAGCTGTTGAAATTAAATCACGAGAGGTAGAAATCACTGAATTTGAGATTATAGAGATCACTGAATTAGAATTAAAGTTTAGAGTGGTGTGTAGCAAAGGAACGTATATTCGTTCATTGGCGCACGACTTCGGAAAAGCTATAAAATCTGGCGCACATCTATCTGAATTACGTAGAACTCGCATCGGTAATTTTAAAGTGGTTGATGCTTTAACTCCAGAAGCGTTCATAGAAAGTTTGCCTTCAAAATAATCGTTTAACAAGGGTTTAAGATTGCTTTTTAAACTATTTCGTTGTTATATTCGTATATCAAAAGTAAACGATAACGTATTATTATATTGAATTTTATTGATAAACATAAAGCCGCAATTATTACATTTCTTCTGTCAGCAATAGTAGTACTTGGTCTGTTTAGTGCGGAATTAAAACTTAAAGGAAAGCTGATTACCGAGAGTTATTACCTTCTAGAACCAGAACCTGAATTATCCGAAGAAGAACTTCAAAAATTTGAAGATTTAACAGGACCATCTACCAATAAAGCTTTTAACGAAGATCAAGAATATAAGGACATGATGCGTAACTTTAAAACAGTTAGCGCTGATGATTTTGAACGAACAACAAAAGCCTTAGAGGATGCAAAGGCTAACGAAATCCAAGAGGAAACAAGTATAAATAAATCTTTTGCAAATAGTAATGCATATGCTTTAAAATCTGAAGAGTCAGAGTCATATAAAAAATTACAAGAGGAGTTAAATAAACGCCTAGAAAACAAAAAACAAGCGGATGAACATGCTAAAGCTAAAAGTACATTAACTTATTCCTTAAAAGGTAGAACATTATCGTATTACAAAACACCACGATATTTATGTGAATACGGTGGTAAAATTGTAGTCACCATCAGTGTTAATAGTACCGGGAATGTAAAGGAAGCTTATATTAATGGCTCATCTAACTCTGACAATCAATGTTTAATTGACCATGCTATAGAATATGCAAAATCCGTTCAATTCAGTATTTCAGAACGAACGGATCAGTTAGGTACAATAACCTTTTTATTTAAAGGGAAAAGTTGATTTCGACTGCGCTCAATCTCCTTTTAAACGAATAGCTTAACTAAGTCTTCTATTGTAGATTGACCTTTATCTTTATTATACCAACGTTGTAAATCTTCTTTAAACTCTGGAGTTAGCATACCATGTTCAGCCTTATATGTTTTCACCATTTCAGTTGCAACATTTGGTCGTGGTCCAAAGGTATTTAATACGTCTTTCGTTTGGTTGTCAACCATAATTAACTTTGGTATCGCTTTACCACCATTTGTTAAAAACTGATTTATCAGTGCATCATTTTCATCTCTCAAAACCACGTTTAAGTCAATATTTTGGTTGATTTCAGCAACTTTATTAATAACAGGTACAATATGAGCTGCGTCACCACACCAACTTTCTGTAATTAATATCCAATTTACTTTTTTGTTATAATCAGAAATTTTGGTTTTAACGTCATCAGAAATTTTAATGGTTTTATCCCAACGCTTCATTCGTCTATCGTTAAGCATTGTATAGTTTACCCTATCTTCCGTTTTGTCATTTCCTGTAGTTGACTTTTCTTCAACTAATTTGGTGACTAATGTTTGGTATTCAGCATAAGTTATACTGTTTTTTAAACTTGCTGAAATTATATCGTTTATAGAAATTGTGTCTGTATTCATAGAAACAAAAGTAAGATATTATTACCATTTTTTAAGCAACAGTTGTTACATTAGTAGACATAATTTTAATCCTTCAGGTTATGGAAAAACATAGGTGTGATTGGTGCGTTGGTGACCCTTTATACGAAGCTTATCATGATGAAGAATGGGGTGTTCCAGTTTTCGATGATGAGACGTTGTTTGAGTTTTTAATTTTAGAAACATTCCAAGCTGGTTTAAGTTGGATTACAGTACTAAGAAAACGAGAAAATTTCAGAAAAGCTTTTGATAATTTCAATTATAAAAAAATAGCTAAATACGAACAACCAAAGTTTGATGAACTCATATTAAATGCTGGAATTATAAGAAATAAATTAAAGATTAAAGCGACAATTACCAATGCGCAGGCCTTTATTAAAATACAAAAAGAATTCGGATCTTTCTCTAAATATATTTGGGATTTTGTCAAGGGAAAGCCAATTAAAAACAAACTGAAAAATCATAAAAATGCTCCTGCAAACACGGACTTAAGTGATGTTATTAGTAAAGATTTAAAAAAACGTGGTTTAAAGTTTGTTGGCTCGACAGTAATTTATGCTCATATGCAAGCAACAGGTATGGTTAATGACCATGAAGTATCTTGTTTTAGATACAATGAGGTTTAGAGGCAATTAATAAATTCTGAGCGTGAGATATGCTTTGCGCCAAGGCTTTCAAGATGTTTGGTGTGCAACTGACAATCAATTAATTTATAATTAGAATTTTGTACTAAAGCTATAAAACCAACCTTACTGGCATTACTGACTTTAGCAAACATACTTTCACCACAGAAGATTCTATCTTTTATTGCGATACCATACAATCCACCAACTAATTCCTCATTTTGCCAAACCTCTATAGATTTAGCATGGCCTAGTTTATTAAGTTTTATGTAGGCTTCAATCATTTCGTCTGTTATCCATGTACCTCTTTGTCCTTCACGTTTTGTACGTGCACAGTTTACTATAACATCTTTAAATGCTCTATTCTCTGTAACTTTAAATAGATTCTTTTTTAGTATTTGTTTCATACTCTTAGAGACTTTCAAATCTTCTGGAAACAATACAAAACGAGGGTCTGGAGACCACCAAAGTATGGGTTCAGTATCATCAAACCACGGAAATATGCCATTTGAGTAGGCGAATAGTAAACGTTCTGAAGACAGATCGCCTCCAATAGCTAAAAGACCATCAGCAGAAGCTTCAGACACATCTGGAAATTCTATTTTTTTGGTTAATAAATACATATTTTAGATTTCTAATATCAGTTTTCGAACATTTTTGCTGTTAAATAAGGGCTTAGGTTTTGATAGTATAATAATTTTATTGATATTTGACTTGACCTTTATGAAATAAATTTTTGTTCATCATTGCTTTTTTTTAAGTTTATTAGTAGAGGTCAAACCTAAAACCACAATATTAAGTCCTGATTAACCATCAGGACTTTTTTTATTTCAAGACACAAAAAAGACTTGCTTTTAAAATTAAAAACAAGTCCTCTTATAATTGTAAACAGCTTATTAGTGTTGCTTTTTAAAATGGTAAATCATCATGATCACCATCTTTAACATCACTAACAGGTTCAAACGCTTCTGTTGGTGGTACAGGTGGCATATCTCCACTTGGAGCTTCAGCCTGTAAAGCTTCAATTCTCCATCCTTGTATAGAGTTAAAATATTTAGTCTCACCTTGTGGATTTACCCATTCTCTACCTCTAAGGTTGATATTAATTTTAACTTGCTGTCCAACTTGGTAATTGTTCAATAAATCTGTTTTATCTTGAACAAACTCTACCATAATGTGCTGTGGATATTGCTCTTCTGTAGTTACTACTACCTCTCTTTTTCTAAATCCATTGCTACCAAAGGTTTGTGTCTCACCTACCATCTTAATACGTCCTTGTACTTCCATTTTGCTTAATCTATAATTGTTTAATATTTAATTTTTTGAGATTACGAAAGTAATAACTTCCAAGCACTTTCTACGTCTCCATAGCTCAAATAATTTTGAGCTAATTTATGTTTCTCTCTATATGATGCAGATTTAATATCTGTATAGCGCTCACTTATGTTTGCAATAAAAAGAGCTACTTCATCTTCATTTGGCAACGCTTCAATATTTGCTAACATTCCTAAATTATTACCAGTTAAAATCATACTGTTTTTAACATGATCTGGCATACTATCTACTCCAATCCCCATCGTTTTTAGAGGTTTTGGGATTTCAAAAAAACTTTTACTTGCTCTACAATAATAACTACCACCAGCTCTTGCTACTAAATCCAAAGCTTCTTGGTTTATGGTGTTATCCTTATTCATTACTTCTTTAGCAATATGAAGTTTTACAACTTCACATATTACTAAATTGCCAGCTCCTCCTTCATCTCCTAAACAAACAACTTCATTTACTTTGCATTCAAATTGCACAGGCGATTCTGCTACTCTAAAAGGTTTAATTTTATCTGAAGCTAACATGGTTAATCCTGCTTTTTCAAATTCGTTAACAGCTTCAGGGTATTCTGTGCTAGTTAATGACATTTGATGGACTAGGTCATAATTCACAACATTAATCACTACTTCTTTTACATTTTCTACATTTTCTAATGTGTGTTTTGTAGTATTATCTCTAACCCGTCTTGCAGGTGAGAAAATTAGAATTGGTGGATTTGCACTAAATACATTAAAGAAACTAAATGGTGATAAATTAGGATTTCCTTCTGAATCAATTGTACTAGCAAAAGCAATTGGTCTAGGCGCTATAGCACTTAATAAATAACCATGTAATTTGCCCGTAGTAAGGTCTTGAGGATTTAATGAAATCATGTAGTGAACTGATATTCAACAAAAATACATGAAATATTTTATTTAAAAATTTATAAGTATTAAATAAAATATTTCATGTATCAACGAAGTGGTTTCTGAGGTAAAGCTATATTTTGCATTTTATTTAATGTAAAATATAGCTTCCTACAGAAGACATATAATTTTATTAATCTCTCAATAAAAGTATTTTGTATATGGGTAAGAACAATAATATCAACATATTTACATTATATTTAATAAAGCAATTACACTAAATAATGACCTTTAGTTTAAACCGAAATACAATCCGATGGGCTGTTGTCATTTCATCATTTGTAATAATTTCTCTAATTCTTTGGAATACCTATGTATTCTTTCAATATTTTAAAGCAGAAGAGCGCGCTAAGATGGAAAGCTGGACCTTTGCGTACAATAAATTCTATGAAGGTATAAATAAAGATAATCCAGAATTTAATGAAGTAGCACAATCCATTGTATTAGATTCTACAATAACAACACCAATGTTATTGGTAGATGCTAAAGAGAATGACATAACTAGTCATAGAAATATTAGAGATTTTAAAGTTGAAAATGACTCAATTCAGAAAATTCTTGATTCCACTTTTGTTTACGGGAATCGATTAAAGTTAATAGAAAAGTTTACTAAAGAGAATGAACCATTTGTTCTTAAAAATCAAAACGCTGTATTGTACTATGGTAATTCACCATTGCTCAATAAACTGAAGTATTATCCTTTAGCTTTAATGCTAATTATTTTCCTGTTTGCAGCAGTGGCCTATTTCTTTTACAGAAGTTCAAAAAACGCAGCTCAAAATAAACTTTGGACAGGTATGGCAAAGGAAACGGCACATCAAATAGGCACTCCTTTATCGTCGCTTGTAGGATGGACGGAAATCTTAAAGTCCGAAAATATTAATCCAGATTATATTGTTGAAATTGAAAAGGATATAGACCGTTTACAAACTATAACAGATCGATTTAGTAAAATTGGTTCTGCTCCTACATTAAAAGAGACTGATATAGTAGAAGCGACTAAATCATCTTTCGATTATTTAAAATCTAGGTCTTCTAAACTCATCAATTTTGAAAGCGTTTTTCCAGAACATGGTATTGCCGTTAATCTTAACGAACAACTCTATAGCTGGACAATAGAAAACTTAGTAAAAAATGCCATTGATGCCATGAAGGGAAAAGGAAATTTAAAACTAGAACTTTCACAAAACGATAAACTGGTATTTATAAAAATTAAAGACACAGGTAAAGGCATCTCAAAATCATCATTCACTAAAATTTTTGAGCCAGGTTATACTACTAAACAACGTGGTTGGGGACTTGGTCTTTCATTAGCGAAACGCATTATTGAAGATTACCATAATGGTAAAATTAAAGTACTTAATTCTGAAATTGGAAAAGGATCAACAATTCAAATTACTTTAAAGCAGGTCTAAAAAATTTTAGATAAAATGAGAAGCAATCTCACTAGCTATCGCTTTAAATTCCTCTGGCTCTAAGGTTTCTTTGTGTATAAAACGTGCGTTTTCCATAGTGTGTAATGGAATTATATGAACATGTACATGTGGTACTTCTAGTCCTATTACAGTCATACCAATACGTTCGCATGGAACAGCTTTTTCAACAGCTAGCGCTACACGTCTAGAAAATTTCATTAAAGCTGTATAGGTTGCTTCATCTAATTCAAACAATTTATTGACTTCCTTTTTAGGAATGCAAAGCGTATGGCCTTTTGAATTTGGATTAATGTCTAGAAAGGCATAAAAATCTACAGTTTCGGCTACTTTGTATGAAGGAATCTCTCCTGAAATTATTTTTGTGAATAGTGTAGCCATAATTTTATGATAACAAGTTTTTATAAAGATAAAAAGATTCCTCGAGTAAGGAATCTTTTTTATTTGGAATCGTTTCTACAGGCAATAAGACTTCGACAAGTTCAGCCTGATAACTAAATTAGAAAGTTATATTATCTGGAAATCTCTAATACATCAAACTTCATGGTTCCATTTGGTACTTGTATTTCTGCTGTATCACCAACAGACTTACCTAACAAACCTTTACCAATAGGAGAATTTACTGAGATTTTTCCTGAAGCTAAATCTGCTTCACTCTCTGCAACCAACGTATAGGTCATTTCCATACCATTCATTTGGTTTTTAATTTTAACAATCGACAATGCTAAAACTTTAGAAGTATCTAATTGAGACTCATCAATTACGCGAGCTCCAGCTAACGTTTCTTCCATTTTAGAAATTTTCATCTCCAACATACCTTGTGCCTCTTTCGCAGCATCGTATTCTGCATTTTCACTCAAATCCCCTTTATCTCTAGCTTCAGCAATAGCTTGTGACGCTTTTGGGCGTTCAATATCTTTTAATTGACTTAATTCTTCTCTTAGTTTTTTTAACCCTTCAGCTGTATAATAAGATACTTTACTCATAATTCATTCGTTTAACTTATAAAATATTCTAATGCTTAATTAGAATAAAAAAAATCTCGCGCTGACGAGATTATAATGCAAATATACAAATTATTTACGGTATAGTTGAATTAATCGTAAATTGCCCTTCAAAATTGAATGATGAAAAAAATACTTTTAATACTGAGTTGCGTTGTGTTTTTTACATGCAGTAAAAATGATAATAACAACAATTGTAACTATCTTCTTAATGTTGGTTTTAGTACTTCTGTAAATTTAAACTTGCCACAGTTTAACCAACTTCAGTTTCCTGTTAATGCTGTTAGATTAGAAGGTTTTGGTAATGAAGGAATTATATTAGTTCGTATTAATTCCTCTACGTTAGTAGCATGGGACGGTGCCGACCCTAATCATACTCCTTCAGCTTGTTCTGCACTTACAATAGATGGATTAAATGGTGTTTGTGGTTGTGGTGATGGTAACGAATATAGCTTAGTATCTGGTCAGCTTGTTAGCGATACCAATCAACCCTGTACGTTGAAACCATACAGGGTTGAAGAGATAGGCAATAACATTTATATTATTAGTAATTAAAATTTTAGAGCTACACCAACTAAAAAATTAGTAGTTGCCTGCGGGTAAAAACCAGCCCCTTCAATAGTCGATACTGTTCCTGGTGTAGACCATGTATCGTCATAAGTATAATAATAACCATTAGAAACATACTTAACGTTAAAAATATTATTTATTAAACCAGAAAATATAACAGCATCGAAAATAGATTTTGGTTTTAAAGTGAAACTAATATTGAAATCATTGATAAAATAACGGTCTAGTCGAGATGATTTAGCATTAGTATTACTCATAAACTGTTCGCCTACAAATTTACTTAGTAAAGACATTTGAAGGTTTTCAATAGGTTGAAACACTATAGCATTTGCAGCGACTAATTCTGGTGAAAATGAAATATCCGTTTTACCTAGATTTTCTAATACTCCGTCAAAAGGAATTATTGCTTCCTTATTTTTATTGGTACTAATAGTTATGTTAGGTTGTAAAGTCAATTTTGGTGTTACAGGAATTACAGCATCTAATTCTACGCCTAAACGGTAACTTTTTCCACTATTAGTTCTAATTGGGTTTCCTACATCATCTAATTTGCCTGAAAGTACTAATTGCTCATTATATAACATGTAATACGCGTTTGCGTTGAATACAAAATTTTCTTTTTTATGTCTCCATCCTAATTCAAAATCATTTAATTGCTCTGATTCTATTTTATAATTGCTTTCAAAATCCGTACGGTTTGGTTCTCTGTTTGCTCTAGCATAAGAGAAATAAAGACTGTTTTCTGTATTTAAATCGTATGTTATTCCTGCTTTTGGGTTAAAAAAAGTGAAGTCTTCATCTATAGCAAATTCTACAATATCAGATGTGGTACCAGAAGTTTTATAAGAGACATGTCGCACTTGTAAATCTCCATACAAACTTATGTTTTCGTTTAGCCTGTAATTTGCTTTAGCAAAAATTGATAGGTCATTCTTTTTACTATTTCCATTGTAGTAGCGATCTCTTATTTCGGTCTGACTGGCATATTCTGCCCAAATCACTTCACCAAAATGATCACCATTATAATGACTATACGAACCGCCAAAAATTAGATTTAGATTGTTGCCTTTATAATTAGCGTTGGCATTAACAACATAGAAATCGTTATCTAACCAACGTCTTCGGATTAAATCTGTTGTATTTACTGTTGTACCGTTAAAATCTATTGGATCGAGACCATAGGTATCAAAATCTTCATCTTCTTTGTACTGTTCAAAATAGCCGCGACCGAAAGTGTAGTTTAATCCTAAGGTTGAAGACCACTGGCTATTGTAACGCTGATTCCAGTGTAATTGGTAATGATCTTGACTGTAGTTATCTACTTGGTTGTCATAAAACTGCGTATTGCCATCATCATCTGTATATTGACCAGCGATATTGTACGTTCGGTCGTTTTCTAGTACATCCAAATCTTCAAGACCATACCAAGATTGGTACGTTACTTCGTTACCGCCAAATAATACGGCTTTTATCAACGTATTATCATCAATATATGAACCTTGTAAAAAATAAGATTTTAAGTCAGAAGAAGCTCTGTCTACATAACCATCTGAGGCAATATTTGATAAACGACCGGCAATCTCAATACTTTGGCTATGCTGAGCATCAGCATATAGTTGTCCTGTACTAAACTTCACGGTATGTTTTCTGGTATTATAACTTCCAAAGGAATTAGAAATTTCACCTGAAGATTCTTTAGAAATGGCATCTGTCAATACATTTATACTAGCACCAAATGCTCCAGAACCGTTGGTTGACGTACCAACTCCACGCTGCAATTGCAAGCTTTCTATAGAAGAAGCAAAATCTCCCAGATTCACCCAAAATGTTCCTAAAGATTCAGCATCGTTATACGGAATTCCATTGATGGTAATGTTTGTAGATTGTGCACTAACACCACGAACTCTAATACCAGTATAACCAACTCCTGCTCCAGCATCTGATGTAGTTACTATTGAAGGTAAAAAGTTAAGCAGCATAGGAATATCCTGCCCGAGATTTCGCTTTGCAATTTCTTTTTTGTCAACATTAGAGTGTGTAATTGGCGATTTAGCGTCAACACGTACTGCCCTTACTAAAACTTCATCTAATTTTTCAACCTTTGTTGAATCTTGTTGTTTCTCTTGTCCGTAGATTGAACAGAGACTTAATAAAAAAACAAAGAGTATAAGTCTTGGTCGACTTGATTTTAAGAGTTTGGTGAATAAAAATTTCATACGATTAAACAGTATAATCGAATAAAAAGAGGTCATTATTCTTGGTAAAATTTATCTTTATTTTCCTAAACAGCATTACCTGTTCTAGGTTCTATGGGTATGATCTCAGCCACTTATTGGCACCCCTTTTTTGAGAACGTAGCAAAGATAGTAACAAATGATAATTGACAAGTAAATATTGATGAATTATTTTAATCAATATCTGGTTTTTTACGATTGGCTTTCTTTTCTGAAGTTTTACGTTTATTAGATAAACGTTTCTTTTTTGCAGCTTTGGAAATTTTTAGTGGTATTCGTTTTTTCTCTTCTTTTAAACCTTCTTCAATTAATGCTAAAAATCGCTGTGTAACAATTGCTTTATTTCTAAACTGACTTCGACTCTCGTCGCACGTTAGAATTAAGATATGGTCTTTATTTAATCTATTTTTAAAAAATTCAGTTAGCTTAAGTTTTTCATCATCATTAAAAACCTCTGAGTCTTTTAGAGTAAAATACAGTTCGGCTTTTGAAGATACTTTATTTACATGTTGACCACCACTGCCAGAGCTTCGAACAAATTTATACGATAATTCAGATTTTAGTAATGTCAAATTAGTCTTAGAATTAGCCATAATTAATTTGAATTATATTGTGCTTAGATGAATTATAAAATCCAAGCATAGCTTTGGCTACGGTTTTATTTTCTAATGAAATATAAGTGCGATAGAGACGAATTATATGGTTTATTTTAAGATTCATTTGGCATATTAGCGATGTCCACAATTAAATAATTTGATGAGGCGCTTTTAATAAGTCATTTACAGTTTTAACCGGATTGAAAGTGATGATTGGTACTTCCACAAAAATGGTATTCCAAAATGCCATACTGCCATTCCATAATCCAGGTAATTCTAAAGCTTTTAAATCTTTACCAGCTGTAGTTTTCATTGTAATAAAAGCTGCGTTATGATCTACAAACTTTTCTAAATCGAATTTTTCTCCTTTGTAGTTTTTAACTCCACAAACTAAATCCACTGGATTAAAATGTGTTGCGTTAGTTAAAATGTCTTTTTGTTTTTTGTTTTTAAGATTAATCTCTGCAGATTCTACGATTTGAAGCGATTGATTTCCATTAGAATCTTTAACCCAAAATGGACCTCCTCCAGGTTCACCTTCATTTTTAACCATACCACAAATTCTAAATGGTCTATTTAGAGTATTTCTTAAATAGTCAATTTTACTTTTATCCGAGTATTTTTCATATTCGGAAGTAATCTTCACACTCAGTTCTTGTGTTAAGAATTCTATGATATCAGCAAGTTCATGTTCCGGAATTATGTCCTTCTCTAATGCTCTTAAAAACCTAAATGCTTTGGTTTGTAAATTTAAAAGAATACCTGCCAGTACCTTTTTATATTTAGCAACCTCTTCTTTGTAATATTTTACAACAACATTATCAATATTTTTTACGAATATGATATCAGCATCAAGGGTATTAAGATTTTTTAATAATGCACCATGACCAGAGGGTCTAAATAATAAAGTACCATCACTTTCTCTAAAAGGTTCATCTTTTAAAGTTACAGCTATTGTATCTGTGGATTCGTGCTGGTATGAAAATGAAATATTAAAAGCTACTCCAGTTGTTTGTTCTACATATTCCTCTATGCGTTTAAATTCTTCATCGAATTTATCTTTATAACGTTCTGAAATGGTAAAGTGAAGTTCTGCTTTGTTATTAACTGATGCATATAAAGCTGATTCGTACAAATGCTCTTCAAACGCAGTAGATATGTGATTGCTTTTATATCTATGAAATGGCAATAAACCCTTTGGGGAATTACCATAATTCAGTCCAATTTCATCGAGCATTGTTGTTGCAAAATGATATGTTTTTTCACTGTTCGATAATTTAGAAAAATCAATATTATTTGATTTCAACTGTGCTATAACCAAGTGATAAAATGGAAGTTTTTCTAATCCAACTATAAACAGCGATAAATCTTTGAGCTTATTTTTATTGATATAAGAATTAATAGATTCTTTCTTAGGGTCGTATTCTTTTACAAACTGGAATAAGAACTTAAACATTCGAGTAGCAGCTCCAGAAGCTGGGACGAATTTTATTAGCGAAATGTCATTCTTTTTTTCTTCAAAATAAGAGATCGAATCTTTTATTAGTGCGTCATATAATGCGATAATGCCATTACCAATGGTTGCTGCTTTAACAATATTAGTAAAAGGTAAACCAGATTTAAAAAGTGCAATCTGGGATGACACATCTTTTTCAGTTAATCCTTTCTTTTTTATCTGTTGAATGTCATTTTTTGTAAAACTCATTTGTTTGTTTTTAGCAATTTATCAATATGTTGAATCGCAGTTTTAAGACGTTCTTCTTTACTTCCTTTTAATAATACATAGGGTCGATTATGTGTCAACAATGCAGTTTCAAAAGCCTTAAACATGCGTTCTCTTTCATTGGGCTTGTCTCTTAAATCGTCGGCTTCCCAAGGTGTGTCAATATATGTTAAAAAGTAAATATCATAAGAATTTTTTAGAGCATATGTTTCTAAAATCGGGTTACATGTGCCTTTGTAATAGGCTTCGCTATATACTTTAGTTTCAAGCAAATCAGTATCACAAATTAAAACAGAATCTGTTTTTTGAGCCAATTCGTTTTCAAGTTTCATTTGTCCTGTAGCAATAGGCAATAAATCGTGTGGTTCACAAGTTTTTCTTTTATTATTCCATTTATCTTGAAGGTATTGGCGAGCATATTCTGGTACCCAAATGGAATTGTAATGCCTAGCTAATTGTCTAGACAGTGTTGTTTTTCCTGTAGATTCAGGGCCAAACAATACTATTTTTAAGCAGTTTGAAGGTTGTTGTTTAAGCTTTTTTTCCATGCTAAATATCCGAATATTGCAATTACTGTAAATCCTAAATATTGGAAGCTAGTAAAAGTAAATCCTTTATAAAAATATAAAGGTACTGATATCACATCTCCAATAATCCAGAATATCCAATTTTCTATTTTACGTCTTGCCATTAACCACATGCCTACAAAAAATATCGCTGTTGTGATTGTATCGACATACGCTACCCAACCATTCCATTTGTCAAAAGTTTTATAGACAATAAAGACAAAAAATAAGGTTGCAATAAAGATGGTGATACTGAGTTTTTTTTCTTTTGTGGTTGTATTAGAAATTGGTGTAACGTGCGTGCTATCAACTTTTCGTGTCCATATATACCACCCATAAACACTCATGGCAAAGTAGTAGGCATTTATCATCATGTCACCGAGCAGTTCCCATTTTAATAATAAGTAAACAAATATTATGGTACTAATCATTCCTGTTGGGAAAACAAGAATATTATTCTGTTTAGAGAACCAAACAGATAAAAATCCAAAAATTACAGCTATTATTTCTAATACTATATCTATGGTTTCATAACTAGAATATTGCGCAAAGAAAAAATCAAAAATTTGGCTCATAGTCGCTTCGGTCTGTTTTTACTATTTTCATTTGCAGTACCGAAATATCTACAGCACTAAAAGAACGCTTTATTTCTTTGGAAAGAAATGGCATTAGCATATCATAATCACCATAAATTTGAGTGCTCAGAGGATTCTCTAATACAGTGAATTCTGAAGATCGCAAGCGTTTAATAAAATTAATGACATGCTTTTCATAATCATCTTGCAATGGTGATAAAGTTAAATCTACTGATATATTCATGCTATTTTTTTATTTCATTAAAGAACGATTCATCTTCCTCAAAAGCTGTACCAATAACTACTAAATCAGCACCTGCTGCATATGCTGATTCTAATTCTGTTATGCTTCTAATGCCTCCACCTACTATCAAAGGAATGTTTACTTCTTCTTTTACTTTAGTTATTATGTTTGGCTCAATAGGGTGCGTAGCTCCGCTTCCTGCCTCAAGATAAATAAGTTGCATTCCAAGTAATTCTCCTGCTTTAGCAGTATCAACAATAGTGCTTATTTCAGTTCTTTTTAATGGCTTAGTCTTGCTAACACGTTCTACTGAAGTTTGCTTTCCATTTTCAATTAATAAATAGCCCGTTGGAAGTACCTCAAGGTGTATTTTAGATAATTTTGAAACCGCTTCAACATGTTTACCAATTAAATAGTCTGGATTTCTTCCAGAAATTAAGGATAAAAACAAAATGCCATCTGCTTTATCCGTAATCTGAACGACATCACCAGGAAATAAAACAACAGGTAAATCTGTAAACTTTTTTAGTTCTTCAACTAAATTTTCTGTAACTCCTTCGTCTACTTCACTTCCACCAACGAAAATATGTGTAGCTGTAGATTGATTGACTTTAGTAATAAAATTTGAACCATGTTCCATTTTCATTTTATCCGGATCAATTAAAACGGCCAGTAATTTTTTACCTTTTGAAGAAGCTGAAATTATATTTTTATAGATACTGCTCATTATGGAATAACGTAAGCACAGGTAAATCCTTCAAATTCTAAAAAGGCCGTGTGGTATCTGTATTTTTTATTTTTATAATCAATCCAAGCAATTGTATTTTCATCTTTGAGCATAAATGGAATCACTAAAAAATGCTTTTTAAACAACATGCCTGGTGTGGCAAATAATTTGTATAAAGATTCTTTAATTCCCCAAATTACAGTCAGTTTTCTCACATAAGCTTCAGAAGCTGTCTTTAAATAATGAAACTCATAGTCCACAAACTTTTTAGCAATAATTCCGATTTTGTCACGCTGCTTTTCTATGTCAATACCGACTTCTTGATTACTTATGATTACTCCAGAAAAATTAAAAGAATGTGTAATTGAAATATGTTTTCCGTCCTTTAAGTGAGGTTTGCCATTTTCATCATAAAACAAATCTTGATCCGTATATCCAAATTCTCTTAACAGATGCCTTACGCTTAAAAATCCACGTTGGTGCAATTCACTTTTCATATCCAAAACACGTTTTAAGCTGCGTGGTTTTAAATCTAAAGGCGATAACAACACATCATAAGACTCTTCAATCTTCCAGATTTTAACAGTAGTTTGTGAGTTTACGCTAATCGATTTGTATAAAGGCATTTAAGATTCTGAATGTTATTGATTATCTTTGCATCGCCTAAGGCGAATTTGGCTTTTTTATGATGAAGCGAATTTAGTTATTTAAGCCATAAACCCAAAGGCAAGTCAATTTAAAAAAAATTAAGATAAGAAGAATATGAGTACAAAAACAATTGCTTACGCACCTAATAAGGTAAAAGATATGTCGCTTGCGGCATGGGGAAGAAAAGAAATTGAATTAGCAGAAGCAGAGATGCCAGGTTTAATGAGTCTGCGCACAGAATATAAAAATGAACAACCATTAAAAGGAGCGCGTATTGCAGGATGTCTACATATGACGATTCAGACGGCTGTTTTAATTGAAACATTACAGGCACTTGGTGCGGAAGTAACATGGAGTTCTTGTAATATTTTCTCTACACAAGACCAGGCTGCTGCTGCAATTGCTGCTGCTGGTACTGCTGTATATGCTTGGAAAGACATGACAGAAGAAGAGTTTGATTGGTGTATCGAACAAACTTTATTTTTTGGAGAAGACAGAAAACCTTTAAACATGATTTTGGATGATGGTGGTGATTTAACCAATATGGTATTAGATAAATATCCGGAATTGGCTTCAGGAATAAATGGACTTTCTGAAGAAACTACAACTGGAGTTCACAGATTGTACGAGCGTGTTAAAAATGGAACGTTACCAATGCCAGCAATCAATGTAAATGATTCTGTTACTAAATCTAAATTTGATAATAAATACGGCTGTAAAGAATCTGCAGTAGATGCTATTCGTAGAGCTACAGATACGATGTTAGCTGGTAAACGTGTAACGGTTTGTGGTTATGGAGATGTTGGTAAAGGTACGGCAGCGTCTTTTAAAGGTGCAGGAAGTATTGTAACGGTTACAGAAATTGATCCTATTTGTGCTTTACAAGCTGCAATGGACGGTTTTGAGGTGAAAAAACTGGAAACTGTAGTTGCAAATTCTGACATTGTAATTACTACGACAGGAAATAAAGATATTGTACAAGGGCATCATTTTGAAGCCTTAAAAGATAAAGCCATCGTATGTAATATTGGTCATTTTGATAATGAAATAGACATGGCTTGGTTAAATAAAAATCATGGTCATACCAAAGACACTATCAAACCACAAGTTGATAAATACAATGTAAACGGTAATGATGTTGTGATTTTAGCTGAAGGTCGATTAGTCAACTTAGGCTGTGCAACTGGTCACCCAAGTTTTGTAATGTCTAACTCGTTTACAAACCAAACTTTGGCGCAAATTGAACTTTGGAATAATATTGAAAATTACAATAACGAAGTGTATATGTTACCAAAACATTTAGATGAAAAAGTAGCAAAATTACACTTAGAAAAAATAGGTGTTGAGCTTACTGAATTACGAGAAGATCAAGCATCGTATATAGGTGTAAAGCAAGAAGGGCCATATAAACCTGAGCATTATCGTTACTAGACTGGTAGATTATTAGAAGCGCTTTGCTTTTATACATAAAGTAAATCCCAAACTTAATTGTTTGGGATTTGTTATTTTTAGATGCAAAATTAATTTAATGAAGAAAAACACCCTTATCGATAGTTATGTTAATCAGCTAGAAAACCATATACCGAAGTACCAAGTTAAACACTCTAAGGTATCTCAAAGTACTATTGGTTGGCAAATAGACCATAGTCTTAAAGTGATTAACAGTGTTATTATAACACTTCAATCTTCAGATCCTTCGTCATACAAAAATAACTTTAGTTTTTTAGGTAAATTCTTTTTTACACTTGGCTTCTTTCCGAGAGGAAAAGCGAGAGCACCAAAATATGTTAGACCTCCTGAGACTATTTTAAAAGAGGATTTAGTGTCACAAGTTCAACTTGCTAATTCCAATATTAAAATATTACAAGGTTTAGATAAAAATGCATTTTTTAAACACCCCTTATTTGGTAATATTAATACGAGGCGTGTACATCGTTTTTTAGAGTTGCACACTAAACATCATTTGAAGATTATTGAGGATATTAAGAGCAATTAGTAACGAGTTGCAAAAAGATTTCTAGTTCCTTTAGTACCATATCTCTGGTATTTAGGATAAGCCTGTGCAGCACGTTCTCGAATTTATGTATCAGTATTGTTTAAAATCCATCCGTCAATAGCTGAGACTTTAAAGTATCGGCCTCTGGTGCTATTAATTCTGTTGTCCAAACTAAGGGGTTGGCTTAAGATTTTTCGAAATAAGGTATAAAATAACTTTTGCTAATACATGCTAAGACAATAGCATTTCGCCTTGTTTCATTAATTGCGTGGAAATTGTCCACAGCATTAAAATCCATTAAACCATCATGACCTACATAAGCCAATAATCCAGATTTTCCACCAAATTTTATCCCAGAAGAATTATGAGAAATTGAAACTTGATTTCTTCCAGCTGAGGCTTCTATAAAATCTATTTTGTTCCTTTAATGAACGTTCCATTATAAGCATCGGCAAGCACTTACATAGTAGATGATTAATAATAAATACTTTCTTCATATCAACACAATAATGAATGGTTATTTTTAGTATTAATACCATCTATGAATAGAAAAGACCTCACAAGTTTTAAAAACCTATGAGGTCTAATAATTGTAACAATATACAACTGTTGACTGAAGACTAAATCACTGCAGACTTATTTTTTTGGATGCACCAATTTCATTTCTTCAATTAAATGTTTTGCACCTGCATATTTATCGACAATAAAAAGTACATAACGTAAATCTACCATTATGTTTCGACAAATTTCTGGATCGTAGTTCATGTCACTCATTGTACCTTCCCAAACACGATCAAAGTTAAGCCCAACTAAATTACCTTCCGCATCAATTGCAGGGCTTCCAGAATTTCCTCCTGTGGTATGATTGGTTCCTAAAAAGCAAACAGGCACTTTTCCGTTACTATCGGCATAGGATCCGTAATCTTTTGTTTTATACAAATCGCGTAGTTTTTGTGGTACGTCAAATTCGTAATCGCCAGGCACATATTTTTCTATTACGCCATCTAAATAACTCACTGGATTATAATACACAGCATCCCTTGGTGAATATCCTCTAACCTGACCATAAGTAACACGAAGCGTACTATTAGCGTCTGGGAAATAGCGTGCATTTGGTAATGCTTCCATAAGTGCTGTCATGTATTCGGTTTGCAATGCTGTAATTGGTCCATTTTTTTGCTGAAATTCAGCATCGATGGTGTTAAAAAATTCATCAATAATGGGTTTTGCATATGCATAGGCTACATCACTATTTAGGTTTTTTATTACTGTTTCCGTATCTCCTTCAAGTAATTTTAAAGCCGATTCTAAATTTGTAAACGCTGTTTCATCATAAATAGAAGCATCTATTGGCTTACCATAAAGAGGCATAACATTTTGGTAAACACCTTTATCTACATCGACGTCGTAATTTTTATGAATCCCTTGTAAACGACCTGTTAAACTAGTTTTGGCTTGCTCAAGATTTTGTGGGTTTGCAATTAGAGCTTGCTCTACTTGGTACGCTCTAAAAGTCATCTGCATTAATTCGTTAGTTACCAAAAAGACCTCAATAAAATTTCTTCGTTTGATATTTATAGGGCCAAAATCTTTATACAAGTCGTCAAAAGTTGAAAGGATATTTCCGTATTTACCCTCAAGATTTTTTTCTTTTAAGGCTTTGGTAAATGTTTTTTCAAATTCGCGACGTTTTTCAACAGCATTACTTTTATCAATACCTAAATTTTCGCCAATCCATTTTTTCCAAGCATTTGCAATTCGTGCTTGTTTAGATGCATATTTAATCCGTACAGCATCGCTAGATTTCATTTTAGCATCAATAACTTTTAATGCTGCTTCTCTAATTGCAATATTTGTTGGATTGTATTCTTTGGTAATATGTTCTATAGCAACTGCTGGTAAATATTCATTTGTACGCCCAGGAAAACCAAAAACCATAGTAAAATCTCCTTCCTCAACACCATCTAATGAAATAGGAAGAAAATGTTTTGGTTTATATGGTTTGTTATCTTTGCTATATTTTGCAGGGCGATTATTGGCATCTGCGTAAATTCTAAACATAGAAAAATCACCAGTATGTCTGGGAAAAACCCAGTTATCTGTATCGCTTCCAAACTTTCCAATACTACTTGGAGGTGCTCCAACTAAACGAATATCTTCAAAACGTTCCGTTACAAATAGGAAGTACTGATTACCTTTATAAAACGATTTTGTTTTTACATCTTGCCACGTTGCTCTAGGCCAATCTTTTAAGACGTCATTACTGTTTTTTGTAATGTGAGATTGTTTTTCCTTTTCAGTCATAGCTTCACTTGTACCCTCTAAAACTGTTGCTGTTACATCATGGATACTGACAATAAATTCTATAAATAATCCTTCATTTGGTAATTCTTCTTCTAAAGACATTGCCCAGAATCCATCTTTTAAATAATCGTGTTCTAAAGACGAATGAGATTGAATTTGGCTAAAACCACAATGATGATTAGTTAAAACTAAACCTTGGTCTGATATAACTTCACTGGTACATCCACCATTGAAATGACCAATGGCATCTTTTAAGCTAGAATTATTAACATCGTAAATATCTTTTGCAGTTAATTTACTGCCGAGGCTTTGCATTTCATCTTCATTCATACCTTCTAAAAGTGAAGGGATCCACATACCACCTTGTTGGGCAGAAACTTGAAAAACAATAAAAAAGAAAAGGAGTTTAAATAAGCGCATGATTAATAAATTTTAAGTTTTTGTAAAGATAAAAAAGCTTGTTTTATATCTTTAAGATTTTAGTATATAAAGCTATTAAATTATGAAACATAAATCTAAATTACCCAACGTAAGTACTACAATTTTTACAGTAATGAGTGCTTTAGCAAACGAGCACAACGCTTTAAATCTATCTCAAGGATTTCCTAATTATCCAAGTTCTAAAAAGCTGAATGATTTAGTAATTAACGCAATGAATAACGGGTTTAATCAATATGCGCCAATGCCTGGAAACTTGGAACTTCGTATTGCAATTTCCAATAAATATCAGTTATTATATAACAACACCTATCATCCAGAAAAAGAAATAACCGTAACAGCGGGTGCGACGCAAGCCATTTACACCATAATATCTGCATTTATAAATCGAGATGATGAAGTCATAATTTTTAAACCAGCATACGATTGTTATGAGCCAGCAATTGAAATTAATGGTGGTAAAACTGTCGCTATTCAATTATCAGCGCCAGAATATAAAGTCGATTGGAATAGTTTTGAAAAGAAAATATCATCTAAAACCAAGATGATTATTATTAATTCTCCTCATAATCCCAGTGGAACAATTTGGTCTAAGGAGGATATGTTACAACTTCAGAAATTAACGAAGGACACCAATATTATTGTGTTAAGTGACGAAGTGTATGAGCATATAGTATTCGATAATGAACAACATCAAAGCGCTTGTTTATTTAGAGATTTAAAACTGCGTAGTTTTATTACAGCATCCTTCGGAAAAACGTTTCATAACACAGGATGGAAAATTGGTTATTGCTGTGCGCCAGAATATCTAATGGAGGAATTTAGAAAAGTACATCAGTTTAATGTATTCTCGGTAAATCATCCAGCCCAAAAAGGGATTGCAGATTATATGCAAGATGCGGAAACGTACATGGGTTTAAATACCTTTTTTCAACATAAACGTGATTTGTTTTTGAGTTTAATTTCAGAATCGAGATTTAAATTTGAGCCTTCAAAAGGTACTTACTTTCAAGTTTTAGATTATTCTGAAATAACAGATGAATACGATGTAGACTTTGCCAAACGATTAACTAAAGAATTTAAAATAGCGTCTATTCCATTATCTGTATTTAATGAAAAAAATAAGGACGATAATGTTTTGCGTTTTTGTTTTGCAAAAACGGAAGAGACTTTAATAAAAGCCGCTGAAATATTATGTAAAATTTAAGTTACTTTTTAATGATTTACAGGTCTTATAAATGAAAAGATAAAGAACACAGATTATGAAATATTCTATTATCCTTTCATTCTTATTAATTATCTTTTTAGGTTGTTTTTTTATTTCTGTTTGTTTGCTTTCAAATTTGTAATTTTAAGCATGAATAAAGATTTGAAAGTTGCTATAATTCAAACGGATTTGATATGGGAAAATCCAACTGAAAATAGACGTTTACTAGATACTAAGATTAATGCTATTTCCTCAGAGATTGATCTTATTATTTTACCTGAAATGTTTACCTCTGGTTTTACTATGAATGCAGCTTCGGTAGCCGAATCTATGGATGGTGAAACATTAGTTTGGCTAAAAAATAGAGCTAAAGAGAAACAAACTGCTATTGTTGGAAGTTTAGTGATTTCTAAAAACAATAATTTCTTTAATCGATTAGTTTTTGTAGAACCTACAGGTGCTGTAACACATTACGATAAAAGGCATACATTTACTTTAGCAGGTGAACACAAAATCTATACAGCTGGCAATGAAAAAGTAATTTTAGATTATAAGGGTTGGAGAATTTGTCCTTTAATTTGCTATGATTTACGTTTTCCTATGTGGGCTAGAAATGTTGAGGATTATGACCTTTTACTATATGTTGCTAATTGGCCAAAAGTTAGAATCAATGCTTGGGATGCACTTTTAAAAGCGCGTGCAATTGAAAATATGTCTTATTGTATTGGAGTAAATAGAGTGGGTTTAGATGGTAATAATTATGAATATACCGGACATTCTGCTGCTTTTGACGTATTAGGAAATAGAATGGACTCAATTCTTGAAAATTGCGAAATCACTGAGATTGTAATTCTAGATAAAAACCATATTAAAAAAATCAGAAAAAAACTTAATTTCTTAACTGATAAAGACGACTTTAATCTAATAATGTAAATTCTTCATTGTTATTCCACCCAGATCTAACTTCTTCTATGTTTGGCGCATAACTTACACGCTCTGGTTGAATACCAAGTAGATAATTTCCGGTATCATATATACCATTGCTATTAGAATCATAAACTACACGTAAGCTATACACTCTGGGCGATAAGTCCCTAAAATCTATAATTGGTGATTCTTTGGAATAATGTTCATACAGCACCACACCTTTATCATTTACCAATTGAACGATCAATGGAAATTTAGCATTTTTAAGAGTCACTCGTAAATTTCCATAATCCGATTTCATTTTAGTCCGAACGGAGTAATTTAATGTATCCTTGTTTATACCATCATAAAAATCAGTAAATGAACCTGGCAACATGGTAAAGGTATATTTTTGTCCTTCTTGTTTTTCAATTGGAAGTTTATACCGATTAAAAATAGAATCGTATTCTACGCTATATTTAACAGCTAAAGAATCCTTATCCATTAATGTAATTTTTGATGTATCTATTTTGGTAAAAGGAATATTCCCTTCGAGAGTAAAATCTTGATCAAAATTTAATGCGCCTTTTGTAATCGCTGTAATTTTAAGAGAATCTGGTTTAATAGCTCTAAATCGATGCTTAAAGGTGTCAACATATTTTTCATTAGTAACTATAAAATGAGTAGTATCAACTTCAAATTTCGGTTTATACCAATAATATAATGTGTCGGTGATTTTATCTTTAACTATTCGCGTTTGGTAACCTGCTGGTTTTTCACCTAAAACCTTAATTCGCATAGATTTGTAATCACCTTCATAAGGGAAAATGATTCTAGTCTCACCATCTTGTTTTGGTTTCACAGCTTTAAAATCAACGGCTTCATTAAATAATTTCACTTTATATGACGAGTCTGTTGGTACAGTAATAAAATCTTCCTTAAAACCTATTTTATCCGATTTTTGATTGAACCTGTAATTACTGTTTTTATCTTTTAGTGCTATAAGTTTATATGTTCCGGCTTTAATATTATCAATGCTAAAGCTTGTAAGACTGTCTAATGTATTAGTAATATATCTTGGTTTTTCTTTGTATACAATAGAATCTGTATAGGTAGAATCTACATCATATAACATTACTGAAATAAAAGTATCTGGCTTTTTAAGTAAGGCATCTTCTACAAAACCTTTTACCGATAAAGAATCAATTGTATCGCCTGTTGAGAAAACGTAGCGATAATATGGATAAGGATTTCCTTCATTATTATCTACAATACTTTCACCAAAATTAAAGGCGTATGTTGTATTATCTAATAAGGTGTCTTTTATTTTTATCGAAATATATTTACTAGCAGCACTCATCGGAATTATGGCAGGCTCAGTATCCATAGGAGGAGAAATAATGAGTTGTTTTCGTAGATTCTTTATTTTTACGTATTCATCAAAATAAATAATGATTTCATCACCATTAAAATTGGTTGAAAAATTCTCTGGTACGGCTTTTAAAATTACGGGTGGTTCTACGTCTTTTTCACCTCCTGTCGGTCTACCACGATTAGCACAATTAACAATCGTAATTGAAATACAAACAAGACTTAAAATTCGTATTAAAGATAAACGCATCTACTCTAAATAATTTAGCACAAAGAAACAATATAATTTAGTTACAAACGAAAAAATTAATCTGCAATTGCCATTGATGCAAGACTTAACTTAATATTATTAGTTTTTAATAAAACAGTTGCACATGCTTCAACTGTAGCACCAGTTGTAATAATATCATCTACTAATAGTACATGTTTTCCATTTAAACATTCATTTTCCGTTATACTAAATAATGCTCCGTCGTCATTCCAACGTTTTAATCGACCTTTAAAAACTTGTGTTTTGGTTGGTTTTGTTTTTACTAATACGTTGTCATTATATTCTGCGTTTAGCGATTTGGCAATTTCTTTACCGAATTTTTCAACTTGATTATAACCTCGTTTTCTCAATTTAGTTTTATATAATGGCACAGGAATAACAATGTCAATTTTTTGGTAAGCCTCAATTTCTTTGAGTTCCGATCCAAGCCATTTTCCTAAAAAAGTACTGATTTGTTCATGTCCTCTATATTTTAAATTATGGAGTAGTTGTTGAACAATTCCTTTTTTTGAGAAGTGTAATAGTGCTGTTGCATTTTCCAAATTTACACGTCCGTATACAATTTTTTTAACCGCTTCAGAATTATTAAAATGATAATTTGTAACAGGTAATTGATGTCTGCACGATGTGCAAATTACACTTTGATTATCCTTTAAAACAGAATTACATCCTTCACAGACTACAGGAAAGAACATGTTTAACAAATTTTTTACCACTTAAACGATTAAAATAAAATTACTTTTTAAATTGCTCTAATTTTGCCTTAAATTAAGAAATTAATAATAATGATAGTTAGCCCTCACATATTTAACTATAGATTAATTATAAGTTCTTTACTTGTCGTTTTAGCTGTATTAGGTGTTTTCAGTTTTACAAATTATAAAACTGTACAATCTCATGAAGAATATTTAAAACAAGAAAAAGTTTTGATAGAAAATGAACTATCAGAAATATTGTTGAGCTATGACGAACGAAGTGAAGCTTACAGTCTAATTGATTCTCAACTGCAAGACGCAAAAATTGAAACTAAGAATGCTTTAGATTCATTACGATTATTAAAAAGTGATTTATCTATTATCACTAAATTTAAAGGACATCTTACACATTTAAAATCTAAGAGTAAAATACTACGTATTACTATAGATTCTTTAAATTCCGCTAATTTAGAATTAGAAAAAGAGAAACGCCATGCATTAAGTACAATTAAAAAGAAAACCAATACTATTAATGTATTGGAAGAAACTAATGTTGCTTTAAATAAAACTATAAATAATGCTGCTGTATTAAAAGCGAGCAATGTTACAGCAAAAGCATATAAACTAAGATTAGGAAAGAAACGATTTACAGATAGAGCGAAGCGTGCTAATACAATTGATGTTTGTATTAATTTAAACGAAAACCCTTTAACAAAAAGCGGAAGAAAAGATGTTTACATACAGATTTTGAATCCAAAAGGTAATGTAGTGGCAGATAAAGGTGAGGTTGTTTTTGGTGATTCTTCGTTAATTTACAGTAAAAAAGAGATTATTAATTATACTAATGAGAATCTTAAAATTTGCACGGCAATTGTAGCTGAAGTTGAGGATCAACCCTTTTTAAAAGGCTATTATTTTATCAATGTTTTTCACGAAAATGTAAAGCTTGGTAGTGCAAGAATAAAATTAAAATAAACTAACAACATAATTTTTTAAAAACCGCTCCGTTAATCAGAGCGGTTTTTTATTTTTGCAGCATGGCAAATGACGATAAATTCAAAAAAGTAATCTCTCACGCAAAAGAGTACGGTTACGTATTTCAAAGTAGTGAAATCTATGATGGCTTAAGTGCTGTTTATGATTATGCACAAAATGGTGCAGAGTTAAAGAAAAATATACGCGACTATTGGTGGAAAGCCATGGTACAAATGCACGATAATATTGTAGGGATTGACGCTGCAATATTTATGCATCCAACCACTTGGAAAGCTTCGGGTCACGTAGACGCATTTAACGATCCTTTAATTGATAATAAAGACTCTAAAAAACGTTACAGAGCTGATGTTTTAGTAGAAGACTATTGTGCTAAAATTGAAGGTAAAATTAATAAGGAAGTTGCAAAAGCTGCGAAACGTTTTGGTGATGCTTTTAATAAAGAAGAATTTGTTTCTACAAATGGAAGGGTTAAAGGATATCAAGATAAAATTGATTCAATTCTTAAACGTTTGGGACAATCTTTAGAAAAAGAAGATTTGGCAGATGTAAAAGCATTAATTGAAGAACTTGCAATTGCCGATCCTTTAACAGGAAGCCGAAATTGGACTGATGTTAAGCAGTTTAACCTAATGTTTGGCACTAAATTAGGTGCTTCTGCAGATACTGCAATGGACTTGTATTTAAGACCAGAAACTGCACAAGGTATATTTGTAAATTTCTTAAATGTTCAGAAAACTGGACGTATGAAGATTCCTTTTGGTATTGCTCAAACAGGAAAAGCGTTTAGAAATGAAATTGTTGCAAGACAGTTTATTTTTAGAATGCGTGAGTTTGAACAAATGGAAATGCAATTCTTTATTAAACCAGGAACTCAAAAAGAATGGTTTGAATATTGGAAAGAAAGACGTTTAAAATGGCATAAATCTCTTGGTTTAGGTGCTGATAATTATCGTTTTCACGATCATGAGAAATTAGCGCATTATGCTGATGCTGCAACGGATATTGAATTTAATTTTCCATTCGGATTTAAGGAATTAGAAGGTATCCATTCGCGTACAGATTTCGATTTAAAACAGCATGAAGAATTTTCGGGTAAAAAACTCCAATATTTTGACCATGAGGACAATGCAAGTTATACTCCTTATGTACTAGAAACGTCTATTGGTTTAGATCGTATGTTTTTAGCAGTATTTTCTAATGCTTTGGTTGAAGAACAATTAGAGAATAATACAACGCGTACAGTTTTAAAATTACCCGCTGTTTTAGCACCTACAAAAGCTGCAGTATTTCCACTGGTTAAAAAAGATGGTTTACCAGAAGTGGCAAAACAAATTGTAGAAGATTTAAAATGGGATTTTAATGTCTTTTACGATGAAAAAGATGCTGTAGGAAAACGTTACAGAAGACAAGACGCCAACGGAACACCATTTTGTATAACTGTAGATCACGATACGTTAAAAGATAATACAGTAACGATTCGTTATAGAGATACTATGGAACAAAAACGAGTTAAGATAGAAGATTTAAGAGAATTGATTAAAGCAGAAGTTGATGTAAAACATTGGCTGATGAAGATAAAATAATCAATTTTATACAACATGTGCTGAATATGTTTTAGTACATGATTCTAATAAAACAAAAACACCCAAACTTATAAAGTTTGGGTGTTTTTAATTTTAGGCTTTTATGTTTTTAGAATCGATATCCAAAATTGACACCCAATCTCAACTCAACATCATCCAAGTAATCATCGTCAAAATTTCCTAGATTTCTAGAAACATCTGTATTAACTGATAATGTAAATTTATTGCTAAACATCCATTTATGACCGATACCAAATCCTGCAGAAACACCAGATAGATCATAAGTTCTTTCTTCTTCTATGTACATATCAATTTCATTATCATAATAAGAATAGCCATCCTCAACAGTAATTTCACCCGTTCTAAATTTTAATTGTGGAAAAAAGTAAAACCCTTCATGATCTTTATCCTTAGAAAAATAAATTAAATAGGCTGCTTTTACGCTGAAGGTTGTGTTGTTATTAATATAGCCAGAATCGTAATAACCATAGGTGTCAAAGAATGTTGCACCAACCATTAAGGATTGGTTTTTTTCGAATAAGCGCTCATAGTTTACAGTTAAAGAACCAGCAACAACAAGATCTAATAGATTTGTAGAGATTTCATGCTTTTTTGGTGTGGTGTCATTATCAGATGACTCTTGCGCATTCATACTAAATACTGAGAGCAGCATGGCTACTGCTAAAAAGGTTTTTTTCATTATTGATTGTTTTAATTGATTTTAATTCTTGTTTAATAACAATAATTGTACCACTAAGATGTGGAACCATCTAAAAGGTTGCGTAAGAATTAACTTTATTTTTAAAAATAAGCTTTCAACTGAATCGTACCTGTGTGAATTGTTTTAGAGGTCTCTGTTTTTCTTCCAAAGTAATTCAAATTTAAGTCTAAAAATTTAGTCAGTTTTTTCTGTGCTAATAAGTTCCAGGTAAAGTTTTTTCCAGGTTGTAAGCCTTCTAACATTTGGTATGCTACAGGTGTATTTGGATTGCCTTCGAATTCGTTCTGAAAAAAGTTAAATTCGCCTGTAAGCGCAATTTTTTGCACATTGTTGTAGGTAAAAGATAGTCCATAATTGTTTTGTGCTAATGCCTCTAAACTGCCTTGAATGTTATCTTTTGATGTGTACTGATAAAATATATCAAATTGTGCATTTTCATTAAATAGATAAGATAATTTGGGTTGAAACTTAATCTCGTCAATGGTGTAATTTCTAGTAATAAAATTTTCGCTTAAACTCTCTTCTGTACCAAAACTACCTAAGATGTTTGCTAACCAAGAAGTAGCAAATTTATGGTTGAAATTGAGCTGATGATTGGTCAATTTATTTTCTTGAAATCCTATTGATAGTAAATTTCGACTTGCATTAGACAAATAAGTATACGATGTTGTATAACGTTGTTTACCTCTGTTGTAAAACAAGACATTTCGTACACTATTATTTAATGCTAGCTGGTTCTCTTCATCATCCTTAAATGGATTGAGATTAAAATTATTACCCTCGCGTTTTATTTTTCTATCAATTAAATATGAGGTTTGATTGTAAAAATGAGAAAAGAATTTTTCGGTTTTGTTTTTTGAGGAACTCCATCCTTGTGGATTTAGTGTCAAGGTTTGGCTCAATCGATTTTGATGTGTACGAACAAAAACCTGATTTGGTAATAATACGCGTACATAGCTTCCTTGATCTGCAAATTGTGCTAATTCAAACTCATTTAGTTCTTGTATACCATTTTCGTTATAATCTATCCATGCATATGCACCTTGGCCAGCTTCAACTTCAATGTATGTAAAATCTTGTTGAGGTAAAGTTCCAGAATTGGTTTCAAAACTCGTGTTCCAAAGAATTAAATTGTTAAAGAGTTTCTGATTAAAGCCTAATCGACTGTTTAAACTTTGCTCATCTTGAATGGTTTCATCTTTAGATTTTAAATCTCTGTAATTAAGAAATAATTGAAGTTTGGTGTTTTTGTTTTGTATTAACCTCGATTTTAAATAGTAAGTGTTCGAGTTATTGACACGTTCTAAATTGTTGTTTCTAAGACTGTCGTTAAATCGCTTAATATATCCAACTTCAGCAAAAACTTTTGAACTATCACCAATGCCCACAAAGGCTTCGTAAGCTCTATATTTTTGACTTAAAGGAGTTAGTGAATCTGTTGCAATTACCGTTTGCTCATTATCTTCGATAGCAAATTTTGTACCTGCCCATTTGTTGTTTTTTCCATACACGATACGATTAAAAGACCTTAAAAAGATAGAACGCGTTGCATTAAATTCATTGTTTAAAAAACTAGAGTTTGAAAAAATCCTGAAATCACCCAAACGTAGATTAGCACTAGCATTATGTTTATTTCCATTAAAATTGTTGGAATAATTAAGGTGTTCAAAATTGTAAGATGCCGTTCCTTTTTTTGAATGTGATAATTGTAATCCTGTGGTTAGCAACATCTGATTTCCATAGTTCTCGTTTATAATGTTACTTTCTGTTGTGTTTAAATTCCAATCTCTATTGAATTCTGCTCTGTATAAACGTTGTATCGTTCTAAAATTTTCTTGAATGAAATCAGCATCAACTAGTGCAGATAAATTCCAGAGGCTATCCGACGAAATCACCTTTTGTTTTAATGTTAACTTCCCTGCATAGCCATCATTATCGTCATCATCTAAACTTGAAAAAAGATTAACATCATTTTTACTTCCGGCCAATTCAAAGAACACATCTGTTTTTTCCGTTGGTTTATATTGACCATTTAAAACGGCAATTTGTAAACGTTCTGGGGCAACTAATTGTGTTACAGGCTCATAATTTCCTTGCGGTACACCTCCAATTGGAGCAACATATTCATAAATGTTACTTATCGCATTGTTATTGCTCAGTATATAATTCCCTTGATTGGTGCCAACCAAAGTAAAACGCACACTAAATAGCTCATCATCTGGATTGTTTGAAAACACAAAAATTTCATCAGTACCAATTAATTCCTTTTTGTATAAGATTCGATTTTCGGAATAAGATTCGGCAGTTGCAGATGGGGCAATCATTAAATTAGGATTATCACCAGCATCAGCTAAAATTTGAGTTTGTTCAGTAGATAAATTTTGTTGTAAAGGCTGGTTTTTAGCATCACTTTCAGAATAAACAGAGACATTTAAATTTAATTTTTCTGTTTGGTAATTTCCGCCACCAAAAACAGTAAATCGCGAATAGTTTCGCTCGCTGAATTGGTAGTCTACTGTGATTCGCATTTCGGACGTAATCGGATACGTAGAATTAAAAATAATTTCACCAGCATTATAATCTATGATGTAATCATTATTTTCCCCTCTTTCTAAAGGCACACCATTAACGTATACGGTTTCGCTACCAGAAACTATAAGTACAAACAATTCATTATTTGGACCGCGTAATTTGTATGGCCCTTGGTTGCCTTCTTGAGCAGTAAATTGAGCTGTAGTAAATTGTCCTCTTACTAATGCGCCAGCAGCAAAAACAGATGTTTGTTCAGTCAGTTTTGCATTGACCAAAAGCCCTTGTACACGTTTAGAAAAGTCGGCAAAATAACTATTTGCATTTACCAAATCTATATCTCCGGCTCGTATGTTCCAATCATTGCTAAAGAGTTCAATAAAAACTTGATCAAACTCATCTAGCCGTTGCGAATAACCACTTTCTTGCAACGGAATATTTGCATCTTGTATAGACGCTCTCAAAGATACTTTGTCACTTAATTTTCCTGAAATTTGTAAATCGAGTTCACTATTTAATACAGAGTTTTGATTGTTACCAATTGTAACACCTCGAGAAATACTTCCAGATGTGGTTAATCCATCAAAAGGTTTGAAAACATCTTGTTTCGTAGTGTTCTCAAGTCTATACAATTGTATAAAGTTTGAAGATCTATCTACAATTACCTTATCATCTAATTGTCTATAAACCGTAGTTAAAAATTTAGGATAACGTAAATACTCAATTTGAATGGTGTCTACATCTATTGGTTGATTAAAGCGTAACAAAGCTTTTGCAAAATCAACAGTGTATAAAGTAGAATCTAAAACGATATTATTTTTTGTTTTAATTAAAAATTTTGAAGGATTAATACTTACAGAATCAATAAGAATAGAATCTTTAACAGCTACACGCTTTTTTCTAAAACTACGCGATTTTTCTTGAGAATAGCCCCAAAAAGAACATAGAATTAAAAGAAAAAGTAGCGAATTCTTCATGTAGAATAATAACTGTTTTAAGTCTAAAATATTTTATCGTTAAAACAAGCTTAAAATAATAGTGTAAAAGTAGGGTATTATTTAATTTAGCTGAAACCGTAGAATTGAATTATGAAAATTGTTTCGTACAACGTTAATGGTATTAGAGCTGCCATAAATAAAGGCTTTATAGATTGGTTAACGGCAACAGCGCCAGATGTTATTTGTCTTCAGGAAATTAAAGCCATGGAAGAGCAACTCGATCTTAACTTGTTTGCTGAAGCAGGTTATAATTTCAACTATTGGTTTAGTGCGCAGAAAAAAGGCTATAGTGGGGTAGCAGTTTTGTGTAAAACAGAGCCCAATCATGTCGAATTTGGAACAGGAATAGAATCCATGGATTTTGAGGGCCGAAACCTAAGAGTAGATTATGATGATGTTTCTGTTATGAGCATGTATTTACCATCTGGTACTAATGCAGCAAGGTTAGCACACAAGTTTGAATATATGGATTTAATTCATAAATATTTAAACGATTTACGCACAGAAAAACCAAATTTGGTCGTTTGTGGTGATTATAACATATGTCACGAAGCCATTGATATTCACAACTCTAAAATGAAAGGTGTTTCCGGTTTTTTACCAGAGGAGCGCGAATGGTTAGGTCAGTTTATTGATAGCGGATTTATTGATAGTTTTAGATATTTGCATCCAGAACGACAAGAATATTCTTGGTGGAGTTACAGAGCTAAAGCCAGAGCAAATAATAAAGGCTGGAGATTAGATTACCATATGGTGAGCCACCCATTACAAGAAAAAATAAAAAGAAGCGTTATACTCTCTGAAGCGGTACATAGTGATCATTGTCCTGTACTATTAGAACTCGATCTTTAATTTAAAATAACAACAAACAACATAACAATAACATGATTAAAAGAATTTCATTACTAGTATTAACACTTGCATTGTTTTCATCTTGTGTGTCAAAAAAGATTTACACTGATCTAGAAGATAAATATGCTAACCTAAAGAAAGAAAATAGAGTTTTATCAGAAGATTTAGGTGAACTTACGGATTCTAATAAAAAACTAGAAAATGAATTTATTAAACTGAATGCTAATTATGAAACAGCGGTAAAAGAACGCGATCAGTTACGTATAGATTATGCTGCAGCACAATCAAATTTAGAAAATATAAAAGCGTCGTATAAAGCATTAGAAGAAAATAGTTCTGCTTCAATAGCAGCAAATTCAAAGAAAAATAGAGAATTATTAGCACAGTTGGAAGCAAAGGAACAGGCTCTTGCTGCAGAAAATGAGCGCTTAAATTCTTTAAAGAAAGAATTAGAAAGTAGATCGAAACGTGTTGCTGAATTAGAAAATGTAATTGCAGCAAAAGATGCCAATATGCGAAAACTGAAAGATGCCATTTCTAAAGCACTAACTAATTTTGAAGGTAAAGGTTTAACCGTTGAACAACGCGATGGTAAGGTGTATATCTCAATGGAAAATAAATTATTATTTCAATCTGGTAGTTGGTCAGTTGGCTCTGAAGGTAAAAAAGCTGTTCAGCAATTAGGAACTGTATTAGCTGAAAACCCAGATATTGCAGTTCTAATAGAAGGGCATACAGATAATGTACCGTACAAAGGCAATAATCAGTTAAGTGGTAATTGGGATTTATCGACTAAACGTGCAACAGCGATTGTAAAAATTCTTAAGCAAAATAGTTCTATTAACGCAGGTAATTTAACAGCTGCAGGTCGCGGAGAGTATGCGCCAATAGCGTCAAATACCACAGCAGAAGGAAAAGCAAAAAACAGACGAATTGAAGTGATTTTAACTCCAAAGTTAGACGAGATTTCTAAGTTGTTGAATGAAATTTAATAGGTCTGCTACTGCGAGGACGAAAGACGTAACCATCTATTGATTGGCAGTTTTCATTTGACGAGATTGCCACGCTTCGCTCACATTGATAAGTAATAGTTTAATTAAAAAAGATTCCTCAATCGCAGGAAGTAAATATGAAATACACAACACTACCAAACACCGATATAAAAGTTAGTAAAATTTGCCTTGGCACTATGACCTGGGGAAATCAAAATACTCAAGACGAGGGCTTTGCTCAAATGGATCTGGCATTAGGTAAAGGTGTTAATTTCTTTGATGTTGCAGAACTCTATCCAGTGCCAGCAACAGCAGAAACCTATGCAGAAACTGAACGTATCATTGGGAATTGGTTTACAAAAACAAGAAACAGAGATAAGGTGGTTTTAGCCACAAAAATTGCTGGTCCTGGTGATTACACCGCTCATATCAGAACAACAGGTTTTAGTAAAGTAGCACTTAATGAGGCTGTTGATAATAGCCTTAAACGCTTACAAACTGATTATATTGATTTATATCAATTACATTGGCCAGAGCGCCAAACTAATACGTTTGGTGTAAGAGATTATAACCATAATCCTAATGATAAATGGGAAGATAATTTTTATGAAATTCTTCATAATCTTGATGAGATTATTAAATCTGGAAAAATAAGACAAGTAGGTATCTCAAACGAAAAGGCTTGGGGAACAATGCGTTACTTAGAAGAATCTAAAACACATAATTTACCTAGAGTAATCACAATTCAGAATGCATATTCGTTATTAAACAGAGTTTTTGAAGGTGATATGGCAGAAATTGCAATAAGAGAAAATATTGGGCTTTTAGCTTATTCTCCAATGGCATTTGGTGTCTTATCTGGTAAGTATATTAAAGGCACTGCAGCTGATAATGCACGTTTAAAGCTCTTCCCTAGATTTGCTAGATATAGCAGTGAACAGGCAACAGAAGCTACAAAACGTTACTTAAAAATAGCTGAGGATAATCACATGACTTTAGCACAAATGTCATTAGCATTTGTAACTGATAGACCATTTGTAACGAGTAACATTGTTGGTGCTACAAGCTTAGAACAATTAGAAGAAAACATTGATAGTATAAATACGACCTTGTCAGAAGAAGTTATGACTGCTATTGAAGCCGTGCATTCTGAGATACCTAACCCTGCACCTTAGTTTTTTATATTTTAATCTGACGATTAATCTGCTCTTGTAACGAAATGAAAGTTTCGGTACGAGAAACGCCTTTTATGCCTTGTATTTCAGAATTGAGCACATGCATTAAGTGCTCATTGTCTCTAGAAAGTATCTTAATAAAAATACTCCAGTGTCCTGTAGTGTAATGACACTCTATAACTTCAGGTATTTTTTTTAGTTGCTTTACAGCTTCTGGGTTACTTACTGCTTTATCAAGATAAATGCCCACAAAAGCCATTGTAGTATAGCCTAAAACTTTTGGATTAATTATAAATTTTGAACCCGTTAATAAACCAGATTTTTCAAGCTTTTTTAGACGCTGATGGATTGCAGCTCCAGAAATACCAACATTACGCGCAATTTCTAAAATAGGCGTCCTGGCATCTTCCATCAATGCTCTAAGTATCTTTTTATCAATACCATCAATGTATATTCCTTTATCGTTAACCTTCATCTTTATTTTGGTTTAAATTTGAAAGTAAAAATAAGGAATCGATTTCAATCTGGTAGCTTATTAAGCTAATATGATTGATTATATATTTAATGGATTATAGCCTAAATAAGAGACTTCCTTTTCATTAAACACAATGCCATAAGTTTCTAGCTCTTCTAAAATTGGAGTATAAACTTCTTTTGTTATGGGAATTTGAACTCCCGGTGTTGTAATTTTTTTATTCAAAATATCTAATGTAGCCATGGCAACAGGTAAACCTACAGTTTTAGACATCGCTGTGTAGGTCTGATCTTCTCCTACTACAACCATCGTAGCGTCAATTTGATGCTTCTTACCATTTAGTTCGTAGCCAAATTTATGATACATAACAATCATATCTTTATCATTGGCATCGAGCATCCAACTGTCCATTAATATTTTAGTAAGGATTTGAGCTGGTGTTGCTTTATCGAGCTCAACCATTTTAGTTGCATTAAAAATGTCTAGCTCTAAGAATTTGTCCCAGACAATATCATCTTGGTCGATTTTAAGTGCATGTCTAAACTTCAATTCTACAGAATCAGTTGGGCTATATGGTAAAAATGCATTTACAAAATCTCGATAGCTCATATTTGCACTATCATCAATTGTATAGCTGTCATCAGTCATTCCTAGTTGTACAAAAACATGCCAAGCTTTACTAAAACCAACGCGTCTCATGGTGCCTCGATATAAAGTTCTAACATAATCAAGCCCATAGACATGTTGATATTTTAAAGAATCTCTATTTGCATAAGCTTCAAAACGACCATAGCCTTCTATATCTAAAAACTCAGTTCGTCTAAATAATCTATCGTACGGAATATATTTAAACTGACCTTCTTGTAAAAATTTAGCTGCACCACCTTGTCCTGCAACAACAACATTTCTTGGATTCCATGTAAATTTATAGTGCCAAAGATTATTGTCACTTTCTGGAGCTATTAAACCACCTGTAAATGATTCAAATAAAATCATTTTACCACCTTTATCTCTTATGCGATCTATAACTTGCATAGCACTCATATGGTCAATGCCAGGATCTACACCAATTTCATTCATAAAAATGAGACCGTTAGCTTTAGCATCTTTATCTAACGCTTGCATTTCCTTACTTACATAAGATGCTGTAACCATGTGCTTTTTATAGGTGATACAGTCTTTTGCCACTTCAATATGGAATCTTGCTGGCAACATTGAAACTACTATATCTGCATTTTTAATAGCGGTTGTTCTAGAGTCTGCATTAAACACATCTAAATGAATAACATCCGTATTAGAGTGGTCTCCAATTAGGTTTTTTGCATTTTCGACATTGAGGTCACCAATTGTAATATGAAGCTTTTCTGATTGAGATTTATTGAGTAAATATTTTATAAGGTACGATGCCGATTTTCCGGCTCCAATGATTAAAATCTTTCGCATTATAATTAGTTTTGCAATACACGAATGTAATAAATACAAAAGGTATTATTGCTTAAAATTTCACTTTAATTATGAACAAAAAATTATTAATTACTGGCTCTATTTTAGGAATACTAGGAATAGTTTTAGGAGCATTTGCAGCACATGGATTAGAGAAACTTATTGATGCTGAAGCCATTATATCTTTTAAAACAGGAGTGCGTTATCAAATGTATCATGCATTTTTGTTATTAATTCTCGGTGGCACATCGTTTATTAATATAAAGTCAAAGAAAATCATCTTTTACTTAGTACTAATAGGTTTAATATTTTTTTCAGGTTCAATTTATGGATTATCTACTAATGAACTTTCAGGTTTTGATTTTAAGACAATTGCATTAATAACGCCAATTGGTGGATTATCGTTGATTTTTGCATGGGTCCTCATGTTTATCGGAATATTAAAGACAAAGGTCGATTAATGATTTTCCTCAAGGTTGTTTTAAAATAAAGTTATAGTTTTGCGTTCTAAACAACACTAAAATTATGGTAAACCATACACAATCAACGAAAACGATTTCGTTAGATAAATATGGCATCAAAGATGCACAGATTCAATATCAGTTAGAGCCTAAGACGCTTCAGGCCATTACCCTAGAAAAGGAAATGGGTAAGGAAACATCTAACGGAACTTTAGCTATTAATACTGGAAAATTTACAGGTCGTTCGCCAGAAGACCGTTTCCTGGTAAAAGATGATTACACTAAAGATCGAATTTGGTGGGGAAAATCTAATAAAGGAATTACACCTGAACATTTTGATTATTTACAAGGTGAAATCGAAAACTACTTAAGTGGTAAGGAACTATTTGTAAGAGACGGTTATGTTTGTGCGGATCCAAGTTATAAAATGAACGTAAGAACCGTTACAGAATATCCGTGGTCTAATATGTTTATTTATAACATGTTCTTAAGACCTGACGATTCGGAATTAGAAAATTTTGAAGAAGAATGGTTAGTACTTTGTGCCCCTGGATATGAATGTCCAGATCCAGAGGAGCATGGTTTAAGACAAGGTAATTTTTCGATACTTAATTTCACCAAAAAAATTGCCCTTGTTGGTGGTTCTGCTTACACAGGAGAAATGAAGAAAGGTATTTTTACAGCGTTGAATTTTATTCTTCCTGTAGAGAAAAATGTATTACCAATGCACTGTTCTGCAAATGTTGGAGAAAATGGAGAAACAGCTATTTTCTTCGGACTTTCAGGAACAGGTAAAACAACATTATCTACTGATCCTAACCGAAAGTTGATTGGTGATGATGAACATGGATGGACTGCTGAAAATTCAATTTTTAATTTTGAAGGCGGATGTTATGCTAAAGCCATAGATTTAAGTGAAGAAAAAGAACCAGACATTTATAGAGCGATAAGACCTGGTGCAATTTTAGAGAATATTATTTTTAAGGAAAATGGTGACGTAGACTATTTTGATAGTTCAATTACGCAAAACACGAGAGTAAGTTATCCAATTTATCATATCGATAATATTCAAAAACCTTCTTATGCTGCTAACCCAAAAAATATTTTCTTTTTAACTGCCGATGCTTTTGGTATTTTGCCTCCAATTTCTAAATTAACTCCTGCGCAAGCCGCTTACCACTTCATTTCTGGTTATACAGCAAAAGTAGCAGGTACTGAAGCTGGTGTTGTAGAACCACAGCCTTCTTTTTCGGCATGTTTTGGCGCTCCGTTTATGCCATTGCATCCAACGGAATATGCGGATATGTTAAGTAAAAAGATGAAAGAAGCTGGTGTAAATGTATGGCTAGTGAATACAGGTTGGACTGGTGGACCTTATGGTATTGGTACTAGAATGAAATTAAAATATACTAGAGCCATGATTACAGCGGCATTAAATGATGAATTAGGTAATTACACGTACGAGGATTATCATATTAATTCTGTATTTGGTGTTGCCCAACCGCGAACTTGTCCAGGTGTGCCAACGGAAGTATTGAGTCCAAGAGCGACATGGAATGATGATGAAGCTTACTATAAAATGGCTTTTAAATTATCTAATGCATTTAGAGAAAACTTTAAAAAGTTTGAATCTTATGCATCTGAAGAAATAAGACGTGGAGGTCCACAACGTTATGCGTTCTAAGGACTAATATATAAAACTAAAAAAGCGATTCTATAATTAGAATCGCTTTTTTTATGTCTATTTAGTGTTTAACTACTTTGCTTTGTTTACAGCATCAATATACTTCTGTAATGCCATTGTCATTGATGGAGTCTCAGGTGTTGGAGCAGCAATATCTACTCGCAATCCTTTTTTCTTCACAGCTTTTACTGTTGTATTTCCAAAAACAGCAATACGTGTTTCGTTTTGCTTAAAATCAGGGAAATTATGGAATAATGAATCTATACCAGAAGGGCTAAAGAATACTAGAATATCATAGGTAACATTTGACAAATCAGATAAATCACTAATTACTGTTCTGTAAAATGTAGCCTGTTTCCATTTAACCTCTAGGTTATCTAAAATTTCTGGTATAACTGGCTTTACTTTATCTGTAGTAGGTAATAAAAAGGATTCGTCCTTATATTTCTTTATCAAAGGAATTAATTCCTCAAACGTACGTTTACCAACATATATTTTACGTTTTCTATAAACAACGTATTTCTGTAAATAATAAGCAACCGCTTCAGACTGGCAGAAGTACTTCATAGCATCTGGCACCTTAAAGCGCAATTCGTCTGCGACTCTAAAGAAATGATCTACAGAGTTTCTACTTGTAAGAATAATTGCAGTAAACTTACTAAGATCGATTTTTTGCTGTCTGATATCTTTGGATGACACACCTTCAACATGGATGAAGGGTCTAAAGTCCACTTTTACTTTTGTTTTGTCCTGCAAATCAAAGTAAGGAGAGTTCTCAATTTTAGGCTCTGGCTGTGATACTAATATCGTTTTCACTTTCATACTAAACCTTGTGTTTTAAGCGTTATACTCTCTAATGACCTTAAATAAAAGCACATAAGGTCCAATTTCGAGAGCGCAAAGATACAACAAAAAATAGAAAAAATTGGGATTTATCAATTTTTGATAGGTTTTAAATGAAGTTAAAAAACCTATGAGATTAATGAAACAAACCAATGAAAATGCTGAGATTATCACAATTTCCGTAGGCACATTTGTATATAATAGAAATAAGTTAGCGCTTAAAAATACAATACCAGAATAATTCTTGAACGTTGTCTTTTGAAAAAGATAATCATCAATTAATCCATCAATTTCAAACAGACTACCAATAAGTCGTTCTAAAAGTATTTTTATAACAATAATTGTAGAAACAGCGAAAAGAAGTTTTAAGAATGAGATTAATTCAAAGCTAATTGATGAAACAAAAGCATTATAAGCAAAAAATATAAAAACACTAAAGGACAGTACTAGATTTACGAATAGAAAACTATCAAATTGATCAATAAATTTTTGATCTCTTGTATAAATCTTTAGGTACTTAGAATTGCCTACCACAAAAAGAAAATCATTAAATCGAAGCGTATTTATAAATTTTGCTGCAACAATAGCCAACAATCCAATAATTGAAAAAATTGTAAACCATTCGTGTGTAATGAAATTTCGCATAGCGCTAAATTATAAAGAAATAAATGCTAATCATAATAAGTGTTATTCTTATCTATCAAAAAAGTTAATTCCATCATATAATCCATTAAAAACTTTACTTTTGTTAGAAATTTTAAAAGTCGCTCAAACGAGTGTTTAAAAGTTAGTTAATGTCTGACGCTATTGTAATAATTCCTACCTATAATGAGATTGAAAACATTCAATCTATCGTAAGAGCTGTCTTTTCGCAAGAGAAAGCGTTTCATGTTTTGGTTGTAGATGATAATTCACCAGATGGTACTGCTGAAGAAATAAAGGCACTGCAAAAAGAATTCTCTGATCGTCTTTTTTTATTAGAACGTAAAGAGAAAAGCGGATTGGGTACAGCATATATATCAGGTTTTAAATGGTGTCTAGAAAAATCATATGACTATATTTTTGAGATGGATGCCGATTTTTCTCATAATCCAGATGATTTAATAAAGCTATACAATGCTTGCGCTGTCGGTGGAGCAGATCTTTCTGTAGGTTCTCGCTATGTTAAAGGTATAACGGTTGTAAATTGGCCAATGTCGCGTATTGTGTTGTCTTACGGAGCTTCTCGATATGTGAGATTAATTACACGTATGAAAGTTAAAGATTCTACAGCAGGCTTTATTTGTTACAAAAGAGCAGTATTAGAAGCTATCGATTTAGAAAAAATAAAGTTTGTAGGCTATGCTTTTCAAATTGAAATGAAATTTAAAGCATATAAAAAAGGCTTTAAAATTGTAGAAATACCTGTTATCTTTAAAGATAGAACTAAAGGAAAATCGAAAATGAGTGGAAGTATTATTTCTGAAGCTATTTTTGGTGTGATAAGTTTAAAATTAAAAAGTTTATTTGCTAGATAGAAGCATATGAAGCGAAATACCCTCATAAAAAACGCGAAAATTGTCAACGAAGGAAAAATTGTTGAAGGAGATGTTCTTATTGAAAATGACATTATTAAAGAAATAGACATTTCAATTAGTGTGAAATCTTCGGATATCACTGTAATTGATGCAGAAGGTAATTATGTGTTACCAGGAATGATAGATGACCAAGTACATTTTAGAGAACCAGGCCTAACGCATAAAGCGAATATAGAAACTGAATCTAAAGCTGCATTAGCTGGAGGTATTACTTCATTTATTGAAATGCCAAATACCAATCCGCAAACAACTACAGTTGAAAAGTTAGAAGAAAAATTTGCTATTGCAGCAAAGACGTCTTATGCTAACTATTCGTTTATGTTTGGTGGTACTAACGATAATCTCGATGAAATTTTAAAGGTAGATCCCAAAACAGTTGCAGGTTTAAAATTATTTTTAGGATCTTCTACAGGTAATATGTTAGTGGATGACCCTAAAGTGATAGAAAAAATATTTTCTAGTACAGACATGGTGATTTCGGTACATTGTGAAGATGAAGCCACTATTAGAGAAAATATGGCAAAGTATAAAGCTGAATATGGAGATGATATTCCTATGGAAATGCATCCAATCATAAGAAGCGAAGAGGCATGTTATTTATCCTCATCCAAGGCTATTGAGTTAGCTAAAAAAACTGGTGCGAGATTGCATGTGTTTCATTTATCAACAGGAAAAGAAACCAATTTATTTTCAAACAAAATACCATTAAAAGATAAAAAAATAACTGCTGAAGTTTGCGTGCATCATTTGTGGTTTTCGGATGAAGATTATGCTAAAAAAGGAAGTCACATTAAATGGAATCCTGCGGTTAAAACTGCTAACGATAGAGCACAACTCTGGAAAGCGCTTTTAGATGATAGAATAGATGTTATAGCAACTGATCATGCACCACATACGCTCGAAGAGAAAAACAATCCCTACACCAGTGCACCTTCCGGAGGTCCACTAGTGCAACATGCCTATGTTGCTCTTTTAGAAGCGCACCATCAAGGTAAAATTGCTATTGAGAAAATAGTTGAGAAGGCATGTCATAATCCAGCGATATTATTCGATGTAGAAAAACGAGGTTATATCAAAGAAGGCTATTATGCAGATTTGGTGATTGCAGATTTAAATAGTCCATGGACAGTCAATAAAAGTAATATTTTGTACAAATGTGGCTGGTCACCTTTTGAAGGGAGTACATTTAAAAGTAGAATAACGCACACTTTTGTTAATGGACAACTTGCCTATAACAACTTTAAGGTTTTAGACGTTAAAGCTGGTAAACGATTAACTTTTAATAGATAATATGTTAAGGAAAATTAGTGTCATTTTTGTTCTAGGTCTCATGGCAATAGCTTGTGATGGTTCGGATCGCGTAAAAAAACCAGACAACCTTATCCCAAAGGAAAAAATGTCTGAAATTTTATATGATTTATATATTATTAATGCAGCTAAAGGTGTTAATAGAAAGCTTTTAGAAAAAAATGGATTAGTACCAGAAACATATATTTTAACAAAATATAACATTGATAGCACACAATTTTCTGATAGCAATACCTACTACGCTTTTAAAACGGAAGAATACAAAGTAATTGTTTCGGATATAAAGGCAAGGTTGGAAAAAGAAAAGATTGAATTTGAAGAGCTGCAAGAAAAAGATGGAAAGCAAGCAAAGTCTAGACGCGAGTCAATTAAGAAACACGCAAAAAGACGAAAAGACTCTATTAAAAAAGTAATAGATAGTATCGGTTTTAATTAAGCATTGCTATTAATATCCTTGAGATACAATTGACTCACCTCTTTAATTGACTCATCAATTGGTTTAAATTCAAAATTTAAAGTATTTCTAATCTTCGAATTATCGTATTTCGATACACTTAAAATAGATTTTGCCGATTGTTTAGATAGTTGTCTTCGCTTTCCAAAAAGCTTAAACTGTAACCAATCTAATCTCCAGGCTATACTAAGCAACCATGGTTTTACCTCTTTTGTTGGTGGTTTTACATGCAATGCATTTGCAGTTTTAGTCTGAAATGTTTTAAAACTCAAGTTTTCTGATACTAAAATGAAACTTTGGTTTTTAATATCACTTTTCATAAGTTGATTCATAGCAGTAACAACATCCCAAACATCAACATAACCAGTGATGCCATTTACATAATGCCGCATGCCTTTATGAATTTTTTTGAACAAATTGCCACTCCCTCCGCTATTCCAATAGCCTGCTCCTAAAATTATTCCTGGATTTACAACAACTGCATCTATGCCTTCTTGAGTTCCTCTCCAAACTTCAATTTCTGCACCATATTTAGTTATTGCGTAGACACTATTATCTTCCTCAGGATTCCATGCCGTGTTTTCGTTTATTAACTTTTCAGGATTATTATGATGCCCAACTGCTGCAATAGAACTTATATAACATAGTTTTTTTACCGCATTGGTAATACAGAGATTTACAATGTTGGCAGTTCCATGTATATTTATTTTTCTTAGTGTTAAGTACTTGTCTGGTTCAAAAGAGACAAAAGCAGCGCAATGATAGACATGTGTGATATCTTTAAAGGCATCTTTAAGTTTCGGGATATCATTTATATCTGCTTTAACCCATTCAATTTTATTAAATAATTCTTCAGCACTAGCAGAAAAATAAGAAAACACATGTTTAACGCGCTTAAGCGTCTTTTCTCTTCTATAAATAGCACGTACTTTTTCATTACCGCTTACTAATTTAAAAAGTAAATGAGAGCCTACTAAACCTGTTCCACCTGTGACTAAAATCATACAGCAAAGTTACATTTTTTTATGCCTAATGGATAAATTGAGCTAGAATTGTCTTTTGTCTTTTAAAGTGGAAACATATCTTTGCTGAGATAAAATTGAAACGAGATTATATAATGGCAAATAAATTTGTAGAAGAATTACGTTGGAGAGGAATGGTACACGATATCATGCCAGGAACTGAAGAGCAATTAGATAAGGAAATGACTACAGCTTATATTGGCTTTGATCCTACATCAGATTCTTTACACATTGGTAGTTTAGTACCAATAATTTTATTAGTACATCTGGAAAAAGCAGGACATAAACCAATTGCTTTAGTTGGTGGTGCAACAGGTATGATTGGTGATCCTTCTGGAAAAAGTGATGAACGAAATTTATTAGATGAAGCCACTTTAGCCCATAATGTAGCTGGTATAAAAAATGTACTTTCTCGATTTTTGGATTTTAATTCAAAAGAAAAAAACGCTCCGGTATTAGTAAACAATTACGACTGGATGAAAGATTTCACTTTTATTGATTTTGCAAGAGATGTAGGAAAACGTATTACGGTTAACTATATGATGGCTAAAGACTCTGTAAAGAAACGTTTAAGTGGAGAAGAAGGTAATGTTGGTATGAGTTTTACTGAGTTTACATATCAGTTAATTCAAGGCTATGATTTTTATCATTTGCATAAAGCGATGGGTTGTAAATTGCAAATGGGTGGAAGCGATCAATGGGGAAATATAACTACAGGAACTGAGTTGGTAAGACGTATGAACGTAGGTGTTGATGATACGGCAAAAGCATATGCTATGACCTGTCCGTTAATTACAAAAGCAGATGGTTCTAAATTTGGTAAAAGTGAAGGGGGAAATGTTTGGTTAGATGCCAATAAAACAAGTGTTTATAAATTCTATCAATTTTGGTTAAACACAACCGATGCTGATGCTGAAAAATATATTAAAATTTTTACGTTTTTAGATAAAGAAACAATTGATAATATATTAGCTGAACATAAAGAAAACCCTGGATTTAGAGCTTTACAAAAACGTCTTGCAGAAGAAGTGACAACCTTAGTGCATAGTAAAGAAGATTATGATAACGCAGTTAAAGCATCTCGTATTTTATTTAGTAAAGATTTTAAAAACGAAATAAAGGAACTAAATGAAAGTTTGTTTTTAGATGTTTTTGAAGGCGTAAGGCAAGCCGAAATTTCTAAATCAGAATTTGATGAAGGCATCGATATGATTGGTGCACTAGCTGCAAAAACCAACTTTTTAAGTTCTAATGGTGAAGCACGGAGAGCACTTAAAGAAAATGCAATTGCTGTAAATAAAGAAAAAGTAAAAGAAGACTACAAACTATCTTCCGAAGATTTAATTAATGATAAATACATCATTATTAGTAGAGGTAAGAAAACCAATTTTATCCTTAAAGTAGTTTAAGAGTTTTTAAAATAAATCTATTCGAATTGACCTGTGAGATATTAAATTCTTCACAGGTCTTTTTTTTAGCTAAAAAAATGCTCGAAAATAGATTCGAGCATTTTTGACCAATTAACTATTAAAATTTTTCTTTTTCATAGCACTTATTAAGTCGTATACAAATAAAAGACCTTACAAAGCCATTAAGTTACAGCCTCTTATATCAGAATTGTCAAACCTTCCAATTATTTCGAATTGTCCATTACCATTAACCTTTCCTAAGTCTTGAGTAGCAATAAATGAACACGAATTAATATTTGCCAGATCAATAACATTAATACCTCCAGTCTTATTTGGTTGTTGTAATGATAGTGCGTCTTCCGGATCTCGCGTTAAGATTTTCATCCATGGTGGACATTCAAAAATGCCATTTCCAATAGAATAAGCCTGACTTAAAAGTTCTGTCATTCCATATTCACTGTGAATATGAGAAACCCCAAAACCAGATTTTAACCTATTGTGTAATTCTTGTCTTATAATTTCTTTTCTCCTGCCTTTCATGCCTCCTGTTTCCATAATAGTGGTATAGTTCAGTTTAAAATGAAATCGCTCAATTAAATCTAATAGTGCAAAAGACACACCAATAAGTAATGTTTTTTGTTTTTTGGCTTCAAGGTGCTGCAGTGTTTGTGCTAAATCTTCAAGGTTATTTAAGTAAAATCCGCTTTCCGGATGATTAGATTTATCTATTAAATCGTTGACCATATATATTAATGAAGATCCATCGCGTTCCAAGTAAGAAGGTAATAGTGCCAAAACAACATAGTCTTCTATATTACCATAAAAGTGATTGTAACCTTTATTGTAACTTTCTTCATAAAGTTTAATATCTGTAACTAAATGTTTACTCGTTGTATTTCCGGTGGTTCCAGAACTGGTAAATGTTTTTTCTATAGTAGATTTAGAACTTATAACCTCGTGTGTTTTAAAAAATTGAATAGGTAAAAAAGGAATATCATTAATGCCTTTTATATCAGAAGGATGTTTGTATAGCAAGTCGCAAAATGAACGATATACTCTATTGTTTTTAAACTGAAATTTAAAAATATCTAATGCAAAAGCGCTAAACTCTTCTTTAGTTTTTATTTTGAAAATTTCGGCATTAGATATCATGCTGTAAAAGTATGTAAAATAAAAAAGCGTTGCCCGAAAATTTCAAGCAACGCTTTATATATTATTAAGAATAATACTTATCTAATTACTAATTTTTTAGTTGTAGAAGTATTGTTCTGAGTAATTTTCACAATGTAAATTCCATTGTTTAAATCTGAAACATTTAAAGTATTATTTGTAAGTGTTTCATTTTTAACTTGTTTTCCTAATATATCAAAAACCTGTACGTTCATTGCATCACTATTTAATGATGTAATGTTTACAAATCCCGTATTTGTTGGGTTAGGGAATATTTTAAAGTTATTTGCAGCAAACTCTTCGTTAGATAAAGTAGTTGGAGTAACATCTGCCCAAGATGTTCCAATTCTTAATTCATCAAAAGTCATTGCAGGAGTTTCACCAGCTGAATCTTGTCTTAATACAAAAGTATCAATTATTGCATTTGGTGAAGCATCAGTATCAGTAAGTACAGCTGCAGGAGCAGAACCACCTAAATCCGCACCAGCAGGATTTATCCATCCATTAATTGCACCAGTGTCAATATTGTAGCTCATAACAATAAACACATTTTCACCAACATTATATTTAGTTGTAGAAAAGTTAGATCCAGAACTACTATTAGTTAAAGCGATATCATATGTTGTTCCAACAGGATCAGTATCTGGATGAACCCATAATCTAGCATCGAATTCGCCTAAAACAGCAAAATATCCTCCATCAGCAAGATCTGTGATATTTGATAAATCACTAATATTTATAATAAAAGAAGCAAAAACTTCACCAGAAGTAACTGGTGTGAATACAAGTTCAGAATCAACCCAACCAGCTTCTAAATGTACAGAATTACCTGCAGAAGATGCTAAATCAGGATAAGATAAACTACCAGAAACAACATCAATTGGGTTATCAGTTCCACTAAAGTTATTCCAATCAGCTTCTGCACCTAGGTCAGCTCCAACTGTATAGTCAAACCCTTCATAAAGTGGTAAAGCAAGTGATGGTTCACAAACTGGGCTTGTAATTGTACTACTTAAATCACAAAGTACACCATCTACAGCAGAAATAATTACGTCAGTACCTTCAGTAATTCCTGTAACTGTAATTGTACCAGTAGCATCAGTAGAAGGATCACCTGCTGTTAAATCAACTGTACCGGAATCTGCTGATACTGTATAAGTAGAAGTACCACCACCAGTAAAATTAACAGTTGCTGTATAAGTATCTGTTCCTGTAGTAAAAGCATCACAAATTGCTGAAGTAGAAGTTAAACTTAAATCACAAACAGCAGAATCGTTAGAAGCTCTAAAAGTAGGAGCCTTCGTTTCGTAAGCTGTTCCAGTTGTATTTAATTGTAAAGATTCAGTATCCTTAGCTGCATTAGCGTTTTCATCATATTGTACAGTCTCGCCAAATCCAGTTAATAAATCGGTATCATCACCATCAGAAGTTCCGTATACAATTACATCAATTAAACCTGTAGTTGTAATTGGAGTATCGTTAGGGAAATCTGCTTCATTACCAGTATATAATGCAACAGCATCTGCTCCATTTTGTAGTGCATTACCAGCTCCCATATCAAAATCACCAGCTAATGCAATTCCTGTATTTGCTAAAATAAAAAAACCATTAGCGTCAGTAGAATACGTATCTAAATCGAAAGCTATATAACTCTGATCATCACTTCCATTAAAAAGAACAACAACTAAACCATCAAGTGCCGTGTTAGGTGTCCAAAGGATTTCAATAAATTCAGCAGCATCGCTACCTGTTTGGTCAGCATCAACCTCATTAATTACTTGTCCAAAAGACAAAGATGTTATAATAAGAGTTAAGCATAATAAGTAAATTTTTTTCATAATTGATTTTTAAAAATTAGACTATAAATATACTAACAAATAGTGACTCTTTAAAATTGAATTTATAAACAATGGGTTTTTTACAAAATCTTAACATTGCAATTACAAAAGAGTTTTTGTTTGCAATAGTTGAGGATATAATGTTAGGTAATTGTTATCAATTTAGAATTCATATAAAAATAGAGCAGATTAATTTTATATTTACGAAACCTTAAAAGGTATTTAAAGTGAAAAAGAAGGATATTAAAATATTATTGGTAGATGATGAACCAGATATTTTGGAAATTGTAGGGTATAATTTATCTAATGCAGGTTATAAAATTATAACAGGAGAAAATGGGGTTGAAGCTGTTGATAAAGCTAAAAAGCATAAGCCGCATTTAATTATTTTAGATGTAATGATGCCAAAAATGGATGGTATTGAAGCTTGTGAACGCATTAGAGAACAACCTGAATTAAGTAATACTATCATTACATTTTTAACGGCTAGAGGTGAAGATTATTCTCAGGTTGCGGGCTTCGATGCTGGTGCTGATGATTATATAGCAAAACCAATAAAACCAAAAGTATTAATAAGTAAGGTGAAAGCGTTGTTACGACGTTTAAAGAATACTGAAAGTGATATTGATACTATTATAAAAACAGGTGATTTGGTTATTTACAAGGAGGAGTATAAAATTACCAATAAAGGTGTAGAAATTACCTTGCCTAGAAAAGAGTTTGAATTATTATCTTTGTTAGCAATCAAGCCAGGTAAGGTATTTAAACGTGAAGAGATTTTAGACAAAGTTTGGGGGAATGAAGTTGTTGTTGGTGCAAGAACAATTGATGTTCATATTAGAAAACTTCGTGAAAAAATTGGGGATAAATCCTTTAAAACCATAAAAGGGGTTGGTTACAAGTTTGTAGATTAATGCAGAAAAGTAACTTTAAGAAAACATATAAATTTGCAATTAGCACATCGCTATATGTAACGATGTTTACAACATTGTTAGTGAGTGTTTTTTTATACTATTACCACACATTTAATTGGCAAGTTATCTTCTTTCCACTAATTTATTTTCCGTTGTGTTTTGCTGTAGTACAGTATAGAGTTGAGCGATTTATTTATAGACGTGTAAAAAAAATATACGATGACCTTACACTATTAGAGTCTACCAAATTACGACAGCAGCCTATAACAACCGATATGGGAACCCTTACCAAAGAGATTGACAAATTTGCAAGGGATAAGAAAATTGAGATTGAAACCTTAAAAGTTAGAGAGGAATATCGTAAAGAATTTATAGGTAATGTATCACATGAACTAAAAACTCCGTTATTCACAGTACAGGGTTACGTAGACACATTGTTAGATGGTGGAATTAAAGATGAAAAAATTAAAAAGAAGTATCTTGCTCGTGCTAGTAAAGGCGTAGAACGATTAACATATATTATTAAGGATTTAGACATGATTACCAAACTAGAAGTTGGTGATCTTAGTCTTAATAAAGAAGAATTTGATATCGTAAAAGTAGTTAAAAATGTATTTGACCTTTTCGAAATGAAAGCGGCAAAAAAGAACATAACTTTAACTTTTGATATAAATTACTCAGAGCCTATAATGGTATATGCAGATAAAGAACGTATACAGCAAGTCTTAACCAATTTAGTCGTCAACTCAATTAAATATGGCAGAACCCAGGGAACTACAGAAGTGGCTATTGAAAATCTTATAAAGAATAAGGCCATTGTAAGAGTGATTGATAATGGAGAAGGTATTGCCAAAGAAAATCTTCAAAGATTGTTTGAGCGTTTCTACCGCATAGATAAAAGTGGTTCTCGTAAAGAAGGAGGTTCTGGTTTAGGGTTGTCTATTGTTAAGCATATAATTGAAGCACACGAAGAGAAAATATATGTAGAAAGTGATCTAGGTGTTGGTAGTGAGTTTTCTTTTACTTTAGAAAAGACCAAATAAGTGATTATAATTCAATTCTTGCTCAGGCCATTTAAAACCATTGTAATTTTTGATCTCATCTAGCATATTTATCTTAAAGTCTTTTTGATGACAACTTGGGGCAATCCCTTCATTCGTTAGTTTATTTGCTAAATATTCTTGTTCAAATTGACCTGGTGTAGGAATGAAAAAAGCCTTCTTTTCAAGTTTTTCTATATCCATTATTGTTGTGTAACCCGATCTGCTGAGAATAATATCACTCTCGTTAATGGCAATTTCAAGCGCTTTACTAGTCATAAAATTGTAAACAACCATATTGTTTTTAATTTCTTTTTTCTGTTTGGAGGCAATAATTCCTTTTATAAAAAGTACGTTGCCGTTATAATGTATTAATTCTTTTAGAAGTTTTTCTTCTAAAAAAGTGCGTTGAGGTTCTGGTCCAGAAAGTATTACAAGCAAATTGTATTTCGACGTAATTTTAAGTCTATTGAATCGTGTTAAAGGACCTAAATATTTTACGGTTGATTTTATACCTTTAGTATGGCCTAATTGTCCACTTAAATTATTAGAACCTTCATAATCTGGGACCCAACATTCATCAAATTTTGAAATTATCTTTTGATGCAATTTACTGCTCAACCAGGTAGTGCTTCCACTTAAAACCCGCAATTGATGCGTAATAAAAACAGAAGGGATTTCATTATGTCTAACACCAAAACGATTATCAGAAATTATACCTTTAATGTTCTCAGTTTCGACTAAGGTTTCAATTATTTTTTTTTCTTTTCTAATCGTTTTTATTAGTTGAGGTGTGTCTTTGATTAATTTTAGTTTAAAGCTTTTTGTTTTTTTTGCATACCTAATATCATACGAGGGAAGTTCGAAAGTTTTAAGTTGAGGAAATTCTTTTCTTAATAATTCTAATGCAGCTCCGTCACTGGCTATTATAGGTTCAAAATTATATCTTATTAAAGCATTAATAACAGGAATACATCTTGTAGCATGTCCCAATCCCCAATTTAATGGGGCTACTAAAATTCGTTTTCTATTCTGAACGTGTTTCAGTATCTTTTTATTTTTAGATGAAAGTTTAAATACAAAGGTAAACCTAAAATGTTTCCTTAATTTTACCGAATTATTAATAGTATCGAGAAATAGTAATACAAGTGGGAAGTAAAAATAAACTAAGACGCTTTAAGGAAAACGAAACCTTTGCAAATGTGTTTCAACCAACTAGAGAGGAGTTGGTTAATGAGGGTTATCATTTAAAGGGTAAATGGGGAAATGATGTTTTTAAAAATGATAACCCATTAGTTTTAGAATTGGGTTGTGGTAAAGGTGAATACACAGTTGGATTAGCAAAAAGATATCCCAATAAAAATTTTATTGGTATCGATATTAAAGGTGCGCGTTTTTGGAGAGGAGCTAAAACCGCAATTGAAGAAAGTTTACCTAATGCAGCTTTTATAAGAACTCAAATAGAACTCATTGATTATGTTTTTGAAGAAAATGAAGTGGATGAAATCTGGATTACCTTCCCAGATCCACAGATAAAATATAAGCGAACGAAGCATAGAATGACTAATCTTCAATTTTTAGAGCGGTATAGAAAAGTGTTGAAATTAAACGGAATAATGCATTTAAAAACAGACAGTGAATTTATGCATGGTTATACGCTTGGTTTATTGCATGGCTTAGGTAATGAGGTTTTATATGCCAATCATAATGTGTATAAATTAGAGGGCAGTCCTGAGGAAGTAACCGAAATACAAACGTTCTATGAAAGTCAATATTTAGAGAAAGACAAAGCAATTACGTATATTAGATTCAAAATTAACTAAAATTTGAGTATTACATTCATTTTTTTCCTTGGACTTATTGTTGCGCTTATTGGTGTTATTCCTCCAGGATTACTTAATATGACAGCAGCAAAAATTAGTTTAAAAGAAGGCGCTAGTCGTGGTATTATGTTTTCAACTGGTGTATCAATAGTTGTTTTTGTTCAAACATACATTGCCGCAATATTTGCGCGATATTTATCTAATAGGCCAGATATTGTGGAAATTCTTCAGCGTGTCGCCTTTGTTATTTTTGTATTAATTACAATCTACTTCTTAGTATTAGCATCAAAACAAAAAGAAGCTAAAGTTAATACTGAAAACAGAAGTAAACATGGTCGCCTTTTGCATGGCATGTTACTGTCATCACTAAATGTTTTTCCAATCCCTTATCAAGCCTACATGACAATTACTATGGCTTCGGTAGGTTTGATGAATTTTGAAAGAACAAGTATCATAACTTATGTGACAGGAGCTTCAATGGGTACCTTTGTGGCGTTATACTTTTATATTTTCTTTTTTGATAAAATAAAAGACAAAAACTTCACGTCTCAAAAAAGCATGAATTATAGTATTGGTATTATTACAGGTATAGTTGCGTTAGTGACATTTATTAATATTCTAAGAGAATTATAATGCAACCTGAAACCCTGGGTTTTTTTGAAAAAGTCTACCTAGTAGCAAAACAAATTCCCTATGGAAGGGTAACTAGTTATGGCGCAATTGCAAAATATTTGGGTGCAGCTAAAAGTGCACGTATAGTAGGTTATGCAATGAATGGTTCACATGGAAAGGACGTTCCTGCGCATCGTGTGGTTAATAGAAAAGGACTATTAACTGGTAAACATCATTTTGAAGGTACTAATCTAATGCAGCAACTTCTGGAAAGTGAAGGAATTGAAGTTGTAGAAAATCAGATACAAAATTTAGAGTCCATATATTGGGATCCAGCCAAGGAACTTTAATCGAAATAATTGTCATTTTTTTAATATTTCAATACCTATTAATAAACCTAATCCATTTATAATTCTATTCAATTTTAAGACTTCAAAATATAAACTTTTAGCAGTATCTTTGCATTTAGATTTAATCTTAATAACAATAGAAAGGGAGTCTATTTTCTAATCCTAGAATTATATGAAACTAAATAAACAAGACATTTTAGAGGCACTTAAAACTATAACTGTACCCGGAGAAGGTGGTAATATGGTTGAAAGTGGTGCAGTAACTAATGTAGTAACATTTGCAGATGAGGTGATTGTTGATATTACAATAAAAAATCCAAGTCTTCAGGCTCGTAAAAAAACTGAGGTAGATATTTTACAAACCATTCATAAAGAGGTTTATGAAAAAGCAAAGATTACAGTAAACGTAAAAGTTGAAGCTCCTGTTAATCCAGTAACAAATGAAATTAAAGGAAAAACAATTCCTGGGCTACGAAATATTGTAGCTGTTGCTTCTGGAAAAGGTGGAGTTGGTAAATCTACAGTTACAGCTAATTTAGCTGTTACGTTAACAAAAATGGGTTTTAAAGTAGGTGTATTAGATGCTGATATATATGGGCCATCAATTCCTATTATGTTCGATGTAGCCTCAGAACGCCCATTGTCTGTTACAGTAGATGGAACATCTAAAATGAAACCAGTAGAGAATTACGGGGTTAAAATTTTATCGATTGGGTTTTTTACAAAACCAGACCAAGCGGTAATTTGGAGAGGTCCAATGGCAGCAAAAGCATTAAATCAAATGATTTTTGATGCAGCTTGGGGAGAACTAGATTTCTTATTGATTGATTTACCTCCAGGAACTGGTGATATTCATTTAAGTATAATGCAATCGCTTCCTGTTACAGGTTCTGTAATAGTCAGTACACCCCAAATTGTGGCTTTGGCAGATGCTAAAAAAGGTGTAGCAATGTTTCAACAAGATAGTATAAATGTTCCTGTATTAGGTCTTATAGAAAACATGGCATATTTTACACCTGCAGAATTACCAGATAATAAATATTACATATTTGGTAAGGAAGGAGCAAAACATTTAGCTGAAGATTTAAAAGTTCCTTTTTTAGGTGAAGTTCCTTTAGTACAAAGCATAAGAGAAGCAGGAGATGTTGGGAGACCAGCTGCATTGCAAACAGCAACTCAAATTGAAGAAGCTTTTGAGAAAATAACGCGAGAGGTTGTACAACAAGTTGTAAATAGAAATGAAGATTTACCAGCTACTGAAGCAATAAAAATAACAACAATGGCAGGATGCTCTGCTACAAACAACTAATAAATGAGCTCTGAAGAACTTAAAATAAACGTTGAGAAAGCATTAGATGAAATTCGTCCGTTTCTACAAAGTGATGGTGGTGATATAAATTTATTATCCATCGACGACGAGAAGTTTGTAAAAGTGCAACTTGTGGGTGCTTGTACATCGTGTAGTGTTAATCAAATGACTTTAAAATCTGGTGTAGAAATGACAATAAAAAAGTACGCGCCACAAATTGAAAAAGTAATTAATGTAGAATAATTAATGACTTATATGTGCATTATTTAATACGCATTAAATTTTATTTTAAGTAAACTGAATAAAAAAATAACCTACAAGGTTGGTTACTGAGCGAAGACGAAGTACAAAATCTTGTAGGTTTTTAACACTAAAAACGAAAGTAGTAATTGTGAGATTTCTGCCTACACAGCAATAAAATGATTAAAACAGATATAATAATAATTGGCGCAGGCCCAACAGGACTTTTTACAGTTTTTGAAGCAGGACTTTTAAAACTTAAATGTCACTTAATTGATGCATTGCCGCAACCTGGAGGACAATGTTCTGAGATTTACCCTAAAAAACCAATTTACGATATCCCAGCATATCCAGAGATTTTAGCTGGTGATTTAACTGATAAATTACTAGAACAATGCAAGCAGTTTGAACCAGGTTTCACCTTAGGAGAACGCGCTGAAACCATTGATAAACAAGAAGATGGTTCATTTATAGTAACGACCAATAAAGGAACAGAGCATCATGCACCTGTGGTGGCAATTGCAGGTGGATTGGGAAGTTTTGAACCACGAAAACCATTGATTCATAATATTACAAATTTTGAAGAAAAAGGAGTAGAATACATTATTAAGGACCCTGAATTTTATAGAGATAAAAGTGTTGTCATTGCTGGTGGAGGTGATTCAGCATTAGATTGGAGTATCTATTTAAGTAACGTTGCTTCTAATGTTACCTTAATCCATAGACGAAATGAGTTTAGAGGACATTTAGATTCTGTAGAAAAAGTTCAAGAATTAAAGAACCAAGGAAAAATTAATCTTGTGACACCTGCAGAAGTAATAGGTCTTGTTGGAGATTATGAGCTTAAGGCTGTTGTTGTAAAAGAATCGGATAATATTCATATAGATAAAGAATACGAAATTGAATGCGATCATTTTATCCCCCTGTTTGGATTGTCTCCTAAGTTAGGACCAATTGCAAATTGGGGACTTGAAATAGAAAAAAATGCTATTAAAGTAGATAATTCGTTAGACTATCAAACTAATATACCTGGTATTTTTGCCATAGGTGATGTGAATACATATCCTGGTAAACTTAAATTAATTCTTTGTGGCTTCCATGAAGCTACCTTGATGTGTCAATCGGCATATCAAATAATCAATCCAGGTAAAAGGAATGTTTTAAAATATACTACGGTTACCGGAATTGATGGCTTTGATGGTTCAAGAAAAGAAGCTCCTAAGCAAGTGGTTAAAAAGATAAACTAGAAGTCTATTTAATTTTTTAACTTAGTAAGTGATTATTAAAAACGTAAAAACATCTATTTTATAGTAAAATAGATGTTTTTACATATTAAGCCTTAAGCTACATATCTCTATATAATTCTAAACGTTCCCATTTATTATCAACTTCTTCTTGTGCTTGTTTAAGAAGTTTAGCCCCTAATTCGGCGTCATCTTTAACTACTCTTGAGAATCGAGTTTCCGTATACATAAAGTCCTCAAGTGGTGCAGAAGGCACTTTAGAATCTAATTTAAACTTCTTACCTTTTGGTTTAGAAGGGTTGAATCTAAATAATGGCCAGTAACCAGTTTGAACAGCTTTTTCTTGATGCATTGCCCCATCTTTTAAATCATAACCATGATCACCACAATGTGAATAAGCGATGATTAATGATGGTCCATCATATGCCGCGGCTTCTTCAATTGCTTTAAGTGTTTGTATATCTTTAGCTCCAATTGCTATCTGAGCAACATAAACATTTTCATAAGAAATGGCTTGCAATGCTAAACTTTTCTTGCCTGTGCGTTTACCTGATACAGCAAATTTTGCACTAGCACCTAATGGTGTCGCTTTAGACATTTGGCCACCAGTATTAGAATAAATCTCAGTATCTAATACCATAATATTGATATTTTCACCAGATGCCAAAACGTGGTCAACTCCACCATAACCTATATCATAAGCCCAACCATCACCTCCAAGAATCCAAACAGACTTTTTACGCAAGTATTCTGTTAACTGCAATAATTTTTTAGCTTCAGGATTATCAATTGTGGCCAACCTAGTTTTTAGTTTGTCTAAGTTTGCAAAGTTTTCTTCTTTTTGTGCTTCTGTTTTTTCAGGATTGTTTAAAATAGCATCTACTAAATCAGTTCCAACTTCTGTTTCTAATCCTTTTAATAGGTGAGTAGAAATTTCCTGTTTTTTAGTCAGCGCTAATTGCATACCTAAACCATACTCAGCATTATCTTCAAATAGCGAATTTGCCCAAGCTGGTCCTCTACCAAATTTATTAGTTTTATAAGGTGTTGTCGGTAAATTACCTCCATATATAGAAGAACAACCAGTTGCATTGGCAATCACAATACTATCGCCATATAATTGAGTCAATAATTTAATATAAGGAGTTTCACCACATCCAGAACATGCTCCTGAGAATTCAAATAAAGGTTCAAGGAATTGAGACCCTTTAACATTAGTGATATTTAGTTTTGTTCTATCATAGTCAGGCAAATTGATAAAGTAATCCCAATTAGGATCTTCTGCACCTTCAACTTTAAGTTTACTATGCATATTGATAGCTTTAAATTCTGGATTTTCTGCACTAACAGCAGGACAGACCTCAACACAAAGATCACAACCCGTACAATCTTGAGGAGAGACTTGCAGTACATAAGAGTCTTCTTCTTTATTAAAGGGTCTGCCAATTGCTGGAACCGATTTTAGAGTAGAAGGAGCTTTTTCTAATGCTTCGTTAGAAACAACTTTAGCTCTAATTGCAGCATGTGGACAAATTACCACACACTTATTACATTGTGTACAAATAGCTTCACCATCCCAAACAGGAACCTTATCCGCAATTCCGCGTTTTTCAAATTGAGTAGTACCCGTTGGGAATGTTCCATCTGCCGGGAATGCACTTACTGGAAGCTCATCACCTTTTCCAGCTAAGATTTTTCCTAGTACCTCTGTTACAAATGGATCTGCATTACCAGACATCATTGGTTTTAATTCAGTATCATTTGTAATCTGTTTTGGATAATCTACTTTTTGAAGATGTTCTAATGATTTATCAACGGCATTAAAATTCATTTGAACAACTGCATCACCTTTTTTGGAATATGATTTTACAATTGCTTCTTTAATTTTCTGAATGGCTTCATCCTTTGGAAGAACACCAGATATAGCAAAGAAACATGTTTGTAAAACAGTGTTTGTACGCTTTCCTAATTTAGCTTCTTGTGCCACCTTAGTTGCATCAATCACATAAAATTCTAATTTGTTTTCAATAATCTTTTCCTGCATTTTTTCAGGAAGAATATCCCAAACAGTATCTTTATCAAAAGGAGAGTTTAATAAGAATGTTCCGCCTTTTTTAATGTTCTTTAAAATGTCATATTTTTCAATAAAATTAAACTGATGACATGCAATAAAATTAGCTTTATGAATTAAATATGTTGAATAGATTGGCTCTGGCCCAAAACGTAAATGAGATATGGTTTGAGCACCTGCTTTTTTAGAATCGTATACAAAATAGCCTTGTACATAATTATCTGTCGTTTCACCTATAATTTTAATTGAGTTTTTATTTGCTCCAACAGTACCATCAGACCCTAAACCGTAAAACATACAATTAAACGTGTTTTTAACCGTATGTAATCTGCTACCAATATCTAAACTTTTAAATGAGACATCATCATTAATACCAACTGTAAAGTGGTTTAATGGTTCTTTTTTATTCAATTCATCATAAACGGCTTTAACCATTGCCGGATCAAATTCCTTGGAGGATAATCCATAACGTCCACCAATTATTTCTGGCATCACTCTATCACTTTCTATAAATGCAGTGACCACATCTTGGTATAACGGTTCTCCGATACTGCCAGGTTCTTTAGTTCGGTCTAAAACGGCTACTTTTTTAACAGTCTCTGGTAAAGCATCAACAAAGTGACTAATAGAGAATGGTCTAAATAGACGCACGATAATAGCCCCAACTTTTTCACCATTTTTTACCATTGTATCAACAGCTTCCATTACAGGACCTTGACCAGAACCCATAATGACTACAACTTTTTCTGCTTTAGGATGACCAACGTAATAGAATAAACTATACTTTCTACCAGTATATTTGTAAAATTCATTCATTGTCTCCTCAACAATACCAGGAACCTTATCATAATAAAGGTTAGCGGCTTCTCTTGCCTGGAAGAACACATCAGGATTTTGGGATGTACCTCTAATCACAGGATTATCTGGGTCTAATGATCTTTTTTTATGAGCCATTATTTCACTCTCTGGCATCATATCCTTAATTATATCATCAGTGATACCATCAATTTTAGAAATCTCATGAGAGGTTCTAAATCCATCAAAAATATTCATGAAAGGTATTCTTGATTTTAAGGTTGCAACTTGAGAAATAAGTGCAAAATCTTGTGCTTCTTGTACAGAACCACCAAATAACATTGAGAATCCTGTTTGTCTTGTTGCCATTACATCAGAATGGTCACCAAAAATTGATAACGCATGTGTTGCAATTGTTCTCGCTGCAACATGAATTACCGATGGTAACAATTCTCCTGCCATTTTATACATATTAGGAATCATTAACAGCAATCCTTGAGATGCTGTAAATGTTGTAGTTAAAGCACCTGCTTGTAACGAGCCATGAACAGCTCCTGCAGCACCACCTTCACTTTGCATTTCTACAATTCTGGGAATATTATCCCAAATGTTTTTTTGACCTTTTGAGCTGTACACATCAACATGTTCTCCCATAGGTGATGCCGGAGTAATCGGGTAGATTGCACAGACTTCATTAGTTTTATGTGCAACTTTTGCAACGGCCTCATTGGCATCACAAATAAGTTTTGGAAACTCTTTTTTCATAATGAATATTTAAAATTATGGCACTAAAAAAAAGAATTACTTAAACTTTGAATCTCTTTGTTCTCAATGCTCCTGAAAAGATTTATAAAAGTGGTATAAAATTAGGCTGAATGTTGCAGGAATAATATGATAAATATCAGTAAAAACAGCCAAACGCGCATTGTTTTGCTAATGTTAGTTACATAAGGATAGGTCTATAATTTACTCTATAAAAACAAAAATCCACTCTTAACTAAGAAATTAAGAGTGGATAAAAATTGTAAAAGCTATTTAAGTCTAAAAGTGATTACTCATCGTGTAACCAGGCTTTTTTCTGTAATAATTCTTCTTCTGTTTCTACATGATCTTCATCAGGAATACAGCAGTCTACAGGGCAGACAGATGCACATTGAGGTTCCTCATGGAATCCTTTACATTCGGTACACTTATCAGGTACAATAAAATAAAATTCATCCGAAATCGGATCGTTATCCTCGTCAGCGTCAACTTCAGATCCACTAGGAGTTGTTACAGTTCCGCTTAAAGCAGTTTCCTCTGCATATGTCCATTCTTGATCTGGTTCGTAAATGGCATTGTTCGGACATTCTACAATACATGCGTCGCAATTAATGCATTCATCTGTTATTATGATAGCCATAGTTTTATACTTTTATGATAATAAAGAGTAAAATTACTTTTTATAATACGTTTATTATATGATAAAAATCATATTACATTTTAATTACAGAAACTATTTTTGGTACAGATAATTTTATGCCTTTAAATTATGATTGTTGAAAAAAATGAAATACCTCCTGAAACTCTTGAAGCTGTTGTTATTAGGTTTGTGGGAGATTCTGGAGATGGAATGCAGTTAACCGGAACCCAGTTTTCTGACACTTCTGCAATGATTGGAAATGACGTTTCAACGTTTCCTAATTACCCTTCAGAAATTAGAGCACCTCAAGGAAGTTTGTATGGTGTTTCTGGTTTTCAAGTTCATATAGGTAGTGTAGAAATTAGTACGCCTGGTGACGATGTGGATTTGCTAGTAGCTATGAATCCTGCCGGCTTAAAAACTAATCTTTATGCGGTAAAACCAGGGCACACTATAATAATTGATACAGATTCGTTCAATAAAAAGAATTTGGCAAAAGCCAAATACGAAACAAATCCCCTTGAAGATGGAAGTCTCGATAATTACCGGGTTATTGAAGTTGCCATTTCGTCTCTTACAAAAGAAGCTTTAAAAAATGTTGAAGGCTTAGACAATAAGAGTATTACAAGAAGTAAAAACATGTTTGCTCTTGGAATGGTATATTGGATGTACGATCGTTCAACAAATCATTCTATTGACTTCTTCAAGAAGAAATTTGCATCAAAACCTCATTTAATAGAAGCAAATACTAAAGTATTAAATACAGGATTTTACTTTGCAGAAACTTTGGAGTTAATTCCAAATTCATATACAATCTCACCAGCTAGTATGCCTTCTGGTACTTACAGAATTATTAGTGGTAATACTGCTACCGCTTGGGGGTTTTTAGCAGCAGCTGAAAAATCTGGGATAGAGTTATTTTTAGGTTCTTATCCTATTACACCTGCAACAGATATCTTACATGAATTAGTTAAGCACAAGCATTTTGGCATAAAAGCATTTCAGGCTGAAGATGAAATTGCAGGAATAACTTCTGCAATTGGAGCTTCGTTTGCAGGTGATTTGGCAATTACTACGACATCAGGACCAGGTTTGGCCTTAAAAGGTGAAGCATTAGGATTGGCCATGATGGTAGAACTGCCACTAGTTGTTGTTAATGTTCAAAGAGGTGGTCCATCAACTGGATTACCAACCAAAACGGAGCAGTCGGATTTATTACAGGCTATGTACGGCAGAAATGGAGAAAGCCCAGTAATTGTGATAGCTGCAAGCACACCTTCAGATTGTTTCAAATATGCATACCACGCTGCTAAATTAGCATTAGAACATATGACACCGGTTATATTATTAACTGACGGTTACATTGCTAATGGATCTGAACCTTGGCAAATTAAGTCTGTAGGTGAAATGCCGGAGATAAAAAATAATAGAATAAACGAAGTTAAAGAAAATTGGCATCCTTACGATAGAGATGAAACGACTTTAGCTCGTAATTGGGCAATTCCGGGAACTTATGGATTAGAACACAGAGTAGGTGGCTTAGAAAAAGATAAAATTACAGGTGATGTATCTCATGTTCCAGAAAATCATGAATACATGACAAACATTAGAGCTGAAAAAATAAAACGTGTAGAAAATTTTATCCCAGAACTGGAAACTGAATTTGCCGAATCCGGAGATTTACTTGTTCTAGGATGGGGCGGAACATATGGTGGTTTATATTCTGCTGTGAAACAACTTAATCAGCAAGGCTATGAAAAGATTGGATATGCTCATTTTAATTATATAAATCCACTACCGAAAAACACAAAAGACATTTTAAGTAAGTTTAATAAAATTGTCGTTTGCGAGTTAAATAATGGTCAATTTGCAAGTATTTTGAAAATGAATTTTAGTGAATTTGACTTTTTACAATTCAATAAAATTCAAGGCTTGCCATTTGGTAATACAGAACTTACTGAGAAATTTAAACAATTGCTAGGTTAATTATGGAAACAACTGTAAAAAAAGAATATACGTTTAAAGATTTTGCAAGCGACCAGGAAGTAAGATGGTGTCCAGGTTGTGATGATTATGTAATCTTAAGATCAATGCAAAAAGCACTTCCAGAAGTGGGTGTAAAGAAAGAAGATGTTGTTTTTATTTCTGGTATCGGTTGTTCATCGCGTTTCCCATATTACATGGATACTTATGGTATGCATGGCATTCATGGTAGAGCTCCTGCAATAGCATCTGGTGTTAAACTAGCAAATCCAGATTTAAGTGTTTGGGTAATTACTGGTGATGGTGATGGTATGGCTATCGGTGGTAACCATTTTATTCATGTTTTACGTAGAAATATTGATTTAAACATTATACTTTTTAATAACGAAATTTATGGTTTAACTAAAGGTCAATTTTCACCAACTTCTTTAGTAGGACAAAAAACAAAATCATCACCTTATGGAAATACACAACCCCCTTTTCAACCGGGTGAATTGGCGATTGGAGCACAAGCGCGATTTTTTGCAAGGATAGGTGGTAATACGCCAAAAGAAATGACTCAAATGTTTATAGAAGCCGAAAAATTCAATGGGACTTCTTTAATTGAAATATTACAAAATTGTGTGATTTTTAATGATGGCTGTTTTACAAAATATACAGATAGAAAGGTTAGGGAAGATCAACAATTATTCGTTGAGGATGGCAAACCTATGATTTTCGGAAAAGATAAGGATAAAGGCTTAGTACTAAATGGACTAAAACTAGAGGTTGTTACTATTGGTGAAAACGGAATTACTGAGAGCGATATTTTAATACATAACGCAAATGAACACGATCCAACGTTACATCAAATGCTGGTAAGATTAGAATATCCTTTAGTTACAGGTATAATAAGACGTTATGAGGACGTTACTTTGGAAGAAAGAGAAGATGCTTTGACAAAAGAAGTAATGTCGAATTCAAAATTCACAAAAACAGATGATCTCTTCTTTTCGGGAGAAACTTATGAGGTAAAATAGTTCATTTTATTAAGAAGGGTTTTAGTTTTTAATTAAACTAAGTAGTTTGAGATGTCAATGTTTTTTCACTTCAAAAGAGAAAAGCTGACAACACTTTTTTTTGAATAACCTTATGCTGCATTTGTTTCTTCGGATAGGGTGCAAAGCTTCAACTTTATTGACTTCAAGAAATAGATATGAAAACCAATAGCCAATTTTTCGATGAACTTTCCGATGATTATGATGTAATGATCAATTTTGAGAGTGCACTAAAAAACAAGATTTCGTTTATAAAAAATTTCCTTTCAGTTAATTATAAAACAGCCTTAGACCTAGGCAGTGGCACTGGAGCAGATGCTATAGCCTTATCAAAATTGGGTTTGCAAGTCGATGCGGTTGACCACTCTAGTGGCATGTTACAACATGCCAGAAAAAATGCAAAAAAATTTGATGCCGAGGTTAATTTTTTTGAATCTGGATTACTAACATTCAAAGCAAAAAATAAAAAATATGATTTCATAGTATCGTTGGGTAATACCATTGCTAATATCAATGTATCAGATTTAAGGAATTTAATGTCAACAATCTTCGGTACCTTAAATAATGGTGGAAGTGCATTATTCCAAATTGTAAACTATGCCAAACTGCCTGATAGTGGCTACCATGTACTTAATGTGTTTGAAAATGATGAAGTAGCTATAATCAGGAAATACAGTATCAACAATAGTGATTTAGATTTTATTATTGATAAGATTGACAAGAAAACCCAACAGAAAAGCCAAATTATAACGAAATTATACCCTCATTCAGTGCATGATTTCAATAAAATGGCAAAAGAAATAGGTTTTAGTATTGATTTTTATGGTAATTTAAAGAAACACTCTTACAGTCCTACTGAATCCCCAAACCTTGTAGTTGTATTAACAAAAGTGTAGCAGAACGGACAAATGGATTACGTCCAAGACTCATTAAACCAAAGCAGTAAACCCAAGAAAAGCTAAAGATAAAAGACCTGCAACTAACAAATTAATAGGCACACCTTTCATTCCTTCTGGAATATTAGCAAGTTCTAATCGCTCTCTTATACTTGCAAAAACGATTAAAGCCAATGCAAATCCTATTGAGTTTGAAATTGCAAAAAACACAGCTTTTAGTAAGCTACTATTTTCTAATCCTAGAGCTAATATCGCAACACCAAGTACAGCGCAATTGGTAGTAATTAGTGGAAGAAAAACACCTAATGCTTGATATAAAGGCGGACTCACTTTTTTTAGTATAATTTCTACCATTTGTACCAATGCTGCAATGACTAAAATAAATGTAATAGTTCTTAAATAGTTCAATCCGGCAGGTGCTAGAATATATTCGTGTAATAAATAGGTTACTGTCGTGGCAAAGGTCATTACAAATAATACAGCTCCCGACATGCCGATAGATGTAGATACTTTGTTAGAAACACCTAAAAACGGACATATTCCTAAAAACTGTGATAGTACAATGTTGTTGACAAAAACAGCTGCTATAAGTATTAATATATAATCCATTTGTTAGTTTGTTTTAGATACTTTATTGAATAAAACAGATAAATATGCCAATGCAATAAATGCGCCTGGTGGCAAGATAAAAAGTATGAATGTATTTGCATCTTCAGATACAAAACGGAAATCAAATATGCTTCCGCTTCCTAATATTTCACGTACTGCTCCTAAAGCAGTTAATGCAATAGTAAACCCGATTCCCATACCTAAGGCATCAACAATCGATGATAACAAATCATTTTTTGAAGCAAAAGCTTCAGCTCGTCCTAATATTAAACAGTTAACCACAATTAATGGAATAAAAATTCCTAATTGTTCATATAAAAAAGGTATAAATGCTTCTAAAACCATCTCAACAATGGTAACGAAGGAAGCAATGATTATAATAAATGCTGGTATCCTAACTTTACTTGGTATTTGTGATTTTATTAAGGATACCACTATGTTAGACATTAATAAAACAAACAAAGTTGCTATTCCCATTCCCAATCCGTTAAAAGCTGATGAGGTGACACCCAAAGCGGGACACATACCTAATAACATCACAAAAACCGGATTATCTTTGATAATTCCTTTTAAAAAGTTTTCTTTTTTAGTTACTGTTCCTGCCATGATGCTAATTTTTAGATTTATTTGTTTCAACAAATATGTCGTAAGCCATTTGTGTGGCTTCACCAAAAGCGCGCGTGGTTATGGTTGCTCCAGTCAAAGCATCTACGTCTCCACCATCTTTTGTAGGCATTACATTATATTCTGAAGGTTTTTTACCTCTAAATTGTCTTAAGAACTTATCGCCTTTCATTTTTGTTCCCAAACCAGGAGTTTCCTTTTGTTCGAGCACTACAATATTTTTAATGCTTTCATCAGGATTGAAACCAACCATAATTTTCACCAAACCACTATAACCTTTTTCAGAAGATCCAATAATCGCTGTTCCTATGTGTTGATCATTAAAAGTACCAGTGTAAACTTCGATACTATCCTTTACTTTATCAGATTTTAGCATCAATACATTTTCTACGGGATTGTTGTTAAATTCTGGCAAAACTTGTTTGATAGCGTTTACTTTTCGTTCTAATCTCGCTTTTGCTTTTGGACCCTTTGTAATATCATTTATAAAACCAAGCGATGCACCTGCAACTATTGTAATTACAAAAAGTGCAATAATCATATTAAAAAAAGTAGATTCCTTTTTGCTCATAATTACATGATTTTTGATTTGATTTGATTTCCAAATCGTCTTGGTTTAAAATATTTATCGATAAGTGGTACAAAGGCATTCATAATTAAAATAGCGAATGAAACACCTTCAGGATAGGCACCAAATAATCTAATGACTACAGTAATGATTGCAATTCCTATGGAAAAAATCACCATACCTTTTTTGGTCATTGGACTTGTGACCAAATCGGTTGCCATATAAAAAGCCCCTAAAATAGCTCCACCCGATAAAATATGTATCAATGGGCTTGCGTACATTTCTGGATTCACCAACCAGAAAACACCAGTCATAATAGCCATTGTTACAATAATGGTTACAGGTATGTGCCAAGTAATTACTTTTCTAACAATTAAAAAGACACCTCCAAGAAGCAATGCTAATGCCGACATTTCTCCAGCCGATCCGCTAGTGATTCCGAGAAGTAATTCCATTGCAGAAGGAATTTTCTCACTAATTGTAGACATGGTTTCACCATACATTAAACCCTCTTTGATAATACCCAAAGTAGTTTCACCTGTAATTGCGTCTAAGGTCAAATTATTCTCAATAGCAGTAGGCCAAGAGGTCATTTGTACAGGGAAACAAACCAATAAAAATACCCGACCAACCAATGCTGGATTAAAAATATTATAACCCAAACCTCCAAAGGATAGTTTTGCAACTCCAATAGCGATTAGAGCACCAACAATTATCATCCAGATTGGTAAGTTTGTAGGTAAGTTGAATGCCAGTAAAATACCCGTTATCAATGCAGAACCATCAGTTATAGTGATTTCTGTTTTTAAAAGATATTTTTGAATGATATATTCGAAAACAATACACGAAATAACAGCAACAGAAGTAAGTATCAGAGCACGTATTCCGAATACATAAATGGATACCAAAAATGCTGGAATTAATGCATAAAGCACATCATACATTACTTTTTTTGAGGTTCGCGCTGAATGCACGTGAGGTGAGGCTGAAATAATAATTGGATCTGCCATATTAGTTCTTTGCAGTGTTTAATTTTTTAACGATACTTTTCCCGAATCTTATATAGTCTAATAAAGGTCTGTGTGAAGGACATACATAACTACAAGAGCCACATTCAATACAAGTCATTATATCTTCAAATGATGCACGTTCGTAAAGCCCTTTTTCTGATAAATTCATGAGTAAATGTGGTTCTAATCCCATTGGGCAAACAAATACACATTGGCCACATCGAATACAGTTTTTAGCGTCTTGTCTGTTGGCTTCATCTTCAGAAATAACTAAAATTCCAGAGGTCCCTTTAGTAACAGGAACATCAGTGTTTTTGATGGCTTTTCCCATCATAGGGCCACCATTCACTATTTTTCTTGTACCTTCTGGTAATCCACCAACTTCTGCGACTAAATCTTTAATTGGTGTTCCTATTTTAACCCAAAAGTTAGAAGCATTTTCAATGTTTTTTCCGGTAACTGTAACAACACGTTCAATTAATGGTTGGTCATATTGAACAGCTTGATAAATAGCAAAAATTGTCCCTACATTGTGCACTATTGTACCAACATCCATTGGTAATCCTCCTTTAGGAACTTCGCGTTTTAAAATGGCTTTAATAAGTTGTTTTTCGCTGCCTTGTGGATATTTAACCTTTAATGCTGCTACTTTAATTCGTTTGTCATCTTTAGCCGCTTTTTTAAGGACAGCAACAGCGTCTTTTTTATTGTTTTCGATACCAATAACAGCTTCATTAATATGTAAGGCGTGCATTAATATTTGAATCCCAACAATTATTTCGTCTGCCTTTTCTAGCATCAATCTATGGTCGGCAGTTAAATACGGTTCACACTCCACACCATTAATAATCAAGCAATCGACTTTGTTGTCATTTTTCAAGTCTAGTTTAACATGAGACGGAAATGTAGCTCCACCTAAACCTACAATACCAGAGTCTGTAATATGTTGAAGAATATCCTTTTGATCAATGGTTATTTCCTTTTTTAAAGGAAATTCTTGCACCTCGAAATTAGATTCATTTTTTTGATCTGTTCTTATAACGATACATTGTTTTTTGTATCCGCTTGTATCAACAATCATGTCTAGTTTTGTGACTGTTCCGGCGACTGGAGTGTGTATGTTAGATGATACAAATCCACCAGACTTGGCTACAACTTGCCCTATTTCAACTTTATCTTTTCTATCAACAATTATTTCAGAAGGAATACCAATATGTTGCGCAATCGGAACATAGACAACCTTTGGGACTGGCATTTTTTTAATCGCTTTTGAAGATGTTATTTTGTTCTCTTCAGGATGAATACCACCTTTTGGAAATGTTTTAAGCATCTGCTTGGTTTTTTTCTGATTCTACATTCGTTTTAACAACAGCTACTTTTTCTACCGTAGGCTTTTCTAC
>ERZ1048872.68-NODE-68-length-124445-cov-16.100756_pt1 | contig 124445 bp, 99 predicted proteins | sample MGYA00383100_ERZ1048872 | MGnify/ENA primary metagenome ERZ1048872 (study PRJEB29581, sample SAMEA5548370) | metagenome | biome: marine; feature: coastal; material: water | depth 50 m | study: Short-term variability in the microbial, nano- and picoplankton...
CTGGAGCCTCTTCTGCTTTAGCTTCTTCTGCTGCTGGAGCCTCTTCTGCTTTAGCTTCTTCTGCTACTGGAGCCTCTTCTGCTTTAGCTTCTTCTTCTGCCTCCTGTGCTTGCTTAACTTGAGCTTCCACCGCCGCAGCTTTTTTCTTCGCTATTTCAGCTGATCTTTCTTCTTTGACCTTAACTTCTGCTTCAAATTTTTCTTTTTGCTCTTCGCGAACCTTTTCTTCAATGCCTGATTTTGAGGCAGCATTCTTAGCTTCCTTATCCTCTAACCACTTTTGAAATTTCGCTTCTGCTTCAGCTTCTGTAAAAGCACCTTTTTGAGCTCCTTTTAAAAGATGGTTCTTATAAAGAACTCCTTTAAATGATAAAATAGCTCTTGCTGTATCAGTTGGCTGAGCACCTTTTTGAATCCAATCCAATGCCTTATCGAAATCTAACACGATTTCTGCTGGGTTTGAAATAGGATTGTATGTGCCAATCTTCTCAATAAATCTTCCATCTCTAGGTGCACGACCATCAGCTACAACGATATGGTAAAAAGCCCTATGGGTTTTACCATGACGTGATAATCTAATCATTGTTGGCATAACTAATTAAAAATTAAGTTGATAATTATTTTAAAAAACGGCTGCAAAGATGCGATATATTTTTTGAATAAAAAAACAAAAAAGCAATAATATTCACATTTGAAATGATTTAATTCAACACCCCAAATAATCAGCTGTTTAAATAATTAATCAGTATCCATAATAGATAGTTTTTTACCATTTGGTTTTACCTAAATTATAAACCTTAACAAACTTTCAATCAACATTTAGATTATCTTTGCAGGATATTTAAAACCCAGTAGAGAAGATGTTGATAAAAGGTAATAAATCTGAAATAAAGCAACTGATCGATAGTGGCAAGAACATTGTCCTCACAGCACACACTAACCCAGATGGAGATGCAATTGGATCTCTCATTGCCATGTACAATTATCTGAGTAAGTTAAATAATACAGTCACAATGATGGTGCCCAACAATTTTCCTATGTTTTATAAGTGGCTGCCTAAATCTGACGACATAGTAATATATGAGAGTCGTCCAAAATTTGCTCAAAAAATACTACACGATGCTGATTTAATATTTGCATTGGACTTTAATGCATTAAATAGGCTAGGTGTCCTGACGGATATTGTTGAAGCAACTTCATGCACAAGAATACTCATTGATCATCACATTGACCCCGAAATTGATAAATTCAATTACTGCTACTCAACCACCGATGTTTCATCCACAGCCGAGTTAGTCTACGGCTTCATAGAGATGTTAGGAGATGAGAAATTAATTGACAAAAACATAAGCGAAGGAATTTATACGGGTATTGTAACTGATACTGGTTCATTTAGTTTTTCTTGTAATCGTCCGGAAACATACAATATTACTTCCAAGTTAATAGCACACGGCGTTGATGCTCAAAAGATTCATAAACTTATTTACGATACATTCTCAGAAAATAGATTGAGATTACTTGGCTACGCCATAAGTGAAAAAATGATGGTTTGGGATGAATATCATACTGCACTAATATACTTATCAAAGGAAGATTTATCAAAATTTAATTATCAGGTTGGAGATACAGAGGGGATGGTAAACTATCCTTTATCAATGGAGAAGGTAAATATGTCAGTTCTAATAAGTGAAAAAGATAACTTGCTACGTTTATCCTTCAGGTCCAAAGGAGAATTTTCAGTAAATGATTTATGCAGGAAACATTTTAATGGCGGAGGGCACAAGAATGCAGCCGGAGGAAGAGATGCAGATAATATAGATGCTTTCATTAAAAAATTAAAATTAATCTTGAAAGAATATAAAAACGATCTTGATTATAAAATATCACTCTAAAAAAATGCACTATAATATTTTTATAATCTTATTTTCAATGCTTTTTACAATTCTTATTGGATGTAATGATGTAAGAGATTATAATAAAGACATAGAAAACAACAACAAAACTTCCAAGGGAAAAAAGGAATCACTAGTGAAGGTTAATAAGTATCTTGTAAATACTGAAAATACTGAGATTGAAAATTACATAAAACGCCACAAGCTTGATGTTACTAATACTGGGTCTGGTCTTAAATACCAAATTATAAAGCACGGAACTGGAGATACTGCAACATTAGGAAAGATAATTACACTTAAGTACAAAGTAAAATTAATAACTGGTGATATTATATACTCCTCAAATGAAGATGGGCCACTTGCTTTTGAAATTGGTCATGGTGGTGTTGAATCAGGACTTGAAGAAGCAATATTAAACATGAGAGTGGGGGATGAGGCAATAATTATTATACCTTCGCACCTTGGACATGGATTGCTTGGAGATAATAAAAAAATCCCGCAACGATCGACAATTATTTATGAAATTGAAATTACTAACATTAATTAATATCAAAATGAAAAGAACAATTTTGTTTATGGCAGTTCTATTTATCGCATCAACTGCTTTTGTATCATGTGAATCAGGTAATGATTCCAAATTTCAAGGGTATGAGGTCACTGAAGACGGCTTGTACTATAATTTCCACCTTAAAGGTGAGGGAACAGTAAATCCACAAATCGGCGATTTTATTACCGTTGACATGATTTATGCAACCGAGGACACAATCATATTTAACAGTAAAGATCTTCCTCAGGTAATGAAACTTCCAATGACTGAATCTGCCTATAAAGGCGATATCTATGATGGTATAGCCATGATGACGGTTGGAGACAGTGTAACATTTATTTGCCCAGCTGATTCTGTATTTTTAAAACTTTTCAGAATGCCTACTGTGCCTCCACAATTTGACTCTGTTGAGAATATATATTTTCATGTAAGGTTAAATAATATTGAAACAGAAGCTGAGGTTAAAGCTGCTCAGGAAGTTGAGTTAAAGCGTCTTGAAGAAGATGAGGTCTCAAAACGAAATGAATATCTTCAAGCTAATTACCCAGATGCTAAAGCAGAAGAAAGTGGTTTATACTTCATCAACGTCAAAAAAGGCAAGGGCAAAAAACCTACCATAGGTGATAAGGTTGTAGTTAACTATACTGGTATGTTTTTAGATGGTAACACATTTGATAGCTCAGTTGATAGAGAACCATTTGAATTCACTTTGGGTCAAGGTCAAGTAATTAAAGGATGGGATCAAGGTATTGAAATGATGAGAAAAGGTGGTAAGGCAATATTGGTTATACCTTCTGACATCGCTTATGGACCTCAAGGAAGATCAAGTATACCTCCTTATTCAACATTAGTTTTTGAGGTTGAGCTACTGGATATAAAGAAATAATACTTGAAAATTAATATGAAATATTATTTTCTAAGAACTACCGTGGTAATGTTAATTACTGCGGTAGTTTTTTCTTGTTCAAATAGTAATGAAAATGGCTATATACGAACAGATAATGGAATTTTGATCAAAAGAATACTAGAAGGATCTGACAGCACAAAAGCAAAGGAATCAGAAATAGTAACCATCAGGCTGAAATACAGGCTTAATGATAGCATCATATTTAATAGCGATGATACAGAAGATGGTAACATCATTTTTCCAATCACAAAACCTGTATTTGAGGGTGATATATACGATGCACTAACCTTAATGGGAACTGGAGACTCAATATCAATAGGTGTAGTGGCTGACTCATTCTACCTAAAAAGTGCAGCATTAGAAAAACTTCCAGAGAATGTTTTACCAGGAAGCATGATGTATTATGATATAAAATTACTTGATCATAAAACATCATCCGAATGGCAAAAAGCAGAGGACAGAAAAAGCCGTTTAATGGCAAAGAAAGAAATGGCAAGTCTTCAAAACTACCTGAATAATAATAAGATATATATTGACCCTACTGTTAATGGTCTGTATTTTTTGGAAGAAAAAAAGGGCAGGGGTTCAACGCCGGATACAGGAGATATTTGTCAAGTATATTTGTCCGTAAAGATATTAGGTAGTGATAATATCCTTTTTTCAAATTTTAACGACAAACCATTAGATTTCGAATTTGGCCAAATATTCGACACAAAAGGTTTTAGAGAAGGTGTTGGAATGATGAAACCTGGAGGTAAGGCACGCTTTATAGTACCATCTTGGATAGGTATAACGTCCGAAGGACAAGACATTATTGATCCGTTCACTACACTTGAATATGAAGTTGAACTATTAAGTATAAAAACACCTGCTGAAGTGAATGCTGAATAAATTGTGAGTATACAATAAGCTTCGTAGACTATCCATCCAATTCATATCATATATTATTGATAGAATACTTTAATACGCATGACCAACATCTAAGGGTTGTATTTGTCCCATAATATATATTATGTTAAATAGACTTATAAAAGAAAAGGGAAGTAACTACCGATACCTCCCCACCTTTTTGTTATTTGTCCATTAATTCTTTGAGTTTATCATTCATCTTAAGGTTAGCATAGGCCTCCTTTAGTGCACCAATAATAACTTCATCATCAGGATCTATTTCATGCGATTTTTGAAGAAATGGTAGCGCCTCTTGTAGGTTAGCATCAGCTTCGCCCTTTATTTTTTCATATTTCTTCTGCTCATCAAATGGAAGATTATTAGCTTCAGCATATTGTGCTGATGCTCTATTTACATATATAGCACCAATATTAAATATTGCATCTGCATAATCTGGATCAATTTCTATGGCTTGTTTATAAACTTCAAGCGCATTATCTGTATCATCAATATTTTCATAGGTTTGACCAAGCACCAGATATAATGTTACATTGGAAGGGTTAGCTGCTATTGCTTCCTTAAGACTTAGTATTAATTTATCAAATGTACCTGTTTCGAGGTAAAGTTGTGCCTCTTCCAACTGCAGTGTATTATCTTGTGGAAACATCTCTCTGCCTTGCTCAAGTATTTCAAAGGCCATGATAGTATCTCCTAATTGTTTTTCTGCACGTGCATAATACATGTAGACTCTTGAATCATTAAATCCAACGTCAACACATTTCTTCATATATTCAGCTGCTATTGCAGGCTGATCTGATAACACAGCACTCATACCAACGTTAAATGCAGCAATAGTATCAAAATTTCCATCAATCTCTGAAATCTCAAATGCTTGCTTAAAGTTCGCAATGGCATTAGGCCAAGATTGCTCTTGGAAGCTCGTCGCTCCTCTTTGGTAGAAAATATTTGTCAGGTTTAAAAGGTAAAGGGCTATTTCACCATCATAGGACCCTTTGACATCCAGCTCTTTACATTTTTTAAATGCTATAACTGCAGTGCTCGCGGCATTTGGATCCAAAGATCTAACAGCTGCAGAAGTATCATTTGCTATATTGTAATAGATTTGACCTCTATATAACCAAGTTTTAGGATCATTTTCTGTCTTGGGATGCGTTATGGCTTCATCTATTGATACCATTGCCTTTTCATACTGCTTATTCTTATTGTACATATATGCACTAGTACGTTTATTCTTTTGAGCAAAAGCACCACCTGCAATGAATAGACCTAAGGCAATTAAAATCATTAATTTATTCATGATTATACATTTTATTATGTAACAAAGGTAAATATTTGGTTATAATACCTTAGTTATAACTTTAATTTATTATTGATAATTATAAAATTATTCTTTTTCTTCCTCAGATTGTTCAGTATTATCTTCTGATTTATTATCCAAATCAGTTACCTCTCCATCGGTTACTTCACCGTCAATAAATTCCTGATCTTCATCCTCATCAACTTCAACCTTAGCTACTGCTGCAATTTCATCTCCATCATCAATTCTTATGAGCCTCACTCCCTGTGTTGCTCTACCCATTACTCGAAGGTCTTTTACAGCCATTCTGATGGTTATTCCTGACTTATTAATAATCATAAGATCATCATTATCAGTAACACTTTTGATTGATATTAACTGACCCGTTTTATCGGTTATGTTAAGAGTTTTAACACCCTTTCCTCCCCTATTTGTAAGTCTGTAATCTTCTAATGTAGAGCGTTTTCCATACCCTTTCTCAGAAACTACTAATATCGAAACTTCTTCATTATTTTCAACACATATCATTCCAATCAACTCATCCTTTTTGTGGCCTAGAGTTATACCCCTTACACCGGCAGCATTCCGCCCCATGGCACGTACTTTCTCTTCATTGAATCTAATTGTCTTGCCAGATTTTACAGCAAGCAATACATTATTTTCACCATTTGTCAGTCTTGCTTCTAACAACTCATCACCTTCCCTGATTGTTATGGCGTTTATACCATTTTGTCTTGGTCGCGAATAAGCTTCTAATGAGGTTTTTTTGATAACACCCTTTTTGGTTGCTAGCATTATAAAGTTACTATTTATATAATCTTCATCCTTAAGGTCTTTGGTATTAATAATAGCTTTCACCTTATCATCAGGACTTATGTTGATTAGATTCTGGATAGCTCTACCTTTGGAAACCTTATTTCCTTCTGGTATTTCAAAAACACGCATCCAAAAGACCTTTCCTTTTTCAGTAAAGAATAACATGTAATTATGGTTTGTAGCCACGAATAGATGCTCTAGAAAATCTTCATTTCTTGTGGTACTTCCCTTTGAGCCACGCCCTCCCCTTCTCTGCTGACGATACTCGGTAAGTGGTGTTCTTTTTATATATCCCATATGAGAAATGGTAATTACCACTTGTTCGTCAGGAATTAAGTCTTCCATACTAATATCTTCAGCAGTGTAAACAACTTCAGAACGTCTTTCATCACCATAGAGATCCTTTATTCTTATAAGTTCCTCTTTCACGATATCCATTTTCATCTCAAAACTGTCGAGAATAGCCTTCAACTTAGTTATTAGCTCTTGTAATGCTTGATACTCATCTTTAATCTTGCCTCGTTCAAGTCCCGTTAACTTTTGAAGCCGCATGTCCAAAATTGCACGTGCTTGCAATTCAGTTAGGCCAAATTTGGAAATTAGACCATTTCTAGCCTCTTCAGGTGTTTGTGATGCTCTTATTAAGGTTATAACTTCATCCAGATTATCCAGGGCAACCAATAACCCTTCTAAAATATGAGCTTTCTTTTCCGCCTCCTTCAATTCATATTCAGTTCGCTTTGTAACCACTTCATGTCTGTGCTCAACAAAGTAATGAATTAAATCCTTTAGGTTTAAAGTTCTTGGCCTTCCCTTTACAAGGGCAACATTGTTTACGCTGAAGGAACTTTGCAATGCAGTAAGCTGATATAGTTTATTGATAACTATATTTGGTATTGCATCTCGTTTTAAGTCGTACACAATTCTCATACCGTTCCTGTCCGATTCGTCATTTATATCGGAAATCCCTTCTATTCTTTTGTCATTAATAAGATCAGCAGTTTTTCTAATCATTTCTGCCTTGTTAACTTGGAATGGAATTGAAGAGACCACGAGCCTTTCTTTTCCTGTTGAGCTTTCTTCTACGGTTATATCACCTCTCATCATTACTCTACCACGACCGGTTTCAAATGCACTCTTAACTCCTTCATATCCATAGATTATTCCGCCAGTAGGAAAATCAGGTGCCTGAACAATTCTAATCAAATCGTCCATTTCAATCTCGCGATTATCTATATATGCTAATGTTCCATCAATTACCTGAGTAAGGTTGTGAGGTGCCATATTTGTTGCCATACCAACCGCAATTCCAGATGCACCATTTACTAATAAGTTAGGAAACTGAGTGGGAAGAACTATTGGTTCTTTAAGACTATCGTCAAAGTTTAACTGATGATCGACAGTATCCTTTTCAATATCAACAAGCATTTCTTCTGCTATTTTTCTCAGCCTAACCTCAGTATAACGCATAGCAGCAGGGTTATCACCATCAATGGAACCAAAGTTTCCTTGACCTTGAACCAGCGGATATCGCAGTGACCATTCCTGAGCCATCCTTACCATTGAATCATAAACTGATGTATCACCATGTGGATGATACTTTCCTAACACCTCTCCTACTATTCTTGCCGACTTCTTATACGGTCTGTTTGATAAAACGCCTATTTCGTGCATACCAAAAAGCACCCGTCTGTGAACTGGTTTTAAGCCATCACGTGCATCTGGTAATGCTCTTGATACAATAACCGACATTGAATAATCAATGTAGGCAGCCTTCATTTGGTTCTCAATATTAACCTTAATTATTCTTTCTCCATCCAATACATTTTCCATGTAATCTCCTTTGTTAGTTTCCCTTAAAAAAAACATACAAAAATATGAAAAACAGACGTATTAATAGCTCTAGATTTAAATAAATATCCCATAATGTTAACAACTATTTGTTGGTAATTTGTTTTTCCTGCCCAACACCTCTAAGCATTTAGTTTGAAAGTCGATTAGACACACACTAACGACCTTATATCCTATTGTTATTTAGCTATTTAACCTCAATACAATCCATATTTTAATGTATTAAGTAAAATCGCGAGCTGTATTACAATTAAAGCTCAAATTATCATGAAATTATTAGGGTAATTATACATTACTAATACTGGTGCGTAGATTTACTGTTATTGGGTTTTAATTTTAATTAAATTTTAATGTCATTTTGTCGCAAAGCCTAAATGCCTGTATTAATGATATTTATATTAGTATATGGTATTGGCATAAAAATTGGAGTTAGTTGACAATGAATAACATTGCAAAAAATAACACAGTCATTTTTTATTAATAACTATTTAAAGTGATTATGATATCTAGGAAAACACAACATATTTAGTATGTTTTCGTTAATTTTGCATTAAAAGAATATAATATGGAAGCAAAGTTTTCTCAACGGGTTAAGGACGTTTTATCATTTAGCCGGGAAGAAGCTGTTAGGTTGGGTAACAATTACATTGGTTTAGAACATTTATTGTTAGGCATAATTAGAGATGGCGAAGGAATGGCAATACAATTGCTAAAATACTTTGGTGTGGATCTTAACAAATGTAAACGTGAAATTGAAGATTCAATAAAAAACCCAAATGCTGATGGTACCAAAATGGAAAACATACCATTGGTAAAGCAAGTTGAGAAAGCTCTCAAGATAACTTACTTAGAAGCAAAGGTATTCAATTCAGAGTTAATTGGAACTGAACATCTTTTATTAGCAATTCTTAAGGACAAAAGTAATTTGGTAACTAGTATGCTTAGCAATGACGGTGTAAATTACAATTCAGTTAAGGAAGAATTAACTTCCATAGTAAAAGAACAAAAAGATATGCCAACATTCATAGAGCCAAAATCTGAGATGCCAGGTGATACTGAAGACCAACCTCAAAATCCAGAAAGACCGCAGGAAGGAGCCGATAAAAAAACATCAAATCCCAAATCAACCACTCCTGTGCTTGATAACTTTGGACGTGATCTAACAAAATATGCAGAAGAAGGGCGTCTGGATCCCATTGTTGGTCGTTCTGACGAATTAAAAAGAATTGCACAGATTTTAAGCAGACGAAAAAAGAATAATCCAATTCTAATTGGAGAACCAGGAGTCGGTAAATCAGCAATTGCTGAAGGTCTAGCTCTAAGAATCGTTGACAGGAAGGTATCCAGGGCACTATTTAATAAAAGAATTGTAACACTTGATCTCGCATCAATTGTAGCTGGAACAAAATACAGAGGACAATTTGAGGAGAGAATGAAAGCTGTTCTCAATGAGTTAACAAAGAATCCTGATATTATATTGTTCATTGATGAGATTCACACAATTGTTGGCGCTGGTAATGCATCGGGATCCCTTGATGCATCTAATATGTTTAAGCCTGCCTTAGCAAGAGGTGAACTACAGTGTATTGGTGCAACTACACTTGATGAATATCGCCAGTATATTGAGAAAGATGGTGCTCTTGAAAGAAGATTTCAAAAGGTACTTGTAGACGCTACCTCTCCTGAAGAAACGGTTCATATCCTCAATAATATTAAAGAAAAATATGAAGACCATCATTTGGTTAAATACACTTCTGAATCAATTGATGCATGTGTTCAACTTACCAATAGATATATAAGCGATAGATATTTGCCAGATAAGGCAATCGACGCATTGGACGAAGCTGGAGCAATGGTTCACATTAGCAACATACACGTTCCAACGGAAATAATTAACCTTGAGAATTCCATTGAAGAGATCAAAGGAAATAAAACTAGAGCCATTAAAAGCCAGAAGTTTGAAGAAGCGGCTCAATTTAGAGATATAGAAAGAAGATACTCCGAGGAGCTATCGCGTGCCAAAAAACGATGGGAAGCTGACGCGGCAATCCACAGAGAAAATGTCACAGAAGATAATGTGGCAGAGGTTATAGCAATGATGACGGGTATTCCTGTTACAAATATTGCTCAAAGTGAAGGCAACAGACTCATTAACATGGAACCTGAGCTTCGTAAGGAAGTTATAGGCCAAAATGATGCCATACGCAAAGTAGTAAAAGCAATAAGGCGAAACAGAGCAGGTTTGAAAGACCCCAATAAACCAATTGGCTCATTTATTTTCTTAGGGCCAACAGGAGTTGGAAAAACATATTTGGCCAAGATGCTTGCAAAATATATTTTTGATTCTCAAGATGCTCTCATAAGAGTTGACATGAGTGAATACATGGAAAAGTTTGCAGTCTCTAGATTGGTTGGTGCTCCTCCAGGTTATGTTGGATACGAAGAGGGAGGTCAGCTTACCGAGAAGGTTCGAAGAAAACCATATTCTATTGTTTTACTGGATGAGATAGAAAAAGCCCATCCGGATATTTTCCATCTACTTTTACAAGTGCTTGATGATGGTCAATTAACAGATGGTTTAGGTCGTAAAGTTGATTTTAAAAATACTGTTATCATAATGACATCCAACATTGGGTCTCGTCAGCTAAAAGACTTTGGTCAGGGCGTTGGTTTTACAACCCAAGCAAAGGAAGCAGGAAAGAACACTCATGCTCAAGGTGTTATTGAAACGGCTCTTAAACGTGCATTCGCGCCTGAGTTCTTAAACAGAATAGATGATGTAGTAATATTTGATCCACTTGCAAGAAAGGAAATACATAAAATAATCGACATCGAACTTTCGCATCTATATAAAAGAATACAACAGATGGGATATAAAATTAAAGTTTCTGCAAAAGCAAAGGATTTAATTATTGACAAAGGTTGGGATGAGCAATTTGGTGCAAGACCGCTTAAAAGAGCTATTCAAAAGTATATAGAAGACCACCTTGCCGAGGAGATAATAGCATCTAACATATCCAAAGGCACAGTAATTAATGTTGGATTTGATGCCAAGAAAGATGACATAAAAATTTCTTTTACCTCCCCTACTAAATCTAAATAACTATTAATTAACCTGTTTACATGAATAGAAAGAGAATAAATAATAGGCAGTTAGATTTAGAATATTGGAAAAATTATTGACCATTACTGTTTTAAATACCGATGGTAATTTATTAAAAACGCCTGAATTAGAGTTAATTCAGGCGTTTTAATTTATAAATATATTTGGAGAACCTAATCCTGTAGCGTAAGAAAAAGTTACGATTCAATTCTAGACTACTTAAGAATTCCTTTACCTATTACGAGTCTTTGTATCTGATTGGTACCTTCGTATATCTGACATAGTTTTGCATCTCGCATCATCTTCTCAACAAGGAAATCATACGAATATCCCTCTCCCGCCATGACTTGCACAGCATCTGTAGTTACTTTCATTCCTATATCTGAGGCATACAATTTACTCATGGCAGAAAGTAAATTAGCTGACTTCTGACCAGTATCATAAGCCCAAGCAGCATTCCAGGTAAGTAGTCTCGCAGCTTCAATCTCTGTTGCCATATCTGCAAGCATAAAACTTACTCCCTGATTAACAGTAATTGGTTTTCCAAACTGAATTCTTTTCTTTGCCCATTCCTTCGATGTTTCGTAAGCTTCCCGGGCATTTCCTATCGCAAGAGCTGCAACACCTGTACGAGTTCTTTCAAATGTTTTCATGGCAAGTAAAAACCCTTGTCCTTCTCTTCCTATCCTATTATCAATAGGTATCTCAACATCATGAAACTTAAATTCAGTTTGAACGGAGGCCTTTTGCCCCATTTTTCTCATATCGGCTACTATTTCAATACCAGGACTATCAGTGGGAACCACGAAAGCTGTGAGACTTCTTGCTCCCTTATTAGGATCTGTTAATGCAAATACCGTGATAAACGAAGAAGGGCTTCCATTAGTAATATATCTTTTATGCCCATTAAGTATGTACTTATCTCCACTTAAAATAGCTTGAGTTTTTATACCTGCAACATCTGAGCCTGCATTAGGCTCTGTTAAGGCGTATGCAGCCACACTTTTTTCTTCATTAATTTGGCCAAAGAATCTCTTTTTTTGTTCATCACTAGCACCCAAAAATAATGGTGTTAACGCAAGAGTATTAGCATCCAAGCATATACCTATACCTACACACCCTGCTCCCAATTCTTCTGAAGCAATAGCAGTTTCAAGAATACTATGGCCATGACCTCCAAACTCGGGTGGCATTGGACCATTCATAATACCTTCTTCATATGCCTTTTTTACTATAGGCCATGGAAATTCCGCCAAGTCATCATATTTTCTTGCCTCTGGTTTCATGTAAGTATTTGCAAAATCACGAACTTTTTCTCTAAGTTCTATTTGGTTTTTTTCTAACGAAAAATCAATCATCTGAATATATTTTACTGATTATTAATACTCTAAAATACTACTATGATGTTAACTAACAAAAATAAACTAATTGATTGATTATTCCTATATTAGTTGAGTTTTTATTATTCATAATTTGAAGCATCAAACTTACTTAATAGGTTTTAAGTCTTACCTTCAGCTAGAGAGAAATATGTCTCCTAATACTGTTACAGCTTATATTTATGATGTTGGCTTATTAATGAATTTTATTAGTAATAATTTTGAAAGTATTACAATAAAGGAGATTACTAATGAGGTTTTAATAAGTTTCATATCTGAAATTGATAATATGGATGTCGGAGTATATACTCAGGCGCGTATTATTTCAAGTGTAAAGTCCTTTTTCGGATTTCTTATGCTTGAGAAAATAGTGTCAATAGATCCAACAGAACTAATTGAATCTCCAAAGCTTGGACGTAAACTTCCAGATATTTTAACAATTAATGAAATAGAGAAAGTAATAATGTCTGTTGATTTAAGCCAGAATGAGGGCCAAAGAAATAAAGCAATACTTGAAACTCTATATAGTTGTGGTTTAAGAGTAAGTGAATTAATTAACCTTCAAGTTTCCAACCTTCACTTTAATGAGGGTATTATTCTTGTAACGGGTAAAGGAAATAAACAGAGGCTTGTGCCCATTGGTGCTCAGGCAAAAAAAAATATACTCATCTATTTAGAACACGATCGTCCTAAGCACAGAGCCGAACAAAAAGACGATGATATCCTTTTTCTAAATAGAAGGGGTAACAAGCTTAGCCGTCAAATGATATTTTATATTGTTAAAAGTCATGTTGAAAAAACTGGTATAAATAAAAATATTAGCCCTCACTCATTTAGACACTCTTATGCAACGCATTTAGTTCAGAACGGTGCTGATCTGAGGGTTATACAGGAGCTACTTGGCCATGCTAGTATAAATACAACTGAGATTTATACACACCTCGATCGTGAAGATCTTCGCAAGGTAATAATGCAGTTTCATCCAAGAAACAGGTAAAGCATTAACTTTATATTATAATTAACTCTTTCCAGGATTCTTTTGGTGGGTAATATCTGTTTGGATGGACATATAATTGGTCAATTCATTTTTATTACTAAATATTGGTTGTATTTCCATTTTGATCCAATATTGACCTCCATCTTTACTGTAATTTAGGATTTCAACTGAAGTTGACTTACCCTCATTAATTGCTTTACGAATTATTTTTACTGTGTTCTTATCCGTATCCTTTCCCTGAAGCAACTTTCCTGGCTTTAGGCCAATAATATCTTGAATGGTATATCCAGACATTCTAGTAAAACTTTCATTAACATATTCAGTAACTCCTGCCTCATCAGTTATAATTATGGCATTATCGGTTTTCTCAGCAATCATTGAGGATTTCCTCAGTTCATTCTCTATTAACTTTCTTTCAGTTATATTAATGCCATAAATATTAAGATGACGTGATTCTTTCACAGGGGTAATAACAAACACATAAACAGAATTCACATCGCGTACTTCCAACTCAACAACTTCATTGGTTAGCATTGATTCGGTTACCGCAGATCTAAAATCCCCAGAGATAGTCATACCAATTTTAAGGTTGTGTGTATTTAAATATGGCTGACTTGCAACATTTGCATAGATAAGCACATGCTTGTAGTCAATGCGCATTATAGGGTTGGGGTTTTCAGTAGGAAATTTACTTAGGGATGAGATCTCTTGATTAGCTGTCTTTAGTTCCGTGATTTGATTTAAAATTGTATAAAATATACCTGCCAAATTACATATGAATAGCAGCAAATCCATATCAAGCCCATCGAACGTGTTTGGCTTATCACTAACAATTCCTATGGTTCCAACTGGCTTACCGCCACTAAGTATAGGTGCATATATTCTTGACTTTACGTTAAAGCTTCGTTTACTTGTAGTTGTTGCCCCTGTCTTATCCTTATCAGTATCTGGAATATAAAGAACTTTATTACTTCTAAAAACATCTCCAGGATGCCTATCCATAGCCGTTCTCTCTGCCTCCAACCTTTCTTCTTCCGTAAACCCTCTCGCAATATGAAGTCTTAATTTTTTTGCTTCTAAATCATATAAATAAATTCCAGAGTATTGTTGATCAAAAAGCTCATCTATAACCCTTTCAATTCCAACGGCAAGATCATACTGTGTTTTAACACCGGCAAAATATTCTGCATAGCTGTTTAGGCTCTTGAATATTTTACTTGGGTATAATTGTTTTGACATTATTTATTAAATATTAAATAGATTCCAGAGCAGCTTTGACACATAGCTCATCCTCTGTATAGTGTCCCCCGCTTACTCCTATAGCCCCAATTACTGAATCATCAATAATTATTGGTGCCCCTCCTCCCAAAAGGGAAAAGTCTTTAACTAAAGGGATAGCCTTGTCAAGAATGGGGTCATCCTTAATAAAATCATGCCACGGCTTTCCTGTGGGAATACCAAAACCCGCCGCAGTAATTGCTTTTCTTCTACTTATATCGTGGGCCATCAATGGAGTATAATCCATTCTATTAAAGAGAACTGCATTTGCACTTTCATCTACAATTGTGATAGCAATGTTTATTTTTAATTCCATTGCTTTTTCTATGGCCGACTTGACTAATTTATCAGCAAGTTTCAGTGAGATTGACCTCTTATTAAATGATTCCATATTATTATAATTTATCTAAGTCAGTATATTTTATCTTAACTACAGGCTTTGGTTTGCAATCAATTGAGAAAATACTTTAGTTACCTTGTTAATAACCATTCATATCTAGCGAATAGAATTATTTCGCACTTGCAATCTATTATCCTTACTAGCAGGCGCAAAACCATAAGGTAAAGTGGCTTCTCTAAGCTTTAAATTTGATTTAACTGTATACCCACTAAAATGCTGCAAACAATAATAACTTATGGTTATGCAAATTACTAGAATTGGGGTCATATGTATTAGGTTTCTAGAGCAAACATAGCAAATCTTGTGGAGTAAAACAAATATGTTATGCTGATTCTTCTTGCGAGTCTATTTAAGAGCATCTAGATATATAGTAAAATTAGAATAATTCTAAATCAATATACCCACTCACAATAAAGGTCAATGACTATCATATAAAACTGTAAGCATGTTAGTCATGGATAAATATTTTGCAATAATAGCTCGAGATCATAACAAAATATTGTATTGTAATCCTGTTAATAGGAGCTTATACTTTCTCAATCTTACCATCATCATCTATCATGATGCCAAAATTCATGTACACAAGATTATCTTCTCTAAAAAAGAAGTCCATCATGCTTGCATCATATGAAACTCGTAAATCATTATCATTTTTACCAACCGTTTCCTCTCTGTCCTCATCATAATCCGTATGACCGTTAATTTCCATAAGTGAGATAATTTCCTTCTTAGTTTTACCTAATATCTTCTCACCATACAACTCGGTATCTGGATGGTCACTTTCCACACCTGCAAGAATAGGATCGGCTAGTCCAACAAAAAACAATGAAAATCCTTTTTTCCAATAGTGAAGTATCATAGTATCAAGTTCCTCATCTTCATCAATGGTGTCAACCTCTTCAGGCTCACCATATTTCTCTACAAAAGAGTCCATCGCAACACCAAATTTTACTCCGCCAAAACCTACATTTGGATCTACCTTATAATTTGTAATCATAATTTATTTTAATTTAGTTTAAACTATTTAAAGGGTGAATTGGGCTCTTTCGCAAGACTGTTATATACTAGTTTGTATAGAATGTTTGGCATAAACTTGCTAATAAATGAGACTAATTTACCCTCGGTTGTAAGTACAATTTTATTATTTCGATTTTTAATGGCAATATAAGTTCTTTTTGCAACTTGAGCCGAGGTCATCATCTTATTCTCATCTCTGGGAGATTCGCCCTGGGAATTTCCAGATGGTCCTAAAGATGTTTTTCTAATATTAGATGCTGTAAACCCAGGATATGCTATTAACACGTGAAGCCCGTTTTTTATATTTTCAGTTCTAAGAGACTCTAAAAAACCATTCATTGCAAACTTTGAGGCAGAGTACCCAGTTCTAGCAGGTAATCCTACCATTCCAGCAATTGATGATATACCAGCAATACTTCCATTTTGTTTAAGTATATGGGGAAGAGCATATTTTGTGCAATAAACTGTACCCCAAAAATTAACGTCCATTAATTTCTTTAAGACATTAAGGTCAACATCATTAAAGAGTGATCTCATTGAAATACCTGCATTGTTAATTAGTATATCTATTTGACCATGGTTGTTAATGGCAGTAAAAATCAAGTTTCTGCAGTCATTTTCACTACTTACATCGGTCTTATAATAAATACACTCTCCTCCGGTACTCTTGATATCATTTGCAATGGAAATAAGTTTTTCTTGATTCCTTGCTCCCAAAACTACTTTTGAACCAGCCGCAGCAAACTCATAAGCTAAAGCTTCGCCTATACCTGATGATGCGCCAGTAATTATAACAACCTTCCCCTTCAACTTCTTTTTTTTTACAATAGTAATAATATTTATTGTTAAATACCAACAATTTTATTAAGAAAACTCAACTGAATTTATGATAATTCATAATTCAATTTTACAGGATATATTATGCATTTTAAACCATTAAAACATATCATATAAAAGTGTGCTTAATTAATACAATTAGCCATTATAGAGCCTTTAATATAGCATCCTTCCAACCATTAATAAGGTTATTTGCATGTTCTTTTCTCATTTCAGGTTTAAATATCTTACTTGCTTGCCAATCATGCTTCAACTCCTCTATTCCTGACCAATAACCAATGTTTAATCCTGCCATGTAGGCAACACCCAAAGCCGTTGTTTCAAGAATTGCTGGACGTTCAACTGGTATTTGTAATATACCTGCTTGAAATTGCATTAATAAGTCATTTGCAGATGCACCACCATCAGCACGTAAACTATTAATTTTGTGTCCAATATCCATTTCCATGGCTTTTATTACATCATAGCTTTGATATGCTATTGATTCCAATGCAGCTCTTGCGATATGCTCAACTGATGTGCCTCTTGTTAAACCTGTTATTATTCCTTTTGCATTTTGATTCCAATATGGTGCTCCCAAACCAGTGAATGCAGGTATAAAATATACACCATCATTGGATTTAATCTTTGCAGCTGCCAACTCAATATCAGAAGACTTCTTTATTATACCCAATTTATCTCTGAGCCACTGCACAACAGCTCCAGCAACAAAAACACTACCTTCAAGAGCATAAGTTATCTCATTATCAAATTGCCATGCAATTGTTGTAATAAGTTTATTATCCGAAAGAATAGGTTTATCTCCAATATTAACCATGAGAAAGCATCCAGTACCATAAGTATTTTTTACCATCCCTTTATCAATACATAATTGTCCAAACATTGCAGCTTGCTGATCACCAGCAACTCCGCTAATGGGTATTTTTGAACTTAGAATATTACCACTTGTATATCCTGCAATATCTGAGTTTGAAATTACATCAGGCAGCAATGAAGCTGGTATTTCAAATATATCCAGTAATTCCTTATCCCATTCCAATGTTTTGATGTTAAACAATAATGTACGTGAGGCATTTGTTACATCAGTAACATGTCTTTTACCTTCGGTAAGATTCCATATTAGCCAACTATCTACTGTTCCAAAGGCAAGTTCACCATTTTTGGCAGCTCTATTTGCACCTCTAACATTTTCCAAAACCCACTTTATCTTTGTTGCTGAGAAATATGCATCTAGTTCTAAACCCGTTTTATTCTTTATGATGGTGGCAAACCCCTCTTTTTTTAATGCATCGCACATATGAGATGTTCTGTGATCTTGCCAAACAATAGCATTGTAGACTGGTAACCCTGTATTTTTATTCCATATAATAGTCGTTTCCCTTTGATTAGCAATGCCAATAGCTGCTATTTCATCTGCCTGTAAACCCAGTTTTGCAATTGCTTCAGAGGCAACAGAAAGCTGAGTTGACCATATTTCAATTGGATCATGTTCAACCCACCCGTGCTTGGGAAAAATTTGCTCAAATTCTTTCTGAGCAATGGCGCATATCTGTCCCTTTCTGTTAAATATTATAGCACGACTGCTTGTGGTACCTTGATCAATACTTAATATATATTCTTTATTCATGACTCAATTTAATGTTATGATTCATTAAAAACTCAATAGTTTTACTGCATATTGGACCTGAATAAATTAGGAAAATTTCACTTCCGGGAAACCTTGCAAGAATACTTTTGGCAATTGTAACTATCTGAATACCATCTTTCATGATAATCCTGGATTTTCTTTTTTTTACTATTCCAAACCCCCTATCTGATAAACTAACAATTTTGGTGCGTGAATTCAGTCCGAAATCAAGTGGGTTAACTGATTTATGTATTAGCATAGTTAACAATCTTTTAACTGTAATATTAAACCAAAGGTACTGATAAATCGGTAGTTTGCTAAACGATTTGTATTTTTGCCACCTCTAAATGTATTTACTCTTTCGATTAACACTGAAATGAAACTTAATCTAAAATCAGATTTCAAACCAACAGGTGATCAGCCTAGTGCTATTAAGCAGCTTATCGAAGGAATTGAGCAAGACGAAAAGGCACAAACTTTGTTGGGAGTTACTGGATCCGGAAAGACATTTACTGTGGCTAATATGTTGGAAGGTGTGAACCGTCCTGCTCTAGTTCTAAGTCATAATAAAACTCTTGCTGCTCAACTTTATGGAGAGTTCAAACAGTTTTTTCCAGATAACGCTGTTGAGTACTTTGTTTCCTATTATGATTATTACCAACCAGAAGCATTTATTCCAGTTACAAATACATACATCGAAAAGGATTTAAGCATAAATGAAGAAATTGAAAAACTTAGGTTAAGCACCTCTTCAACATTACTATCGGGACGAAAAGATGTAATAGTTGTATCTTCAGTGTCATGTATTTATGGCATGGGAAACCCAGACGATTTCAATAGTAATATCCTAAAGCTAAGGATTGGCCAGAAATTAAGTAGAAATAAATTTCTTAGGGAACTAGTTAATGCGCTATATTCTAGAAACGATATAGAACTTAACAGAGGTAACTTCAGGGTAAAAGGTGATGTAATTGACATTTATCCTGCCTACTTGGATTGGGCATATAGAATCATCTTATGGGGTGATGAAATTGAGGCCATAGAATCAATTGATCCATTGTCAGGTAAGCGTGTTGAAGCAATGGAGGAGTTAGTAATTTATCCTGCCAATATTTTTGTAACATCGCCTGATAAAATGAAATCATCATTGATGGAGATTCAGATGGATATGGCAAAACAAGTAGATTATTTCAAGGATATTGGTAAGCATATTGAAGCAAAAAGACTTCAAGACCGAGTATCCTATGATATTGAAATGATGCGTGAACTTGGTTATTGCTCGGGTATAGAAAATTACTCTAGATATTTTGATGGGAGAAACCCTGGAACTAGACCTTTCTGTCTATTGGATTATTTTCCAGAAGATTACATCACAATAATAGATGAAAGCCATGTTACATTGCCGCAGCTAAGGGCAATGTATGGAGGAGATAAATCTAGGAAACACAATTTAGTTGAATATGGCTTTAGATTGCCTGCTGCAATGGACAACAGACCATTAAAGTTTGAAGAATTTGAGCAGTTAACAAGACAGACCGTGTACGTTAGTGCGACGCCATCAGACTATGAGTTGGAACAATCAGGAGGAGTTATAGTTGAACAGTTAATAAGGCCTACGGGTTTATTGGACCCACCAATAGAAGTTAGACCTAGTCATAATCAAATAGATGATCTCCTTGATGAAATATCAAAAACCGTTAAGGATAATCATAGAGTTCTTGTTACAACACTTACAAAGAGAATGGCAGAAGAGCTCACAAAATATCTATTAAATCTTAACATTGGAACAAGGTATATCCATTCGGATGTTGACACCTTAGATAGAGTTGAAATATTACGAGACCTACGCCTTGGCAACTTTAGTGTGTTGGTAGGTGTGAATCTCTTAAGAGAGGGTCTTGATTTACCCGAAGTTGCTTTAGTAGCAATCCTAGACGCAGATAAAGAAGGTTTTCTGAGATCTACTAAATCACTAACACAAACCGCAGGCAGAGCAGCAAGAAACCTTGATAGCAAGGTTATTATGTATGCCGATAAGATAACAAAATCAATGAAACAAACAATTGATGAAACAAACAGAAGAAGGAAAAAGCAATTAAAATATAATGAAGATAATGGAATAACTCCAAAGCAAATAATCAAAAGTATAGATGCAATAATGGGTCAAACTGCAGTCGCTTCCGCACACATTGAGGATAAAGATTATAAAGCTAATATAAAGTCTGGAGTAGCAGCTGACCCGGTAGTAAAATATATGAGTTCCAAGGATATAAAGATGTCAATAGAGAAGAATAAAAAATTAATGCAAGATGCTGTTAAAATTCTTGACTTTATTGAGGCTGCAAGATTAAGAGATGAAAACAAAGCATTGGAAGAACTACTACAAACTAAAGATTTATAAAAGCTAATGGCACACGAAATAATTCCAACAAATAGAAAAGCTCTAATAATTAATATTGACACAAAACTTTTTGGGACCTTTGCTGAAATTGGTGGAGGTCAAGAGGTTGCCAGGCACTTTTTTCAGGCTGGAGGTTCATCAGAGACCATCGCCAAAACAATTTCAGCATACGATAAAAGGTTTAGTGATTCATTTTACAACCAAAATAAAAAGGGAAGACATGTTAGCGAGCAAAGGTTAGTTAAAATGTTAGACTACGAATACACTGAAGTGCATAAGTTGCTAGATGATAATCATAGGGATACCACATTTTTTGCCTTTGCAAATACCATGGAAATTCTCAACTATAATAAAACAAATAATAGTCATGGATGGATGGGTATTAAATATCAACTAACCCCAAAATCCAAACCAAATATTGTAATAATTCATATAAAACTTCTTGAAAATGATGCACTATTGCAACAAGCAACCATTGGTACTATTGGTGTAAATCTACTATTCGCTTGCAAGTTCTTTTACGATAGTCCAACCACTTTTCTCAAGTCGTTGACCGATAACTTGAGTATGGATAGATTTAGAGTTACTATGATGCGCATGAGCGGCCCTGATCTGGATTACATTGATAATAAACTTCTTGCTGTTCAACTTGTAAAAAATAAAATGACCCGGAGCATAATGTTTGATAAACTGGGCAATGTGCAGCAACCATATGATATGCTATATAAAAAGAATGTGCTTGCATTTAGAGGTAGTTTTATGCCAGTTACATATATCGCACAGGATATACTAAACAAAAGCATGGAACTTTTCGCAAATGATGAAGACTATGAGCCTGATAATACATTATCATTTTGTGAGCTTTCTCTTAATAATATTTTATCGAAAGGAGAAGTTGATGAACAGGATTTTCTAAACAGGGTTGATATGCTAGTTAGCATTGGCCAAAATGTAATGATTTCCGATTTGCCCGAATACTACAAGCTTGTGGATTTCTTTTCACAATTTAAATTAAACAAACTACGCATTGTAATGGGTATACCCACGTTTGAAAAGGTACTGAACAGAAAATATTATCAGAACCTAAGAGGTGGTATTCTTGAAGCAGTTAGTAAAATGTTTCCATCAAATATGAAATTATACATATATCCTACAAAGAGATATAAAGGAGATAATATTATAACCACAAATGATCTTGAAATAGATAATGACATAAAATTAATATTTGACTATTTGAAGGAGAAACGTTTCATCCTTGATATCATAAGTGATATGAAAGATCAGCTTCATATCTCCACGAGAGAAGTAAATAGTATGTTAAAGAGCGGAAAGAATAAATGGAAAGAATATGTTCCAGATAGTGTTTCAAAAATCATTAAGAATAGAGATATTGACAAGAATTAATTAGTCTAAACTAATTAATATCATCTCCATTTAAATTATCCATAAATGAATTGCCCATATGTATTATTCTCTCAAGTAGTTGATTGAAGTTGGCAATGCTAGTCATTGGATTAATTATTGTTGTTCTTAGGTAAACAGATCCTCTAAACAAAGTCTTTACTATATAAAAATCACCTTCCCTTAATAATTTTTCTCTTATAAAACTATTTAACTCATCCAGGTCCAATGACCGTTGCCTATTTGGGGAATAGCGAAAGCAAATTATATTAGATTGTGGCTCTAGAGCAAGCTCAAAAACATTATTTCCTTTAATTATAGAGGAAAAATTCTTACTAATATCATATAAATGTGTAACGTATAAATCAAATGCATCCTCACCATACAATGCCAATATGGAATATAACTTGATACTCATCATCAATTTTGTGCACTCCAAGGTTCGCCTAGCCAAATTAAACCATTCTTCATCTTGACTCTTTTCCCATAAATATTGGGCTTTTTGGTTAAATGTCGAATAGGAATTATTAGCAGACTTAAAGATAACCATAGTTAGTAATGCAGGTGTCATTAACATTTTATGCCCATCCATTAATACGGAATCTGCATACTGAGCCCCCTCCATGAGATACTTATATTTATCTGAAAATATTACCCCTCCGCCATGTGCTGCATCTACATGAAACCATATTCCTTTTTCATTACAGAATTTTGACATTTCTAATAAATCATCATAAATACCTGTTGATGTGGAAGGAGCAGATCCCACCGCTGCAATTATGTTAATTCCATTTTCCGCTGCTTTTTTATAGTAAGAATCAAGTAGGTCTATTCTAATGGCAAAATTATCATCAACAGGAACTTTTATAATTCCCTTTGAGCCAAAACCCATAATCCTTAATGCTCTATCTACACTGTAATGCGCTTCACCTGAAATAATTACTCCCAAATTATCATCCAGACCATCCTCCCATATATCTTTTTCAAAAGCAACCTGTCGTGCTGCCAACAAAGCTGTGAGATTTCCAATAGTACCTCCGGAAGTAATGAAGCCATCAGACTGGCTATCATATCCAACTTTTTTAGCAATTAAATCAATAATAACCTTTTCAATTGCAGTAGCAGCAGGTCCCATTTCATAAATTGCCATGCCATTATTAAGTAGTTCACCAACCAATCCAATAAGGGCTGCTATGGGCGCTGGTGGGCATAACTGATGTCCCATATAATTTGGGTTGTGCAAATGGATTGAATTCTCTATAATCGACTTAAATAACTTTGTGGGATCATTATTATTTAGGTTGAACTCTTTCCAAAACTTAAGTTGTTCCTCTGGCTCCTTCCATCTGATAACAGAATCATTACCCAAGCTTGATTCTCTCAAGTAGGAAGTTAGTAAGTCTATAAGTTCGTGACCGGTTTTGTTAAACTCAGTATGGCCATATATTTTCTTTAGTAAATCATCCATCTAGTCATAAATAATCTCAATGTCTAGCCATCGTTCCAAATTAGTGACTAGAAGTTTTTTATCATTTAAACTAAGGTTCCTAATTCTGGCACTAGCATGATTTTCGCCTTCCATCATAAAGATTAGAGCATCTGTATGTTCAGATGGCGATATAGCAGATGCAGACCAAGTATCCTTGGCACCATAGATATAAATAAATTGATTTCCACTTCTATTAATCCATTCATGAATGTCATTTAGAAGTTCACCATTAAAGCTAACTTCCATTTTGTCAGGAACAAATGCAGCATGTGGATTAGTATCCGTTGGCAAGTAGGTTAAATAATTCGAAAAATTATTTATATCATAGCCATAATACCCCATTTCCTCCGCAGACTGATAGTAATGAGATGCATATTTTATCATCATCTTATCACTAAAAAAATCAATTCCGGACACTTCCAATAAATACTTTACCATTTCTTCAATGGAAGAATTTATACCAGGTATATCATCACAATCAGAACCCCATTGAAAAAATGAAAACGGGTATTCCAATACTGCCATTTCATATGCCTCACCTATCGTAAGGTAATTATAAGTTAAGTTTGCTCCAATAGCATAAAAACTCAATAGGGGTAAAACTTTATCAGTGCTTTCAAGCATTCTTACCTGATAATCATAAATTTTCTCTCTGCACTCATCACTTCCAACAGTGTCTAAAAATTGATATATTCTCTTATCCTCAAACTCTTTGTTTATTGGTGCAACATAAGGAATACTAACATCCACATCATCTGGATAAAAGTATCTGTAAAATATTGTGGTAGCCCCCCCCTTACTAATGCCTGTGCTTATCCATTTTTGTGGATAAATCGTTTTAAATAAAGTTGTTATGTGATGTAAATCGGTAGTAGCTTGCTTTAAGTTTAAATAATCATAGTTTTTAAGTGATGGTAGGCTTTCACCAAAATAACGATGTTCAACTGAAATTTGATTTGCATCTAATAATTTAGAAACTTCAGCTGGTCTGTAGGCATTACAACTATATCCTTCAGTAACTATTACTGTTGGTTTATCTATGCCCACATGATTTAAAAATACCCTCTGGTAAAAGTGTCCTTCACCAGGGTTACTATGATTAACAAGCTGTTTAACTCTGAGGTCATACGTTACAGACTCATTGCCATTGGATTTGATATTATCAATAATAACATCAGGTAAAACATATAACTTGTCTGTTATATAAGTGGCATTCTGAGAAATTAATTGTCCTAGATTAAAAATTATAAAACCAATAGATAAAATTACCCACCTCATAATTGTTTGTTATAATCGGTAAAACTAATCAAAAGGAAATGCTATTCCTATTTGCTTATATTAAACAAACTTAATTGCTTGAACTGAAATGCTGAGGGACCATCTGTAGATTTGAAAGGTCATACCCTCTTTCAACTAACCTTGATTTTATCTCATTTAACATCATTACTGACATTTGGGGTTCACGACATAATATCCAGAGATAATTTGGAGAACTGCTTCCAACAACTGCCCACTGATAATCCTTTTCGTCTAATTCCATTACCAGATAGTCGGAATAAAAAATCCAAAAGAATGATACCTTTAGATTAGCAGACTTCCTCTTGTCTGGAATTTTAGCCTTACCTACAGCTTTTTTCATCTTTCCCGACAGTGATCCTTTGTACCCTTTATTTATAACTTTTATTGTTCCGTCATTATTTAATGTATAGTTTGCAGTAACACCAACAAGGTTCTTTTCGAATGAGTGGGGATACCTTGCTATTTCATACCATGTGCCTATATATTTATTGATGTCAAGGTTTTTAACTGTGTTATTATCTATCATTTTGTGTGAACTTGAACATGAAAGTATAACAACTGACACAAAGGAAAATAATAATGTTTTAATTAAAATTCTCATGATTTATTATTGTGAATGTTATTAGGAAAAAAGGGTAGTAAACTTTATAATTTAACCATTATACCGAGAGTAGGCAGAACTGTACCAGATGTATTAGCTACAGATTTTAAAACATAATCCTGACCATTATTTATTGTTTCATAAGTTCCATCAGGATTTTTCTCACGAACTATGTAGTCTTGACCTTTGAATTTAAAGTTATATAAATTTTGAATGTCAATGTATACCATGAGTGTCCATTTATCAAAGAAGAAGTTTTTATCTACTCTCACATCTAGCTGATGAAAAGGTTCAAATCTCAACGTATTTAGTTGCGAATAATCGAAGTAAGCTGATCCCTGTGCATTCCAAGCTTCAACATTTTCTGAAGTTTGCAAATCATAAGGTGTATATGGTAGGCCCCCAACAAACCTCCACTTAATACCCGCACGCCATGTTTTCTTAAAATCTTTGTAGGCAGTTAAAGTCAGAATATGTCTACTATCCCAAGAAGAAGCTATATACTCTCCCTGGAGATCAGTAAATAAGCTTCTAACATAGGTATAGGCTGCAAGCATGGTAAAACCATCCAAATTAACTCTATTTAAAACTTCCAACCCAGATGCCCTACCCTTTCCAGTAAATGTCACAGGAGCAGCTCCTGCCACGCTATAATCAGCACCCTGATTTGCTAAACTAGCACCTGTCATCAAATCAATTGGATACTGGAAATAATCCTTGTAAAAACCTTCTAATGATAATAAAACCTTATCTGAAAAACGATATTCGGCTCCAATAGTGTATTGATTAACTCCAATGTACTTAGATATATCTTCATTCAATAAGTTATCATTATTATCACTATAACCTAGAGTTGTATAGGCAGGTTGTTGGAAATATCTACCATAACCAGCATTTAATGAAGCTTTATCTGTCACAGCATAGGAAATAGACATTCTGGGAGAAAACTGGTTAAGAGGATTAGACATTGTGGAGTTATAATCATTACCATCAGCCCTGATGCCAATTGATACTAGCAACCGACCCTTTAGAATAGTTTTAGTTGCCTGAGCTGAGATACCATATTTAATAATGTCAATATCTGTTGTATAGTTGATATAATCCAAGCTATCATTTAAGAATATTGTTTGAAATGTTGAATTATAGTAATCACCGTACTCAGCATTGATACTGAAATTATATTTAACACCTCTATTCCTCATTGTAAGCTCATATCTAAACTTGTTCTCTGCTTCTGTTGAGTTATATTCAAAATTTTTAGGTTGGTCTTCGTTGTTATCAGGATACTTGTAAAGCTCGTTGCTTAGCATATTTCTGCTCACTACCAAAGTATGGAAACCATTTTTGAAGAAGTTATTGTAAACAACTCCAAAGGTGTAACTCCACTGGTTATTTACAGGTATCTGACTTAGGATATATTCCTGACTCTCATCGGGATCCTTAATATCAGTATTTAGCTTTAAATTATCCAACGACCCAATACTTATAATAGTTAGTTTATTTCTTTCATTAAAATCAGTTCGTAGCTTAAATTGATAATCATTAAACGTTGGCAAAAATGGTAACCCTATGGCTGAAAATAGGAATTGAAGATAAGATCTTCGAACTGAAAATATATAACTTGACTTATTACCCATTGGACCATCTAAGGTGAGCGCTGCTTCACTTGCGCCTATAGCTATTTGTAAATTTGTCTTATCCTTACTTCCCTCCTTTTGTTTAAAATCCAGAATACCACTAAGTGCATTATATTTGTCGGCTTGGAAAGATCCAGAGTAAAAATCAACTGACTGAATAAAATCAGCATTGATTATACCCACTGGACCACCTGATGCTCCTTGAGTTGAAAAATGATTTAATACTGGAATTTCAATCCCATCTAAAAAGAACCTATTCTCACTTGGACCTCCACCTCTTATTATAACATCATTACGAAATGCTGGAGTACTACCTACTCCTGGGAAAGATTGTATTACCCTGCTAATATCTCTATTACTTCCTGGGTTACTTTCTATTTCTTTTACCCTAATAGATTGCATCGAAAGGGGTGCCTCCAATACCTTCTCAAAAGGGTCTGCCTTTACTACTACCTCGTTCAATAATTGCTCATTCGGTTCGAGTTTAATTTCAACAAATGGTACGTTATTGTTACTAACCAGAACATCAGCACTAAATGCAGGTTCATATCCTACATATGAAACCTGAAGTTTAATATAACCTGGATCTATACCTGTTATTGTAAAATTCCCATCGAAATCACTAGTTGTACCAATTTGCGTTCCTGCTATAATAACATTAGCGAATGGAATTGGTTCATTATTTGTTATGTCTGTTATTGTTCCTTGAATCTCTCCATTTTGAGATTTAAGTGAACACGTAAATAAAATAATTATTGTTAGCAGTATTAATTCTTTCTTCATTGGGCATTGATCTTTAAGCTTTTATGTAATTAAGCATATTTGCATTCAGCTATTGGTTGTAAATAATGATTGTTTTGCTTTAAGAAATATTACTTCGCAATAATAGTTCAGTAAAACTAATCTTAAAAAAAGCTAACGCTAATTGATTTGATTTAGTGTTTTATTGGAGCTTAAATGTTATATATGTCCTAAGGATATGGTTTTTATAATACCTTTTTATTTATAGCCTCCTATATTCCAGCTGACACCTGTTGACACATAATTCATTGTATGATTAATACCTGTGCCAAAGGAAAAATCATACTGAAGATTATTACGAATCAAGTATGTAAAACCAGCATCAAAACTAGAATAATTGTCTTTGAGGTTGTCTACATCACCATATACTTCTGCATACAATCCCAACTTATCTGTAAGTGAATAGCCGGTTGCAAATGAATAAACCAAGTTTCCATTTCCATCTCCAAAATAATCATATCCAAAGTTGCAAGATAATCCTATATTATCTGATAAACTGTAAGATAAGGCCAATTTATTAATTGTTCCATATTTACTATTTGTTAGGTCATCAGATCCTGTTGGAATAACCAAATGTGATAGAAACCCTAATATAAACCTACCATTTTTAGTGGTGTATAATTTAACCTTACCTCCCACTTCCAGATCTGAAATCCCAGTGGTTGAATATTCCTTCCCTATGTTTTTTAGATTCACAAGGCTTGTTACAACCCTAAGTTCAATAAAATCAGTTAATCCAACCCTAAAAAGATTTGATGGTCCATACCAATTTTGATAATTAATTCCATCTGATTTTACATATTCCAAAGATAAGCCTGTTTCAATTTGGAAACTTCCCTTGGGTACAGTTGATGAACTTTCGGTTTGGTCCGGTCTATCAGTAATAATTGTTTGAGAATATATATTTAAAACTGGGAATGTTGCTAATATTAATAAACTTATTATAATCTTCATGTATCAATGTTTTTAAATTTGGGGGGGCAAAGTTAATATCTATAAATTCATAGACTAATTAATTAGCCATAATATTTTGAATATTCAAGTCTAATTAATCAAATTTGCGACGATCTTTCTTTTTCATGCCAACCTTTCTTTTGGATTCAAGTCTTCTGACAACAGAAGATCTAGTAGGTTTTGTTTTTACTCTTGGCTTTGACACTAATAATGCGTCCTTTAGTATTTCGATGAATCTTTTTGTCACTATTTCCCTGTTCTTTAGCTGACTTCGTGTTTCATCGCTGGTTAATATTAGTTCATGTTTAAAATTGAGTCTGCTTCTAAGCTTATCAATTAAATTTGATTTTTGTTCAAGATCTAAAACTTGAGATGAAGAAATATTGAATCTAAGCTCAACCTTTGTTGATACTTTATTTACATTCTGTCCACCAGATCCACTACTTCTCATAAACTTATAAACTAATTCATCTATCACCTCTTCATACATAGGTCAAAATTAACCAATTGTAATCACAAGATGAAACAAGTATAAAATAACTTAATTTTGCGATAACAAAATTATATCATGGCAGCACCGTTGGCAGAATTATTGCGTCCAGAAAAGCTTGATGACTATATCGGACAGAAACACCTCGTGGGAAAAGATGCTATACTTTATAAGAGTATTAAGTCGGGTAATATACCTTCCATGATTCTTTGGGGACCTCCTGGGGTTGGAAAAACTACTCTTGCCAATATAATATCAAAGACATTAAATAAAGAATTTTATACCCTAAGCGCAGTAAGCTCCGGAGTAAAGGAAGTTAGGAGTGTAATCAAGCAAGCTGCTATTTTCAATGGTAATGCAATATTATTTATTGATGAAATACACAGATTTAGTAAGTCTCAGCAAGATTCCTTGTTGAATGCTGTGGAAAAAGGTATAATAAGTTTAATAGGTGCTACCACTGAAAATCCATCATTTGAAGTAATAAGTCCTCTGCTCTCAAGATGTCAGGTATATATACTTAAAAACTTAGACTCAGAAGATTTAATAAAACTTTTAAAAAATGGAATCAAATTATTATCCAATAAGTTTGATTTGTCAATTGAGTTAAAGGAGTATGAAGCCTTACTTAGAATCTCAGGTGGTGATGCACGAAAAATTTACAATGCCCTTGAATTAGTTGTATATCAGGAGAAAACAAATAAGTCAAAAATAATAATCACCAATGATATTGTATTAAAATGTATACAAGAAAATCTTGCCATATATGATAAGCAAGGAGAGATGCATTACGATATTATAAGTGCTTTTATAAAATCAATCAGAGGTAGCGATCCAAATGCCGCCGTATATTGGCTTGCAAGAATGGTGGAGGGAGGTGAAGATCCTAAATTCATAGCTCGCAGAATGCTAATCCTTGCATCTGAGGATATTGGCAATGCTAATCCCAATGCTTTATTGTTGGCAAACACATGTATGGATGCAGTAAATAAAATAGGATGGCCAGAAAGTAGAATATTACTTTCACAAACTGCCATATACCTTGCAAACTGTGTAAAAAGCAATTCATCATATACTGCAATTAATGAAGCTCAGCAGTTTATTCATAAAACTGGTAACCTACCAGTCCCTATGCAATTACGAAATGCACCAACCAAACTCATGAAAGATATTGGTTATGGTAAAGAGTATATGTATTCACACAATTTTGAAGGTAACTTTTCGGATCAAGAGTTCTTACCTGAAGATATAAGAGGAACAATATTTTACCAGCCCGGTAATAATAACCGAGAACAGAGTGAGAAAGAAATTATTAAGAAAAGATGGGGGAATAAATATAAATATTAAAAGACATATAATACATGGATAAGATAACACAAAATATTATTGACCATTCACTGGAGTATGCTACAGAACTCCTAATTGATACGAGGCAATCCTACCCATTTGGAGCATTTATAGACAGAAAAGGTCAGGTTCATCCACTGGAGTTTGAAATTGAAGATAAAAAGAATATCCCTAATAATGAGGCAGTAAGAGATGGCCTTAAGAAGTATTGCGAGGAGGAGATACGTTTGGGAAAAATAGTGGCATATGGATTAACATATGAGGCGATAGTTAGCTTAACTGAAGGTGAACCCGACATCGAAACAGTAGCAATTGACATTGTAAACCCAAATGAACCCGAAATACCCTTGTATTACTTTCCATATAAATTTAATAGTGCCGGAGATTTAATATTTGGTGAAACATTTGCGGTGAAAAGGTAATAAAATAAACCACTCAGTAACGCTCTCTTTGATAGGACCATAACATTAACATTATTGCGCATATCAGAGAAAGTATTGCAATGGCAAAAGTTATTGTAAATCCAAATAGTTCATAAAAAATAACGCCAGTTATTGGTGCAAAGATTGATCTTACTCCAGTCAATGACAAGTGCAAAGATTGATATGTTCCAGATTCATCTGGCTTACAAAAATATGCAGAACCAATGTTCCACAGCAGAACCATAGTTGCAGCAAATATCCCATGAAAAATAATATATACAATAAGGGTGTAATATATGGTAATATCCAAAAACTTAAAGTGAAATGGAATGTATGTTGTTAAACTCAAAGCTGCAATATAGATAGCAATTGACGAATATGTAATCGCAGCAAATCTCCGTGGATCAATTCTTCCAATTAGCTTACCAAAAAAAGGCAACAGTATTATTGCCAAAAGATTATAAGAGTTGCGATAAAATGCAACACTTGAATAATTGAGATTCAGAGCCTCATAGAAATAAATTGTAATAACTGTGATAGAGATCATAAATGAGAAACCATAATACATAAACCCCATCTCAAAATGCCTATATGGCTTATTGGTTTTAAGTATAAGATACATTTGCTTTATGGAAGCTCTAACAGATTCACCTATTGATTGTCGAAAGATTACACCCTTATCCTCTGGATATCCAATAAGTGATAAGACAAAGACTGAAATGATTCCCAACAGACCTGCAAAAGGTATAACATATATGAATGCAAAATTGTTATAGTCCAGTATATAACCATATGCGAAAGTTACAAACAACATTACAATCTTGTTGACACTAGTGGAATAACTATATAATTTACCAAAATTATGGTGCCTATAATTCAATTTAAGAAGTAAGTTTATAGTTGGCTTTATGAAGATATTACCAAAAAAATATATTAAAAAAAGCATTAAGAAGATATAATGATAATAGGGTTTAGCTAACATTTCCTCATTGGCAGATGGAAATAACAGAAGAGCAAACAATGGCAACCTAGTAGCAATGGCAACAATTCTCAATAATTTTTTTCTATTCTTAACTCTTCGTAGAAATTCATTTATAACTATTAGAAATAAGAATACAAGAGCACTAAATTGAAACAGAAAACTCAATTGATAATTTGTTCCATGAAGACTTTTAATAAATACAAACTCATTCAGAGCAAGAATTCCAAGTACAAAACCTTCTATCACCATATAAATAGTGTGAAGCCTAAATGTTCTTCTCTCATTAGAGGTAAGATTATAGAACCTTTTAACCAATCTCATTTGCCCAAATTATCTTATAAAACACTGGCAAATTTAGTTTACAAAATCATACAAATTAGAAAAGAAGCATTAAGTTTGTCCCCATGAACCTTATATTATCAATTATTACTCGATTGTTTGTCTTATTATTTGCCTTAATCCCTTTCTGGTTACTATATATTTTTGCAGATATTCTTTGCTTTGGTTTACATAAGGTATTTACATATAGATTAACTGTAGTGAGAGATAATCTGCATAAAGCCTTTCCTGAAAAATCAGAAAAGGAATTAAAAGTAATAGAGAAATTGTTTTATCAAAACCTTTCTCAGATTATGGTTGAGAGTCTAAAGGCATTTACCATGACAAATAAACAGATAGTACGAAGGCATAGGGTTACAAATATAAGTGATGTAAGTGATGTTTATAATAAGAAATATGGTGGCATTATTGCATTGCCTTGTCACTATGGAAACTGGGAATGGGGAGCAATGTCATGCAAACAGTTGGTCTGGGAACCAATTGCATTTTATAAGCCATTAACTAATAATTATCTTGATAAATACATAAAAAATAATAGATCTAGGTATGGAACTGAATTGGTTTCAATATCTGATACTGCACGATGCTTTATAAATAACAAAGACAAACATAAAATATACGTAATGGCTTCTGATCAAAGTCCTTCTAACAAAGTAAAATCAATATGGGTAAACTTTATGGGAATTGAAACCCCGTTTTTACATGGACCCGAGTTTTACTCAAAAAAATACAATTACCCTGCTGTATTTGTTGATATTCAAAGGGTAAGGAAGGGTTATTATGAACTAGAATTAAGCACATTAGCTGATAACCCCTCGGAATTATTACCAGGGGAATTGACTAAATTATATGCAAACAAACTTGAAGAAGTCATAAGGAAAAGACCTGAGAATTGGTTATGGTCTCACAAAAGATGGAAGATAACAAAAGGTAACTAGTGTTATATAAACTAACTAATCCCTAGACAAGATAAAAACAGTTGGTCTTTTATGTATATCAGGTGGTCTTTTTTTCCACTCTCCAACTGTTTTAGTTTTTATAGATTCATTTGAAAGTGTTAAATCTGTTGCAATACATAGGTTAGTGTCCATAGAGCAAACACTAATAATTGATTTTAACATTTGACTATTACGATATGGTGTTTCTATGAATATTTGTGTTTGACCATTTTTCTGAGAATTTGATTCAATCTCTTTTAAACATTTGGCAAGAATATTTCTCTCAATTGGAAGGTAACCGTGAAAAAGAAAGTTTTGACCATTTAATCCAGATGCCATCAATGCCAATAATATTGAATTTGGACCAACAAGAGGTATAACTCGAATATCTTTCAAATGAGCCAGCTTAACCACAACGGAGCCTGGATCAGCTATACATGGTGTTCCAGCTTCTGATAATACACCAATATTTCTTCCTTGCATAACTGAATCTAGATATGAATGTACTTCGTTTTGATCCGTATGCTTATTTAGCTCTAAAAATTGAATATCATCGATTGGTATTGGGTGCTTTATGCTACTAAGATATCTTCGCGCGGTGCGAGTTTGTTCCACAATAAATACATCTATGGTGTGAATAATACTATTATTATAATTAGGCTGAACTTTTTCAATTGTTTCAAAAGGTCCCAGAGGGGTGGGTATTAAATATACTTTTCCTTTCATAATTAAAATGGAAGTTTGGATAAATCAATATTTCCTCCTGAAACAATTAAGCCAATATTAGAATCTTTTGCATGAACCTTATTTTCAATCAAAGCTGCAAGAGTAACTGCTGAAGATGGTTCAACAATAATTTTCATTCTTTCATAAATAAGTTTCATTGCTTCAATAATGGATTCTTCGGAAACCGTAACAATTTCTTTTACGTGCTTCATAATTATTGGAAAGTTCCTTTTACCAAGTGAAGTAAGCAAACCATCGGCTATTGTATTTGGATTAATACTTGGAATAATTTCTCCTGCCATATATGACTTAAATGCATCATCAGCACCATCAGGCTCACAACCGATTACTTGAATATTATGGCCAAAATAATTTGCGGATATTGCAGTTCCAGATATTAGACCACCTCCTCCTACTGGGCACAGTATTAAATCAATTTCAGGCACATCATAACATAGTTCTAATGCAGCAGTTCCCTGCCCTGCTATAATATCATAATCATCATAGGGGTGTAATTCTGTGGCACCAGTATTATTAATTACCAATGACAATGTTTCCTCTCTAGCTTTTAGGTTGGGTTCACAAAAAGTTATTTTCCCTCCATATTCTTCAACAGCCTTAACCTTAACCTTTGGGGCGTTATTAGGCATTACAATATAGGCTTCAATGTTTAACGTCATTGCAGCTCGTGCTAATGCTTGGGCAAAATTTCCGGAAGAGTGAGTAGCAACACCATATTTTGTCTCTTCACTGGACAAATTCATAATTGCATTAACAGCTCCTCTGGATTTAAATGATCCTGCCTTTTGAAAATTCTCACATTTAAAATAAAGTTTATTATGAAAAAGTTCATCCAATAGTTTGGAAGTCAACACCGGAGTTTGATTAATGAAGGGCTTTATTAACTTATGGGCCTCCAATATATCCGTTTTGGATGGTATTGTCTTTAACACGCAATAATTTATTACTTCCAGTTATTCTCAGCTAATTTATGGTAACCTTAAGAATTATTTTTATAGACTCATTAAAACTTAAAGTTTCAGCTTTTTATCAATATCATCAACATAGACCCTGAACTGCTTATCTGTTTCAATTAGGTTATTAACAGTTCTGCATGCGTGTAGGACAGTTGCGTGATCCTTATTACCACAATGTAAACCAATTGTTGCCAATGAACTTTTTGTGTGCATTTTAGAAAAATACATTGCCAATTGACGAGCCTGCACAATCTCACGCTTTCTAGTCTTTGAGTTTAAAACATCCAATGGAACACTAAAATAATCGCATACAATCTTTTGGATATAATCTATGGATATCTCTCTAGTAGTACTTTTCACAAACTTATCAATCATTTGCCTTGCTAAATCAAGAGTTATAGATTTCTTGTTCAGTGTTGATTGTGCCAGAATTGAGATTAGAGCACCTTCCATCTCCCGTATATTTGTTGTTATACTATATGCAAGATACTCAACAACCTCATAGGGCATTTCGATACCATCCTTGTAGAGCTTTTTACGTAAAATAGAAATACGTGTTTCTAAATCTGGCATCTGTAAATCTGCTGCCAATCCCCATTTAAACCTTGAAAGTAACCTTGGTTCCATTCCCTTTAGCTCAACAGGAGGTTTATCTGAGGTTAATACAAGTTGCTTATTGTTTTGATGTAAATGATTGAATATATGAAAGAATACATCCTGAGTCTTTTCCTTTCCAGCAATAAACTGAATATCATCAATGATTAGAACATCTATCATTTGATAGAAATGAACAAAATCATTTTGATTATTATTACGAACAGAATCAATGTATTGATTTATAAATTGGTCTGTCTTTACATATAAAACAATCTTTTCTGGGAAATTCTTTTTTACCTGCAAACCTATTGCATGGGCAAGGTGTGTTTTACCTAAACCTACACCACTGTATACGAGTAATGGGTTAAATGCTGTTTTACCCGGATTTTCTGATATCGCCCAACCTGCAGATCTAGCTAACCTGTTACATTCACCTTCAATGAAATTATCAAACGAGTATGTGTCAACCAGTTGAGATTCAACTTTTAGTTTCTTTAAACCCGGGATAATAAATGGGTTAGGAATATCTCTAGTTTTTCCTTTATTCAGGTCAAGTGGCATAGATACTTGATTATTTTGAGTTGCTTTTTTATCTGTTGCAGGATATTTAACTGCATATGATTTTGATTTGTCAACATTATTATTATCAACAATTACACTGTATTCAAGTGAAGCACTTGAACCAATTACCATTCTAATCGTTTTTCTAAGAAGCGTAATATAATGCTCTTCCAGCCATTCATAAAAGAACTGGCTTGGCACCTGAATTGTTAAAACATCATTTTCAAAATTGATAGGGTTTATAGGAACAAACCATGTATTGTAACTTTGAGGGGGAATATTGTCTTCTATGACCGAAAGACACTTTTCCCAAATTTCAACGTACTTCTTCTTCATTTTGGAGGTAAAATTTTCTCGATAAATAAAAATAATTGGTTGTCAATAATGTAAGTAACTGTAAATCAATTAACTAAAGCAACTTTTAATTGTTTGCTTTTGCGTTAACAAATATGAGTTAAAAATATTTAATAAAAAACATAAATATCGCTTGACTTTTAAAAAATATTGTATTATATGTGTACAGTTTATAAATAGTGTTATATTACTGTTTTTCAGTTATATTATTGCTACTCCTCTTATATTATCAATTTTTTTTCTTGTTATTTTTTCTTGATTTCTTTTCAGCTCAATGTGTATTTTACAATTTGAATCAAAATCTTGTTTTAGGATTTTTAATCTTTCTTCTTTAATTACTCTCATAACTCTGTTCATTAGAGGATATTCAAATGATAAAACAAACTCACTAGAAATATATTTTTTTATAATTTTATTATTTTCCAATGCATCTACTGCGGCTAACTTATAGGCTTTAATTAATCCACTTACCCCAAGTTTTGTCCCACCAAAATACCTTACTATAACCACTAGTGTATTGGTAACACCATAGGATAGTATCTGATTCATTATTGGCTTGCCTGCTGTTCCTGAGGGTTCTCCGTCATCACTGGATTTGGAAACTTCGTTCTCAGGGTTAAACCTGTATGCGTAACAATGATGGCGAGCATCGTAATAATCTCTCCTAATGGATTCCATTTCTTTCTTGATATCTTCAAGGTTTTCCACATGACAGGCTACGGCAATAAACTTACTACCCTTGTCCTTGAACAACCCTTCGCTTTTTATTGTGACTGTCAAATACTCGGTTACTTCATCCATTTTATACAAATATTGATAATCATTTTCAAAAATAACAATATTAGTGTGGAGTTTTTATAATTACTTAGGTTAATCTAACCACAATAATGCAATAGATTAAATGTTTTGAGTTAATAAAAAATCTATAATAAAGGCTAATAAATTAGGTTCTCATACCGCAAACAATCCATTTAAAGACTAAATTTGCATAATCAAATATCTTACAAGATAATACTTACTATCTAACTCAATTACTAATGAAAATTTGGTCTCTAATACTACTTGCATCAGTCATTAATTTTAATGCTATATCCCAAAGTAACGGCAATTTTTACAGCAGGTATCAGGGGGTTGTAGACAGTAATTTATTTGTTACTGCAAACCTTATAGTAATGAATGATGCTTTGACAGGCACATACAATTATAGTTTTGTCAATACACTAAATACGGAAAAGAACTCAAAAAGCCTTCCTGTTGTTGGAAGCAGATCAAATAATACCGTAAAACTGAAAGAGTATGGAAAAGATAAGTTTTTCTTGGAAGGTAGCTTAAGCCAACAAAAATTTAAGGGAGAATGGACACTAAATGATAATCAGATTCCATTCAACCTGAATGAAGAATACCCCTATGGCAGTATGGAACTCGATGTTCACTACCTTCATTCAGAGACAAAGCTTGTAAAAGACTCCACAAACAGCCCAACAGCCGAGCTAGAGTTAACACTAATATACCCTAAGAAATTAGATGATAACAATGTATACGACTCAATATGTAAGTATATTTCCTACGCATTCTTTGGTATTAACTCACAACCTCTAATACCCGACTCAATGCTTACAATGTTTGAGAAAGAATATTACAATAACTATAAAGATCAAAACATGAGCCGTTATCTAAGTGGCTCCCCATTCAATTGGCAAAAAATCATTACCATGTCTGTTTTAACTAACTCAAAGGGTATTCTATGCTTAGAATATGTTAAATATGCATATTCTGGAGGTGCCCATGGTATGACGAATATATCTTTTGACAATATCAATACCGAGAATGGCAAGCACTATAATTATAAAGACATATTCATTGATAACTCTGATAGTATTATATCTAGTTTACTAACTAAGCAATTATATGCAGAAAAAGGAATACCAACTGGCATAAAGCTTTCTGAAGCAGGTTATTTTGTGGATCAAATTAAACCAAACCACAATTTATTTATAAATAATAGCGGTGTGGGATTCGTCTATAATAGCTATGAAATAGCCCCTTACTCATATGGTCAAACAATTGTCTTCTTGGAATATGACAAAATAATTGAAATAATACGCAAGGAGTCTCTTGCTTTCAAATTATTAAATTAATAATTATTCACTAATCAATTGCCCTATTTAGGAAATCATTGAATTGTTTCATCTTGGAACAAACTACCATTACATTATTAAGAAAAATATCGTCTTCAAAAAAATCATCGGAGACCTTATGCATTATGTTATAATCTTTGAATTTCAGCAGATCTATATCTTCAAAATCCTTTGGAAAACCAACAGGTGGTCTTATAAGCTTATTTCCTCTTACCCCACCAAATAGGTTCAGGAAGTCTTGGTCATTAATAATAGCCTTATACTCGCTAGCATTAAAATATATCTCAGATCTTATATCCTTTAATATATTAGAAGGGGGACGATAGGATCCACCTGCCAGTAAGGTATTGTTTGGTTCAATATGAATATAATAACCGGCATGGTTTGACTTCCTGCCACCAGGTGCTATGTATGCCCCCATATGTGTTTTATAAGGTCTCTTATCCTTTGAAAACCGAATGTCTCTATAGATTCTAAATATTGAATCATTGGCCTGCAGTCTGCTCAACTTAATATCATATAAAGCCAGTGATTGTATTACTTTGTTTATAATATCCGCAAATTCATCTTTAGCATCTATATACTTACTTTTATTGTTTTGGAACCATTCTCTATTGTTGTTTTCATTTAGTTGCTTTAAAAATGCTATTATTTTGACGCTCATTGCTATAGGTATTATCAATTTATTACTTTTACGCTAAGAGTTAACCTAAATAACCTCTTTCTCAAAATTAATCTATAATTCTAATGTACTTAAGAATTGGGAATATTTTAACAATATTCTTCATTGCAAGTGCTGTATCAAATGGCTTTCTTTACTCTCAAGAGACCATTGGTAGCAGGTCAGCAGCAATGGGAAGATCTTCTGTAGCAATAAGTGATTTTTGGTCAATTACTAACAATCAATCTGGAATTGCTAACTTCAATAAACCAGCCGTTGGAATCTATTATGAACCAAGGTTTCTAATTAGTGAAATTAGCATTAAATCCATGGCAGGTTTTATCCCAATAAAACATTTCGTAGTAGGTGCATCCTATGAACATTTTGGATATGAAATGTATAACAGACAAAAAATAGGATTGGCTATTGCAAGGTGCTTTGGAGAACATTTTAGTTTTGGATTACAACTGGATTATATAACTACAAATATTGGCAATAATTATGGCTCTAATAATTCAATAACATTTGAAGCAGGTGTTCAATCGGCCATTAGCAAAACAATTAAAATTGGAGCATGGGTATATAATCCCATAAACATGTTTTTATCAAAACAGAACAAAGAACGTCTAATTACAATTATTAGACTTGGCATGTCATGGCAATTGTCCAATGATCTATTAAGTGTTTTAGAAATAGAAAAAAACACACATTTTAACCATATAATAATTAAAACTGGAATTGAATATAACATTAGAGAACATTATTTCTTTCGTATGGGGTTTTCGACACACAAGGAGATATTCAGTTTTGGTATTGGTATCACATTTGCAAAATTTTCCTTCAGTATGAGCTCAGTAATGCATGAATCTATGGGGTTTTACCCTCAAACATCTTTAGTTTTCAATCCTTGGAATTGACTAATTAATCAACATGAAAATAAATTTTCGATGTATCTCAGTTATTACTTTTAATTTGCTTATTAACCTGCTAGTTGGGCAAATAAGCGACTCTACAAAGCTCTACAGTTTTGATGTAATCTCAACACCCTTAGAGAATATTGCAGAAAATCATAACACCCAATTTGATTATAGTGATTTAGTAAGTGACTATAGTAACTACTTGAAAAACCCCATAAATATTAATGGTGACCGATTATATATTCTGCGAGATATCTATTTAATCAATAATGCACAGTTAATTAATCTAAATTCATACCTTACAAATTTTGGTAAAATTCTAAGTATTCAAGAATTATTATTTGTCGAAGGTTTTGATATGATAACAATACAACAACTGGAGCCTTTTGTATGCTTAAAGAATGGCAGAGAAGATAACCACATCGATATCAAAAAAATTAAATATCTAAGACACCACTTACTATTAAGATCTAGCATAATAATCGAAAAAAAAGATGGATATAGTATGCCTCTGGATTCTGCTGCATCCAATAAGGGGTCAGTATATTTGGGAGATCCTTATGTTTTATATCTAAGGTACAAAATTAATTTAGATAATAAAATTATTGGAGGACTCACTCTGGATAAGGATGCCGGTGAGCTTTTATTTAAGAAAAATATTTCAGATACAATTAATGGATTAATCCATGATAAGCTAAATAATGGTTATGACTTTCTTTCTGCATTTATTTCCCTAAACAATGCATGGAAATTCAAAAGGATAATTATAGGTGATTACCATTTAGAATTTGGGCAAGGAGTAACACTATGGACTGGCTTATCTTTCAATAAAACATCCGAAGGTACTCAAATAGAAAAATACCAAAGAGGTATCAGACCTAATACATCTGCAAATGAAAATTATTTTCTTAGGGGCATTGCAGCAACATTTCAACATAGAAAAATATCACTTACCACATTTTACTCACGAAACCTCATTGATGCTAATATAATCCAAGCCTATGCTAATGGAATGGGCATATCAAGTATACTTGAATCTGGTTATCACCGAACAATAAACGAGTTATTGGATAAAAATACTCTTGAGGTGCAACTGGCAGGGGCAAATATCCAATTTAGAACAACATATTTTAGAGCAGGTTTTACTGTTTTCAACACAAAACTTGATAAACCAGTTTTACCATCTAAGTATCTACATAAAAAGTTTGATATGGTTGGCAATAATTTCATCAACGCAGGTGCTGATTTTGCTTATTCATTAAATAAACTTGGCATATTTGGAGAGTTCTCCATGTCTGATAACGGAGCAATTGCAAGTCTAATAGGCATAAATACATATCTTGATAGTAGATTCTTTATGTCAGCATCATACTACAATTATGGAGTTAGCTATCATAACCTTTATTCTAATCCGTATTCATTTAATGGTAACCCATCTAACCAAAGAGGTGCACACATTGGAGTTAAAGCATTGATATCGCCTAAATTAAGCATGAACGGATATGTTGAATTTGCAAGATTTCAGTGGTTTAGATATGGATCATCCACAACACTATCCACATCTAAAAATTATGTACTGAAGGTTAATTACATTTCAAAATCTAAGTCTTCATGCTACATAAAATACAGGTATAGTACCAAAGAAGAAAACCTTAATTTAGCTATGATATATTTACCTGAAATTTATTATTTATATAAGCATGAATTAAAGGGGTTTATATCTTATTTCCCACTCAAATACCTCAATCTCAGAAATAGGGTAGATTTTATTGTTTCAAGTGATTACTATAAGAACAAAGCCTATGGCTATATGCTTTATCAGGATATTTTGTATAAGCCTGACAATAGTAAGTATAATATTACTTTGAGATATATGTTATTTTCAACTCAAGACTACGATACAAGAGTATACACATATGAAAATGATGTACCATATGCATTTTCTATTCCTTCATTTTTTGGCAGTGGTCAAAGGTGGTACCTGATGTTTCGTTATGATATCAACAAAAATCTTTCCCTTTGGTTTAGAATTGCCAGAACAATATATTTTAACAAAGAAACAATTGGTACGGGTGCTGAAAGAATTAATGGAAACACTTCATCAGAGGCTAAAATTGAAATTAAGATTAAAGTTTAGTTCTCTTTAGAAAAATGCTTAAACCCAAATAGTGAACCTAGTGTAGTTTCTTACGTTTCAATAGATACGGCAGGATTATACCCTCAAACCCCTCATTGATATCTGCTCGAACATAATCAATATTATACCTACCACATTTCATTTCAAGTTCATGTTGACTTTTGGCAGATATTTCGGCATACTTTTCTCTAATCTCACTGGGGTTGATTCGAAGCTGTTCACCATTTTCCATATCTACTAGCCTATATGGTCTATCCTCTAGTTGTAATTCTTCCTCTAGTTTTTTATCAACAACATGAAATAAAATTACCTCATGATTGTAATGTCTAAAATGCTGCAAAGCCTGGAAAAGATTGTCAGCGCTGTCATAGTCATCAAACATATCGCTAAAAATAATCACTAATGATCTTTTGTGAATCATTTCTGCGATTGTATGCAGTGAACTGGGTATATCGGTTTTTTGGTCCTCATTAAATAATTTTTGATCAAGTAATTTTTCAAGTTCTCCATATAAATATTTGATGTGAACAGAATTTGACTTGGCGCGGCTGTGAAGGTTTATTGTATCTGTAAATAGACTTAAACCTGTTGCATCTCTTTGCTTTTTCATCAATGACATCAATGCTGCAGCCGCATATATTGAAAATACTATCTTGTTAGGATTATCAAAAGAGGGCTCATTCATTTTTGGAAAATACATTGAGGAGGAACAGTCTATTATCAATCGACAACGAAGATTTGTTTCTTCCTCGAACCGCTTAACAAACATTTTATCTGTTCTACCAAACAATTTCCAGTCAATATGTCTTGTTGATTCACCTGAATTATACTGCCTATGCTCAGCAAACTCAACCGAAAAACCATGAAATGGACTCTTATGTAGCCCTGTTATTGTACCCTCTACCACCTGATTAGCAAGCATTTCAAAGGAACTCATTTGCTGAATCCTATTATGGTCTAGATTACGAGACATAATGCAAAGTTATGATAAGATGAAAGATAGCCATAAAATTAGACTTATTAAAAAGTTTTAGGAGAGTCAATTGGCAGTTAATTAAACAATACCATCACTCTATATACAGTATAATTGTTAAACTTAAAATAACAAGATAACTGTATAAGTAAATGAAAATGAAAATCTATTCTGGAACAATTAAATTGCTACATTAAAGAATCGAGCTTGCTAACCAATACTTGTTTTGGAACTGATCCAACTTGTTTATCCACAACCTCACCATTTTTAAAAAATAATATTGTTGGGATATTTCTAATTCCGTATTTTCTTGCTATTTCTGGGTTGTGATCAACATCTAGTTTTCCAACAACTGCCTTCTCAGCAAATTCTTTTCCAATTTCTTCAACAACTGGTCCTACAATTCGGCATGGTCCACACCAAACTGCCCAAAAATCAACTAATACTGGTTTGTCTGATTTTAACGCAAGTTCCTCAAAATTAGCGTCTGTTAATTCTAAAGCCATAATTTTATGTGATATTATATGATGATCGCCAAAGGTAAAAAGAAATGTATTAAGTCAATAACTATTTAAAAAAAATCATGAGATTTTACATTTTAATTTTTGATTTTCAGAAATGGCCTTGTAAAACATCCTAGAATCTACCTTTGCATTACCTGATTTAAGGGTTACATCAAGCTTACTTTCGGAATCATAAAGCCTGACTTTTAAAGGCGTAGAACCACTATGTGTATTACAGAGGGCTATAATGTCATCCGATAAACTTTCTGTTATATCCGAAGCTTTTAATTCTAAAATGATTGACTTTGACAACCGTTCCATAGTTTCCGAAAGCAAATAAATATCAGTAATATTTATCTGAAAAATACCTGGCTGATGTCGGCGTTCTTCTACCCTTCCAGTTATGAAAATATTATTACCACTGTCAAGCATATGCTTTCGCTTAAGATAGTTTTCTGAGAATAATGTTAAGGACAGATTCCCAGAAAAGTCTTCTACTATAAATGTTCCGAATGGATCTCCCCTTTTGGAAGTCTTTTGAACCGATTCAGTTATCATTCCTGCAAACTTAACCTGATGATCTTTATATTTTGACATATTATTTCTAAGATCATCAATTTTGATATTACAAAACCTATCCATAGTTTGTGTATAATCATCCAGAGGATGACCTGAAATGTAGAATCCTGTTATTTCTTTTTCATAGCTCAGTTGCATTGGCATTGACCATTGCTCACACTCAGGAAGTTGGGGGTCTCGTATCTCAAAAACCTCTGAGTCACCGAATAAAGATACTTGCTGAGATTGTTGCTGCTCCTGATATGCAGAACCATGACGTATAATCTTTTCAAGGAAAATGGTATTTTCATTTTCTTCATTATAGAAATATTGAGCTCTATGAATTTCTCCAAACCCATCAAATGCTCCCGCTTTAGCAAGCGCCTCAAAACTTCTCTTATTCAGTGACTTCAAATTAACACGTTTTGCCATGTTAAATACGCTTGTGTAAAATTTATTTTTATTACGCTCACCAACAAGCTGCTCTACCGCCGCATCTCCAACACCTTTTATGGCAGCTAATCCGAATCTAATTATCCCATCCTTTGTCACAGTAAAACTAGCTGAACTCTCATTTATATCAGGCCTTAAAACATCTATCCCCATTCTCTTTGTCTCCGAGATTAGATGGGTAATTTTTTTTATATCATGTAAGTTCCTTCCGAGATTAGCTGCCATAAACTCAGCCGGATAATGCGCTTTTAAATAAGCAGTTTGATATGCAACAAAAGCATAGCATGTTGCATGCGATTTATTAAAAGCATATTTAGCAAAGGCTTCCCAGTCTTTCCATATTTTTTCTACTTTTTCCAGTGGTATATTATTACTTGAGCAACCTTCTATGAATTTAACCTTCATTTTTTCCATCTCCTCGATCTTCTTCTTACCCATTGCTTTTCTTAGAGAATCTGATTGACCTCTGGTAAAGCCTCCAAGCTTTCTGGATAGTAGCATAACCTGCTCCTGATAAACAGTTATACCATATGTTTCTTCAAGGTATTCCTCCATATCTGGTAGATCATATTCAATTTTTTCTCTACCGTGCTTTCTGTTTATAAAGTTTGGTAGATATGCCATTGGCCCCGGCCTGTATAATGCAACCATTGCTATGAGATCTTCGAAACGAGATGGTTTCAAATCTTTCAAATAATTCCTCATTCCGTCTGATTCAAATTGGAATAAAGCAATTGTATCTCCTCTTCCAAAGAGCTCATATGTTTTACTATCATCAAAAGGTATGGATTCAATATCAACCTCTATCCCTTTTGATTTTTTGATATTATCTATCGTATCCTTTATTATGGATAGTGTTTTAAGGCCCAAAAAATCCATTTTTAGAAGGCCAACCGACTCTATGTGCTTTCCATCAATTTGTGTTGCAAAAGTCAGCACGGAATCCTTTACAGAGGTTACCGGTATATAATTATTGAGGTCCTCTTTGCTTATAATAATTCCACAAGCATGAGTACCTGTGTTTCTTATGGATCCCTCAAGTGTAATTGCATTCTTTAATACTGAACTAATTTCGGGCTTTCCATTGTCAAGCTCAGCCTTTAAGTCTGGGTTCTCCTTAATCGCTGCATTAAGAGTAATACCAGGTGTTTCAGGAATCATCTTGGCCAATCTATCTGCTTCACTTAGAGGTAATCGCTGAACACGTGCAACATCTCTAATGGCCATTTTTGCAGCCATGGTTCCAAATGTGATTAAATGAGCAACTCTAGCTTCGCCATATTTATCGCGCACCCATTCAAGTATTTTTTCACGACCATCATCATCAAAATCGATATCTATATCAGGCATAGATATTCGATCTGGATTTAAGAATCGCTCAAAAAGAAGATCATATTTAAGGGGCTCTATGTCTGTTATCCTCAGAGCATATGAAACTACCGAGCCAGCAGCGCTACCTCTTCCAGGCCCTATTATAACCCCCATTTTCCTTGCCGCTTCAAGAAAATCCCAAACAATTAGAAAGTAATCTGGAAACCCCATCTTCTTTATGGTATCTAATTCAAAATCTAGTCTTTCCTTAATTTCCTCTGTTAGAGATTCATATCTATTTTCAGCACCAGCATATGTAATGTGCTTTAGATAATCATTAGGGTCATTAAATTCTTCCGGAATTGTGAATTCCGGCATAATGGGATCCTTATTTAATTCATAAATTTCAATCTTATCAGAAACTTCTTTGGTGTTTGCAATTGCTTCAGGTATATCAGCAAATAGCTTTCTCATCTCGGACTGAGTTTTAAACCACTCTTGCTTTGTGTATCGCATTCTTTTTGGATCATCGAGATCCTTAGCGGTACCTATGCAAATTAATCTATCATGAGCACCAGCATCCTCAGCATCAATAAAATGGGAATCATTTGTAGCAACTAACTTAATATTATGTTTTTTTGCTAGCTTAATTAATGATTTATTTACAAACACTTGGTCATCATAGACCTTCTTATCTATTTCAGGATCACCAGTTGGATGCCTCTGTAATTCTAGATAAAAATCATCACCAAACATTTCCTTGTATTCCAGCAGAGCTTCCTCTGCCTTATCCTCCCCTTCATTAACAAGCTTATCAGGGAGCTCACCTGCAAGACATGCAGTTAAGGCAATTATACCTTCCTTGTGTTTATTCAATAAATCCTTATCTATACGAGGTCTATAATAGAAGCCTTCAACGGATGCAATTGAAACCAATTTTATCAGATTATGATATCCTTTAATGTTTTTGGCCAATAATACGAGATGCCAACCCTTTCCGTCAATCTTATTTTCCTTAGTACTTAAACCTCTTCTCGCGACATATGCTTCACAACCTATTATGGGTTTAATATCTCTTTTTAGTGCAGCGTCATGAAACCTTTTTGTTCCATACATATAACCGTGATCTGTTATTGCAACGGCCTCCATATTATCCTTTTTGGCTTTATCCAACATCAAGTCTATGTCTGCTAAACCATCCAATACAGAGAATTGAGTATGCACATGCAATGGCACAAATGGTATATCTGAATTTACATTAGTTTCATCTGCAGAAGACTTTTCATTATGATCCTCAACTGCTTCTTCATTTTCATGAAACGATTCGAGTACCATGCCTTCCGACTGGATTTGCTCAGGATTATTTAAAATAAATTTTTCAATTGCTTCCTCTTCAATCTCTAAATCAATGGGTTTGATTATTCTCAACCTTATTAGCTCAAGAAAACATCTTGATGTTGCTTGCACATCAGCCATTGCATTATGTGCAGCATCAAATTTTTCATTAAAGAGTTTAAAATGTAACTCTTGAAGAGTAGGCCACTTAAAATTTCCTCCTTTACCACCGGGTAATGCACAGTAATTAGTACTTAACACTTTTGTATCCTGAGCGTTAAGTGAAAATAAAAGATCCGTAGATTTACCAGCTCGCAATAGTTCGGAACCAACTATATTATTATCAAACTCTATGTTATGACCAATAATACAAGAAACATTAGATATTGCATCTAAAAACTGGTCAAGTACATACTCCAATGACTTACCTTCTCTTGTGGCTCTCTCTGTGGAAATTCCATGAACCTTTTCTGATCCTCTTGGTATAATAAATCCTTCTGGTTTTATGAGAAAATTTTGGACATCCATTAATTCACCTTCAACATCGTGAACCTGCCAGGCAATCTGGATCATTCTGGGCCAGTTATCAAAATCATCCAATGGCGCTGTCCAGCTTATTGGTAATCCTGTAGTTTCAGTATCAAAAATTAAGTACATAAAAATCCTAAATAAATGTAATTATTATCCAGACAAGATGCTTTACAAATAGCATATGTGTCATTTAATTAAAAAACTATAAAAATTTATCAAAAATATGCTATTCTCCTGATTATCATATTATTATGAATATAGCACATTCTGAAAACAAAATTATTAATTTCATCCATTACTTATCCAAATGTTGAAAACTTTGTTATTAGATTAACTTTAAGCATGTAATGAATTAATATTGAATATAAACCGATAAATAGAATTTGTTCTTTTGGTTAATATTTATAATTTTGCGCCGAATTTAATATTAGAAAAATATGTCAGGTAACGTAACTTTTACAATGATAAAACCTCAGGCAGTGGCTGACGGTAAAATGGGTAAGATTATTGATAAGATAATAGAAGGTGGCTTTAAAATAAAAGCACTTAAGTATACAAGGTTGTCAAAGGAACAAGCAATGAAGTTTTATGCTGTTCACAATGAAAGACCATTTTATGGTAGTTTGGTAGACTTCATGTCTTCAGGCCCCATAGTTGCAGCAATTTTAGAAAAAGATGATGCTGTTGCAGCCTATAGAAAATACATAGGCTCAACTAATCCTGCTGACGCCGAATCTGGTACAATCAGGGCTTTATACGCCACATCACTTGAGAAAAATGCTGTTCATGGTTCAGATAGCGATGAAAATGCAATAATAGAAGGAAGTTTCTTCTTTTCAGAGTTCGAAATAGCCTAATTGCAGAGCTAAACCTTTTAAAGCTGTCTTTTTTAACAATTGACAGCTTTTTTTATGCCTATTTGAATTCTTTATAGGTACCATCAGAAAAGAAAATAAGTATTTTGTGAATGCTATTCTTGCTATTCATGGGAATATCATCTATTACATTACTATTATTTTCAACCTTATTACCAGATGTAGAGGAACTACCCTCGATATTTATGGTATTAGAGTTTCCAGTTTCTAAATCCGTATTATGATTAATTTGGCGATTAGTGTGAGCAGATAAACCAGAACTTTCCTCGGCTATCAGCATTTCACCTTCCCCAAGCAATATCCAATCAAGCCTTACATTATTAAAACATTGTTTAATTTTCATGACAAAATCCAAACTAGGTTTATTGCGACCTGACAATACATGTGATAATGATGATCGTTGAATATTAATTTCATCAGCAAACTGCGAAGAACTTAAGTTTTCAAACTTCATTAAAGTTTTAATCCTATCAATCATTTTTTATTTACAAAGTTAAACGTTATTTTACATTTGTCAAGTAGTTATATCAAAACACCCAAAGCAAATACATCACATTAGTAAATTACAGACTTTATTTAAAGTTAATTATAGATAATCTCGCTTATATGCCTATTTATAATCTATTTCAATGCTTTTTTTATTATACCTAAAATGACTTGCTATATCATACTTATTTTAAACTTGATTATAGATATTACATTTTATAAACCTGATTATGTGTTATTTAATCTACTTTTTAGATATAATTAACCCTAGAGGATGTTATATATACATTTGTAGCATACTCTGCTCTATTTACATTTGTAAAATAACGGGCTATAAGGCAATGGCAAAAGTAATCTTAAGGCAATGGTGTTAAATTATTGTAATTACAATTGTATATTAAATAAATGTGTTTACAATTGTAACTTGTCTTTTATTTATGAATTTTACAATTATAAATTACACAAAAACTTATGTATTTAGCATCTTTATTTAAGGAATAGCATCTTCTTTAAAATTATTTTAAATATTGTACTATTTTTGTCACTGTTTAAAAAGGTAGGGGCTCCTACCCTATTTACTAGTTTTAAAATCTTAATTATATAAGGTAAATGGCAAAATTTGAAATTATAATGCCCAAGTTGGGTGAGAGTATTATAGAGGCAACCATTACAAGGTGGGTTAAGAATGTTGGTGATCAGCTAGAAGAAGATGACTCAATTGTAGAAATTGCGACGGATAAAGTAGATTCTGAGATACCTAGTCCCATTGAAGGAAAGCTTGTTGAAATACTTTTCGAAGAAGGTGATACTGTAGCCGTAGGGACAGTTATTGCATTAGTTGACATGGATGGTGCTGATAGCGAAGATACTGCTACGCCTGATGAAGTAAAAGATAAAGAGGTAGAACATGTAACAAAAACGGTAGAAGAAACTACTCCAAAGACTATTAAAGTCGAAAATAGTGTGCCCTCTGAAGCTAAAGCGACTGATTTCAGTAGTTCAGATAGGTTTTATTCACCTCTGGTTAAAAGTATTGCAAAGCAAGAGAATATTACCATTCAAGAACTTGATGGATTAGAAGGAAGTGGTAAAAGTGGAAGAGTAACAAAAAATGATGTGCAGAATTTCCTAGCAAATAGAGGATCAGTGCAACAATCGGATACTCCTGCAAAACCATCAGCTACCATAACAGCGCCAGCTGTTCAAAGCATGCCCAATGACAGAGTAGAAAAAATGGATCGTATGAGAAGAATAATTTCTGATCATATGGTAATGTCAAAGCAGGTAAGTCCTCATGTTACTTCTTTTATAGATGTTGATGTTACAAATATTGTTAACTGGAGAAATGGAATCAAGGATAAATTCCTTGCAAGAGAGGGAGAAAAAGTAACCTTTACTCCTATTTTTATACATGCTGCCTCTCAAGCCTTAAAAGACTACCCACAAATCAATGTTTCTCTGGATGGGTATAAAATTATTTATAGGAAGAATATAAACATTGGAATGGCAACAGCTTTACCAAATGGGAACCTCATAGTACCTGTGATAAAGAATGCTGATGAGAAAAGCTTAATTGGTATTGTTAAATCAGTAAATGACCTAGCACATAGAGCTAAGTCAAACAAGCTAAAACCAGATGAAATACAGGATGGTACATTTACCATGACAAACTTTGGGTCATTTGATAGCCTAACTGGGACACCCATAATAAACCAGCCTCAAGTTGCGATTTTAGGAATTGGTGCAATTAGAAAGTCACCTGCAGTTATTGAAACACCACAAGGTGATTTACTAGGTATAAGGCATATTATGATATTGTCATTAGCATATGATCATCGTATAGTGGATGGGGCTCTTGGAGGCATGTATCTAAAAAGAATGAAAGAATTATTAGAGAATTTCAACCCTGATACTAGTATATAAGAATGGATTTAAACCTAAAAAAACCTCTTGCTTTTTTTGATATTGAGGCAACTGGTTTGTCCACTAATAAGGATAGAATTCTTGAAATTTGTATTTTCAAAATTAGTCCAAATGGCATGGAGGAGACAAAAACTTGGTTATTAAATCCAGACTATCCTATTAGTGAGGAGGCTACTCAGGTTCACGGCTATACCAATGAAGACTTATTAGATAAGCCCACCTTTAAGACCAAAGCAAAAGAGATACATGAATATTTTAAGGGTTGTGATATTGCTGGTTACAACTCCTTAAAATATGATATACCAATACTTGTTGAGGAATTTCTAAGGGTAGATATTGATTTTGAAATAAAGAAAAGAAAGCTAATTGATGTTCAAAATATTTTTATGAAAATGGAACAAAGAACATTAACTGCTGCATGCAAATTCTATCTTGGCAAAACATTAGATAATGCCCATTCTGCTGAAGCAGATACCATTGCAACTTATGAGATATTAAAATCTCAGCTTGATATGTATGAAAAAACAGAATATACAGATAGGCAAGGTAAAAAGTCTATTCCAGTATCAAATGATATGCAGGAGTTACATGATTTTTCAATGTTTAACAAGAATGCAGACTTATCAGGACAAATAATATACAATAAAGACGGACTGGAAACTTTTAACTTTGGTAAATACAAAGGACAAACCATTGCAGATGTTTTCACAAAAGATCCAGCTTATTACTCATGGATGATGAAAGCTGACTTCCCTCAATTCACAAAAAAGCTCCTGACAAACATTAAGTTAAAAATGATTTAAAATACTATCGTCAAATACATGACATGAAAGTAATTTGTATTGGAAGAAATTATATTGAACATGCCAAGGAATTGAACAATCCTGTTCCAAAATCGCCCATGTTCTTCATGAAACCTGACACTTCGTTAGTAATTAACAACAATCCTATCTATTATCCTGAGCATACTAACAATATGCATTATGAGGTTGAAATAGTGCTAAAGATTAATAAAAAGGGTAAGTTCATTAGTGAAAAATTCGCGGCAAATTATTTTAGTGAAATTGGAATTGGAATAGATTTTACGGCCAGAGATATCCAAGATAAATGTAAGCAAAAAGGTCATCCATGGGAGATTGCTAAAGCATTTGACCAGTCGGCACCCGTAAGCAAGTTCTTAAATAAAGGAAATTTATCATCGCTAAATGATCTAAGCTTCAGCCTATCCATAAATGGGACAAAAAAACAAGTTGGCAACACTAGAGATATGATATTCTCATTCAATGAGATTATTGCTCATATATCTAAAATAGTCACATTGAAACCTGGAGATCTTATATTTACAGGAACACCCGAAGGTGTGGGTCCAGTAAGTATTAATGACCATTTTGAAGCCTACATTGGTGAAGAAAAAATGATGGATTTTTTCGTGAAATAGTATTTTAATTTTCAATTAAAGTAACCATAACCTTTTATGAAGACGACATTAGATTTAATATCTCATAAAACGTAGCTTTACTATAGCCTTCTGGAGGATTAAAAAATTTTAATGGTATTCCTACCTCTCTAATGTTGGTAACTTCTTTCCTGTTAACAATGGAATCGCCCTTGTATTCAAGAGTGCGAAGAATCATCCCATTTTCCAATAAACTTATATAATCAGGCGTTTGAAAGAACTTATCTACACTAATTGATTCCATTTGGTTCATTAAGGATATCATGTTATCAATATTCATATTATTATATGGCTTAATCTCATTGGTATGCCATATAGACTCCTTTAAAAGACTATCCACAATAATATTGTATTTGATAGAACTAAAATCAAGTATGTGCTCAACTTCTCTGGTATTATAAATATCAATGGTTGGAACCCTATCATTAATAGATGTATTAAAAAGTTTATGACGGGTTTCAGCATATATAGTTTTTAGTTCCTTGGCTGCTGAGTCTGGCAATCCGATTAGAAATTCTTCCATTTGCATATCGTAGGCTTCTATACTACTCTTTTTTAGGTCTGTTACCGTTCCAGACCAAAAAACTTTATATTGTGAAAAAATTATGGTGATTGTTTTTATTTCCACGTTTATGATTGCCATGGATGAAACAGTTTCATGACGTATGAAATTATCTTGTATAAATGTTGTTTGAATAGTATTATTTCCACCATTATCTGTAATCACTTCAGTAATAATCCATCCACCATGGACTGTAATATTTAATAAAAGAATGATAAGAATCAGAAGAAGTGACTTATAACCGTGTATTTTACACATATAATTACCTTATTTACAAAAGATTACATATATTTGTATGGCAAAAGTAAAAAATATAGCTTCTGTTTTTAAAAGTGCAAAGAAAAAATTACTTTTGCAGGCTCAATTTGATAAATCATGGCGAAGAAAAAACACGAAGAAATTACCGGTGATCAAAGATTAGAAAATATCGGAGAAACGCTGAGTAAAACAGAAGAATTCATTTTTAATAACCAAAAAGCAATAGGAATTATTATTGCGATAGTAATTGTTGCAATTTTTGGGTATTTTGGTTTTAATAGGTATTACATTGAACCAAAGACAGATGAAGCATTAACCCAGATGTACCAAGCACAATTATTCTTTGAGGCTGACTCTCTTGATAAAGCTCTTTACGGAGACGGGAATAGTTTAGGTTTTGTTGATATTAGCAAAGAATACAGTATGACAAAACCTGGAAACCTAGCAAATTACTATGCTGGTATTTCCTTCTTAAAGAAGAATGATTTTGAGCAAGCAATTGACTACTTAGAAAGCTTTAGTGCTGATGATCATCTAGTTTCTCCAATGGCTACTGGTGCTATAGGTGATGCCTACATGGAGTTGGGTGATAAGGATAAAGCAGCTGCATACTATTTGGAGGCAGCAAACATGGACGACAATGAATTTACTGCGCCATTATTTTTATATAAAGCAGGTCAAGTATATGAGTTACAAGGCAATTATGATAAAGCAATTAACACATATACCCGAATAAAGGATAATTATTACAAAAGTAATGAAGGCCGTTTTGTACAAAAGAATATTTCCAGAGTAGAGGAAATTATGAAAAACCAATAGTATGGTTAACCATCTAGAAAAAAAACCTGGCAGTTATGTCAGGTTTTTTTTTGCCACCTATGATATTTATTAATTTTGCAAAAAAGAGTTACCATGGACAAAAAAGACTTACGAATTGTTTTTATGGGTTCTCCTGAATTTGCGGTGGCTCAGTTGAAAACAATTATTGATTCAGGTTATAATGTAGTTGGAGTCATAACATCCCCAGACAGAAAGGCTGGCAGAGGAAGAAAAATGAAAATGTCTGCGGTTAAAATTTATGCTCAATCATTAAACCTCCAAATTCTTCAGCCAACAAATCTTAAAGATGCTAGTTTCATACAAGATTTAAAAGATTTAAATCCAAATCTACAGGTAGTTGTTGCATTTAGAATGCTACCAAAATTAGTATGGGATATACCTATATTAGGAACTTTTAACCTACATGCATCATTATTGCCGCAATATAGAGGAGCAGCACCAATCAACTATGCAATCATTAATGGTGAGAAGGAGACAGGAGTTACTACCTTTTTAATCGATGATAAAATAGATACAGGAGAGATATTATTGCAGAAAAAAGTTAAAATTAATGACAATGATGATGCAGGAGATTTACATGATAAACTAATGCATGAAGGTTGTTCTATTGTTTTAGATACAATTAATGGAATTAGAACCAATTCTTTAAAGCCAATATCTCAGAAGCTTAATGATAATACTCTGAAAACTGCTCATAAAATATCAAAGGAATATTGTAAAATAAATTGGCATAGGCCATCCCATGAAATTAAAAACTTCATACGAGGATTATCTCCATATCCAGCTGCCTATTCAATCCTTAAATCCAATTTATCATCAAGTGAGATAAGCGTTAAAATATATAAAGCGGAACTTGGAAAAATGATTTCTCAGGAGGCAGCTCCTGGTACAATATTCTCAGATGACAAAACATATATGAGAGTGGCAACAACATCAGGTAGTCTTAGTATATCTGAAATACAAGTTGAGGGAAAGCGCAGAATGACAATAAAAGAGCTTTTGAGAGGGTTCAATAATATGAAAGATTATACCCTTTTGTAACCACTTTACATCCAAATTGATTAAAAATATCATCTTTTGTACACACCTAAATATACTAAAACATACTAATTGTAGGCCTTTTAAAGCATTTGAATGTGTCATTTAGGCTGAAAATGATCAATAAAACTGTAGTTTTATTAACAATTTCCCTGTTTTATTAACAAAACCCTTCTAAACACCCTATTCTATTTGGTTTTTCACTTATATGCCTTAAATTTGTTATCAGTTCAAAATTAATTTTAATTAAACATTTAACACAATGAACAAAGCGGAATTAATTGACGCAATGGCATCAGGAGCTGGACTCAGCAAAAGTGATGCAAAAAAAGCTTTAGAAGCTTTTATCGGTGCAACAGGAAGTGCTTTAGGAAAAGGTGATCGTGTTGCTCTAGTTGGATTTGGATCTTTCTCAGTTTCTACAAGAGCTGCTCGAAAAGGACGTAATCCTCAAACTGGCAAAGAAATAAACATAGCTGCAAAGAAAGTAGTTAAGTTTAAAGCTGGTGCTGATTTATCAAATACAGTTAAATAATAATCAGCAAAGAAAAAAGAAACGCTCTGAGCAATCAGGGCGTTTTTTTTGTTTATAGAAATACCCCTTTATCCCAAGCATGAGAACATTTCCAAATAAATTTTGCTTGAAATATGGTTAAGGCATAAACTTTTAGATACCATATCTTAAAGCAATAAGATACTTTTAACAAAAAAGGGGTTACTTTCTCGATAATAAATTAATCAAAATTATTGCCTTTCTATAAGATATAGCTTACTCCAGCAGTAATGGTGATATAGTTAATTTCACGACTAAATGGTTTAACATATGGTTCGCTATCCCAATCCCAGCCTGATGAATCTTTAAAATCCATGGAGGATTTGACATAATCTCCAAAAAGTAATAGGTAATAGTTAGATCGTATTCTATATTTAAATCCCGTGCCAATTGAATAACTAAAATTGTTTGCCCTGGAGCTAACAATATAATATTCTCCCTTTTCGTTTGGATTTTCTTTATTGGTTGTCCTTATTGTAATACTAGGAGAATAAGCCCCCATAAAACCAAATAAAGCTCTTAAATCCCATGAGAGTTTATCACCAATTGGTAGTCTGAGATAGGGACCAAGATAAAGTCCACCACTAGTCCAATTCTTTGTGCTCTCAACACTTACACCATAATCTGGGTGCTCTGCCTCCAATGCGTTACGATATTTAATATTATCCATGGCATTACTGCTATAGTTAATGATTAATTGCATCCCGAAATTATGTGTTAGTCTATACATATAATTAAATGATAAGGCTACTCCTGTTTTTGCAAACCCTGAGGTAGAGTCATTTAAAATATCTTTTCTAAAATCTGATAATGGCATAGAGGCGCCAATAGATAGGCCTACATTCTGTCTGTTTATTCCTTGTCCAATTACAATTTGTGAAATGAGAATTAATAGAACGACTAGTTTTTTCATAACATAAAGGTTTAGTTAGATTAATCATAATTTTCAAATCTAAAAAAATCTATCAAATAATTAATCATTATTATTCATCAAATCCTATGTTCAACTGACTATGCCATGTAAGAGACTCATCTGAATGTCTTATTATTCTGTTGTTATCAATTAGCCATCTTAACACCTGTATAATGTCATCCTCTTGGTAACCTTTTACTAGCGCAACTAATTCATAAAATTGTTTTGAGTCAATTTTTAAGTTTTCCTTTAACTGTTTCTCTATGGCATAAAACTCTACTTCATTTAGATCCAGTTTATTATCTGATATGCAAACGTCACAAATACCACATCGTCTTACTTTTTTCTCTCCAAAATATTCAAGTAATGTTTTACTCCGACAATCAATACCATTATTTACATACTCAAATAAGGAATTTAACCTTTTCTCTGCAGCATTTTTTTGATGCTTATAATTGGAGTCTGAAAGATGTATATGACTGGAACTGAGTCTTTCATATGCATAAATAATTTGCGGCTTAGTTTTGATTGGTATATAACTGATTATCTTATTTTGACTAAAAAATTTTAACTTTTGTACAACATCATCTTTTTTTAAGTCTGCCCTATTTGCAAGAAGGGATTCATTGATATTAACATAATCACTAAATATTCCTGAGTAAGACCTCATTATTTCCTTTAAGAGTCTATCTGAACCAGGATGCTCCACCATAAACCTATACAATTCTTCCTTGGATAATGGAACAAAAAGTTTTGAGAACTGACCAGCAGCTTGAATATATGTCATGAAACCCTCTTTTTCAAGAAACTTAATTGAATTATATACTTCCAATACATCAAACCCATAATTTGAAGCAAAATATGAAATATCAAAGTCATACGCTGTATCCTTGCCGCTTCCCTCTGGGATTTGGAAAAAATTACCCAATGCAGTATAAACAGCTTTTATGGTTTGCATAATAGGGAAAGAGGACTTAAACATTTCTTTGGACCTACTAATATCATCACTATTAAATAATAATAATGCCATGGATTGCTGCTGGTCTCTTCCAGCCCTACCCGCTTCCTGAAAATATGACTCAATTGAATCAGGTAAATCATAATGAATCACTAATCTAACATTAGATTTGTCAATACCCATGCCAAATGCATTGGTAGCTACTATTACGTCAGTTCTTCCCAATGTCCATTCCTTTTGCCTAACATCTCTTGTTTTTGCATTTAGTCCTGCATGGTAATATGTAGCCCCAATTTCATTCTTCACTAATATATCCGCCAACTCTCTTGTTTTACGTCTACTTCTCACATAGACAATAGCACTTCCCTGGCTTTCTTTTATTTTTCGAATTAGAACACCCGTTTTATCAAACTCTCTTACTATATTATATGAAAGATTTCGCCTTTCAAAACTTGCCTTAATTTCATTAGATGTCTTGAAATTTAGCTTATCCATGATATCTTTAGCAACATCTGGAGTTGCAGTAGCAGTAAGAGCTAGTATAGGAATATCTGGAATTAGTTCTCTAATATCTGCTATTTTTAAATATGATGGCCGAAAATCATATCCCCATTGTGAAACACAATGAGCCTCATCAACAGCTACTATGTTAATATTCATCTTACTAATAACACTTCTTGCAACTTCATTGGAAAGTCTTTCTGGTGATAGATATAAGAATTTAAGGTCACCATAAAGAGCATTAGAATATATAGCTTCTATCTCATCTGCATGCATTCCAGTATGTATTGCAGCAGCTTTGATATTTTTCTTTCTTAGATTACTTACCTGATCTTTCATAAGAGCTATGAGAGGAGTAATTATAACACATGTTCCCTCCATAACCAGCGCTGGTACCTGAAAACAAATGGACTTACCACCACCTGTTGGTAGCAATGCTAAAGTATCTACACCCTCCAGAATGGAATTAATGATATCCTCCTGCATGGGTCTAAATTTGACAAAGCCCCAATAATTTGTTAATACCTTTCTAGCTTCAGTAATATTCATTATAAATAATTATCCAATGAATTAATGAATAGCTAATTTAACACATTTTATACGAATATTAAAAACGATACTACAACAAAACCTAAACGAAATGGCCTTCGGGACACTGCGCATAGCTAAAACGTATAATTTTGTTCAAAGAAGCCCCTTTAGCTATAGAGGGGCTCTTTTTATGATGTTTTGTGAAAATTATTTGTTTACACCTTCGTAACGATTACCATTAGGTGGATCAACCTCTTTCATAATATTGATCATGTCTGTTTTCTCAGCTGGAGAAGCCTTTGTGAAAATATTAATAATCTCATCTCTTTTAGCTTCAGTAATTACTTGCAAAAAGTATAATCCTGAGCGCTTATTGTAAACATTTTGAAGATATTTGAGGCTTTTACCGACAACCGCTCTTCCGCCTATTAAATCATTGGACATTATATCTAGGCCCTTGCGGTGATATTCGTATAGTAATTTACGTAAGTCGCTGTAACTTGGGTTAAGTATATTCTCAATTAGTTGATATCGGTTTCTTGGTCCTTCAAAAGCTTGCCAACCCTTTTCATTTGAATTTTGAGCAGATGTTACAACTGCCATTGCCTTCTCGTAGAACTGTGTACCTCCTTCCAAGGAGTATGTATCAAAATCCAAACCTAACATAAGGTATGCATAATAAGCAAGAATAGAAGTAAGGTTACTACTATAAGTTCCATCACTGTATAACATAGACTGGTAGGGTACAAATTCAAATCTTAGATCTTGATCAACAAGATTAATAACAACAGAATTATAGTCCGAACCATAAACAGGCCGCTGCAAAACAAGGTTTATACTACCCTTAAATATATCGCTACCTTGAACTTCATTTATGGTAATAACCATAGTAAACTCAATACGTTCTTCGATTTTAAAGTTATAATTCGACCAAACTTTATTGTTCATGAACTCAAAAATTGTAGTCTCCATGTTGCTAAATACGCTTGGGTCAATTCCATCAACACCTTGGGATTGAATCTGTATATTACCCAAAAACTCTTGAGTATAGCCTTTGCTTATTGAACAAAAGCAAATTAAAACAACTATTAAGGTCTTTCTAATCATTTACTAGAAATTTGAATACTTAATTATTTCCGAAGCTATATCTTGAGCTATATCAATTTTTGATTTAAGATCAGTTTCCACTTTTTCACCATTTTTATTAAAAATAGTAACCTTGTTGGTATCATGTCCAAAACCTACGCCTTCTTCTTCCAACGTGTTAAGAACGACTAAATCTAGGTTTTTATTATTAAGTTTTTTAATGGCATTTTCTTCTGCATCGTTTGTTTCTAGTGCAAAACCAACAATTATCTGATTATTCTTTTTCTTTTTGGTAAGACTAGAAATAATATCAACTGTTGGTTTAAGACTAATATTTACAAGTTTATTACTTTTCTTAATTTTCTCATTTGGAACTTGTTCTGGAGTAAAATCAGCTACTGCTGCTGACATGATAGTTATTTCGCTAGTTGGGAAGTATTTTAAGCATGCAGCATACATATCGTTTGCAGATGTAACTTTTGTAATGTTAATATTCCTGTGTGAGATAACCTCATTAGAAGGGCCACTCACTAATTCGACATGTGCACCCATATCAGCCATAACCTGAGACAACGCATAACCCATTTTGCCAGAGCTATGGTTACCAATAAACCTCACAGGATCTATCGACTCATGAGTAGGCCCTGCTGTTATTAGTACGTTTTTTCCATTTAAGACCTTACTAGCGAAAAAAAAATCATCTATTATTTCAGAAATGATTTCTGGCTCTTCCATTCTTCCACACCCCTTGAGGCCACTTGCTAGATCTCCCTCGACAGGTTTGATCTGAGTATAACCATATGACTCTAAGGTTTTAATATTTTCTATTGTTGTGGGATGCTTAAACATATCCAAATCCATGGCAGGAGCAAAAAATACTGGACATCTAGCTGAAAGTAATGTTGTAAGAAGAAGATTGTCTGCAATTCCTGATGCCATCTTTGCAAGTGTATTTGCTGATACTGGAGCAACAAGAATAAGGTCAGCCCACATACCCAAATCAATGTGACTAGACCATGATCCATCTCGTTTATTAAAAAACTCTGTCAATACCGGACGCTCGCTTAAAGTTGACATTGTAACAGGAGTAACAAAATCATGAGCAGCAGGTGTCAAAATTACCTGGACTTCAGCCCCAGCCTTTTTAAACAGCCTGATAATAATAGGAACCTTGTAAGCAGCAATACTGGCGGTAATTCCTATGATTATCTTTTTTCCGGCTAAGTTCATTTTGAACTATATTATTGGAGCTTCTTTGTGAGGGTTTCTTATGTATATGTCACCATTTAAAAATTCATGCACAGATAATAATGTTGGCTTAGGAAGTCCTTCATAAAAACGAGCAATTTCAATTTGCTCTCTATTCTCAAAAACTTCTTCCAGATTATCACTTGCAGGTGCAAATTCCTCTATTTTTTGATCAAGCTCCTTTTTTATCTCATGACCAATTTGATTGGCGCGCTTGGACAATATCACAATTGTTTCATAGATATTACCTGTTTCCTCATAAAACTTTTCCTTTTTACGAGTAACTGCTGTGGTTTCTGTTTTTACTTTTTTATAATCCATTTTATAATTATTAATTTTCTATATTTTCATGAGCCTTATCCTTAATTATTATTACTTCGTCCAGATATCCACTCTCAGGAAAAAGGAATAAGAGATTATTATATGACTCTATTGTTTTCTCATATCTTTCGCCCTTCTTACTATATATACTGTTCTCAGCATATGTGTAATAGGCCTTAGTGATCGAATATAATATGCTCTCTTTGAAATCAGTATCTGGATATTCATCTAAAAGACTTTCAAAAGAAGTTATTGAAGCCTGGTAATCTCCCATCTTGTAATATAGCATTCCAACATTGTAGGCTTTTATCTCCAGTTTCTCTCTCAAATCATCCATTAAAATGTGTGCATCATCAATTCTTGGACTTTCGGGATATAAATCAATGAATGCTTGCAGTTCTTTCAAAGCCAAGTAAGTATTAGTTTGGTCAAGACTAGGTCTTGGCGATTCTAAATAATTACAATAGGCGCTCAAATAGCTAGCATCCTCAGCATATTCACCTCTTGGATACATTTGAGCATATTGCTTATAATAATAGCTTGCAATTTGATAATCTTTCATCTGATAGTAACAGTCTGCAGTATAGTATGTTAGATTTTCACCCTTTTCGGTACCACGATTCACAGCTCTCAACAAATCAAAAAACTGAAGAGCCCTATTAAAGTCACCTTTTTCATACAAATCTACACCAGTTTCGTACTTAAGCTCATTGTTACCACTCTTTAAAATTTTAGAGTAGTTTTTACATGAAGACCCAAGTGCCACAATACCAGCTATTAAGGATATAAAAACTAATTTTCTAAGCATGCCGCAAAATTAAAATAATTTATTGAAGTACAAAACGTTTTCCGCATACTAATATTATCAATATTCCTAAGGAAAATGCAGTGTTAACAAACATTAAGTTTTTATGAATCTCAGCAGATTAAAATACAGTCCATAAAAACTAGATAAATATACTTGTTCTATGAAATGAATTCCATATTTTTGCAGTAAATTTTAATCTATATCTAACGATGGACGTTTTTAACAAATGTGTTGTAAATCCTGGTCCTCTGGGAAAATATGCAAAACAAACTGAGGGGTACTTCATGTTCCCAAAACTAGAAGGTGAACTTTCAAACTATATGATGTTCGAGGGCAAAAAACGTTTAGTTTGGAGCTTAAATAACTATCTTGGACTTGGGAACCATCCTGAAGTAAGAAAAGCAGACGCAGATGCAGCAGCACAATGGGGTATGGCATATCCAATGGGAGCTCGTATGATGTCTGGTCAAACAAAATATCATGAGCAACTAGAAAGGGAGCTAGCAGATTTTGTTGGACGTGAGGCAGCATATTTATTAAACTACGGGTATCAGGGAATGGTTAGTATCATCAATGCTATTGTAGACAGGAAAGATGTTATCGTTTACGATTCTGAGGCCCACGCATGTATAATTGATGGAATGCGATTGCATTTTGGGAAACGATTTGTGTATCCACATAACAATATGGAAAACCTTGAAAAAGAACTTGAAAGGGCCACAAAAATTGTAAAAAAAACAGGGGGAGGAATTCTTGTCATAACTGAAGGTGTTTATGGAATGTCTGGTGATGTAGGTAAACTTGACGAAATCGTTAAATTAAGAGATAAATTCAATTTCAGACTTTTTATTGATGATGCACATGGTTTTGGAACAATGGGACCAACTGGTGCAGGTACTGATGAACATTTTGGTTTACAAGATGAGGTAGATCTTTATTTCGGAACTTTTGCAAAGTCGATGGCAGGTATAGGTGGTTTTGTAGCCGCTAAAAAAGAAATAGTAAAATATCTTCAATACAATATGCGCTCTCAAATTTTTGCAAAATCTTTACCAATGCCCATGGTTATTGGTGCATTAAAGCGACTTGAATTGCTAAGAAGCCAGCCAGAGCACAAAGATAAACTTTGGTCCATTGTAACTGCCCTGCAGAATGGTCTTGTTGATGCAGGATTAAACATTGGAAATACAAATTCACCAGTAACACCAGTATTTTTAAATGGAGGGGTTCCTGAAGCTACGCAAATTACCTATGACCTGCGTGAAAACTACAATATATTCTGCTCAATAGTAGCATACCCTGTGATACCAAAAGGACTAATTATGCTTAGATTGATACCAACAGCTATGCATACCCTCGAAGATGTTGATTATACAGTTAAAACATTTGCAGAGGTTAAACGTAAGCTAGAAAATAACGAATATAAAGACGAGATAAAGGTTAAAACCATTGATTAGGTAATCACTGCTTCAAGTAATGAAAAAAAATTTAGAGCTGACCACCATAAACTTTTGGTTTATAACATTAAATTCAACGGCTGCATATATAATAGCATATCTGCTAATTTTTTATACTAATCACTTCATTAAAATTGCCCTTGCTGGCAACTTTGGTTATGACGTGGGTTTCGACCACAGCCAAATATTATATTATATTGAACCTCATGAATGGACCCATGACGCTGTTCAGCTTATTTATAGTGCTGGTCCCATAATGATATTAATATTGGGGGGATTAGCATTAATTGCATTTTGGTACTATGTTCAAGAGCAAGCAAGGGTAAAAATACTATTCATATGGATATCACTTCATGCCTTTAATTTTTTATTTGGTAGCCTTATGATAGGTAATATTTTCAAAGAAGGTGTAGGCCACGTATTTAACTGGATGTATTTAACTGACACTACTAAGATGATTGTTGCATTATTAGGATTCGTGGGACTTTTAGGAACAGCCTTTACAATGTCAAAACCAGTAGCATTGTCAGCTAACTCTTATTTCAACCAGCTCAGTGAAAGAAACTTTCCATTTTTTATAACGTCTCAACTATTGCTTCCCTTTATATTCGGTACTCTTATATACCTGGCATATTTCCTTCCAAATATCTTATTTCAGGAATCTTATTCTTGGATAACAATGGCATTTATACTTGTTTTTATTACTTTAAGGGTAAGTAAAATGGATACACAATATTTTGATGAAGAAGATAGGTTTATTGGAGCATCAGCACTAATGATAATAATAACAATTCTTCTCGTTGTTTCGCTGAGAGGGCTAATGTGGAATGAGACTCTTATTAATTGGTAACACTACCGAACAATTATTTTCTTGGTTAGTATATTGGAGCTAGTTGCACAAGAAATAATATAAATACCATTTTCAACATCTGAAATATTTATTTCCGACTTATCAATATTTAAATAATATTTTTTAAGAGTTCTTCCAGAAATATCTGAAAAAGTTACATAATGGATAATTTCGCTGGACTGAATGCTTAAAAATGACGATGCTGGGTTTGGAAATACATTAAATTCCACTTCTTTAAAATTGTTTATACCAACATTAGAGTCACAACTTACTATTGCCTTCCAACCTGAATAGTTCAAGTTTGAATCCGAGTAATAATAAACTGTTAAAGCTCCTTGTTCATTTGAAGCTGTCTGCATCCCAGGTCCAATATCACCACACCAAATTCCTAGTTCTGTTGTCGTAGTATCAATACCATCAAAAATCCTAATTTGGTCATTTGCACAATTCCATGAATTTTCCATTTCAAACTCAATAAAGTTAAGTATGACAAAAGTTCCAGGAACGTCAGGATAAAATGTAATTGTAAAATTTTCATCGTTGTAATAATTTCCATCTTCTAGTCCTGAATCATAGAATATTGCATCGCAGGTGGATACAGTTGTATCATTAATTATAATAGATTCCTTAACAATTATATAGTCCTCAATAATCTTAGTATCGGTATTACCAGCCAAATCTGTAACCGTCAGTGAAACATCAAACTCTCCAACATCTAAGTATTCAATTCCAGTTGGATTTGTGATTGAAGATGAACCTTGAACAGATCCTTCAAAGATCCATTCCCATGTGGTTATATCATTTCCTGTGGAAAGATCATAAAAGTCGACAAGTGTATTTGTGCCAGTAATATTTGTTGATGCTTCAAAATTGGAGATTAATGTTCCCAACGGTATCATAAAAACATCAAGTGTAGAACTTTGGTCATCTGTTATTGAAACATTAATAGTTTGGTCATAATATCCTAGTGCCGAATAAGTAACATTATAATTTCCTTGCTTTAGCAAGCGATTGTAATTACCAAATGGTAAATTGGCATATATCTCTGAATTATCCATATCGTGCCCATCAATCCATACCATAGCAGGCACTCCATCACCGGTTAATGCATTTGTAACGGTACCAGAGAGACCATTTCTTACCTGGTTCAAGTAGGCTAATAATGATTTGTAATTAGCATCCCAATAGTTATTTAACTGGCTTTCAGGAGGAGTTTTAGCATTGGAAAGTTCAAGTGTCATTTCACGGCAATTATGAAAATAGTTCATATAATCCTGCCTACCGCCATCTATTGAATACCATGCGTATCCATTGGTAATTCCATTATTTAAATCGGTAAAGTATCCTGGCCACCCATTTGAATGAACAAGATCTGCATACTCCCTACTTACAAATACCCACCAGTCGTTATCTGCAGCAAGAGTTGGCCATGTGTCCCATGGGTAATTTACAACTTCTGCTCCACCATGAAAATTACTTGACATAACAAAATCCATATCAGCAGCAAAATCCATGAAATCAATAGTTTCAGCCTGCCACGCATTACCATCTGGATGCGGGCCATCTTCCGGGTCAGGATAGTTACGATTTAAATCTACAAAATTTGCGTTTCCTCGTGTTGCTCCCCAAACTGAGTTATCCCCTCCTGCAAATGTACCATCAGGGTTAGCAAGTGGATTTATCCAAATATCAATATTATCCACCATAAGTGTCACATCTGGATCAGTTCCATAATTTTCCAATAGATAATCAATTAATCTAAGACTTAAAACGTATCCTGCAAGTTCATCACCATGCATAGATGATGTATATAGGAATTCTGGTTCGGGCTGATCGGAGGTTAAATCATTATTAATATGGATACATAACAAATCCTTTCCAAGTGTGCTTGTTCCTATTGTAACTAGCTCACACAAATTTGGGAAAGAAGCAACAAATTGGTTCATTATGATATTATACTCATTCCAGTTTGGATAATAATCCCATGAACCTATTTCCCTCGATTGTGATGAATTATCTTGTATAGACTTGTAAACCATAGAAGGTGGTGTCAATACCTCAATATCAATTCCATACTTAAGAAACTTATCAAACTGATTGAAGTTAGCATATGCGAATACCTCGTTGTTGGAGATATTATCTATTGATATTATGGAATTTAAATCTAGAATAATAGATGAAGTAATAATCTTAGAATCAAACTTGAAATATACTTCTCCCCTATCTTTAATGGTTTCAAGAGCTTGCTGGACATTGTTTAATTGTCCAAAAACTAGTCCTGAAATCAGGCTTATTATAAGTATTAAGCAAAACTTCCTCATTCCTCTAATTTTTTTACTGCTTATTTGACAATACTATTTTAAAAAAGGTTGTTAATTTTGATTATTACTTTAGTTTATTAACTTCTTGTGATATATTGTTGTACAATGATTTGGTAACTGGAACCATTGGTAAACGAAGATTATTATTCATGATACCTTGTATCTCTAAAGCAGCTTTTACACCGGCTGGATTTCCTTCTCTAAAGATCATATCCGTGAATGGCAGCAAACTGTAATGTATCTTTCTAGCCTCATCATTTTCACCATTTAATGCATGTTTAACCATTCTCGAAAATTCAGCGGGAAAAGAGTTTGCAACAACTGAAATAACACCCTTCGAACCAAGCGCAACCATAGGGAAAGTAAGCGCATCATCCCCGGATAAAACATTAAAGTCAGTTGGCTTACTACTTATTATTTCCATTATCTGAGTTAAATCGCCTGAGGCTTCTTTTACGGCAATAATATTTTTAAAGTCATGGGCGAGCTTAATACAAGTTTCTGAATTAATATTAGAACTTGTTCTACCGGGTACATTATACAATATAATTGGCACAGGACATTCGGTTGCTATTGCCTTAAAATGCTCATATAAACCCCTTTGATTTGGCTTGTTATAATAGGGAGCAACACTTAGAATTGCAGAAATACCTTGAAAATCCGTCCTCTTTATCTCCTCAATAATTAATGCTGTATTATTCCCTCCAATACCAATTACAACTGGAGTTCTTCCATTTACAACCTTTAATACATGCCGAACCACTTCATTTTTCTCATTTGTAGATAGTGTAACGGCCTCACTTGTAGTGCCAAGTGCAACTACAAAATCAACTCCATTTTCAACAATATGATTTAGAAGTTTTGTTAAACCTTCATAGTCAACACCTCCTGACAATCTAAAAGGTGTTACAATTGCTACCCCAGTCCCTGATAATTTATTCATTTATTTATGTTTAAATTCGAAATATAATATTCATACTGCTCAAGCTGTGATTCTATGTCTGTGGCAGTATTATTAATTGTTAAGTCATAAAGATTAATATCCTCAATCCCTTGCAGACCTAACTTATAGCCAGAGTTTATTCTGCTAATGATTAATTTGTTTAACGGCTTAATAGACATTACAAAACTAATCATTAAATCATAATTGTTGCCCTTTAAAAAGGATCTTAAAGCTGGTTTTTCAAATCCAAAAATATCAAAATCCTTTGGAGATATCAAAGTATATCTGTCATCTAGATCCTTGGAAAAATCAGAATTACTTAAAATTATAAATTGTGATTTAGAATACTTATTCAAAATTGAATCTAGGGAATTACTTATCAATTTATATTCATCAAAACCTTCAACTTTTGCAATAAACGCTATGTTAGAACCATTCATTTTTAGATGATTACCACTATTAACATGCTCAGGGATATTAATAAACAACATCCTTATTCTAAGAAACAAATCAATTATCGTAAGCTTTTTAAACACCTGTTTATTCCTTAATGTATTCTGCCGTAAATTTATAAAGAATGTCTAAAAGTAGAACATTTGCAAACCATTATTATATCTATTTTATCAACCGGTTTAAATTATAAGTTTAAATATTATAATGCCATAATAATTCACCCATTTTAATAAAAAATCATCTAATTTTGCAGTAAATTGATAATAAGTGCAATGAAAGTTACTTTAATCGGAACAGGTACTTCTCAGGGAGTTCCAGTTCCTGCATGTGAATGCGAAGTATGCATCTCGGACGATAAAAAAGATAACAGGCTAAGGACAAGTGCTCTAGTAGAGATAGATAATAATATTATTTGTATTGATGCAGGTCCTGATTTTAGATATCAGATGCTAAGAAATAATGTTAAGAGATTAGATGCAATCATCATAACACATTCTCATCGAGATCATATTGCAGGGTTAGATGATGTTAGATCTTTCAATTATGTTTCAAAAAAACCTATGCCAATTTACGCCACTGAATTTGATCAACTGGAAATAAAACGTGAATTTTCTTATGCATTCAACAATAACTATCCAGGATTACCAAAGTATAACCTAAATACAATCAATGTTAAGAGATTTGAAATAAATGGCACACAAATATTACCAATAAAAGTAATGCATTATAAAAACCAAGTTCTCGGCTTTAGAATAAATGATTTTGCATATGTAACAGATACAAATTATATACCTTCATCATCATTGGAGTTACTGCATGGTTGTGATGTATTAGTTCTGAATGCATTGCGAAGAGAAAAACATCCATCTCATTTTAACCTAGAAGAAGCACTAAAAGTTATAGACGACTTAAAACCCAAAAGAGCATATCTAACTCATATCAGTCATTTAATGGGCTTTCACAATGATTTGCAAAAAGAGCTCCCCAAAGGGGTATTTGCTGGCTATGATGGACTTGTTATCAACAGCTAAACTATTTAATTAAACAAATAATTAGAATAAATTATGTCAATTTATCAATAATAACAGTAGACTTGGAAGGAAACCCAAACTGAAATTGAACATTGAGATGTGTAACCCTATTTGTAATTTACTCACCAACTTGATGTTGATAATTTCAAAACTTTGAGATTGCAATTAAAAAATTATTTATTGATCTCAAAATAATAACTCAATTTATGAGTATATCTCTACAAATAAAATTATTTTTGCCACTCAGTTAAAAATAGTTCATACAAATACGAACACCTTATGCTATATAGGAGACATCTCAGAATAAAAGTACTACAATCTCTTTATTCTTGGTATACAGGAGGGACAAGTGATATAATGGCAGGTGAGAAACAACTTCTAACAAGTATAGATAAGCTTCATGATTTATTTTTGTTCCAGCTTTCGTTTTTAGTTGAAATTAAAAGGTTTGCTGAGATTCGTATTGAAGAAAACAAATCAAAATTCTACCCAACAGAGGAAGATCTCAATCCCAATAAAAAGTTTATCAAAAACAAAGTTCTAATTGGTATTGAAAACAACAACGAGTTTATTCTTAGCGAAAACCGATTAAAAGTCAATTGGACACATCAAACTGATTTGTTAATGAAATTCTATAATTTAATCCGAGAAAAAGAATTCTTCAAAAATTATATGGCTTCAGAGGATAAATCAATTGAGGCAGATAAAAAGGTACTCATTAAGATTATCGATCAATGTTTGCCGGGTTATGACCTTCTAAAATCATTTTATGAGGAGAAAAGTGTCTACTATACTGATGGTTATGATCTTGTAATCTTACTTCTAATAAAATTCATAGAGAATTTTAATTCAAAATTCAGCTCCGAAACTAGCTTACCAGGAATTTATAAACCAGCTTTAAATGGGAAGAATGAAGATAGGGAGTTTGTAAGGGTTCTATATAAAACAGTATTAAGGAATGATAGTGATATTGATGAGGAGCTAAAACATAGAACCAAAAACTGGGAATTTGAAAGAATTCCAATCATGGATATAATCCTTCTTAAAATGGCAATCATAGAATTACAAAAAATGGAAACTGTTCCAGTTAAAGTAACTCTAAATGAATACATTGAACTCGCTAAATACTTTAGCACCAATAACAGTAAGGTATTTGTGAACGGAGTACTTGATCGTCTTATCAAAGAATATAATCAAGAAGGTAAAATTAACAAAAGTGGACGCGGACTTCAAAGTTAAATTATGTCTATATACAATAAGAAATATTAAATTACACATTAACAACAAATTTTAAACTATGGCATTTGACATTGAAATGATTCGCAATTTATATGGTAAATTTCCTTCACGGATAAATTCAGCTAAGAAAATGCTTGCAAAACCCATGACCTTAACTGAAAAAATACTTTACTCCCATCTTGATGAAGGAAATGCTACTTCTGAATATAAAAGAGGTGAGTCATATGTAGATTTTCGTCCAGACAGGGTTGCAATGCAAGATGCTACGGCGCAAATGGCTTTGCTACAATTCATGCAGGCAGGTAAAAATAAAGTTGCGGTACCATCAAGTGTACATTGCGATCATTTAATTCAAGCCAAAGAAGGTGCTGAAAAAGATCTTGACACAGCCAACTTCACTAATCAAGAGGTTTATGATTTCCTATCATCCGTATCCAACAAATATGGTATAGGGTTTTGGAAACCAGGAGCAGGTATTATTCATCAAGTAGTTCTAGAAAACTATGCATTCCCTGGAGGAATGATGATTGGTACAGACTCTCATACTCCTAATGCTGGAGGTCTTGCTATGATTGCAATTGGTGTTGGTGGTGCAGATGCTGTTGATGTTATGGCTGATATGCCATGGGAGCTGAAATTCCCAAAACTTATTGGGGTGAAATTAACAGGAAAGCTAAGTGGATGGACTTCCCCTAAAGATGTAATACTTAAAGTTGCTGACATACTCACAGTAAAAGGTGGCACAGGAGCTATTCTAGAATATTTCGGTGAAGGCGCATACAGCTTGAGTGCTACAGGAAGGTCTACAATATGTAATATGGGAGCCGAAATAGGAGCAACAACAAGTACATTTGGCTATGATGATAAAGCGGCCGAATATTTACGTCAAACAAGCAGAGCCGATGTGGCAGATCTTGCCGATGCTATTGCAGAGCACCTTACAGGAGATCCAGAGGTATATGAAAATCCTCATAAATATTTTGATCAGGTTATTGAGATTAATTTAAGTGAGCTTCAACCTGCATTAAATGGACCTTTTACACCTGACCTTAGAACTACAGTTTCCGATATTAGTGAAGTTGCCAAGAAGAATAACTGGCCATTAAACTTAGAAGCGGGATTGATAGGCTCATGCACTAATTCTTCATATGAAGATATTACCAGGGCAGCATCAATTGCCCGTCAAGCAATTAAGAAGAATCTAAGAGTTAAGTCAGACTTGTTAATAACACCAGGTTCTGAATTAGTAAGATACACCATAGAACGGGATGGGTTAATAGAAGAGTTTGAAAAATTAGGAGCAACCGTTTTAGCTAATGCGTGTGGACCATGCATTGGGCAATGGGACCGTGAAGATGTTAAAGACAAGCATAAAAATTCTATTATCACATCATTCAATAGGAACTTTGCAAAAAGAAATGATGGAAACCCTAATACCTATGCATTTGTTAGCTCACCGGACATGGTGATGGCTTATGCAATTGCAGGAAAGCTTGATTTTAATCCTCTAACTGATGAAATTGAAAGTGAGGATGGTAAGATGGTAAAACTTGATGAGCCAGTTGGTGTGGTTTATCCTTCAAAAGGTTTTGATGTAAAAGACTCTGGATATCAAGCTCCAGCAAAAGATGGAAGTGGTATTGATGTAGTAGTAGACCCAAGTTCTGAGAGATTGCAACTGTTGGATCCATTCTTAGAATGGGATGGAAATGACTTTTTCAATCTAAAACTTCTAATTAAAGCCAAAGGTAAATGTACCACAGACCATATCTCAATGGCTGGACCTTGGCTTAGATATAGAGGGCACCTTGAAAATATATCACAAAACTTATTAATTGGTGCATTAAATTATTTCAATGACAAAACAAATTTTGTTAAAGACCAAGTTACTGGTGAATATGAAACAGTTCCACAAGCTGCAGCAAATATGAGAGATGCAGGTGTTGGAACAATAGTAATTGGTGATCAAAATTATGGTGAAGGATCATCCAGAGAGCATGCTGCCATGGAACCCAGGTTTATGGGAGTTAAGGCCGTTCTGGTCAGATCATTTGCTCGGATTCATGAAACTAACCTTAAGAAGCAGGGAGTATTAGCACTGACATTTGCAGATAAAAGTGATTATGATAAAGTTCTTGAAGATGATTCATTTGATATCACAGGACTTGATAGCTTTGCTCCAGGTAAGCAAATTAAACTAATAGTAACTCATAATGATGGAACAAAAGATGAAATTCTCACTAACCATACTTATAACGCCAATCAAATTAAGTGGTTTAAGTCAGGAAGTGCCTTAAATCTCATAAAGAAGCAAAATGTATAATAATAAATAGTCAAGTTTAATAATTGCTTTGAAACATGACTTTGTAATGATAATAAATCTCTGTGAAAATAACATCAAATAGCATTGTTGCAATAGACTACACTCTTTCCAATAACAAATCTGGAGAAGTTTTGGAAAAAACACCAGATGATCAAGTTATGAAATTTAAATTCGGTATTGGCGAACTATTACCATTATTTGAATCTAATATCATTGGATTGATAAAGGGAGATGATTTTGATTTCATAATCCCCCCTAAAGACGCTTATGGTCCATTGGATGCATATGCGGTTTTTGATTTACCAATGGATACATTTACTGAGGATGGTAATATAAATAGCGACATGATGCAGGTTGGTAATAAAATACCACTAACCGATAAGCATGGCAACAAACACATGGGAATAATTAAAGTTATCATGAAAGACGCAGTAACTATGGACTTTAATCATCCACTTGCGGGTATTGAACTTAGGTTTGTGGGATCAGTTACCGATGTAATCGAATAAAAATATGGGATTTCATACTTCTTTAATACCATAATGAAATGAAAAAATATTTTTATAATTTTATAATTATCTTCATTTTTCTTTTGAGTTCATGCTCTAATTCACCTACACAAACTAAAAATGAAAAGCCTATAAAAAAAGACGTAAAGGTTAGTTACATAAGCCAAAATGACGAAACATTTAATACCATCAAGAAAAAGGGCTCTTCAATAGCAATAATAACTCAAGTTGAATTAGGAAAATCTTTAAAGAATTCATTGGCAAACGGTGGACCTGAAAATGCCATAAGTTTCTGTAAGCTTGAAGCAATTAGAATAACAGATTCAATTGCTGAAACTGAGGATGTAATAGTGAGAAGGTTGTCTAAAATGAATAGAAATGTTGCCAATGAGATGGATGGGTTTGAGTCTAAAATTTACAAGCAATATGTAATGGAGTACTTGAACAAAAAACCATTAAATGCAAAGGTTGCTGTGAATCAAAATGGTAATCCTGTTTATTACAAACCCATATTAACGAATAACATGTGCCTCACATGTCATGGTACTCCAGGCAGCACAATGACAAACGAATTAAATAACAAGATAAAGGAATTATATCCAGGCGATAAGGCGATAAATTTCGAGGAAGGTCAGCCAAGAGGTATGTGGGCAATAACATTTGCAAATGTTAATGCTAATGCCAAATTAGCACAATGATAACTATCTGTATGAAGTGCAAAAGTTGATTGCACCGTTTAGAAAATTTTGATGATCAATACTATTAGGAAATAAAAGTTTAACCCAATTGAGCAATTCCATAATCTGAAATTATTTTTTATCAATTTCCTTAGATAATTTTCATGAGTTTATCTAAATAATAGAAATTAGTTTAGTAAATTTGTAGATTCAAATATTAATAAAAATACAATGAAAAATTTAAATATATCTATTCTAATTATATGTCTTACAACATTTTTTTCTTCTGCCATGGCAATTACTCCTGGGGATGATCCAGCTGCCACTAAATATCCAGAGGGTGCAAAGATTTATGCCGCTAAGTGTGTTGCCTGTCATCAAGTTAATGGAATGGGAGTTCCGAGCGCTTTCCCCCCTCTAAAAGATTCCGATTATTTATTTGCAGACAAAAAACGTGCAGTAGAGCAGGTTTTAAATGGTTCGCATGAGGAAATGATTGTAAATGGAGTCGCTTATAATTTGCCAATGGCTTACCAAGTAGATACCCATAAAGATGCAGTTAATGTCATCAACTATGTACTAAATGCATGGGGAAATAAAGGGGGTGAAATCACTTTAGACGAAGTAAAAGATATCAAAATTGTAAGATAATAATATCACATAATACAGTTCATAGTTTATGGTCTGTAATCTAGAAATTATTATTACGCATATTTAATCATCGCTATTAAACATAAACCCATGAAAAACTTTTTTTGGATTATCTCAATCACTCTTATTTTCATTTCATGTAATGAAAATACCCACAAACAAGACCGGAAGTCTACTAATTTTAAACCAAAAAAAATAGAAGCTCCAGCAACAGACAAAACATATGGTAACCAAGTCACTATGGAAAATGCTGCCGATGCAAGACGATTACCGGATTTACTTAAAGATAGTAAATCAAAGGAAGTAAAATTAATAGGGAAGGTTGAGAATGTATGCCAGTCTGAGGGTTGTTGGTTGGAGTTAGGAATGGGTGATAACAAATTAATATATATTACCTTTAAAGATAACAATTTTACTGTTCCAAAGGATATTGCAGAAAAAACTGTCCTTGTGAATGGAATTGCCTCAAAGGAAATTATATCAGTTGAAATCCGAAAGAAAATGGCGACTGCAGAGGGTCTTTCAATGGAAGAAGTTAATTCCATAACCGAGCCTCGTGTTGAATATACATATGAAGCAACTGGAGTTGTTGTTAAGTAATTATTGTATGACCGTTTTTTCAGATTATTAATTAATTCTTTTTTCAACAACATGTTTAATATTATATCTAAAAAGAGGATGAAGTTTTTATATTCATATTTATACTCATTTTAAATTACAGTTTCAGGCTGTCAGTTTAGATTTTTTTTCTAAATTAGCTGCATAATATCATATTAACTTATATCACTGATAATGAATAGATTAAGAGTCCTAAAAAGTGTGGGTTTAGTGTTAGTTTTAATAACATTTACCTCATCCTATATATGTGCTCAAGATGAATTAGGAGTTTATGAGCATCTAGATGAATATATTGGTGATAGTCTTGTATTCACTGACGAACAATTTAACGAGATAAATCTCAAACAATCCATAGACAAACCAACCATTATTTCATTGGTCTATTACGAATGTCCAGGTATATGTAGTCCCCTTTTAAACGGTTTTGCTGAGGCAATGGATCGAACGGATATAGAACTCGGTAAAGATTACCAAGCTTTTACAATTAGTTTCTCGCCTACTGAGCAAACACCTCTGGCACGAAAAAAGAAGAAAACTTACCAAAAACTTGTAGCCCATGGAGACACAGAGGGTTCATGGAAATTTTTCACTGGCGACAGTACCAATATTAATAATCTCTTAGACCAAGTTGGTTTTAAAGTAAAAAAGGAAGGGAGAGAATACATTCATCCAGGAACACTTATTGTTATTAGCCCCAACGGAAAAATAACAAGGTACTTATATGGTAGCGATCATTTTTTACCGTTCGACTTGAAGATGGCGGTTGCTGAGGCTGCAGAAGAAAAATCTGGACCGACCATAAACAAGATGTTAAAATATTGCTTTACATATGATCCTGAAGGACAAAAATACGTTCTTAATTTTACTAAAATATCAGGATCAATAATACTTTTATTAGCTATACTATTACTTAGCACATTAGTAATCAAAGGAAGAAAACGTAAAAAAATTAACACTAAATAATATGACAGAAACTTCAGCTTCACAACCCAACTATTTGAACGTCACAAAAGGGTTGTTTTCATGGATATTTACTCTGGATCATAAACGAATAGGACTTCTATACTTATACACAGTTGGATCATTTTTCTTAGTGGGGGTTGTACTAGGTGTTATAATGCGCCTAGAGTTATTCAATCCGGGAGGAGATATCATTGAAGCACAAACATACAATCAGGTTTTCACCTTGCATGGTGTAATAATGGTTTTTCTATTTATTATACCCAGTATACCCGCAATATTTGGTAATTTCTTTTTACCCATAATGCTAGGAACAGATGATGTTGCATTCCCAAGAATAAATTTAATGTCCTGGTGGCTTTATGTTATAGGTGCATTATTTGCACTTGGAACTTTAGTTTTTGGAGATGGACCAGCTGATACAGGATGGACCTTCTATGCTCCTTATAGCGTTAAAACTGGAACAAATGTTTCAATGACAGTTTTAGCAGCATTTGTTCTAGGTTTTTCCAGCATACTTACGGGATTAAATTTCATAGTTACAATACATAGGTTACGTGCACCTGGAATGGGTTTTAATGACATGCCATTATTTTCTTGGGCATTGTATGCAACCTCTTGGATACAATTGCTTGCAACTCCAATCATTGGAATAACACTCCTAATGATTATAGCAGAAAGAGTTTTGGGTATAGGTCTTTTCGATCCATCAATTGGAGGCGATCCAATTTTATATCAACATTTGTTCTGGATATACTCCCACCCTGCTGTTTATATAATGGCTCTGCCAGCAATGGGAATTGTCAGTGAAATTATACCTACATTTTCTCAAAGAACAATTTTTGGTTACAAAGCAATTGCCTATTCAAGTTTGGGTATAGCATTTGTGGGTTATTTTGTTTGGGGACATCATATGTTTACTTCTGGAATGAGTGGCCCATCAGCTTGGGTATTCTCACTATTAACATTCTTTGTAGCCATACCAACATCAATTAAAGTATTCAACTGGCTTGCCACATTATATAAGGGTTCAATTAATATTGAAGTTCCCTTACTATACGTGTTAGCCTTTATTTTTAATTTTTTGATTGGAGGATTAACAGGTCTAGTAGTTGGAGCATTAGCCGCAGATGTGCACCTTCATGACACATATTTTGTTGTGGGACACTTCCACTATGTAATGTTTGGAGGCACAGGGTTTGCCTTTATTGGAGGGCTTCATTATTGGTTTCCAAAAATGTGGGGTAAAATGTATAACAAAGCGGTTGCGCAATTGGCCTTCATAATAATTTTCATTGGTTTTAATATACTTTATTTTCCAATGTTAATACTAGGTTTAATGGGGATGCCTCGTCGCTACTATGATTACCTGCCAGAATTCCATACCCTAAATCAAGTAAGTACAGTTGGTTCATGGATAATGGTTACTGGATTAATAATAATGTTGGTAAATTTATTTATTGCCCACAAAAGAGGAAAGAAAGCTTCTGATAATCCATGGAATGGTATTACTCTTGAGTGGCAAACAAAATCGCCTCCGCCATTGTATAATTTTGATAAAATGCCAGAATTAGTTAAGGGTGGACCTTACAATTATCCCAATGCAAAAAATAGTTAGTATTACAACCAAAATAATTAGAGTTAATTAATAATAACTAATATTAAATAATGGAACATTCATTTTCATTGCCGAACTCAGGTCATAATTATGATGCCAAAGCTTCAAAATTAGGAATGTGGTTATTCCTCTACACAGAGATTTTGCTTTTTGGAGGATTATTTATGGTATATATGGTATACAGGGCTCTAAATCCTGATGCTTTCCTAATTGCCTCATTTAATCTTAATGTATGGATGGGAACAATTAATACTGTGGTATTGCTAACAAGCAGTATGACAGTAGCTATGTCAATAACCGCAATTCAAAAGGGAAACTCCAAACTATCACTAATCTTATTAGCAGCAACTGTCTTAGCAGCTGTGATATTTTTGGTCATAAAATACTTTGAATGGGGTGCGAAAATTGAACATGGATTTTGGCCAGGAATGGACCACTTCATAAATTTACCCTTTGGCGAACAATTATACTTCTATCTTTATTTCTTTATGACTGGATTGCATGGTCTGCATGTTGTAGTAGGCATGATATTTATCCTGATAGTAATGAAAAAAATTAAGAATGGTTCACAAAATAAAGATAAGAATCAACTTTTGGAAAATTCAGGCCTTTATTGGCATCTTGTGGATTTAATCTGGATTTACTTATTCCCTTTATTCTATCTAATACATTAATATTATGAGCGATACTAAAAATAACCATACTCAAGACGACTCTCACCATATAACTGGTTATGCTGAACATTTTGGCACCTATGTGAGTTTAATAATGTTAACATTTATGACAGTGTTTATTTCAGTATTTGGCGCTGACCTTAATACTCTAACTGTTGCAACTGCAATGTTTATAGCTAGTGTAAAAGTTTTAATAGTTGCATATTATTTCATGCATTTAAAGTATGATCCTAAGGTTTACAGAGTAATGATTCTTTTAGTAATGGCAATGTTCGTCATTTTTCTGATTATGCTAATGTTTGATTATTTAACTAGATAAAAATTAATTCATGAACGCATCTAATTTTGTAGAAGGTGTTGATTTATCACTTTACGTGATTATGGGAATATCTGTATTTTTTCTCATCGCAATCACCTTTGTAATGATTTATTTTCTGTTTAAGTATAGAAAAAAGAATAGCCCAGTGGCAACAAACATACCTCACAATACACTCTTAGAAATTGTTTGGACCGTAATTCCTACTATTCTAGTTTTAATCATGTTTTGGTATGGTTGGATAGGATATAAACCCATGTTAACAGCTCCCAGTAATGCAATGGAAATAGAAGCAGTTGGTCAAATGTGGAAATGGACATTCAAATACCCTGATGGCAAAGTTTCAGATTCGCTAGTTATACCTATAGACAAACCTGTTAAGCTTAACCTAAGGTCCATTGATGTATTACATTCATTGTATATTCCAGCATTTAGAATCAAACGTGATGTTGTTCCAGGAAAGGACTTTATGATGTGGTTTACAGGACAAAAGTTAGGCAGATATGATATATTTTGTGCTGAATATTGCGGTCAGCTTCATTCGTACATGTTGAGTTCTTGCACAGTACTAAGTGAAGAAGGTTATAATAATTGGTTGAGCAGCGAGCCAGACTTGTCAAATGAGCATCCTGGATTAACATTATTAAAAAACAATGCCTGTCTTTCCTGTCATAGCAGAGATGGTAGTAGAATTATTGGCCCGAGCTTTAAGGATTTAATTGGAAGGCAAGAGGTAATAATCCGTGATGGAAATAGGGAAGAAATAATTGTTGATGAAGATTATATAGCAGGAAAGATTAAGAACCCAAACACATCTGAAGTAGAAACATATCAGGCTGGCTTAATGGCATCCTATGGAGATATACTTTCTGATGATGACATAAAGAAAATTATTGATTACATATCAACATTGTAAATATGCAAATTAAGCGATGGTTTAATATACTTATGGATCTCAATAAGGTTAGGATAACTTTTGCAGTTACACTTACCACCATTGCAGGATATATCCTTGCCAAGGACGGCATTGATCTGGGAATTATATCTCCAGTTATAGGTATTTTTGTTTTAGCATGTGGCTCAGCTGCCCTGAATCATATTCAGGACCAAGACAAAGATGCCATAATGGAAAGGACTAGTAATAGACCAATTCCTTCAGGACAAATCTCAGCCAAATTAGCTACTATAATAGGGCTTATGGAAGTCATCATAGGTTCAGTCATCTTATATTTAGGGTCTGGGTTTCTGGCACTACAATTAGGTTTAGTAACATTAATATGGTACAATGGTATCTATACACCATTGAAGCGTAAAACTGCATTTGCTGTAATTCCCGGTAGCATAATTGGAGCTCTTCCTCCTCTTGTTGGTTGGGTTTCTGCAGGTGGAAGTCTACTAGACCCAAAAGCAATGGTATTGGGTTTATTTTTCTTTATGTGGCAAATACCTCATTTCTGGTTATTGATGCTCAAATATGGTAAAGAATATCAGGAGGCAGGATTTCCATCAATAACATCAAAATTAAATATCCAACAAGTGAAAAATTCAACATTCCTATGGACTGTTGCAACAGCAATTTCAGCACTTATGGTAGCAATGTCTGGTTTAATAAACCTTATTATATTCAAACTAATGATATTGGCTGCAGCTATTTGGCTAGTAGTTGTATTTGCTAAGCTATTGAAGCCAAAATCCGTTGACTTCAATCCCATATACTATTTTATTAGAATAAACTACTTTGTGCTTATCATGATCTTAGTGTTGAGTATCGAACCCCTCATAAAATAATCCTTTTATTGTCATAAAAAGATATCAGGCGCTTGTTTTCATGGTTAAGCATCCACTATTTAATTGTTAAAGTATTAGATTAGTTCCGATTATATTGAATTATTTAACATTTACTTACAACTTTTTGGAGTAACCTGATGTCTTATATTGGGCAAAATAAATTAGTTTTGCTAAGCACAGTTAATTTTGTAATACAAAAAGTATTTCAATAATTGAAAACAAAACAAGTACATCATGAAACTAACCTATATTACTTTTCTCTCTGCAATAATTTTACTTGTATCATTACAAGCAAGTTATGCACAAGTTTTGCATCCAGAAAAAATATCAAAAGCTATTTACTTTGATAAATCTAAACCTCTACAGTCAGTTAAAGAAGTACCCTATGGGGTGAGGAAAAGAAACTGGAAAAACAAGCTTGTTCCCAATAAGTTTGAAGTTGAAGATGAATTAAAGAACATGGCACCCCTATCTGGAGAAGATCCGGTGCAGCAGAAGAAAATTATGTATGGTGGCAGAAACCAAGGAACAATAGATCAAAATTTCGGAGGTGTTACCAACACTTATGGAGTAGCTCCTCCTGATACGGATGGGGATGTTGGGCATGACCACTATTTTCAAATGGTAAACCAAGGATATGCAATCTGGGATAAAGAAGGTAACTTATTATATGGTCCAGTTGATAATATAACCCTTTGGGATGGTTTTACAGGGCCATGGTCTAATACCAATGATGGAGATCCTATAGTTGTGTATGATGAATATGCTGACCGTTGGATTGCCACACAATTTTCTCTAGCACAAAATCCATATTTTTATGAGTTAGTTGCAGTATCAGTAACTAGTGATCCACTTGGAGAATGGTACAGATATGCATTTCAGTTTGATAATATGCCTGACTATCCAAAATTTGGAGTATGGCATGATGGATATTATTTCTCCACGCATCAGTTTGGGAATGGATTCACCGCGGGTATGAGTATTTTAGACAGAAATGCCATGCTTCAGGGAGACCCAAATGCGCAGATGATTTACTTTAATGTGGGACCAGATCACTATGGCCTTCTTAATGCCGATGCTGATGGCGCTCTTCCTCCTCCTAGTAATTCTCCCAATTATATTGTAGACGTTGGCAGCAACAAACTAAAAATGTGGGAAATAGACATAGACTGGGTAAACACGTCCAATTCTACGATAACAAGGATTAACGATCTAGCAACTGAGCCTTTTTCATCCCAAGGTATTAATATTGGTCAACCTGGAACTGGACAACAACTTGATGCCTTAAGTGGTATGACAATGGTTAGGCTCCAATATAGAAATTTTGATAGCTATGAAGTCATGATGGCTAACCATACTGTTAATGTGGGCGGAGGCCGTGCAGGTGTTAGATGGTATGAGCTGAGGAATACCGGTTCTGGGTGGTCCATTTATCAGCAGGGAACATATGCCCCCCAAGATGGAGAGAACAGATGGATGGGAAGTATATCAATGAATCAGAACGGAGATATTGCTCTTGGGTATTCCGTATCAAGCTCATCTACTTATCCATCTATCAGAATTGCAGGCCAAAGCTCAGGTGCACCGCTTGGGCTAGGAATATTTGATATAGATGAAACTAGCATACTTGAAGGTACCAAATCACAAACTGGAGTTAATAGATGGGGTGACTATTCATCAATGAGAATTGACCCATCAGATGGTAACACATTCTGGTTTACTACTGAATACACAAACGGAGGTTGGGGTTGGAAAACTCAAATTGCTTCATTTAATTTTGTAGCTCCACCAATAGCTGAGTTTATCTCAGATGAGATTATTATCCCAGTTGGTGAATCAGTTAATTTCACAGACCTAACATCAGGTATCCCATCCGAATGGTCATGGACATTTGATGGAGGAACCCCTAGTAGTTCCGCATCACAAAACCCTGAAAATATAGTATATGACACAGAGGGTTCTTATAACGTTAAGCTTGTTAGCACGAACTATTTGGGTGCGGATAGCATTACCAAGGAGGCATTTATAGAAGTAAGCTCTACAGTGCTACCAGAAATAGATTTCACATCAGACCTAAATATTATTTGTGAAGGTGAGCCAGTAATATTTGAGGATTTAACAGAGTTAAGCCCGATTCAATGGTTATGGGAATTTGATCCTCCATCTGTTGAATTCATAAATGGAACATCAGAATCATCTCAAAATCCAGAGGTAATATTCAATGACAATGGATACTATTCAGTAAGCCTAACCTCATGGAACATGAATGGTCCTGCATCATTGACCAAAACAGACTACATCAAATCAGGTGGATATCAACCATATTTTATTGATGATTTTGAAACAAATGGACTTGATGAATATGGATGGACAATTGAGAATCCGGATAATGATGTAACATGGGAGATTTATGAAATTGGAGGAACAACACCAGGTTATCATGCCCCTGCTGTTAACTTCAGGGATTATTTTGCAGTTGCGCAAAGGGATAGATTAATATCTTCACCTTTTAACCTCGATGGTTTAACCACAGCATCACTAGAGTTTCAGCATGCATATGCTCAACATCTTGATGCAATCAACTATACAGATTCATTAATAGTATACATAAGCGATAATTGTGGTGATACTTGGACCAGAATTTGGGAAGGTGGTGAAGACGGTACTGGTAACTTTGCGACTCATGAACCAACTGATTATGATTTCTTTCCAGAAGTTGAATCCGACTGGTGTATGTCTGGGTGGGGAGCATCTTGCGTAACACTAGACATATCAAATTGGACTGGTTCTTCTGATGTCAGAGTTGCATTTGAAACTTTTAGCTACTTCGGCAATCCTATTTTTATTGATAACGTTGCAGTTTCTCAGCTAGTCAGTGTTAGTGACATTAATAACCTGGAGAGCAATGTTAGAGTCTTTCCAAATCCTACAAGTGGTAAGTTTACATTAAGCATTATTGGAGATAATCAGTTTGATAAATTACTTGTAACAAATTATATGGGACAGGTTATTAATGAGCAAACCATAAACTCATCTGAATCTGAAATTATTCTGAATGAATCTGACAGATGGACATCTGGTGTTTACTTTATCAAACTTTCAGGATTATTAGGCTCTCAAACTGAGAAACTTATTATAAAATAGTTGTAAATAATATATTATCTAAAGGCTCAACCTACTTAGGCTTGAGCCTTTTTTGTTTATGACTATTATAATTATTAATCGCACAATTTGATTATTTTTACGATATGAATTTATTCTACTCCCCCAACATTAATGGGCCTAAAACAGTTCTGGAAACAGAAGAATCCAAACATATAATACGTGTGCTGCGCAAAGAAGAGGGTGATGAAATATTATTCACGGATGGGAAAGGGTTTTTCTATAATTGTAGGATAATAGATGCAAACGCTAAGAAATGTGTTATTGAGGTTATAAATAAAGAAGAAGGAATGGATATTTATGGTTGTAAACTCCATATGGCAATAGCTCCAACCAAAAATATTACTAGACTTGAAACTTTTCTTGAAAAAGCAACAGAAATAGGCATTCATGAAATCACACCTTTAGTATGCTACCAATCAGAGCGTAAGAAAGTTAAAATAGATCGACTGCAAAAGATCATTATATCTGCAATGAAACAGTCTCTAAAATCAGAATTACCTAAATTAAACAACGCCATTAAATTTGAACAATTTATTAAAAATGATTTTTCCGGTCAAAAATTTATAGCATACATTGATAACGGAGTAAAAATGCAATTATCTGACTGCATGAAACCAAATGAAAATATTCTAATACTAATTGGTCCAGAAGGTGGATTTAGTAAAGAGGAAGTAAAACTTGCAACATCATTAGGCTATATACCAGTTAGTTTGGGGAAATCAAGATTAAGAACCGAGACTGCAGGAATAGTTGCATGCCACACAGTTTCAATGATAAATACCTAATTTAAGTCATCTGTTTCTCTTGTATAAAAACAAATTAAAAATTTACTACCCCTCATTATTAAATGGAGGATAATCAGTATAACCTTTGGTTGTTGGTGTATAATAGGTTTTTTTATCTGCAGTTGCCAAGGGATAATTATTGCTAACTCTAGACACAAAGTCAGGGTTTGCTATGAATGGGATTCCAAATGAAACTAGATCAGCTATATCATCCTTGATTATTTCATTCCCAGATTCTGCTGTAAAACCACGGTTTACCATTAACGTACCCTTGTATATTTTCCTATAACGCTCGGCAATATTAGTCTCAGCATATGGTATGTCAGTAACATCTGTAAATGGTTCACTCAAATGCAGATATGCAATATTATAATCATTTAATTTCCCTATTATATGATCAAATGTTGGTATTGTTTCTTCATCTATTGTCATACCATGATAAAAATGAGATGATGGATTTAATCTTACCCCTATCCTATTTACTGGAATATACTCTCCCATTGCCTCTATGATATCAAACAATATCCTACCCCTGTTTTCAATTGACCCACCATACTCATCTGTTCTGGTATTCGAGCATGGCGCAAAAAATTGATGTAATAGATAGCCATTTGAGGAATGTATCTCAACTCCATCAAAACCAGCTTCTACAGCATTTGATGCAGCCTTTGAAAATTCATGAATAACCTCCTTAATGTCAGACATTGTCATCTCCTTTGGGGTAACAGATGATTTCTCACCTTCGGGAGTTCTGACCGTTTGATTTATGTTAATTGCCGATGGAGCAATGGGTTGATTTCCATTCAAATAATATGGATGACTAATTCTACCCACATGCCATATCTGAATGAATATTTTGCCGCCTTCCTCATGAACAGCTTTTGTTATAAGTTTCCATCCATCAATATGATCATTTGTATGGATACCAGGTGTATTTGCATAGCCAACTCCCATTGAACTTACCTGTGAACCTTCAGATATAATTAGCCCTGCAGAAGCACGTTGCTTATAGTACTCGGCCATTAGTTTTGTGGGTTTATTAGCATTATTATTAGCCCTACCTCTTGTAAGGGGAGCCATAATAATCCTGTTTTTCAAATGCAGATCTTGCATTTGATACCCTGAGAGTAATAAATTTTCCATAAAAATTTAATGGTGATAGAAGAATTATTCGTTTACTGTTACAGATTTGAGTTTAAATGTGGATTACCTCATCATAAGCAGCAGCCACTGCTTCCATTACTGCTTCTGACATTGTTGGATGTGGGTGAACAGTTTTTATTATTTCATGGCCAGTAGTTTCCAGTTTTCGTGAAGCGACCACTTCAGCAATCAATTCAGTTACATTTTCTCCAATCATCTGAGCACCAAGCCACTCACCATATTTAGAATCAAATACAACTTTAATAAAGCCATCTTTTTTACCAGCTGCGCTAGCTTTCCCAGATGCGGAAAATGGGAACTTGCCAACTTTTATATCAAAACCTGCTTCCTTTGCCTGAGATTCAGTCATACCCACAGACGCTACCTCAGGGTTTGTATAAGTACATGCTGGAATATTTCCGTAGTCTATTGGTTCCACATCTACTCCAGCAATTTTTTCAACACATGTTATTCCTTCGTGTGATGCAACATGAGCCAATGCAGGGCCATGAACAATATCACCAATTGCATAATACCCTGGCACGTTAGTTTGATAAAAATCATCAACTTGTACCTTTCCCTTCTCAACCTTAATTCCGACATCTTCTAAACCTATCCCTTCAACATTAGTCTCAATGCCCACAGCTGAAAGAACTATATCAGTATCAATAACTTCCTCACCCTTTTTAGTCTTTATTTTAACTTTACAAGACTTTCCACTAGTATCAACAGATTCAACAGAAGATTCGAGCATGATCTTCATCTTATCCTTTTTAAATGACCTTGCCAAAGCTTTAGATACCTCTGGATCTTCCAAGGGAATAATATTTGGTAAAAACTCCACCAAGGTTACATCAACACCAACACTATTAAAGAAAAATGCAAACTCGGAACCAATAGCTCCAGAGCCCACAACTACCATTTTATTAGGCATTTTATCAAGAACCATTGCCTCACGATAACCAATAATTTTCTTTCCATCCTGTGGAAGGTTTGGTAATTGTCTGGAGTGAGCCCCTGTTGCCAAAATAATGCTTTCAGCATCGTATATTTCAGATTTACCTTTATTTGAAACTTCCACTTTGCGACCTGGCATAACTTTTCCAAAACCAGTGATAACATCTATCTTATTTTTTTTCATAAGGAACTGAACTCCCTTACTCATTCCATCAGCCACACCTCTACTTCGCTTAACCATTTCAGCCAAATCAGGGTTTATCTTACCATCAATCTTAACACCATAATCAGCAGCATGTTTAGCATAATTAAAAACCTGAGCACTTTTTAAAAGAGACTTTGTTGGTATACAGCCCCAATTAAGGCAAACACCACCAAGTTCTGATTTTTCAACAATGGCAACTTTTTTACCAAGCTGCGAAGCTCTAATTGCAGCCACATATCCTCCCGGGCCACTTCCTATAATGATAATATCGTATTTCATAATAATTATTTTCGGAAAAATTTATGCAAAAATAGTCAATCAATGCCAATGAATAATAATTTTTTTCAATAAAAATATAATGATTCTTTCTAAGCAAGGTCTTAGTATAACATCATATTAAAATAGAATCCATAAATTTTAATAACTGAATCTGTATGACAGCTTTAAGTGAATAACATTATGAGGAGTAATCTGGGCTAATTTTGATATGTTATCACTTAGGCTAAAATTACCATTGGGATCATCACCCGTTCTTCCTTGCGACCATACTAAATAAGCAGTGGAACCTGGCAGATACTCCCATCTCACAACAAGATTCGATCTAAATTCAAAAAAGCTAAAATCAGGATTTTCAAGTGTGTATGCGTTGCTACCATCGTGAATTGTATATGTATCATAAGAATCATTAAAATCAATATCAATTTGATTAAATGTATAGTATTGATCTTGCCAATTGGTAAAGGAGGCATTTATCACTTTTTTAAAGTCATAATAATCTCCTGAGAACAAAAATGGTTGTCCCCAGTACTGAATACTAAGGTTTGGAGTAATCCCAACATTTATTCTAAAATCAAAATTCACAAATTCTTTGTCAATTGCAGAAACTAAATAAACAATACTGTGATTTAAATCTTGTTCTTCAAATTTATCTATATATATAACATCACTTTCTGAGAAAGTATAAGAAGGTTCAAATGAAAGTTCAAGAAAATCAAATGGGCGATAAGCTAGCTCTATACCAAAACTATTTGACTGCTGGTAATCATCATCTCCAAATTGAAATCGTGAAAACATCTCCAAAACAAATCTCTTTCGATCATCTGATGTAACACTAATAAATGTGCCCCAACTGCCAGGAACTTTTAATGATGGTCCTCCTCTAAGCTCATGGCGATCAATATCATAACCTTCGCGATACATTCCAGTTCTAACTCTAAAATAGTTCATCAACTGCATTTGAATTCTGAGGTTTATTCCAGAATGCAATCGTACACCTGAATAATCCCAAGCCCTCCATGTTGTAGAAGAAATATTAAATGAACGAAGTATTCCAATGGGTTCCCAGATTCTATACTCTGCATATGCCGTAATATTTATAGCATCAGCATACCTAAGGTATCCCATATCATTTAATTCAAGACCTGGCGATCTCCACATAAATCTACCAGAGTATGTCCAGTGACCGCCTCCAATTTTACCTACTTCAATGGTCCCACCTGATCCAGTCAGACGTGTAAGAGTGGTGTCCACATTTAAGTGATCTGAATCAGGACGCTGAAAATAATGTTGTGGTGACTCCTGCAATGCAGTAATGGCCTCGGTGCTTCCATTTACAATACTAAAAGTTGCTAATGCAGTAAGGAAGTATGATTTTTCATTCCAATAATTAGCAAAATCAAGGCCCCCAGTATACGCTGAGTTTGGTAAAAAATTTAAAGCACTATCATTTATAAACCTATTTGTAGCTGTGAGCATTCCTCCTATTTGGGTGTTTCCCCTATTGTAGTCTTTTTGGACCCTTGTATTAAAAAAATTGGTTATTGGTTCTATAACTTCATCTCTACGTTCTCCGTTATAGTCTATAATTGCTTTCTCCTCCTTAGTAATTGTTTCCAAAATACCAACAGATAGTCCATTCTGAGTTTTACCTGATAACTTTACAGCACCAAGTATGCGAGTAAACTCAGGTGCCTTAGCATACTCACTACCCAATAGTTCAGGTTCATAATGGGGTTGAGCACCTATTCGCCTTGAATAAAATAGGTTTTCCTCACTAAAAGGTCCTTCACCTTGAGTTAGTTTGAAGTCAAAAATATTACTCCCTTCGATAAAGAATGGGCGTTTTTCTTGAAAAAAAGTTTCGAAAGCTGACAAATTTACCTCAGAAGGATCCGCCTCAACTTGGCCAAAATCTGGATTAACGGTAAAGTTTAATGTAAGTTCATTTGTAATTGCAACTTTACCATCTAAACCAACATTAAAACCAAATTCAGAGCCAGTAGCAAAAGGATTATTTTCTTCCCTCTCATACGATTCGTAGTTAACCATCCCATAGGGAGTTAATGCGATTTCTTTTTTCGGTTTTATATTATTAATTCCCACAAGGCTTCCCCATCTACTAACATACCCTCCAGCATCCTGGGGAATAAGCTGCCAAAGTGATTCTTCTTGTAACCTAAAGAGGTTTCTATGAACTTCAAAGCCCCAAATATGATCTTGGATATCAGAAAAACGTAACTGATTATATGGGATCTTCATTTCAGCATACCATCCCAAATCATCAATTGATACTTTGGTATACCAAACAGGATCCCATGTATCATCGAAATCACTATCATTGCTCACTATTGCATCATTTTTTACCCCAGCAGCTGAAACAGCAAAAACAAAAGCTGTAAGGTCATCATTATAACTATCTATGCCTATGCCAATCCAATCACCTTCCCATGTATCTCTGCGAGTTAATCGTCTTTGTATAAGGTTAGGCTGGGTATCCCATAACCTAATGGCAATATAAAGATAAGAGTTATCATATAATACTTTGAATTCTGTTTTTTGGGACGGAGGTAGACCCTCATATGGCTGTCGTTGCAGGAAGTTTCCAGACCAATTAACTTCACTCCAAGCGGAATCATTAATAACTCCATCAATTACAGGAGGCGTTTTTATTATTCTAGAAGTAGAGTATACCCGTGTTTGTGCTGATGTTGTTAAAGTACTTAAGGTAAAAAAAAAGAATAACAAAGAAATATAATACAAATTCTTTTCTTTCATCATAAATCAGGGTTGTCTTCAAAAAATTAGAGGAATTGAATACTAACTCATGATTGCGAATATAAACAAAACTAGCGTGAACAAAAGTATAAGTATAATCAAAATAAGTGTTCTAATAATCCATTAATTATGCTCATAAATGATATTTTTGTTCAAAACATAAATAATGGCAAACGAAAATAAAATAGCAATAGAGAAAACAGTAGACTTTGTTAAGTTAGAACTCTGTGGTGCAGAGGGAGGTCATGACTGGTGGCATGTTTATAGGGTATGGAAAAATTCAATCGCAATATGTAAAACGGAAAATTGCAACCAGCTTATTGTTGAACTATCCTCATTGTTACATGATATTGCAGATCCAAAATTTCATAATGGAGATGAAGACATTGGGCCTCAAAAAGCTCAGCAATTTTTATTTTCCATAGAATTACCAAATGAAATTATCGATAGAGTCATATACATTATAAGACATATTTCTTTTAAAAACACTTTTGATGATAACACAAAAAATAACAATGAACTAAACATTGTTCAAGATGCTGACAGACTTGATGCAATTGGTGCAATCGGTATTGCGCGAACATTTAATTATGGAGGTTACAAGGGAAATGAATTGTATAACCCTAACATACCACCAAAGGATTATAAATCAAAAGAAGAATACAAGTCAGGTAACTCTCCAACATTAAATCATTTTTATGAGAAATTATTAAAATTAAAAGGAATGATGAATACACACACAGCCATTAGAATAGCTAACAATAGGCATCAATTTATGGAAACATTCCTAAAACAATTCTACTCTGAATGGAATGGTAACTCTTAATTTCTTTAATTTCCATGAAGTATCTAAAACCATACACTAATTTGGTATTTATATTTTTCCTTAACTTTACATGTCAAAGTAATATTTGATGAATAGCTCAATTTAAACTTAAAAAATTATAATATGATAAAATTAATGGAAGCACATAGTGATAAAGCAATAGCTTTTGAAATAATAGGGGCATATGAAACATCTGATGAGAAAAAGCTGGAGAAGTTTATGAATGATAAAATTAAAGCAGGCATTAATCAAATTAACATACTGGCAAAAATTGATAAAATGGAGTTATCAAAAAGTAGCTGGAAAGCAATGTGGGACGATGGTATGTACGCCATGACACATTTTAAACATTGTGGTAAAATTGCAATTGTAAGTAATAAGGATTGGGAGGCTCATCTGGTTAAGTTGGATAATTTGTTTTTTGAAAACAAAAAAGCTGGCAGGCAAGAAAAATACTTCGATATAAGCGACCTTCCCAATGCATTAGGGTGGGTAAATGAATAGGTTGATAAACCCATCTGCTTAACATCAACATTTATTTCTTTATTAAAACAAGTAATATCCTGCAGGTAATATTATTAGGTTATTCATTATCATAAAATTACTTTAAACTTATTCTTAAAACAAATAATTACTTTTATCTGATAATTTAATCTGCATGTGGAATGAGACCTTATAGAATTCTAATTTCCCTATCTGTACTTTATGGAATAATTCTAAGTTCATGTTCCAGTCATGATCCCATAGATCGAACCATAGTATTAGATCACAATTGGTTTTTTAAAAGTGTATCAGATACTACATGGATGCCAGCTTCAGTTCCCGGAACTGTGCACACTGACCTAATCAGCAATAATATTATTGATGACCCCTATTATAGATTAAACGAAAAAAAAGCCCAATGGATCGATAAAACTGACTGGCAGTATAGGTCTTCATTTTTTGTTGGGAATAAACTGCTTAGTAAAGATGTTATAGAGTTAAGGTTGAATGGAATTGATACATATTCTGATATATATATTAATGGTAATAAGGTTATCGAAACTAATAACATGTTCACCAAATGGATTGTAGATTGCAAGAAATACTTAAAATATGGTGAGAACTCTATTAAAATTATTTTAAAATCTGCAATAAATATTGGGTTAGATAAAAGGGATAAACTAGGGTTTACACTACCTGGAGCAGAGAATGACCAATCGGAGATAGGAGGATTAGGGGATATTAAGGTATCTGTTTTTAGTAGAAAGCCTGGTTATCATTTTGGATGGGATTGGGGACCTAGACTTGTTACAAGTGGCATATGGCAAAACATTGAGTTGGTTGCGTGGAATTTAGCAAATATTGACAACATTCATATTAAGCAGAATAAGATTGATACCGAGAGAGCAGACTTAGAGTTTAATGTTGAAATTGAATCGGTTAACAAAGAAAACATAACACTTATCACCTTGATAGATGATAGTATTATAAACTCGAGAAAAATTAATCTTATACCTGGGTTTAATAATATCTCATATCCCATCACAATATCCAGTCCAGAACTATGGTGGCCAAATGGACTTGGCGATCAAAGGCTATACAATGTGGAAATCCAGCTCAGAGATAATGAAAATTTAATAGCAAAAATGAATCAATCTTTAGGTTTGAGAACAATAGAGGTTGTTCAGGATAAAGATAGCATTGGAGCTAGCTTTTATTTTAAAGTAAATGGATTTCCTGTTTTCATGAAGGGAGCAAATTATATACCACAGGATATTTTCCTAAATAGACCAAGTAATGAAGACTACAACTATCTTATTAATTCTGCCAAAGACGCAAACTTTAACATGCTAAGAGTTTGGGGAGGTGGTATTTACGAAAAAGATATCTTTTATGACTTATGTGATAAAGCTGGAATATTAGTTTGGCAAGATTTTATGTTTGCATGTGCAATGTATCCTGGAAATGAAGAATTCCTAGAAAATGTAAAAAGGGAAGCTATTCAAAATGTAAAACGTCTGCGGTCACATCCAAGTATTGCAATTTGGTGTGGCGATAACGAGATATTATCTGCATGGAACAGATGGGGATGGAAAGAAGATGTTTATGAAAATCAAGGAGCAGATATTGTTGATAGTGTATGGCATGCCTATGAAAATATTTTTCATAAAATCCTACCTAAGGTTATAGAAGATTATGATTCCACGCGTTTATATTGGTCCTCCTCTCCTAGTTCAGGTTTTGGGGAACTGGAAAATGGTAAATCAGGAGATAATCACTATTGGGGAGTATGGTGGGGAAAAGAACCTTTTGATAAATATGAAGAATTTATTCCAAGATTCATGTCTGAATTTGGATTTCAGTCATTTCCCACTTTTAAATCCGTTAAAAAATATACCACTGAAGAGGATTGGAACATATACTCACCAGTAATGAAGTCACATCAAAGGTCTAGCATAGGAAACGCGACCATAGAAGAGTATATGAAAAGAGACTATCATATACCTGAAAATTTTGAAAAGTTTTTATATGTTGGCCAACTACTACAGGCAAAGGGGATAAAAATGGGAATTGAAGCACAACGTAGAGCAATGCCTTATTGTATGGGATCACTATACTGGCAACTTAATGATTGTTGGCCTGTTGCCTCTTGGAGTAGTATTGATTATTATGGAAATTGGAAAGCATTGCACTATGAGGTAAGGAATGCATTTAAAGAGGTAATTATTTCCACAGAAATCACGGATGAGGATTTAAACATATACATAGTGTCAGATAAGTTGGCTGACATTGAAGCCTCTTTAGAATTGACATTAATGGATTTTAATGGAAAAATTATTAAATCCATAAATGAAGATGTCATAATAAACGCGAATGGAAGTAAAATTTATTATAAAGTAGATCTATCATCATTAACAAATAAATTAAATAAATCACAGTTGATGTTATTGAGTAATATTAAAAATAAAGATAGAGTGATAATTGACGAGGATATAACATATTTTGTAAGCCCCATTAATCTACTGCTTCCCACGCCAAAGATTGATTACGAAATTTTAGATTGGGATAAAAAGTCATTTGTGTTGGAAATATCAGCAGATGTTCTTGCAAAAAATGTTTTTCTTCAATGCGAATCTGAAGGTCAGTTTTCAGATAATTATTTTGATATACCACCAAATAAATCAGTTAGGGTAAAGTTTAATTCTGATACAGAACTGGAAAGAAGTAATATAAAAGGTAGTATCGATATAATAAGTTTAAAGGATACTTATGATAATTAAATTATACTAGCATAACCATAAATTTAATTCCTTGCTGTACATTAAGGTTAGGGAAAAATAACCTTAATTAGCAATTTTAATTAGGATTAGCACAAACATATATGAAAAAATATATTATTTATTTACTCAAAGGCATGGCGGTTGGATTAGCTAATATTATTCCTGGGGTATCCGGAGGAACCATAGCTCTCATAACAGGCATATTTGAAAGACTGATAAACTCCATAAAGTCATTTGGCATTGGAACCCTTAAGTTATTTTTAAGGGGAAAGTTTAAAGAGTTTGCCAAAGTAACAGACTTATATTTTCTAGTTACACTATTTGGTGGTGTTATTACAGCAATAGTATTATTAGCAAAAATTTTTGATTTTCTATTTACTCAATATCCAGTTTACATTTGGTCTTTCTTTTTTGGTTTAATATTAGCATCCGTATATTTTGTAGGCAATACTGTTGAAAAATGGAAACCTACTGTTATTCTAAGTTTTATTTTGGGAACCATAATTGCAATTATGTTTACATTCCTAACGCCTGCTACCCAGAACGATAATTTCTTCTATCTGATTCTATGCGGTGTTGTTGCAGTATGCTCTATGATATTGCCAGGCCTATCAGGTTCATTTGTGTTGATTCTAATGGGAAATTACCGACTAGTTGCAATTGATGCCATAAACAATCGTGATCTGGATATCCTTTTCCCTGTTATCATTGGTGCAATTGGTGGGTTGGTTGCTTTTTCACATCTCCTTTCTTGGGTTTTCAGTAAATATAAAGATCAAACAATAGCCATACTAACGGGTTTTATTCTAGGCTCACTGGGCATAATATGGCCATGGAAGACTCCCATAAATGAAATTTTCGGTGACAAGGTCAAGGTAATAGGATATGATTATTTCTGGCCTGATTTGAATATGGAATTCCTCATAGCAATAGTTATTATTCTAATAGGTATTATAAGTATTTGGATAATGGAAAAAAGCGCAAGGGATATTGAACAAAAGTAAAGTACTTTTTTATGAAAACATATGGATTAATTGGCAAGAACCTATCGCACACATATTCCCCTAATTATTTTGGCGAGAAGTTTCGTAGGGAGTCTATTAATGCCAATTATAGGGTTTTTGACATTAGTGACCTTAGTAAACTTAAGGAGTTAATTGATGTAAACCCAAACATCAAAGGACTTAACGTAACAATTCCATATAAGAAATCAATATGTGATTATATTGACGATATTGATCCCGTAGCAGCCCTAACAGGTTCAGTAAATACAATAAGAATAGAAGAATATCAAGGACATAAGTTACTCAAAGGGTTTAATACAGATGTTATAGGTTTCGAAGAAACAATTTATCCTGAAATAAAAAGTAGAGAAGGAATAAGGGCTATGATACTTGGTACCGGAGGAAGCGCCAATTCAGTTGCTTATGTAATGCGTAAACTTGGTATAGAGTGTTCCTTTGTTTCCAGGAGGCCGATAAATAATACGGTATATTCTTATAACCAAATTGGGAGTGAGCAGATGGCAAAAAATAAACTAATCATAAATACTACCCCCGTTGGCATGTTTCCAAATGATAATGAATACCCAAATATTCCATATGAAAACATTACTCCAGATCACATACTATACGATCTTATTTACAACCCACATAAGACTATTTTTATGAGCAAGGGATTAGTAATGGGAGCTAAATGCATCAATGGTTTAAAAATGCTGGAACTACAAGCAGAAGCATCGTGGAAAATTTGGCAAAAATAAAAAAGCAATTCACATATGCTTTATTCTGTATACTCTTCAATAGGTAAACAAGTACATAAGTTTCTATCACCATAAGCATTATCAATTTTTGCAACTGGTGTGAAGTATTTATTATCTCTAACCCACTTCAAAGGAAAAGCAGCAGTTTCTCTTTCATATGGCATATTCCAATCAGAAGAAATCAACATTTGATATGTGTGAGGAGCATTTACAACCACATTATTATTCGGCTCTGCTTCACCGCTTTCTATTAATGCTATTTCACTTCGAATGGATTTCATCGCCTCAATGAAGGAATTCATCTCTTGTAAGGGCTCACTTTCGGTTGGCTCCACCATTAAAGTTCCATTTACAGGAAACGCTACAGTTGGAGCATGGAAACCATAGTCCATTAGCCGCTTTGCAATATCCGCTACTGTGACATCTGCTGTCTTGCTGAATTTATTGCAGTCAAGAATCATTTCATGACCAACAGTGCCATTAGTTCCTTTATAAAGAATTGGATAATGATTCTTTAATTCATTGGCCATATAATTGGCACTTAAAATAGCCACCTCTGTTACCTCTTTAAGACCCGTTGCTCCTAACATTTTTAAATAACCATATGATATAAGTAATGCTAAGGCACTGCCCATTGGAGCAGAAGCAACAGCTGAATTAGACTGGTTGCCTTCTAGCTGAGACATTTGATGTCCGGGTAAAAATGGAGCGAGGTGTTTTGCTACCCCAATCGGTCCAATTCCTGGTCCACCTCCACCATGGGGTATTCCAAAAGTTTTGTGTAAATTCAAATGACAAACATCAGCACCTATGAATCCTGGATTGGTAAGACCTACCTGAGCATTCATATTAGCACCATCCATATATACCTGACCACCATGGTCATGGACAATTTTTACAACCTCCTTTATTCCCTCTTCAAATATTCCATGGGTTGAAGGGTATGTTATCATTATGGCTGCTAAACTATCCTTGTGCTCAGCTGCTTTAATTCTCAAGTCATCAATATCAACATTTCCATTATCAGCAGTTTTGATAACTACTACTTTGTAACCAGCAACTATTGCACTTGCAGGGTTTGTTCCGTGCGCAGATGCTGGTATTAAACATATATTTCTGTGCCCCTCTCCTATGCTCTTTTGATATTGGTTTATGGTTAGTAAACCAGCATACTCACCGGCAGCTCCTGAATTGGGTTGAAATGATATCTTCTCAAAGCCTGTAACTTCACATAATATATGATTCATTTCATTAACTACTTCCACGTAACCACTAGCCTGATCAGCAGGAACAAAGGGATGCATGTCCGTAAATTCTGGCCAGCTTATTGGAAGTAATTCTGAAGCAGCATTTAATTTCATTGTACATGATCCAAGAGGAATCATTGAACGATTAAGAGCGATATCCTTATTTTCTAACTTTTTGAGATAACGCATCATCTCTGTTTCAGAATGATATGAATTGAATGCAGAATGAGATAGAAACTTTGATGTTCTTTTCAAGCTTTCTGGTAATGTATCCATATTATTAAAACTTACATCTTGAAAACTTAATTCAAAATTATCTTCCCCTGCTGCTTTTGCAAATATTGCTGCTAACAAACCGATATCATTTTCATCAGTAGTTTCATCAATACTAATTCCAACATGCTTATTATCTTTAAAATACCTAAGATTCAATTTGTGATCTAAAGCAAGCATCCTAAGTTCATGTACATCTACCACATCAGGTAATTTAATATGTAATGTATCGAAGAAATATACATTGGTATTCTTATACCCTAACTTAACAATAGATGCTTGTAATGATGCAGCCAAGGAATGTATTCTAAAGGCTATTGCTCTTAGCCCATCCTGCCCATGATATACTGCATAAAAGCCTGCCATAATTGCTAATAATGCCTGAGCAGTACAAATATTTGAAGTTGCTCTTTCACGCTTAATGTGTTGTTCTCTGGTTTGTAATGCCATTCTTAGTGCATTATCGCCATTTATATCCTTTGAAATTCCAATTATTCTTCCAGGTATATTTCTTTTGTATGCTTCTACAGTTGCAAAATAAGCTGCATGAGGTCCTCCAAGCCCCATTGGGATTCCAAATCTCTGAGTTGTTCCAAATACCACATCAGCACCCCACTCTCCTGGTGGAGTAAGCAATGTTAGGCTAAGTATATCTGATGCAACAGCAACGGGAACATTGGCATCATTGGCATTCTTTACCAATATTCTATGGTCCTTTATTTCTCCTTTATTATTGGGATATTGAAACATACATCCAAATACCTTATCTGTAAACTCGAAGGCATTACAATTTAAAATTCTCAAATCAATTCCTTTGGACTCAGCTCTTGTTCTCAAAACTGCTAATGTTTGCGGAAACATGTCTTCACTCACAATAAAAGTGTTTGCTCCGCTTTTAACGCTTGATCGTGACCTTGCATTAAAAAACATCAGCATTGCTTCAGCAGCTGCAGTTCCTTCATCAAGTAGTGATGAATTTGCAATGGGTAGGCCAGTCAGGTCGGAAACCATGGTTTGGAAATTTAGTAATGCTTCAAGACGTCCCTGAGATATTTCAGCCTGATATGGAGTGTATGAGGTATACCATCCCGGGTTCTCAAAAACATTTCTCTGAATAACTGGAGGTATTACTGTATTATAATAACCTGTTCCGATGTAGGACTTCAGTACTTTATTTTTTGAAGCAATCATACGCATATGCTTCTGATACTGATATTCCGTCATACCCTCTTCCAAACTTAACCCTTCAGTAAGTCGTATATCTTCAGGAATAGTCTTATCTATCAATTCGTCTACTGATTTTAAGTCCATTGAATCAAGCATATAACTAATATCATCTTTGGATGGGCCATTATGTCTGTTAATAAAACTATTGATACTCATTGTAATACTATTTTAATCCGAATGATGCTAAAATACAGTTATAAATTACATTTAAAATCAAAGTGCAAAATTAAAAATCTTATTGATGTCCTATAGATAATTAACAAAATTGTTATTTAATTAACAATAAATTCTTAACATCTAATTTGCTAATATTTTGTTAGATAATAATTGATGGTATTATGATGAGCCATGAACCATAATATTTACAAAATTAATGGGTCAAAAAAAAGGGAAACTACTTAAAAGCAGCCTCCCTTTCTGTCTTAAATATTATTGTCTAATGATTGATTCTCATTTTATAGAATGATCTCCAAACAAAGTAAAGAGCTACGACTAAGAATGCAACACCTATGTAAGGAGCTATTGCTCTAAATTGAGGAGCAATGGCAATTTCCATAGCTAACAAACCAAATAACGTTGTAAACTTAATTACAGGATTTAGAGCTACTGATGATGTATCCTTAAATGGATCACCAACTGTATCTCCAACCACAGATGCATCATGCAAAGGGGTTCCTTTCTCCTGCATATCAACTTCAACAACTTTTTTAGCATTATCCCATGATCCCCCGGCGTTTGCCATAAATATAGCTTGGAATAAGCCGAAGAATGCTATTGATAATAAATATGCAACAAACATAGCTACCGGAGCATTTGAACTTTCAGTTGGAGCTGATAAGAAAGCAAATGCTAGAGCAAAGCAGAAAATGGCAATAAAAATATTCCACATACCTTTCTGAGCATAAATTGTGCAAATCTGCACAACGTCTCTTGACTTACCAACATCAGCTTTCATTGGTGCATTGGGATCAAGGTTTATGTTCTTTTTGATATACTCAACCGCACGTGCTGCACCAGTTGTAACTGCCTGTGTAGATGCACCTGTAAACCAATAAATAACAGAACCTCCCAATAGGAATCCCATTATGGTAAAAGGATTTAGAAGGTTTAATATTTCTTCTGGTTCAACACCTAGAGTTTTTTTGATAACAAGTATCAAAGCAAAAATCATTGTTGTAGCACCTACAACTGCTGTTCCTATGAGAACAGGTTTGGCAGTTGCTTTAAATGTATTACCAGCGCCATCATTAGCTTCAAGATAATATTTTGATTTTTCAAAGTCAGGTGTAAAACCAAAATCTTTCTCAATTTCAGCTACGGTTTCTTCTCTATTTTCTTCAATTAATGATAACTCATAAATTGATTGGGCGTTATCGGTAACAGGTCCATAACTATCAACAGCAATGGTAACAGGCCCCATTCCGAGCATACCAAACGCAACAAGACCAAATGCAAAGATTGAGGGATAGATCATAAATGCATCTAACCCAAAAGTACTAGCATAATATGCAACAAACATTAGCATAAAGAATACCATACCTTTCCAAAAAGCACTAAAGTTACCAGCAACAAGACCAGAAAGAATGTTTAGAGACGCACCTCCTTTTTTAGAGGCTTCAACTACTTCATCAACATGTATTGATTTAGGACTAGTAAATAATTTAGTAAATTCAGGTATCAGAGCAGCTCCTAATGTACCTGCACTTATTATTACTGAAAGACTTATCCATAGATTATTTGGTAAATCACTTATGGTTAGATAACTTACAATAAAAGTTACTATGATTGAGAGTATTGAAGTTATCCAAACCAGCGATGTAAGTGGTTTCTCAAAATCAAGGTCATCTGCATTTTCATATTTTACTTTTGTAATTGCACCATTAATCCAAAATGAAATTATGGAGGTTGCAATCATCAGAATCCTCATCACAAAAATCCATGTTAGAAGAATTACCTTATTGGCTTCACCCAACATAGTATTAGGAAGAGCCAAGAGAATAAAAGAAATAAGAGCTACACCTGTTACACCATAGGTTTCAAAACCATCTGCTGTGGGTCCAACACTATCACCAGCATTATCACCAACACAATCAGCTATTGTACCAGGGTTCCTAGGATCATCCTCGCCAATCTTAAATATTACCTTCATAAGGTCAGAACCTATGTCAGCAATTTTTGTAAAGATACCACCAGCTATTCTCAGCACAGAAGCACCTAATGACTCTCCAATTGCAAATCCAATAAAACTTGCACCAGCATACTCTCCTGGAACAAATAAAAGTATCATAAGCATCATTATTAATTCAAGTGAAATTAATACAACACCTATACTCATACCTGCATTTAACGGAATGTTTAAAAGTTTTATTGGTTTTCTTTCTAGAGAAGCAAATGCCATACGTGAGTTTGCCAATGTGTTCATTCTAATTCCAAACCAAGCAACGCTATAAGAACCTAATATCCCAATAACGGTCCATCCCAGTATCATCGCAACTCCACCTATTCCAAAGTTAGCATCGCTTAGCCATCCAAAATAGAATGCCACAGCAGCGCCAATGAATACAAAAAGTATTGCAAGAAACCTTCCTTGCTGGATCAAATAAGTTTTTGATGTTTCAAAGATAACCTGAGCTACATCAAGCATAGACTTATGTGCTTTTATCTTTTTAACTTGTGCAAATTGGTAAAAACCAAATAAGAATCCCACAAATGTCACAAGAAACCCCCAATATAAGATTGATTGATCCTTAACTCCATCTGGAATTACAAGGTCAGCTTCACTTGCTGAAACCATAAACGGCGCAGCAATCAAAGCGAAAAGTGTAAGAACTTTTTTCATAACTACTTTATTAGTTAGTTTAAATTAAAATTTAAGCGTATATTTTAAAAATGTGCTAAAATAAAAATAATGGTGTAATATATAACCCTTTTCCTTTTTTATTATTAAAACTCAATTAACAATTGAATTATATGGTCAGTTTACAATAAAAAAATAAAATCTAAAGCACTCTAAACATGCAAGATGTGAATTGTTTTTTATATTTTTAAAATTAACCATGCAACATCTCTCAAATTTGACGTTCTTAGGGTAAATTTTTATACTTTTAACTTTTGTTTAAACAACTTATGAAAAAGGTAAAACTAGAAATAGTTGGAATGTCTTACAGTAGATCTCAGAGTGGTGCTTATGCTCTCATACTTGGTATTAAAGGTCAGAAAAAACGACTTCCAATAATTATTGGAAGTAGTGAGGCTCAAGCAATTGCAATAGAGCTTGAGAAAATGAAGCCATCCAGACCACTCACTCATGATCTTTTTGCAAGTTTCTCCAAGCATTTTAATATCACAATAACAGAGGTTATAATAAATAAATTTGAAGAAGGTATTTTCTATTCAAAATTAATTTGCTCACATGAAGGACAAATAAGTGAGATAGATAGTCGAACTTCAGATGCAGTAGCACTTGCCCTGAGATTCAAATGTCCAATCTCTTCCTATGAAAACATTATAGAAGAAGCTGGAATAATGCTTGAAGATGAGCCCATTGGTGATGACCCTGAGGCTGAATCAATAGTAGTTAAAGAGGCTGCTCAAAAAGCCAATTATACTGACTTAAAGGTTGAAGTGCTTGAGGATATGATAAAAAAAGCCATAGAGAACGAAAATTATGAGCAAGCTTCAGAGATAAGAGATGAAATTAACAAACGAAAAAACACTTAAAATCCTTAATCCATTACTTTTTGAATAGTATTGGGATCATGCTTGTATCTAAACAAAACTAAAAAAGCTACACAGATTACTAGTGAATAAAGTGCAAATGTTATCCATATTCCATGCCAATTTTTCCCATCTACTGTTGTGAAAAATGAATCTATGATTATACCACTAGTAACGCTTCCAAGAATAGCTCCAATACCATTGGTCATCATCATAAAAAGTCCCTGAGCCGATGACCTGATCTTTGAGGTCGTAGATATTTCAACAAACAGAGACCCTGATATATTAAAGAAGTCAAATGCCATTCCATATATAATTCCCGAAAGTATTATCATCCATAATCCCGAACCTGGATCTCCATAAGCAAACAATCCAAAACGAAGTACCCATGCCAACATACTTAGTAACATTACCTTTTTTATACCATATCGCTTCAAGAAGAATGGTATCACCAGAATAAATAATGTTTCAGATATCTGAGAAATAGACATTATCAAAGTCGAGTATCTAACAACAATGGAGTCCTTGAATTCTGCTACACGTCTGAAGTCATCCAAATATAGGTCGCCATAAGCATTCGTAAGCTGAAGAGCAGCACCAAGGAACATACTAAATATGAAAAACAATGCCATTTTATAATTCTTAAATAACCTGAAAGCATCTAATCCAAACATTTCAGTGATTGATGTTTGACTAGATGTTTTTCCCTCTGGAGGACATTTGGGAAGGCTGAAGGAATAAATTCCCAGAACAATAGCAACACTTCCCGCAATATAAAACTGATTTGCAGAATCTTTGTTACCTGACAAGTTTGTAATCCACATGGCAACAATAAAGCCAATTGTACCCCATACTCGTATGGGCGGGTAATCCTTTATAACATCGAAACCATTGTTTTTCAATGCGCTATATGAAATTGAGTTCCCTAAGGCAATAGTAGGCATATAAAAGATCATTGCGAGTAATATTATCCAGAAAAAATTACTTGGATTACTTACTGCAGGAACTGCAAGTAATGTTATTCCACCTAATATATGCAAAATTCCATAGAGTTTTTCTGCATTGATATATCTATCAGCTATTATACCTGCAATGGTGGGCATAAATAGAGAAGCTATTCCCATTGTGGAAAATATTGCTCCAAATTCAGTTCCGGACCAACCTTTGTTCTGAAACCAATAAACAGCAACTGTAATTAGCCATGCTCCCCAGATAAAAAACTGGAGGAAGTTCATAATAGTAATGCGGTTTTTAATGCCCATAGCTTTTCAAATAAAAATTAAGTCTGGCAAATTTAATTTTTTAAGCACCCATATCAAATATAGATTTAATATACCAACAAATATATTTCGACAATCAATTTTGAACATCCCCCTTTATTTTAACATTAAAACCATTATTAGCCTGTAATCATGGTATTTAGCCTTGTTATAACATTTGAAATCTTTTGGTAGCAGATACAAAATATGTTGATAACTTTGACACAATTAAAATTTTAAGTTTTTACTGAATTATCTAAAGATTTTTAGTTGCAATGAATCAATATCTGTATTTACTAGATCACATAATTAAAAAGGGAAATAAAAAAGAAGACCGCACAGGAACAGGCACAATAAGCGTATTTGGCTATCAAATGAGATTTGATTTAAGTGATGGGTTCCCCATGGTTACTACCAAAAAATTACATCTTAAATCAATAATTTACGAATTATTATGGTTCCTAGCAGGTGATACCAATATAGCCTATCTAAAGGATAATGGAGTTAAGATTTGGAACGATTGGGCCGATGAAAAAGGAGACCTTGGCCCAGTATACGGAGCACAGTGGAGGAATTGGAATAATGATAGTATAGACCAGATTGCAGATGTAATAAACCAAATAAAAATTAACCCCGACAGTCGACGTCATATTGTAGCTGCATGGAACCCTAGCGTTTTGCCTGACACGTCAGCCTCGTTTAAAGAAAATGTTGCCAATGGAAAAGCTGCCTTACCACCATGCCACGCGTGGTTTCAGTTCTATGTAGTAAATGGTAAACTATCATGTCAATTATACCAGAGAAGTGCTGATGTTTTTCTGGGTGTGCCTTTTAACATTGCATCATATGCACTCCTGACGTATATGGTTGCTCAAGTTACCAATTTAAAACCTGGGGATTTTATACACACCTTTGGTGACGCACATATTTATCTTAACCACCTCGAGCAGGTGGAACTGCAGCTATCACGAGAGCCAATGAAGCTGCCAACATTATCACTAAACCCTGAAATAACTAGTATATTCGATTTTAAATATAAAGATATAATCATTGAAGGATATAATTCTCACCCGGGAATAAAAGGGAGTATAAGTGTTTAATAATAAACCAAAGTTAAATAAGCATACACATGAAGAAACATATCTCAATAATAGTTGCAATAGCCTCTAATTATGCAATCGGTAAAGACAATGACTTATTATGGCACATATCCAAAGACCTTAAGCGTTTCAAAGAGATAACAAAGAATCATTATATTATAATGGGAAAACGAACCTACTACTCACTTCCAATAAGGCCTTTACCCAATAGAGTCAGTATGATTCTTACTGATATACCTGAAGAATCAATCGATAATTGTCTTATGGCATATTCAATTGAAGATGCCATAGAAAAGATGGATCCAGATAAAGAAAATTTTATCATTGGCGGAGGCTCAATATACAAACAATTCATGCCTATAGCTGATAAACTATACATAACAAGAGTGCATAAAGATTTTGAAGCAGATACCTTTTTTCCCAATATATCTGAAAATGAGTGGAAATTAATAAGCTGTGAAAACATCAACGATGATAATCAAAACCACTTCAAGTACTCCTTCGAGATTTATGATAAAAGATAATTTCATTACTATTTTAGATTAATTTTGCAACCTACAACTAACTACATAACAACTTACAATGAGCAGATTAACCATCGTATTATTGCTATTTTTGGCATTTCCTACTTTAAACACTACAAATGCCCAACCATGGACAAACCTCCTACCAGCAGAAAAGATTAAAACAAGTGAGCTTACACTTTTTGATTACCAAAAAGCATTTAATGATTATTGGACTCCCAAAAAAGTAGTTAATGGCTTTTACATTAATAACGGAGAAAAAGTAAAAGCAGGTGGATGGAAACAATTCAAGCGTTGGGAATGGTATTGGGAAACTAGAGTTAACCCCACCACAGGTGAATTCCCTTCTACTTCAGCATTTGAACAATTAAGGTTAATAAAGAGTAGTAATGATAATAGAAGTATCTCTGGTCAGTGGTCAAGCATGGGCCCAAGTACATCTAGTGGTGGATATGCAGGAATTGGAAGGCTAAATTGTATTGCATTTCATCCCACAGATAATAATACAATGTATGTTGGATCAGCAGCTGGAGGGGTATGGAAAACTACTGATGGTGGATCTAACTGGGTCGCCCAAGCCAACGAAATAGAAGCAATAGGAATCTCTGATATCGTTGTGCAGGCAACATCCGGAGATGATATTGTATTCATTGCAACTGGTGATAGAGACCATTCGGATACCTATTCCGTAGGAATATTAAAATCAACTGATGGTGGATCAACATGGACTAATACTGGCCTAACCTATACTGCTGGGCAAAAAAAATTAGTAAACAGACTCCTAAATGACCCTACCAATTCATCCATATTTTATGCTGCCACTACAGATGGTGTTCATAAAAGTACTGATGATGGTGTAACATGGAACCTTATTAGCTCGGAAGTATTCATAGATATGGAGTTTAAACCAGGAGCTTCAAATATTATTTATGGAAGTAGTAAAATGGGAGACATATACAAGTCAACCAACAGCGGTAACAGCTGGAATAACACTCTCTCTACAAGTGGGAGAAGAACAGAAATGGCTGTTTCGCCAAATGATGCTAATGTAGTATATGCTCTTATGGCAGCTGCTAGTAGCGGCCTTTATGGTATTTATAAGTCAACAAATTCAGGATCATCATTTACGGAGATTTATAATTCACCAAACCTTCTTGGATGGAGTTGCAATGGTGGCGGTTCAGGAGGTCAAGGGTGGTACGACTTATGCATTGCTACGGATCCCAACGATGTAAATACGGTTTTTATTGGCGGCGTAAACACATGGAAATCAACAGATGGTGGAAACAGCTGGAACATTAACAATCATTGGTCAAGCACATGTGGCGGAAATGCAACTAATGTTCATGCTGACAAGCATAACCTTGTGTTTCAAAACTCCTCATCAACTCTTTTTGAATGTAATGATGGTGGACTATACAAAACAACGAATAGCGGTAATACATGGGAGCATCTAACAAATGGAATGGTAATTAGCCAGATGTATAAACTTGGTGTAGCTCAAACAACACCTGATGATGTGATAACTGGGCTGCAAGATAATGGAACCAAAGCACTAATTACTTTAAATTGGGAAGATGTAATAGGTGGTGACGGAATGGAGTGTTTAATTGACTGGTCAGATGAAAATATTCAATATGGATCTCTTTATTACGGTGATATTTTTAAAACAACAGACCATTGGAATTCATCAACACAAATTAGCGGTGGTATATCTGGTAATGCAGCATGGGTAACCCCTTATGTTCAGGATCCCATAAACAGCAACACTTTATATGTTGGTTATGAAGATGTATGGAAAACCACTGATCAGGGGCAATCATGGACACAACTTAGTTCATGGGCTGGTGGAACACTAAGGTCTCTCGCCGTAGCGCCATCTAATAACGATTACATCTATGCTGCTACTTATAATGAGATATATGCATCAACTGATGGTGGATCAAATTGGACAACAATTACAGGAAGTTTACCAGTAGGACAATCTAGTATAAACTACATCAGTGTGAAATATGATGACCCCAGTACCATTTGGGTTTCAATGGGTGAATTCAATAGTAATGGAGTTTTTGAATCTACAAATGCAGGATCAAGCTGGACAGATATATCCTCAGGATTACCTTTGCTGCCAATAAACTGTGTTATTCAAAATAATCAAAACACAGCGCAGGTAGAATTATATGCAGCAACAGATGTTGGAGTGTATTTAAAAATTGATGCAGCAAACTGGACTCCCTTTTTCACAGGAATGCCAAATGTAGTAGTAACCGAATTAGACATTTATTACGACAACGCGAATTACTCCAATAGCTTATTAAGAGCATCAACTTTCGGGCGTGGGCTTTGGGAATCTGACCTGTATTCTGACCCTAATACTCTTACTGCTAATTTTTATGCTGATATCACTTCCTTAGAAGTTGGTGGTCAGGTTAATTTTACTGACATTTCAAATGGAAATCCAACAAACTGGGAGTGGACATTTAATGGTGGTAACCCTGCAACATATATCGGTCAAAGTCCTCCTGCAATACAATACGATACAGAAGGCTTGTGGGATGTAACACTTGTAATATATGATGGTACTGATTATGATACTCTAACAAAGGTAGACTACATAAACGTTACAGATTGTAGTGTAACAACCTTCCCATATGTGGAGGATTTTGAAAATGGCGGGGATATACCCTTATGCTGGACACAGGAATATGTTAGCGGAGATAATATAGACTGGCAATTCATCACCGGGAATGGTGGATCAAACCCTTCATCTGCTCATAGCGGAACTTATAACGCCTGTCTTAGTGATGAAGATAGTGATGAAGATAAAACAATTCTAATTACACCCACCTTAGATCTATCAAACTTCTCTACTTCTCAAGTAAGTTTTTGGCATACTCAAGAATTTTGGTCACCCGATCAGGACGAACTTAAAGTATACTATAGAGTAGCAACCGATAGTGCATGGGTATTATTAGAAGCATATACAAGCGATATAAGTTCATGGACAAAGGACTCATTAACACTATCCAATTTAACCTCAACTTACCAAATTGGTTTTGAAGGTAATGCCATGTATGGATATGGTGTTTGCATTGATGATGTTGAAGTATCTGGTACTTTGAATGTGCTTACAGCAGAATTTGAAGCAGATACAACAACAGGTGTTATGCCTCTTCTTGTAAACTTTACTGATCTATCAACCGGAGGTAATATAACCAACTGGGATTGGGATTTTGGTGATGGAGGAACATCCATAGAACAAAACCCAAGTTATGAATACACAGATGCAGGTTTGTACACTGTTTCTTTAACAATAACAGCATCAAATGGTTCAGATACAGAAACAAAAACTGACTACATAGAGGTATTTTATCCAGTACCAAACGCAGATTTTGAGGGAACACCAACATCAGGAAATTCACCACTTACTGTCAATTTTACTGATCTATCATCAGGTAACATCGATACTTGGTTTTGGGATTTTGGAGATGGCAACAGTTCAACGGATCAAAATCCAGAGTATATTTATAATTCATCAGGATTATACACAGTACAGCTGATAGTTGGAGGGCCAGGGGGATCTGACACCATAGTTAAACAAGATTATATAATTGTTTACAACACACCAGTTGCAGAATTTGATGCTAACCCAACAACAGGATTAGCGCCACTTTTGGTTAACTTTACAGATTTATCAACAGGTGATATAACTGATTGGCAATGGGCGTTTGGTGATGGCGGTTTTTCCAATGATAAGAATCCAAATCACGAATATATTGAACCAGGCAATTATACTGTATCTTTAGAGGTAAGTGGGCCAGGCGGAAATGATACTGAAGTAAAAATTGATTATATACTTATTCCCGTTGGATTAAATGAAGAGTCCCAAAATCTAGTAATTATTTATCCAAACCCGACAGATAATTTAGTTAATATCCAATTCTCTAATCAGGCACATCGAACCATACATATAAAAAATATGTCTGGTAAGGTAGTTATAAGCAAGAATACAAATAGAAAACAAATGATAATATCACTTTCTAAACTTTCAAGCGGCGTTTACACATTTGAAATTGATGATGGCAAATCAATATTTACGCAGAAGGTTATTAGAAAGTAAAACAAAGTAAAATAAGTCAAATGAAAAAATTTACATGCATGCTAATCATATTAGCATTTACTTCTATCAATCATTTACAAGCGCAAATTGATAATGGTAATAAACCGACTAGATATGGTAAAATTGGTAAGCCAATTTTAGTACCAAGTATTGCGCAACAACTAACCGATGGAACTTTACTACTCGTTGATCCAAATGAGCCAGCAAAAGATGGACCTCCAAAACGCAGAGGTGCCAACAAGAATGTTCCAGGGAAAGGTTTTCCATTGTATGGTGATCCCTTGGTGAAAAAGTATGGTTCTACTGTAAAACATAAGGGCAAAGACCCATTGCTTGTTTTTGATGCTAATGTTTGTCCTTATACACCATCAGATCCAACTGGTGCCGCTGGGCCTAATCACTTTGTTGGAGCTTGGAACACTGGTTTTAGAATATTTGACAAGGCTGGAAATCCATTAACAGATGCCCTATCACTTGGCACATTATTTCCAGGAAATACTGCAGGTGACCCCATTGTATTCTATGACGGAAATGCTGATAGATTTGTTATAACAGAGTTTGATTCTAACCCAAATGGCTTTAACATGGCTGTGTGTCAAGGCCCTGATCCTGTGAACGATGGCTGGTACATTTATACTACTGGGTTTGAAACAGGAGCATTTCCTGATTATACCAAGTTTTCAGTTTGGTCTGATGGATATTATGTTACGGCAAACATTAGCCAAACGGAAAAAGTTTTTGTTGTGGAACGTGATCAGATGTTAACAGGCGATAATGCACAATTTGTATCTTTTCCATTGCCAGGTATAACAACATCGGGGTTTTATAGTCCTCAATTTTTTAACGTTTCTGATGACATACTTCCGTCACCTGGAAATGCATCAGTTGTATATATGCAAGATGATTCATGGTCAGGTGTTACTCAAGATCATGTAAAGGTTTGGACAGTAAATGTTGACTGGAATGATATAACCAACTCTAGCATAAGTAATCCAGAAGAAATAATTACTACACCTTTTATTAGTGTTTTTGATGGGGGTTCTTTCTCAAATGTGCCACAACCAAACGGACCTGATCAAGACGTGCTGCAAGCAACAATTATGAACCAGGCACAATTTCGTAAGTTCCCAACATACAATTCAGCTATTTTCAACTTCGTGGTTGATACCGATGGTTCAAACTCAGAACATGCTGGAATTAGATGGTATGAATTAAGACAGAATAATGATGGAGACCCATGGACTATTTATCAGGAAGGCACTTATGTATCACCTGATTCATCAAAGCATGCATTCTCAGGTTCGATGGTTATGGATGGTATGGGCAATATAGGTATGGGTTATACTACTTGTAGCGATGTTGACATGATCTCTATCAATTATACTGGAAGATATGCAAATGACCCCCCGGGAGATATGACCATATCAGAGACATTAATAGCTGAAAGTAATTCCAACAATGGATCAAACAGACTTGCTGATTATGTGCAAATTAGTATTGATCCGAGTAATGATAAATCATTTTGGCATATTGCTGAATATTTTAACAATAACCAGCGCACTGATGTTGTAGGGGTTTTTCAGATAGCATCAGACTTCATAAATGATGTGGGAGTTTCATCAATTGATTACCCCATAGATGGACCTCTAACAGCATATGAACCCATAACTATTACGGTATTTAATTACGGTTCTGAAACACAAGTCAATATTCCAGTTGGATATATGGTAGATGGAGGTACAATTGTAAATGAAATACTACCTGGGCCTATAACATCAGGAAACTCTGAGCAATATACTTTTAGTGATCCTGCAAATATGGGAGTGCAGGGACATAAATATGAAATTACTGCATTTACTGCATTGGTGACAGATGAATTCCTTGATAATGACACTACAATGAAAAGCGTAAACCACCTGTTTTTAAATGATATTGGAGTAACTGAAATTTTATCTCCGCAATCTGGTTATGATTTAACTGCTGAGGAGGATATTACGGTTAGTATTTACAACTTTGGTACTGCAAGTCAATCGAACTTTGATGTAAGCTATAATTTAGACGGAACTATAGTAACTGAGCAGGTTTCAGGACCACTCTCATCATCTAACAGTACCAACTTTACTTTTAATGAAAAAGGTAATTTCTCAGAAATAGGTAATTATTTATTAAAAGCATACACATCATTACCGAATGATAGTGTTACAGGAAATGATACAACTACGGTAGTTATTACCAAGGAATTGTGTCAACCAGAATCAGATTGTGAATCAGGTGATGGGTTTTACCTTGTTAAGATTGGAACAATAGATAATGAAACAGATTGTTCTCCCAATGGCTATGGAGACTATACAGATCAAAAAACAGAACTTGCAAATAACAGCATAAATGATCTTATAGTTACAACGCATTATGGTGATCAATATGTGAAAGTATGGATAGATTTCAATGATAACTTTGTTTTTGAAGAAGATGAAGTAGTTGTAGATGATGCTGTTATTGCAATGGGACAAGGATTAGGTAATTTTACAGACACACTGGATCTTATAGTACCAGAAGGTGCAACCTTGGGAGAGCATATTATGAGAGCAAAATCAAACTGGAACTCTATGGTTCCTGATGACGCATGTAAAGCAACTGAGTATGGAGAAACAGAGGACTATACTGCTGATATAGTTCTTTACGTGGGCATTGACGATGTACCTTTTAAAGATGACGACATGATTGTTAGAACACTTGGCAGTAACAAGTATAACATTTCAATGACATCACAAAACACAAAGGAAGATATGATAATAAACCTTCATGATATCAGTGGTAATAAGCTGGTAGAAAATAGATTGAAATGGAACAATGGTGTTTATGAGTATGACCTTGATATGTCTTATGCGAAACCTGGTGCTTATATAATAAGGTTAGGAAACCAGAGATACGGAAAAGTAAAGAAGATAATTGTATTATAGAGTGATTAAGGTCAATGATATAAAAGGCATTACTACAATGATGCCTTTTTTTTTATTTTATTACCATTAGTTTTTTACTAATAATTCCTCCTTCAATCATTAATCTTACATAATAAATCCCCGGTGCTAGTCCGCTGAGGTTGATTTTAATAATTGAATCTGACAGGTAATTATATTTAACGTCAACAATATTACCATATATATTAATCAATTCAATTGTTTTATATTGTAAGTCGCCAAGTTCTATGTATGTGAAATCAGATGCTGGATTTGGATAAACAGTAACTCCCATATTTGCTTCCTTGAATCCATTTAAATCTGTGTTTACATTAGCATATCCATTGAAATATTCAAGGCCACCCGAATAATTTCCCGCAATCATAGCAATTTTATTTCCAATTGTATTATGGGTAATGGTAGCAGATGTTCTCATACCCAAATCAAAGCTAATTTCGGTGGTATCTAAAAGAACATAAAGCTGGTTTGATTCATTATACTTGCCGAGTATATTATCATCAATATTTACAAAATAGAATATCTTACCCTGTTCTGATCCCACAACCAGATTATTACTACCATTATTATCTCTAAAAAACCCAGGAATACTATAACCATTATAGGACAAGGAATAATCAGTAACGTTAATTTTTCCCAATGAATCTGTTACATAATTAAATTCTGCACCCTTGTTTGAAGAACTATTCTCATAATAATTTAAATTTCCAGACCTCTCTCCTATTATCAAATCCTTATCTCCATCACCATCCAAATCATATAACTGTGGAGCACTAAATTCGCCAACATTGATATTCTCGTATGTTAAGTCTTCAATTGAAAAGCTACCATCTCCAGTATTTTTTACATAAATAATAGTGCCTTCGGAATTACCCACCAGCAAATCCGTATTTCCATCACCATCAATATCTTCAAATGCAGGCATCAAACCCAATACCTCCATGGAACCAAAGCCAGCAAAGTCATTATTCCAAAGCTGGAAAATAGGGTTGTCCATTGACCCAGTGTTTCTATAATAGGAAATCTTTGATCGATACACAGACTTTAAAAGATAATTATCGTAATACGAATACCAATAGTATCCATAATTTCCAATAAACAAATCCTCTTTTCCATCCTTATCCCAATCAAACATAACTGGATAAGCACCCGTTCCCATATCAATCATATTTTTTTGCAAAAAATCTTCTGAAATAAATTCAAAATCTGGATTCGTATTATGTCCCGTATTCTTATAATACCAAACACTGCGCTTGTCTTGGGAATTAGTTATCCCTGGGTCAAATGGCGAAGCTATAAGGTCTTTAAGCCCATCATTATTTACATCTATATATGCAGCTACAGGCATTGAAAACATATTAATCTCGTCGGTGGATCCAGGAAATAAAGTATCCATGTAGCTTATGTGTGCATCATCAATTGTTCCAGTGTTATAAAGTGCATATAACCATGGAAACTCAACATCTCCCAACAATATATCCACAAGACCATTATCATCTAGATCATGGACAAGAAAAGTCGAGCCAGAATGCCTCGGAGTTTGTAAATTGTCATAATTCTTACTTCCAGAAAAACAAGTGTCAAGATAAATATCGTTAGATTCATCACTTTCCGCCACATGACCCCAGCAATATGTATAATGTTCATAATCCAATGAATCAGCATTACCATATTTCTCCATTGACATATTTTTATGCATGTCTATGAAAGATCCCAACACACCAAAGGTCAATATATCCATGTCACCATCGCCATCAACATCTGCAATACCAGGGTAATCAGCGTAAGTAACAAAAAGGTTAACATAGCCTCCTGGAAACATTGTTTTTAGGTAAGGATACACAACTCTTTCAAACTTTAGTTCATCATCAGAAATATTTTTGTAAACAATTATGCCGGCATAGCCAGGAGAATAGGTAAATATATCTTTTTTACCATCCAGGTTATAATCAACCGTAATTACCCAATCCGAAATATCAGGAACTAGACTTGAATACTGAGCAGCATATTCATAGTCAGTTACTCCTTCAAGTCCCTTATTAATAAAACATAATTTCCTATTTCCTCTTCGGTCAAATGAAAGTAAGTCAAAAATACCATCAAGATTTAAATCCAATTCACAATATTGCATAGAGTTCATGCCACCCGCCCAGGGAAATTTAAGTGGCTCATTCCAAGAATTCTTTACGGATATATCATTCTGAGATACTAAGCCCTGAGTTACCGCGGCAAGAACAGTTAAAAGCAGATAATATCTAAATCTATTTTTTATCATGATGAAATAATATGGCAAACATAGAAAATAGCTGACTTGGGTAATAATATAACATATCAAAAATTATTCCATGGCATATTTTCAACTACTTTTGTGTTTATAAAGATAATAATTATGGCAAATATTCTTGTTGTTGATGACGAAAGTAGCATAAGAAGAACGTTAAAAGAAATTCTTGAATTTGAGAAGCATGAAGTTGATTTAGCTGCTGATGGTTTAAAAGCACTTGAAATGGCCAAGGACAATACCTATGATGCGATACTCCTTGACATTAAAATGCCCGAAATGGATGGTATGGAAGTACTTGAAAAACTGCAATCCATTTCCGACGCATCCATAATTATGATATCAGGTCATGGAACAATTGAAACTGCAGTTGAAGCAATTAAAAAAGGGGCTTATGATTTCATTGTAAAACCACCGGACCTGAATAGGTTGCTTATAACAGTTAGAAATGCAGTTGATAAGAAAGAATTAATAAACCAAACAGTACAGTTAAGAAAAATAAAACATCATAAATATGAGATAGTTGGTAACACGGAGACAATTATCTCAATGCGTGATATGATTAAAAAGGTAGCTCCAACAACTGCAAGAGTTTTAATAACAGGTGAAAATGGATCAGGAAAAGAGCTTGTTGCACGTCAAATTCACGAGCAGAGCACACGATCAAAGTCGCCCTTCATTGAAGTAAATTGTGCTGCAATACCTTCTGAGTTAATAGAAAGTCAGCTATTTGGGCATGAGAAAGGTTCATTTACATCTGCAATAAAACAACGTAAAGGTGATTTTGAACTGGCACATGGTGGCACACTATTTTTAGATGAAATTGGCGATATGAGTCTCGGTGCACAAGCTAAAGTATTGAGAGCACTTCAGGAGAATAAGATCGTAAGGGTTGGTGGCGAAAAGGAGATAAACGTAGATGTAAGAATCATTGCTGCAACAAATAAGAACCTTAGAAATGAAATAGAGAGTGGAAACTTCAGAGAGGACCTTTATCACAGAATTAGTGTTATAATCATAGAGGTTCCTCCTCTGCGAGAAAGGAAAGATGATATACCCATATTGGTTAAACGGTTTATTGATGATATTTGTGCCTCTCAGGGCAGACAGCCCATACCAATTGATAAAGATGCCCTTTTGGAATTACAGAAGTATAACTGGACAGGAAATGTTCGTGAATTACACAACGTAGTAGAGCGAATGACAATACTATCCATTAACATCATTACAAAAGATGATGTTAATAGTTATGTAAAACCTTTAATGCTTTAAAATATTTAATATTCATGGGTAAAGAGTTTGCAATTTTCACTCTTTATTGAGTACTTTTGCAAAACTTAATTTTATTACGTTCATTGATATATGGGGCTGACCGGTTTTGACAGCAAGTTGAAAGGGTAAGTAAGCATGTCGAGCCATGTGATAAAGCTCGTAAATCCGTGTCACAAAATTTTTAATTGGCGAAAACAATTACGCTCTCGCAGCATAATCGAAGTTTAGTAGATTAGCTTTATCCCGCACTAGGTGCGCGGACGAGACGGCTCGCAGGTGGAGATGCTCAATTCCGGCCTGATCTCGAGTCGCAAGCAATTTTGAGTTAGTTTCAACTATGTTTCGGAGTTGGAATGAAATTAAGAAACTAAGGTATTAACCAGGGTGTTTATTCCCTTTTAGTACTCGAAAACCAATAATAATCTAAGCGTGTAGAAAGCTTATCGGTTCCTTGTTTGGACGAGGGTTCGAATCCCTCCAGCTCCACATTAGTTTAAATATTTTTTAAATGACCATTTAAAGTTCATTACCATGATACAAACAAGCATGGATTAAGATATCTTATATAATTTCAGATATTTCAAGCAAATTAAAATTATATAAGAATTACTGTAAATAATCATTGATATTATTTTATTGTCCGAAAATTTAAGTTTCCACTAAAATTAAAGGAAGTAGCTCAAAAATACTTTTAGTGCAACTTCCAGTATCCAACAAACAAACATCTTATCAAAATTAATAATTATAACAAACATGAATAAACTATTTGATTTTAAATATATTAAAGGCGACATCTTTGGCGGTATTACGGCTGGAGTTGTAGCCTTACCCTTGGCCCTTGCTTTTGGGGTTAGTTCCGGAATGGGACCTAGTGCAGGTCTTTATGGAGCTATATTTGTTAGCTTTTTTGCTGCACTTTTTGGAGGTACAAATACTCAAATTTCAGGACCTACCGCTCCGATGACTGCAGTTAGCATGGTAGTTATTGGCGGAATGGTAGCTTCCTTTGATGGTGACTTGACCAAAGCTTTGCCAGCCATATTAACAGTATTCCTACTTGCTGGTTTAATGCAAGTAATTCTTGGTATGGTTGGTTTAGGTAAATATATAAAATATATACCCTACCCTGTTGTTTCAGGCTTTATGACCGCAATTGGCGTAATAATACTTTTTACTCAGATTTTACCTTCCTTGGGATACTATCCCAAAGAAGATATGGAATATGTTAATCAATTTAAACCATTTGCCGAAGAAATAATATTAGATAATATCTTAAAAGAGCAAGCAGGCGAAGGTGTTCTGGTACTTGAGGACTTCAAAGAAACAATCAATAAAGCTCAGCACATAACACAAGAACAAATTGATCAGGAATCAAAGACACTAGCCAGTAAAGATGCATCAGGTATTATAGGCTCCATAAGAGTTCTGCCAAGAGCATTGAAAAATATAAATTTATTGGAGCTAATACTAGCACTATCTACAATATTTATTATTTATGGCTTTAAAAGAATAACAAAAAAAATACCAAGCACTCTTGTAGCACTTATTGTGATGTCTGGTATAGCTGTGGGTTTTAATCTTGATTATAAATCCATTGAAGAAATACCAAATGGGCTGCCAATTCCAAATTTTGGAATTTTTACTGAACTAGAAATTTCTAGTATCGCGCCATATATTTTTACAGCTCTCACTTTGGCAATCTTAGGTGCAATTGACTCATTATTGACATCAGTTGTTGCAGACAATATGACTAAAACAAAACATAAACCAAATAAAGAGTTAATTGGTCAGGGTATTGGAAATAGTATTGGTGCAATATTTGGCGGTATTCCTGGTGCAGGAGCAACAATACGAACTGTTGTTAATATAAATGCAGGAGGGAGAACAAGGTTATCTGGAATGATGTCTGGTGTTTTACTACTTCTTATTTTACTATTACTAGGTCCTGTTGCTTCACAAATTCCTGCAGCGGTCCTTGCTGGAATACTAATAACTGTTGGAATAGGTGTAATGGACTATAAAGGCCTTAAAGCAATTCCATTTATACCTAAACCTGAAGTAATGATAATGTTGATTGTACTAATTTTATCATCCTTGTGGAACTTGGTTTATGCTGTTGGCATAGGATTGGTAATTGCTGCATTAATGTTTGTAAAAAAAATGGGGGATTTAACTACCGAGCTATCCGATGTAAAGCCATTGAAAAAGGAGAAGTATTGGGCCGATGAACTTAATTTTCCAGAAAGGTTGAAGGAAGAAGTATTCATAAAACATATTAAAGGACCATTATTTTTTGGGTCAACGAGTGATTTTCAAAACCTTATGAGGCAAATTCCAGAGTCTGCTTCTTCGGTAATTATAAGAATGGATAGGATGCAGTATATAGATCAATCGGGATTATATGTTTTAGAGGATGCCTTTATTGAACTTTCTTCCCAGGGAAAAATAGTTCTGCTGGTTGACTTACCCAAACAACCACGATATCTACTTGAACGTATTGATATAATCCCCAACTTGATAGGTAAAGATAGAGTTTTTGATAATTTTAATGATTGTACTGCCTGGTTGAAGGATAATGTTTAAGAAATAAGATGTAATTGGCTTAAAGTGAATTATATGAACACTTTACATCTAGATATCTTATAATTTTGTTTTTGGAATATTTTTATTATGTTTGTAGGTATGGAAAACACAAATGTAAAAATTGGAATAAGTTCATCTATAATTATTATTGTTGGATGTTTATTTAAAATGTTTCACCTGCAAGGAGCAGAAGAGGTGTTAACATTAGGGTTCTTGATTTTCTCTTTAGTTTTCATGCCATTTATAATTTTCTCTCAAATCAAAGAGAGAAAAATAATAAATGGCATAGCAGGTATTTTTGTTAGTGCACTAATAATTGGCGTACTATTTAAAATAATGTTTTGGCCTGGAGCTAATTTTCTTATCTCTTGGAGTGTTACAATATCTCTTTTTATTATAACTCCAATTTACATCTTAAGCAACTATTTTAAAACGATTGATGAAAATTTTAGTAAAGAGGATCGCATGAAAAAAATTATTTTTGGGGTCTTTATTCTTACATTTTTATCCTTATGGTATGCAATGATAGACATATCTTCAGCCCCCTACTCAATACCTTAAAAAAATTCGAAGTTTGGACTGATAATTAAATGAATCAATTAATTATAAGCTTTTCTTGGTTATGGAAAAGGATAATAAATATAAGAAGTTCAATACATTCAATTACAGCATATAAAATTATATCCCATTCAGGTGCAACTGGAATATTATTTAAAGAAAATATTGTTCCTCTTCTGTACTTGGAATGCGACATGAATCTCTCTTACCCATGATACGATATCGATGTTTTGATATAATATCATAAATATAATCTGAAATAATTCTTGGGAAGATAAGAGCTATTTTGCCCAATAAAGGGTAGAATATGCCATCAAAGGTTGTTAATATTATAAATATTGCTTGTGACTTTTGATAGATTCTGTCTCCATCATAATAATAAATCGTTCTTAGTTCATTATCATTGATTCCTCTTTGCATCAGTTTTTCTTTTGCAATATCAGATTGTAAAGAGGCGTAATATAAATTTCTTCTTTTATTATGCTTCCAGATAAAGTCTAGAGTTACATTGCAAAAATTACATACACCATCAAAGAATACTATTTTACTATTTTTCATATAAGTAATGATATTGCTAAAGATAAAGAAATTATAAATACTTGTAATGTTTTTTTCATACATTAAACTTAATCAAATATTTTCTAAACTAGTTCAAAAGAAGGGACATGAGATTCGCCAAATTAGAACCACTCAATCTGTCTGTTTTTGAGTTATACAAGTGGTTACAAATATTTTTTATCTTTACGCTAATAAACAAATAATTAATGTTATGCCATTTACTACTATCAGAGTTATTGAAAATGTTTTTACCCACGAACAGAAAAAAGAAATGCTTGAAAAAGTTACCGAGGCTTTAATTGATGTTTGTGGTGAAAAAACCCGCCAAGGGCAGTGGGTAGTAATTGAAGAGGTAAAAAAAGGTGATTGGGCCATTGGAGGTAAGATTGCCAATCCAAAGTAACAAAAAACCCACCGTATTGGTGGGTTTAACTGTTTGGAGTTTTGTTATCGAATACACTATCTATGATGATAGTTTGGAAAGATTATTCTTCTACTGATGTCCTAGAATAAACGTTTATCTTCTTTATTTTTCCATTATCAAACTCTATATCATGAATATGGTGTTCTAGAACTTCATTTCCATCCTCATCTATATCTGTATAATCATTGCCAGTGGTTAGCCATTGTGTTAGCTTACCTTGCTCATTATTTGATGCGTTGGCAACCATCCAACTTATTTTCCACTTTGGATTGGATGTTTTGAACCAATTATCCAAGAATATAATATGAGCCTCGGTACCCTTAATCACTGTGCCATCAGGTGTATATCCTTCCCAATCATCTGTATTGATTTCTGCAATCTTATCTAGATCCCTATCATTGTGAGCTGCAACGTAGTCTATCCATACCTGTTCAAGGTTGACATCGCCACCAATTATTGGATTTATTTTTCCATCAGCCATCATAGCAGAACCAATAACAGTAGGTTCATTTGTGTTTTCCATTTGTTTTTGAGTATGCATGTTACATGAAATCAAAAACATAGATAAAATCGTGAGTAAGTAAATATTTTTCATTGTAATGTGTTTTTTGTGATCACTAAAAGTACACTAAATTTTTATTATTAATGACATATCCGTCATAATAGGGTTACATATAACCAATTACTATTTTGAATTGATAAAATCAATAACGGTTACTTTTTCACCTCGTGGTGCATAGTTATCGATAAATTTATCTGCCCTATACTCGATCAACCCTTCAATTGGTTTTTCTGTGTCTACCTGAGGCACATTATCCAGATTTCCGAGAAAGTCTTCACTTACCAAATTACGATATATGAAGAATGCTGTATCTGTTGGCATTTTCCATTCAACGAAATTATATTTTATCTCATCACACTTTGCCTTAACATCATTATTATCACGACCAAAAACAAAATAAGTCCAACCATCATCAGCTACAATAGCATCAGAATCTTTAATCCCATTATAGTTAAGTGTTTTATTATCTCCTATGTTCATGGACCAATATCTAACATCTGCAGGAATTGAAAAATCTGTCTGATAGCTTGGTGGTTGTAGTCTAATTACTGCAAGCTCATCACTTGATACTATCGATGGTCCAATGAGATATTTATTATCATTGTTTGCAAGTAACCCATTACTTCCAGTTTTCCAAAAACCAATAAGGTTCAAATTACCTACCTTGGATAAATCATTCATTTGATCCGTAAACTGACTAACATCTACACTTGGCTTGTCGGGAGAGAAATTCAGTTCAACATCGGAGTTATTTGAAGGATCTTTACCAACAATGGTAGGTAAAGGAACACCTGCCATGAAATCAGTTTCATATACATAATACCTTAGCATTACAATTAGCTTATCAATATTATCACTAAAGTCTAGCTGGTTATCTAATTCAACATTTATGCTGTTGGGCACAATATTTACACTGTATGTGGTTGACGTACCATTAACATTTTCACCAGGAGTAAATGGGTTATAACTATCACAATGAGGGATTAATTGCTTATCTAGGATAGAGCCACTGGATGTTAAGCTATTAAGGTCATAAACATTATAACTCATATATCTAGCGTTACCATAGTTACCATTTATCTGAATGTATTGATTGGGATTATTAGTTCTGTCAATAACAAAGTACCAATAAACAGCATACTCATCTGGTATATAAAGCACTGTATCATTGTTTCCTGCAAATGGACCTCGCCAATGGGTTTCATCACCTATGTTTAATGGTGAACAACCAGGTTCAGTTGTAGCCTTGTCGTTGCATGAATAGATGGTAATTATTGATATTGTCAGTAAAATTAATATTGATTTGAAATATTTCATAATTCTATGTTTTGTTGTGAAGTTCTATTAGCATAGGTGTAAATACTATGCACGCATTTACAATTTATATAAGTCAAAAATACAACTTCAAATTATTAATTACAAGAAATAATTTAACTTGATATATTTATGTAATAACATGTAAGTACATAATTTATGTGCAATCCATATTAAATTTTTATATATTTGATTTTAGGACTAACCACCTACACAAAACCTACCTTATTTTTATTAGTGTTCATGTATGGTTTAATATGCATGATTACAGACCGCAACCTACTTCAAGCCTAGTTTTAAGTTAAATCTTATTATTAACTAATTGAAGAAGCCATGTTTAAAAATTACTTAACCCTCGCATTAGCTACTCTATTGCTGACCTCCTCATTTGCACAAAAATCAATTATTACATTGAAGTTTACTGCGAATAATAACAATCAACATGTCCCAATGAATGATATTCTAATTGAGAATCTCACTCAAGGATCAGAAATTAGACTATTTGCGCCAGATACGGTGATAGTGTTAGATATTATTACTGGCATAGACAATCTAGACCCTAGTGTTTATAAAGGGATCAGAATATATCAAAATTACCCTAATCCCATTACTGATTATTCAACAGTGTATATGAATATAGATAATGATGAGAATGTCAGGATTACTGTAACCGACATATTAGGAAAATATTTAATTGATGAAAATCATAATCTATCCAGTGGTCAACATGCTTTCACATTTACTCCAGGTAATGAGGATATTTACCTTTTAAGTGTAATAATTAATCATGAAAGACAAACCATTAAAATGATGAATTCATCAAACCCTAATTCCGTATCAGAGTTTTGCAAATTAAAATACGATGGAAATCAATCCAACAATAATTTGTTAAAATCAGGAAACAATAGAAATAGTTTTTCTTTTAGACTTGGCGACATGCTAAAGTTTACAGCTAATTCTTATTTGGGTGAGAGGGTAATTACCAGTTATCCCACAAAAGATCGAACTTATTCATTTCAATTCAATGGTGTACCCTGCCCTGATTCTCCAACTGTAAATGATATTGATGGGAACATTTATAATACGGTACAAATTGGAGATCAATGTTGGATGAAAGAAAATCTCTTAACTACTACCTATAGAGATGGTACTAAGATTCACAATATTACAAATCCTGATGATTGGCAGAATCAAACCACAGGAGCATTTGCATATTATGACAACGATAAAAACTGGAAAGAAAGATACGGAGTAATATATAACTGGTATTCAGCTGAAAGCAACGAAGAAATATGTCCTGAAGGTTGGCACATACCAACAACCAATGAATGGTCAGCCCTGTTCGAATATAACGGAGGTGTGAACACGGCTGGTAAAAGTTTAAAATCATGCAAAACACAAAATATATTTACAACTGGTAACTCTGATCTTACTCAACATCCAAGGTGGAATCATCACCCATCATGTCATGGGGATGATAATTATGGATTTTCCGCTATGCCAGGAGGTAGTCGAACTCCCGACGGTTCATTTATGAACCTGGGAAAGGATGCAATCTTTTGGTCGTCATCAGAACTTTACACCACATATGCAAATGGTATTGGTATTTATCATTGTTGCGATAACATTGTAGAATATGATTTTCTTAGCAGAAACAACGGTTTAAGCATAAGGTGCATAAAGGATTAACAATTTTCTGGAAAACAATATTTATTTCCATGGTTAATTGTTGTTAAACTGGTGTAAGTAATCTATCCATACATTTAGCATAAGTGCTATCTTTGTCCAAAATAATTCAGCACCCCTTTGTTTATCT